>Ga0209698_10002004_pt1 | contig 23288 bp, 19 predicted proteins | sample LitLauG_LLR_2012_FD_187203 | JGI IMG/M metagenome (GOLD analysis project Ga0209698, IMG submission 187203) | Freshwater sediment microbial communities from Pennsylvania, USA - Little Laurel Run_MetaG_LLR_2012 (SPAdes) (version 2) | ecosystem: Environmental > Aquatic > Freshwater > Creek >... | reverse complement strand
CTATTCCCGGGTCGCGATGCCCTCTCCTGTCGACTTGAATCAGGCCGGTGTGCTCGACAAATATGCGGTAGCGGCCGGGCTGCATCGGCTCGACCCGAAAGTGCCCGTCCTGGTTGGTGACGGCGGAGTAGGTTGCGCCTTGCTCGTGATTTTCGGAAATGATTTCCAGCAGGGCCTTCTTGATCGGCTCGCCATTGGCTGTGGCCACGGAGCCCTCGATCGCGCACTTTTTGGGCTCGGTGGGAGTCTGGCTTTCGGCCGCCGCGATAGCGGCGAGCAACGCGCAGATCAGAAGCAGGGGGCGAGCGGTCATGATTCGCGATTGATCCGCGAAGAGGTCAATTCAGGAAATACTGCCGGTACAACGTGTCGCGCTGCGCCGGGCGGAATCCGGCGTCGCGAATAATGCGACGCAGCTCCTCTTCGGTGGTGCAGTTGGTCACGCCCGCCGCGCGGACGACATTTTCTTCGAGCATGACCGAGCCGACATCGTTGCCGCCAAAGCGCAGGCCTAGCTGGCAAACTTTCAGCCCCTGGGTGACCCAACTCGACTGCACGTTCAGAAAGTTCGAGAGATAAAGCCGGGAGATGGCCAGCATCTTCAAATATTCGACGGCGGTGGCTTCGTCCCAGTGGCGCCCGCCGAGCGCGGTATTGGCAGGCTGAAACGTCCACGGAATGAAGGCAGTGAAGCCGCCAGTCTCCTCCTGCAGATCGTAGAGCCGCTGCAGGTGATTGATGCGGTGCTCGAACTTTTCGCCAACCCCGAACATCATGGTCGCCGTGGTCCGCATACCCAATTGGTGGGCGGTGCGGTGCACGTTGATCCAGTCCTCGGTGAGGCACTTGAGGCGCGCGATCTTGTAGCGTACCTCGTCGTCTAGGATCTCGGCGCCGCCGCCAGGGATGGAGTCAAGTCCGGCGTCACGCAGGCGGATGATCGTGTCGCGAATGGAGAGCCCGCTGTACTCGGCGATGGCAATCACTTCGGAAGCCGAGTAGCAGTGGAGATGAACCTTGGGGAAGCGCTGCTTAATGCCGCGCAGCATCTTTTCGTGCCAGTCGATCTTCAGATCGGGATGCAGGCCGCCCTGCATGAGCACGCCAGTGCCGCCCAGTTCCACGGTTTCGCGGATCTTGTCGTAGATGGTTTCGAAGTCGAGGATGTATCCTTCTTTGGCCTGTGGGCCTTTGAGCGGGCGATAGAACGCGCAAAAAGTACAGTACTCGGTGCAGAAATTCGTGTAGTTGATGTTGCGGTCGATGATGTAGGTGACCACGCCCTCGGGATGGAAGCGGCGGCGGACAGTGTCGGCTTCCATGCCGATGCCGATGAGGTCATCGGATTGGAACATCTCGAGCGCTTGTTGTTTGGTGAGGGTCATAGCAGGCCCGAACGGCTAAGTGATGATTCTAATTGAAGCTACGGGATGGGGCAAAACGCGGATCACGTCGCGACTGGCCTGGGCAGCTCAAGAAAGCGGAGCGAGGAAGCGGCGGGCAGGGCTCCGCAAGCGTGCGCGTATTCGTAGAACAGCTGCATGCCTTCGAGACAGTCCGGATCGAGATAGTAGTAGATGTTGTCAGTCAGATAGCTGCGGACGTCGGATTCGGTAAGGTCTAAACGCTGGCTCCAGGTGCGACAGATTTCGGCGAGGCTTTCTTCTTTAAGGCCGCGGTCGCGGGATTCTTGGAAGATCTGAGCCAGGTCCAAGCTGGGTTCGGCGATTGCGGCAGCTGAACGGACTGCCCAGAAAGCGAAGACGAACGGTTTGCCCGTAAGCCGGATCCATTCTTCCGCAAGATCGTAAGTGTAATACCGCGAACGGTCAATCTGGAGAGCGGGGTCACCGATGAGCAAACCGGCATCGTGGCTGCGCAGCATCGCATCGAGGTCGGGCGCGTGCGGCGTGAAGGTCCTCCCCGTTCCGTAGTACTTCTCGAAAAGCACCTTGGTAAGCGCGAAGGAGGTCATCGAGGAGGTGTCGAGGGCGACGGTCCGAATCCCATCGAGCGGAACTTTGCTCACGAGGAGAATAGATCGCACGGCGCAGCGCGCAGCGATGGCCACTCCAGGAAGGACGACGAGATCGGGGATGGTGGTATAAGCGGCTGCGGGAATAATGCCGATATCGGCTTGGCCGGCCTTCAAAGCGGCGGCACAGGCGGAGGGGATCGTGTACGAAATGTCGAAATCTTTGCCCGCGCGGCCATGCTCGAAATCCCACATCAGGGGGGCAGTGTTGAGGTAAGAAATTGCCGAGATGCGGAGGCGGCTCATGTCCAGTTCGATTCTAACAAAGCCATGTGAGTGGCAACCTTGACACTTCAGTTGCGGCGTACGAGAGTCCGGGCAGGAGGTTCTCGTGTCAGGAATCAGTTTTGTGGCGGCAAATGAGGCGGCGACGAAGGCACTTCCGTGGCTTGCATTGGTGATGACACCCGGATTAGGGCCGACGCGGGCACGGCGATTGGTGGACCACTTTGGCGGAGCAGACGCGGTGCTCAGCGCGTCGCTCACGGAACTGGAGGCCGCAGGGCTACAGGCGGTCTCGGCACAATCGCTGGGAACGGGGAAATCGATCGAACTGGCGCAGGAAGAGTTGGCCCGTGCGACCAGTGGTGGCGTGAAGGTTGTGGCTCTGGGCGATCCTGCTTACCCGCAGCGGCTGAAGGAAATCTATGATCCACCGTTGGTGTTGTATGTGCGGGGGAATGTGGAGACGCTTGCGGTGCCGGGAATTGCCGTGGTGGGAACGCGGCATCCTACACCATATGGTTCAGGGATGGCGGAACGCCTGGCATGCGATTTGGCGGTGCGAGGGTTGAGCATTATCAGCGGCATGGCGCGGGGAGTCGACACAGCGGCGCACCGGGGGGCGATTGCGGCGAAAGGGAAGACGGTAGCAGTGTTTGGGACCGGGATCGACGTGATTTATCCAAAGGAAAACAACCGGCTGTCAGAACAGATCCTGGGCTTCGGTGGAGCGCTGATTTCGGAGTTTCCGATCGGGACATTTGCTGCGCCGCAGAATTTCCCCATTCGCAATCGGATCATCAGCGGGATGTCGGCGGGCGTGCTGGTGGTGGAGGCGGCGGAGTACAGTGGGACGAGGATCACAGCGCGCTGCGCGCTGGAGCAGAATCGTGACGTTTACGCTGTTCCGGGCAATGTCACGACCAAGAATTCGTGGGGTCCCAACACCCTGATAAAGCAGGGCGCGAAGCTGGTAGCCACGTGGGAGGACGTGTGGGAGGAACTGCCGACAGAGGTGCGCCTTAAGCTGACACCGGCGGAGCCGCTTGAATCGCAGGCCGGAGGGACAGCATCTCTATTCGGGGAAGCGGCCGAGTCTTCTCCGCACGAAAAAAAGATTTTCGCCCTGCTAAAGTCGGACGAAGCCATGCAAATCGATGAAATTGTCGAGCGGCTGGAACCAGGGTTGTCATCGTCCGAGATATTCGCCGCCCTATTCGAACTGGAGCTGGCGGGCAAAGTGAAGCAGTTGCCGGGGAAGAACTTTGTAAGGAGCTTTTAGCCATTAGCTTTTGGCTCTTAGCTAAAACCTTATGGGGCGTCGATCATGCGGAACTACAAAGACCTGAAAGCATGGGACAAGGCGCACCGGTTAACACTCGCGGTTTATCGAGAAACAGAAGCATTCCCGAGCACAGAGCGGTTCGGACTAACAAGTCAGATTCGACGGTCCTGCGCATCCATTCCAGCGAATCTGGCAGAAGGCTGCGGTCGAAGATCGGATGGTGAGATGGCTCGATTCGTTCAGATCGCCATGGGATCTGGAGCCGAGTTGTCGTATCACTTGCTCTTGTCGCGAGACTTGGGATTTCTGAAACCTGCTGAATATTCCAGGCTCGATTCTGATCTGGGAGAAGTGATGCGGATGCTTTCTTCGTTGTCGCAGAGACTACGCAATCCTGTTAAGGCATAGGGCGATTTGAGCTAAGAGCTAAAGGCTAAAAGCTAGAAGCTAAGCGGTCGAAACCTGAGAGCTGAAAGCTGATGGCTGATGTCGTAACTTGTTGCCATCACCCCATTCGTGCTAGCTTCAGGAACAGAAATCTCAATTGAGGGAACATTGTCTAAAGGTTTAGTCATCGTCGAATCGCCGGCCAAGGCGAAGACCATCCAGAAATATCTGGGCAAAGGTTTCACGGTCGAGGCCTCCCTCGGCCACGTGAAGGACCTGCCCAAGAGCAATCTCGGCGTCGATATCGAGAACGATTTCGACACGGAATATATCGTCATTCCCGGAAAAGAGAAGGTGCTGGTCAAGCTGAAGAAGCTGGCGCTGACCGCTGACAAGATCTACCTGGCGCCTGACCCGGACCGTGAAGGCGAGGCCATCGCTGCACATCTGGCGGAGGAACTAGGCAACGGATCGGGCAAGAAGAAAAAGAAGAAAGATAAGGATAAGGATGGAGACGGCGAACGCATTCGCCGCGTGACCTTCAACGAGATCACGAAGCGGGCGGTGCAGGAAGCGTTCGAGCATCCGCGGGATATCGACCAGAATTTGGTGGACGCGCAACAGGCGCGTCGCGTTCTTGACCGACTGGTGGGGTACCAGGTTTCGCCGCTGCTGTGGGACAAAGTCCGGCGCGGGCTGTCGGCGGGACGCGTGCAGACGGTGGCCTTGCGGCTGATTGTGGAGCGCGAACGCGAGATCAAGGCATTCGAGAAAGTCGAGTACTGGACGATCGACGCGCATCTGGCGGCCAGCAAGCCTCCGGCATTCGATGCGAGGTTCCTGGGCAAGGGCGAAGAGAAGATCGAGGTTCACACCGGAGAAGAAGCGGAAAAGATCCGCGCGGCGCTGGAAAAAGCGAGCTGGGTTGTCCGGACGGTGGAGAAGAAAGAGCGCCGGCGCAATGCTACGCCTCCGTTCACGACCAGCAAATTGCAGCAGGATTCTTCCCGTAAACTTCGGTTTAGCGTGAAGCGCACCATGATGATTGCCCAGCGCCTGTACGAAGGCGTGGAGCTCGGGGAAGAGGGCCTGGTCGGTTTGATCACGTACATGCGTACGGATTCCAACCGGGTATCACCCGAGGCGATCATGGAAGTTCGGGAATACATCACGAACGAGTATGGCGCGGCCTATCTGCCATCCCAGCCGAATACATATAAAGAGAAGAAGGAAGCGCAGGCGGCGCACGAAGCGATTCGACCGACGTCGGCGATGCGGCATCCCGACCAGATCAAGCAGTATTTAAAAGAAGACGAGTACAAGGTCTACAAGCTGATCTGGCAGCGGTTTGTGGCGTCACAGATCATGCCGGCCGTGTTCGACCAGACGACGGTTGACATCGACGCGAAGAGCGCAAACGAGACATTCTGGTTCCGGGTGACAGGATCGGTGATGAAGTTCGACGGCTTCCTGAAGGTTTACGAGGAGTCGAAGGAAGGCAAGGACGAGGAAGACGAGGAACTGAAGCACAAACTACCTGCGCTCGAAGCGGGACAGAAGCTAAGTCTACGAGAACTGAAGCCGGAGCAACACTTCACCGAGCCTCCGCCGCGCTATAACGAAGCGTCGCTGGTGAAGGAACTGGAAGAGCGCGGGATTGGGCGGCCGTCGACGTATTCGGCGATTTTGAGCACGATCCAAGAACGCCAGTACGTGCAGAAGCTCGGCGGGAAATTCATTCCGACCGAGATCGGCCTGGTGGTGACCGATCTGCTGGTGGAGAATTTCCGCGACATCTTCGATGTGCAGTATACGGCCCGCATGGAAGAAGAGTTGGACGAGATCGAAGAAGGCAAAGAGAAGTGGACCGACGCGCTGGCGGATTTCTACAAGCGCTTTGAAAAGGACCTCCATTATGCCGAGAAGCACATGGAGAACATCAAGCGCATGGAGAAGCCTACGGATGAGAAGTGCGAGCGTTGCGGCTCGCCTCTCATTATCAAGTGGGGCAAGCACGGTTCGTTCTATGCGTGCAGTTCTTACGATAAGGAAGATCCGAACAGTTGCACTTTCACCAAGGAAAACCCGATCAATCTGCCCGACCTCGATTCGGCGGACGTGCAGGAGACGACCCAGGAAGAATATTGCGAGAACTGCGGTCGCGTGATGGTGCTGAAGCGTGGGCGCTTCGGGCAGTTCATGGCGTGCACGGGTTATCCGGATTGCAAGACCACGCGGCGCCTGGATCAGGGCAAGAGAGTTCCAGACATCCCGCTCGACGAGCAGTGCCCCAAGTGCGCACGAAACATGATGATCCGGCACGGGCGGTTCGGGGAATTTACTGCGTGCAGCGGCTATCCGGAATGCAAGTACGTGAAGCAGAACTTCATCGGCGTGAAGTGCCTAGATTGCAAGGACGGCGAACTGGTGGAGAAACGGGCGCGGAAGGGCAACACCTTCTACGGGTGCTCGAATTATCCCAAGTGCAAGTTCACGTCCGCGAACAGGCCGATCGCGGAAAAGTGCCCGAGTTGCGGGAATGCATTCCTGGTCGAGAAGAATTTGAAATCGGGACCGGTAGTCGCTTGTCCCAACAAGGAATGCGATTATGAGCGGTCGGCAGAGCCGGCGGAAGCTGCCGCAGCGAAGTAACCGTCCTGGGGGCGGCGTTCAGTTCTCCGGGGCGCTCTCAACCAAATAAAATTTCGCATCCTCTTTAACTGTCCTCAAATCTTAAGTTTGGCAAGATACTTCCTTTGGAGGGAATAATGTCCACGAAAGCCACGGCTACAGACGCTGAAATCATTCTCAAACTCTACGATCTGCGCCGAGAGTCAGAAATCCGAAAGGCGCGCAACTGGTGGCTCACACAGTTCTGGCCCGAGAGCGCTGAAGACGTCATGAAGATTGCCCAGAATCTGGGAACCCAGGAGAACAATTGGCTACGCCAGGCGGGAGGCTACTGGGAAATGGCAGCCGCGTTGGCAATCCACGGAACGGTCAGCACGGACCTGTTTCTGGAACCCAGCTTTAGCGGCGAGATGTTCTTCTTCTATGCGAAGGTCAAGCCTTTCTTGCCGGAACTGCGCGAGAAGATGCAAGCGCCGAACATGTTCAAGAATGTGGAGACGCTGATTAACAGCTCCGAGCGCGCAAAGGAATTCCTCAAGGGTACGGAAAACAGGATAGCCACCCGCTTCAAAGCTATGAAGGAAAAGGGAACCGTGGCCAAAGCGAGCTAACCCGCCCACCTTAATCTACGAAGGGCACGAAGGCTCACGAAGGGTGGGAAGGGCACACCTTACGTGATAATTCGTGTCCTTTTATTTGCGGCGATGGCAGCCGGCTTACGAGATGTACTCGCGGATGTACTCATCGCGCGTGTGGGCCAGTTCCTGGATGTCGCCGTCGAAAATGATTTTACCGTCGCGGAGTAGCAGGAATGCCATCGGAACTTCGCCGCGAGCGCCTGGGGGCAGTTTTTCCATCTGGTTGGTTTTCGGATTGAAGCAGTGGCTGGCCATGGTGAAGGCGTCCTGTAGGCGGTGAGTTACCATCAGAGAACTGGTTTTGTAGACGTCGCGTTGTTTCACAATCAGTTCGATGATGGTGTTTGAAGTGACGGGATCGAGGCCGCCAGTGGGAGAGTCGTAGAGAATCACTTCGGGCTGGGTGATGATGGCGCGTGCGATGGCGACGCGGCGCCGCATTCCGCCGGAAAGCTCCGAAGGAAATAGATCCAGCGTGTGCTCAAGTTCGACGAACCGGAGCACTTCACGTACTCGGTTCTCCAGTTCATCTTCCGGTGTTTTGCCCTCCTCGATCAAGCGAAATGCGACATTGTCGTGTACGGTAAGAGAGTCGAACAGGGCGCTCTCCTGAAACACGATGCCCACGCGACGGCGCAGATCGAAAAGGTCTTCTTCCTTCAGTTCGGTGATGTCCTGCCCCAGGACGACGATGCGGCCACTATCCGGGCGAATCAATCCAAGTGCAAGCTTGAGTATGGTGCTCTTGCCCGAGCCTGCGATGCCAAAGATGGCCTTCGATTCTCCAATCGGCAGGTGGAAGGAAATGTCGTCAAGAACTCGGTTGTCATCAAACGCGATCGAGACATGCTCAAAGACAATCGCATCGCGAACCCGATCCTGGGTCGCCGAAGTTGCGCGGTCGAGCGGCAGGGTAGGCGTGGCCATGGCTTAGCTGTATCCCAGCCAAACAGCGAGTGCCCGGGCGAGGAAGAAGTCTACGACGATGATGAGCAGCGAGGAAGTCACCACCGCCTGAGTGGTAGCGCGGCCGACACCCTGAGTTCCGCCGCGAGCCGACATGCCGTAGTAACAGCCCACGCTGGCTATGATGAACCCGAAGAAGATGGGTTTTAGCAGGCCGGTGAAGACGTCACTGAAGACCAGAATCTGCCAGGCAGTGGTCCAGTACTGGTGGGAATCGAGGCCGAGCATGAGGGCAGCCACCATGCCACCTCCGAGAAGGCCAAGCAAATCCGCAATGATGGTGAGGAAAAAAAGCATGAAGACGGTTGCGACGATTCGCGGCGTGACCAGCTTCTTGGTGGGATCGGTGCCGAGCGCCCGCATGGCGTCAATCTGTTCGGTAACGATCATGGATCCAAGTTCGCTGGCCATGCCGGAGGCATTCCTGCCGGCAACCATGAGACCCGTGAGCACCGGGCCGAGCTCGCGCACCATGGAGATGGAAACCAGCTGCCCGATGAGAGAAAGCGATCCGAAACGGCCGAGCGTAGCGGCGCTGTTAACGGCGAGCGCGGCGCCGGTGAAAAAACCCGTCAAAGCAATGGTGGAAAGGGAACCGACGCCGATGAGGTCGGCCTGGTACAGCATGTCGGCCACGTAAAGAGGGCGGCGGAAGAGGTTGCCAAGGGAGCGGCTGGCGAGCAGGGCGTATTCCTGAACGGCCTGAATCTTCTCTTTGGCGAAATCAGCAGGAGAAATCAGTTCCATGCGTTCGGGTACGACCCAAGCGACCCTCACCCGCGGGTGGAATGGAGTCTGAACGAAATATAACAGCTACGAGCTTCTGGCTACTAGCCGCTAGCTTGCGTCGTAGGCTTGAGTCAGTCCGTGTTCGGTGCCAGGGAGGAGCCGAAATCCCTAGGTCAGCGAGGAGTTGGTGCTCAGTCGCGGTTCTTCTTTTTGATCTCGATGTTCAAGCGTTTGATTTTCTGATTGAGAGTAGAAAGCGGGACGCGGAAGCGCTCCGCCGCATCGGTCTGGTTCCAGGCGCACTTTTCCAGCATGTCGACAATGATTCGACGCTCGCAGTCTTCCATGATGTCGAACAGTGACGCATCGGGACGGTGTTCGCCGAGCGTGGGCAGGGTTGTGCCCCGGCCGACAATGTGGTCGGGGAGCAAATCCACTCCCACCTCCGTACCGAGCGACAGAACGACGGCGCGTTCGATGACATTTTCGAGTTCGCGCACGTTGCCGGGGAACGAGTAAGTCATCAGCGGCCGAAGACCTTCCGTGGTCATCCGGCGCATCGAGCGCTCGTTCTCTTCGGAATACTTGCGGAGGAAGAAGTCGACTAACAGCGGAATGTCTTCCCTGCGCTGGCGCAGCGGCGGCAGGTCGATGGTAATGACATTCAGTCGATAAAAGAGGTCTTCGCGGAACTTGCCCTCACGAACGAGCTGACGAAGGTCGACATTGGTGGCGGCGATGATGCGGACGTCAACCTGGATTTCGTGCACTCCTCCCAGATGCATGAACTTGCGGTCCTGTAACACGCGCAGAATCTTGCTCTGCGTTTCCATGCCCATGGTGCCAATTTCGTCGAGAAAAAGGGTGCCTCGATCCGCGATCTCGAAAAGGCCCTTCTTGGAGGCGATGGCGCTGGTGAACGCGCCCTTCACATGGCCGAAGAGGGTCGATTCCAGCAAGTCGGCTGGCATGGAGCCGGTGTTGACCGGAACGAAGGGGCGGTCGCGGCGAGGCGAGTTCAGGTGAATGGCCTTGGCGATCAGTTCCTTGCCCGTTCCGCTTTCCCCCTGGATCAATATGGTGGAGCGGCTGGGAGCGACTTGCGCGACCAGGTCGAAAATCTTGAGCATCGACTCGGACTTGCCGACGATACTTTCGAAGTTGTAGCGCTGCTTGAGGGCGCGCTTGAGCTGGATGTTTTCTTCTTCCGCGCGGTGACGCGCCACCGCGGCGCGAACGTCGGCGAGAAGCTTCTCGTTATCCCACGGCTTCTGAATAAAGTTCGAGGCGCCCGATTGCATGGCGCGCACGGCGTTCTCGACGGTGCCGTAAGCGGTAATCATGATGACGGAGAGCTGCGGATCGCGGACCCGAATCTCCCCGAGGATGTCCATGCCATTCCGGTCAGGGAGGGCGAGGTCGAGCAGAACCAGGTCGAACACCCGTTCCCCGAGACGAGCGAGCCCGGCTTCGCCTGTGCTTGCAACCTCGACGTCATAACCTTCCAGGCTGAGCAACGTTTCCAGCGATTCGCGGATCGCGGCTTCATCGTCAATGATCAGGACGGCTCCGGACGACGGCGAAATGACATCGGTCGAATTGCGGCGCGGTACCACAGCAAGTTCAGACATTGACAGCCTTCCTGGCCAGGGGGAAATCAAGGTAGAACGTGGTGCCTTCGCCGGGACGGCTCTCGACGCGGATCTTTCCCGCATGTTCCTGGATGATGCCGTAGGTGACGGAAAGCCCTAAACCGGTGCCACGGTTCTGGCCTTCTCTGGGCGCGTTCTTGGTAGTGAAGAATGGATCGTAAATGCGCTGGATGTGTTCCGGGGCAATGCCGGAACCGGTATCTGTGACAGCAACGCTGACACCATTCCCATTCGAAGTGGCCACGCGCAGAACGCCGCCGTTGGGCATGGCATCCTTGGCGTTGAGGAAGAGATTCAAGAAAACCTGCTGCAGGCGTCCGGGGCTGCCCTGGATCGACGGCAGGCCTGTGGTCAGCTCATCTTCCACCTTGATCCGACTGGTCTTGAACTGGTGCTCCAGCAGGGCCAGAGTGTCGGTAATGATCTTGTTGACCTCGACGTCAGTGAACTCCGTACCACTGGTGCGCGAGAAGTTAAGCAGATTGTTAACAATTTCCGAGGCGCGGAAAGTCTGGCGGGTAATCTTTTCGAGCAGAGACGATTTCTGAGGATCGCCCTGGACCTGCTTGGCAAGCATCTGCGCGTAAGAGGAAATAACCGCCAGCGGCGTGTTTACTTCATGGGCTACTCCGGCCGCCAGCAGGCCGATGGAAGATAGCTTGTCGGCTTGGAAAAGCTGCGCTTCAAGGTCAACCCGCTCAGTGATGTCGTCCATGATGATGAGCCGGCCTATGACGTTGAACTTCTTCGTCACCAGGGGCGCGATGGCCACGTTGAGGATCCGGGTCTCGCCGGTAGGAGTGTTAAGGCGAAACTTGTAGAGGTTGTGAATGCCCGGATTCTGCCTCACCCGGTAAAACTCTTCTACGAATGCCGCGGGAAAGACTTCGCTGATGGGGCGAGTCAGTGCCTGCCAGCGGGGCAATGCGTACATGACTTCCATCTGCGAATTCCAGGATTCGATGCGATCCTGGAGATCGACCGCCATGACGCCGACGTTGATGGACTCGACGATATTCTCGTTGAAGTCCTTGAGGCGCTCGTATTCGGCAGCCTTCTGTTCCAGGGAGGCGTAGAGGCGAGCATTCTGAATGGCGATGCCGATGTATCCCGCCAGCGTTTCCAGCAATTCGACGTCTTCGCTGGACAGGAAGTCGCCGTCCGTGGTCTTCCCCAAACCGAGCATGGCGATGACGCTCTTCTGAGAGCGGCAAGGGATGTAGTAATTCAGGTCGAGGCGTGCGATGGCTTCCTGGCCCGGGCGCGTTTCGCGCGGCACCTGGTGGGTGTTGTCGAAAAAGATGTGCCCGGCCTCTCCTTCGGGCCGCAGGGCGCCCAGGAAATTGAGATCGATCCCGTGGGTGTTGCCGATACCGTAGGACTTAGCCATCACGAATAGCGGTTTGGTCTCTCCCGTCGCGAGGAATACCGCCATGCGATCGACAAGCAACGTGTGCGAGGTCCGATCGACGAGAGAAGTCAGCATTTTGTCGAGGTCGGTCTCAGAACTCAGTTCCCGGCCAAATTCGATGAGCGTCTTGCGGTAGTCGTAGCGCGTGCGATAGAAGAACTGGTCAATCCGGTCCTGAATGAACTTGCGGACAGGATCGAAGAGCAGGGCCGTGACAACCATGGCCAGCACTAATCCCACGGGACCGGAACTGGGGATCCGGGCATGGATCAGTTCGACCACAACGCCGATCAGGGCGAAATACATTCCCACCACTGCGGCGGCAGCAAGCGTGTAAGCCATGCCGCGCTTGAAGATCAGATCCACGTCCATCAGGCGGTAGCGGAAGATGGCATAGCCGAAGGTCAACGGGAGCAATCCCAGAGAAAGCACCGAGACCTTCATGCCGGTGCTGGGGAGCCAGCCGAGCAGGTAGGGGACGACGTAGAAGAGCGTCGAAGGCGTGATGGCAAGAATTGTCCCGCGTGTCACCCATTTGAGTTGCTGGCGCAACAGGGGCGTGCTGGCGCGGCGGTAGCTGTACCAGAGAACTCCTGCGGCGGCTACAAAAAGCGCAGCCTGGTAGGACATCTGCAGGCGGTCCAGATTCCAGCGCAAGCGTTCGCTAGCTCTGACGAAACTGAAAATGAGAGCGTGGGCGCCGAGCAGAACGGCTGCCGGAACGTAAACGAAAGCTACGGCCCAGCGATGTTTGCGGACGAAGCCGCGACGCTCGGGGAAGGTCAGGACAAAGTGGAGGAACAACGCCGGCTGGAGCAGGCCGGCGACCACGTTTCCCCAGTAGATAATCCAATCGAAGTCGTTGAGCTTGCCGGTGTACTTGAACGAATAGAAGACAAACGACACCAGACAAAAGATGTAAAAGTGAGTGGAGCTAGGCGCGGTCCAGCGGCGAAGAAGAACGTAGAGGCCGATGCCGAGATAGATAAGCCCGATCAGGCGCAGCCAGTTGTTCAGAGGGCGGTCAGCGGGAATCAGTACAAGCTCAGTGTCGAGAGGAACTGAGTTGCGCACCAGAGAGTAAGTCGCCTTCGACCAAACTCCTGAACGGTATACTTGCCGCTCAAGCGCCGGAGTGTTTTTGACTTCCAGCCGGTTGACGGTAGTAAGCTGATCACCCGGTTTGATGCCGGCCTTGGCTCCGGGACCATCGGTCTCGACGCGGTCCGCAAATAGTTGACCGGTACGTTCGATCCACCAGACACCGTCCGAGGGAACCTGGAATTCGCGTTCCTTCTGGAAGTTTATGAACGCCAGGACCGCCACAGTTGCCGTCAGCAGAAACAACAAAACGGCAGTGAACGTCGCTTGAAATTCTTTGTTCATGGACGGTGACGGCGGCGCATGGAGCCCACGGCTAGAAACCGGACTGCCACCTTCTGCGTTGAGCAACTTGGATGCCACGTCTAAGGACATAATGAGGAGCGCTAACTCACGCTCCAGAAGAGACTTGTACGATTATAGAAGCCACAGGCGGCTGCAGCTACGGGTTTTGGAAGGATTCTGTGGTATTCAGTATCGCTATATTTAAGAGTAACTTACCACCAACGGATTCCCACATCCATAGCCACAACAGAGCATATTTGTATTCGGCGGCGGCCGGAAATTCTGGTGCCTGAGGATAGCTGTGGAAAAGTGGGAAGTTACCTCTCGCGTAGAATCGAAACATCCGCCCATGACTGCTTTTGAAGACATTGCTGATCGCGAGCGCCGTTTTCTTATCCAGACTTACAACCGCTATCCGTTAGCCATCGAAAGGGGCAAAGGCGTATTCCTCTTCGATTTCGAGGGCAAGCGCTACCTGGACTTTGTGGCCGGGCTGGGCGTAAATGCGCTGGGCCACGCGCACCCACGGATCGTGAAGACGATTCGGGAGCAGGCCGGACGAGCGATACACCTCTCGAACCTCTACTACAACGAATATCAGGGACGCCTCGCGGAGAAGCTTTGCGGGCTTTCGGGCTTGCAACGGGCATTTTTTTCAAACAGCGGAACCGAGGCCATTGAGGGCTCGATTAAGCTGGCGCGCCTCGCGGGACACAAGGTCGGCGGAGATGCCAAGGCTCAACTGGTTGCATTGCAGGGCTCCTATCATGGCAGGACGTTCGGATCCATGTCACTGACCGGCCAGGACAAATACCGGAAGGGCTTCGAGCCGCTGCTGGAAGACGTTATGTTCGTGGAGCGTAACGACCTGGAGGCGCTGCGGTCGGCGGTAAACGACAATACTTGTGCCATTGTCCTGGAGCCGATTTTTGGCGAAGGCGGAGTGCTGGAGTGCTCGGTCGAATTCCTGCGGGAGTGCCGGGCGCTCGCGGACCGTCACAAGGCGGCCTTGATCTTTGACGAGATCCAATGCGGGCTGGGGCGCACCGGCACGATCTTTGCCTTCCAGGCGTTCGGTGTGACGCCAGACGTTGTCGCGATCGCCAAGCCGATCGCTGCAGGTCTTCCCTTGGGGGCATTTCTAGCTCGCGAGCAATTTGCTTCGGCAATTTCCCCGGGTCAGCATGGGACGACATTCGGAGGCGGACCGCTGGCCTGCCGGGTGGGGCTCGAGTACCTGGCCATTGTGGAAGACGAAAGACTGCTGGAGCGAGTCAATCGCGTGGGCGAGTACCTGCAGCAGCAACTAAAAAGTCTCGTGGAACGATATGCCGCGGCGAAGGAGGCACGAGGCCGAGGATTCATTCAGGCACTGGCGCTGGATGTTCCTGCGCGGCCGATCGTGGAGCAGGCTATGGCGGAGGGAGTTCTGTTCAACAGCACACAGGATACGGTTCTGCGTTTTCTGCCTCCGTTTCTGCTGGAGGAGAAGCATGTCGACAAGGGAATCCGAGTGCTGAAGAAGCTGCTGGGTGCGAAGCGCAAGCGCTAGATTAGTTTTCTCTTAAGCGCGCGGCTGCGAAAAAAGACGGGGAGCTTCGCAACTCCCCGCCGCAGAAGCGACAGAGGCGATATCACTCATATAGAGTCCGCGTAAAAGAAAAAAGTTGTCCACTCTGAGAAAAGAACCGGCAGTCGTTGGTGACGGCAAGGGAAGTTCTTTCCCGGCGGATCCCGCTTCCATCCAGGAGTGTTTTGTGGCCGTCGAGGGCGCGCGCATGCGCTATCTGCGCGCCGGTTCCGGGCCGCCCCTGGTGTTGTTACATGGCCTGTTGGGATACTCGTTTTCCTGGCGCTTCACGATGCCCGTGCTCGGTCGCTATGCGACTGTCTACGCCGTGGATATGCTGGGGGCTGGTTTTTCGGCCCGGCCCAGTGGTATCGATGCAAGCATGCGAGGCGATGCCCGGCGCCTGCTTCAGTTTGTCGACGCAGTCGGAATTTCGACATTTGACCTCCTAGGTACATCGCACGGTGGCGCGGTGGCGATGATTGCGGCTGCGCTCTGCGCGGACCAGCCGGAGCGAAGACTACAACGCCTTATCCTGGTGGCGCCGGTGAATCCCTGGTCGGCGCATGGTCAAAACCTCGCGCCGTTCTTTGGCAGCGCGATCGGAGGTTCGATCTTCGAACTCACGGTTGGAGGCATTGGACTCTTGCATGGCTTTGTCCTGGGACGACTGTACGGGGACACGAAGAATATTCCCCCTGGCACCCTCGAAGGGTATGAGGCTCCGTACCGCGGGCCTCGTGCATTTGATCATGCACTGGCAATCTGCCGGCATTGGACGGACGATCTGCGCGACCTCGAGTCCATCATGCCGAAGATTGCTGACTATCCGACATTGCTGATCTGGGGGAAGCGCGACCGGGCCGTCTACGTAACTTCGGCCGAGCGGTTGCGTCAAGTGTTCAAGCAATGCGAACTCGTCGTGATTGAGGAGGCTGGTCACCTTCCGTATGAGGAAACGCCCGATGAGTTTAACCGGGTGCTGGTCGAGTTCCTCCAGTCGTCACGGGTCGGTCGGTGAGGGATGGTACGCTTGCCAGAGCGTGATGTGAACGATCCCGACGCATGGCCCACAACCTTATCGATCTGCTGCGTGGCTACCTCGCAAGTTACGGCTACTGGGCCGTGGCGGCTGCGCTGTTGCTGGAGAATGCGGGCCTCCCTATTCCTGGAGAGACGGTCCTTCTGCTCGCAAGCTTTCTTGCCTATTCCCAACATGAACTGCGTCTGCCCTACGTGATTCTGGTTGGAGTTTGCGCAGCGACCTTTGGCGACAACATCGGTTATGCGCTTGGCCACTACGGCGGTCGGCCGCTCCTGGAGCGATACGGACGCGTTTTCCATGTCCCGCACCGTGTGATCCCGCGCGGGGAGCGATTGTTTGAACACTACGGTCCCGCCGCGATTCTCTTTGCGCGTTTTGTGTTTGGCATGCGGGTGATTGCCGGCCCTCTGGCCGGTGTTCTGCGCATGCATTGGAAGAAGTTTGCCATCTTCAATTTGTTGGGAGCCGCGCTTTGGGTGACCGTGATCGCGAGTGCCGGCTATCTCTTCGGGCGCCACTGGCGGCAGTTAATGCGCTTTACCCGGGACGCGAACATAGCGATCGTGATTGCCGTGATCGTGATTGTGGCTTTTGTCTGGTGGCGGCGCCGGCGAGAGGAGGAGGAAGATGCAGGCGGCGGCCAGGGGACCAGCATCTAACTAAGGATGTGACGGGTTCGCCATGAATTCCGCGGTGAAGCGAATATCGGTGCTGGTTCTGGGCTGGGGATTCATTTTGCTCGGAATCGCTGGTCTGTTTCTTCCGATTCTTCAGGGCGTACTGTTCCTGGTCATCGGACTGATCATTCTGTCGTCGGAATATGTTTGGGCACACCGTCTGCTGGCGAGGCTGCGGGAGCGGTTCCCTTCGGTTGCACACAAAGCCGACGAGGCGAAAGAGAAGGCGGCATCGTGGATGCGGCGTCTTTTCCGGCAACAGGAACCGCATTGAAGGCCCTTCAGGGCGGTGCTACTCTCGAAGTCAGCCTTTACCACGCTCCACCTGTGCCTGATTCGACCCATCCCGACAGCCTCCTGCTGGAAGAACGCCACTCGTTCTTTTACCGCTTGCTGCACCACGAGTTGGCGGAAGTCTGGATGCGGTTCCTGCTGGCGATCGTGGGACTGGTGCTGGCGTTCGGCGCTGCGCTTTTTTCGACGGTATCTCGCGAATCGGGAAACGTATGGGCTACGGTCGTTCTGGCATCGGCAGCACTGCTGCTGGCGACGATCGTGGGGCTGACCACCGTTCCGTATCTTGCCCGTCGAGTGGCAAGCGCTCGCGTTCGCGACGTATTTCACTACGACGTCACGCGTGCCGGTATCGTCTACATTGCGATCACCGTACTGATCGGGGTTGCGGCGCTGAACACGGGCAACAATCTGCTTTATATCGTGGTCGCCGCGATGCTGTCGGCAATTCTGGTGTCGGGAATAGCTTCCGCAATCGTATTGCGAGATCTGAAGCTGGATCTTCGCTTGCCGGAGCACGTTTTTGCCGGCCGGCCAGTGCTGGGAAGAGTGGTTGTGAGGAATCCGCGGTCGCGAATTCCCGCGTTTTCCATTCGAGTGGTGCCTTCGAAGATCCGCAAAGGTAAGCAGTGGAGTCTGGAGCCAGCCACATTCGGCGTGCCTCCCAGCCGTCCGCCTGAGGAGCAATGGTTGCATTTACGCGACTGGCGGGTGCGAAGGATTGCAAGGGCACCGGTTGCGCCGGCTATCTTCCAGGGATTGGTGTATTTCGCGTTGGTGGCCCCGCGACACGAGTTGGCGGCGGACCTTGAGATGAAGTTTGATCGTCGAGGCCTCTATCATCAGGATAGCTTCGGCTTGGCCACGCGGTTTCCGTTCGCTTTCCTAACCAAGACAAGGGTAGTGCCCCTGATGCGCGAACTCATCGTGTATCCGCCGATACAGGCAACCGACGAGTTACTGGAGGTGCTGCCACTGATCACCGGCGAGTTCGAAAGCTTTGTGCGCGGGCGCGGTCACGATTTGTATCGCATTCGCGAATACATGCCCGAAGATTCGGCGCGTCATCTGGACTGGAAGGCAACGGCAAAATCGGGATCGCTGAAGCTGCGGGAATTCAGCCGCGAAGACGAACGAAAGCTGCGCATTGTATTCGACAATCCTGTGCCAGGGGTGGTTTCAGCGGACGCATACGAGCGCGCGGTGACCCTGGCCGCTTCGCTGGCCTGGCACTTTGCGTCGATCGACACAGAAGTGTCTTTCGTCACCCAGGATTTTTCCGGTATCGACCTGCATCAGTTCCTCGCGTATCTGGCACTTGTCGAACCGAAGCCGGGACAATCCGTCATTGACACACTGAAGCACTCCGATGACTATAACGTTATCCTGACGACGCGCACGCACGGCACGATACCCACGGCTTTGTGGGCGTGCTCTTACCTGCTTTTCATTGACGAAGGTAGTAGGGGAAGGCCTCTACAACCATATAGTGGTGCAGCGAAAAATGGCTGATGCGCATCCGATAGAGAGGCGGGGATCAGTGATACACGGAACCCGGGAGTGAGGAACATGTTTCGAAAGATTCATAAGATCGCGGGCTTAATCGCTATTCTTGCAGTGCTTTCCGTTGAAGCTTTAGCGCAGAAGGTGACGGAACTGCCGACGGGGACGACGATCCGAGTGCGCATGATCGATGGTCTGACCAGCGGGAAAGCGCAGATCGGCGATATCTTTCACGGAACTCTGGAAGAGGCGATTCAGGTCGGCGGCAAAGAGGTCTACCCGAAGGGCGCTGATGTGACGGGTAAGGTGTCGGATGTGCACACGTCCGGCAGGTTGAGCGAGCCGGGTGAATTGGATTTGGTGCTGGCCACGATTGCGTCGGGAAACCGGGCGTCGTCGGTTGAAACTCAGCCGTTGATCATCAAGGGCGAGTCGCGCACGAAGAGCAATGCGACCAAGATTGGTGGTGGAGCAGCGCTTGGCGCCGTCATTGGCGCGATTGCAGGCGGAGGAAAAGGAGCGGCGATCGGAACCATTGCCGGAGCCGGAGCGGGAACGGCGGGAGCCGCGGCGACAGGCAAGCGCGAAGCGGTTGTCGAATCGGAGGCCGTGCTGACCTTTGTTACGGGGCAAGCGTCTGCTATTAACACATCGAGTGAAGGCGGTGAGTCTGCGAAGACGGCGGAGCCGCCGGTCAAGAAGAGCGACCAGACGGCAGCAGCAGAGCAGGGAGGCGAGGCCGCCATGAAGTCCGAGGCGAGCAAACAAGCTGCTGCGCCGGCGACCAGCGGCTTGGAGAATGCCTTTACGGCCCGCGACCGGCGCGTCATCCGAACCTGCGTAATGGAACACGCTTCGGAATTGCCGTCAGGAATTACCCAGCGGGAGGATCTGCCTACCGGCAACGAACGCCAAATCCGCATCGGAGGCACATTCCCCAGCGAGCTGCAAACTAAAGCGCAAGCTTTGCCGCTTGCGTGCGAACAGCAACTGCCGCAGCTTCCCCGCGAGATGGAACGAGTGGTTTACAACGGGCGCGTGATTCTGGTCAACGACCCCAACCAGCGTGTTCTGGACATGTTTTATCTGGAGGAGTCGCAGTAAGAGCGCCGTAAGTTCTTGGCTCTTAGCTCTTTGGTTCATAACCTCGTGCGAGCCCCCCGGCTTTGCCTGCTTAGCATTCGAGGGTTCCGACCGGAAGCTCGATCACTCTCAGCTTTAGCGGACAGCCGTTGCAAATGCGAGGTTTAAGGACTGTTTGTTCGATCTTCCGGTGCCGGTTCCTTTCTGCTTTGAACTGTTCAGGTTTCGTCATATACTTCGCCCATTAGATGTGATCCCCGCGAACTTTGCGGGCGAGTTGCACCCTCCCCAACCCGGAGCTCAGGAGGTGCAGGATGGCATGTATCTTCGACCTGGTGAGCCGCCAGGAAACTTACCGCGCGGATATCAATCAGACGGTTCTCGACGTTGCACAGGCGATGGTAGATCGCAACATTGGCGCCGTGCCCGTGCTGCAAGATGGGATGTTGGTCGGCGTTTTTTCTGAACGCGACCTGATGAAAAGGGTCGTTGTGGCGGGGCGTGATCCTGCCAAGACGCTCGTGGGCGAAGTCATGACCGATGACCCACTTACAGTCGGGCCGCAAGAAGCGCTGGAGACGTGCCTGGCGTTAATGCGACGCCATGGTTTTCGCCACCTGCCGATCTGCGAAGGCAAGCGGTTGGTGGGAATCGTCTCGCTGCGCGACATGATTTTGCACGATCTGGACGAGAAGGACGACGAAGTCCGCATGATGCGGGCTTACATCCATTCAACCCCAGAGTTCTAAAGAGACGTTCCAGGGCCACGCTTCATTCCCGGGGCATAGTTGCAGGTGACTTCGGTTGTCGGGCCCTTCCCAGTTTTCAGCCGGCGGTCGTTTTGGCTTTCCCTCCAGATTTAGCCACCGTCGTAGCCAGGTGAACACCAGCAGCTTCAATCAAGTCAGGCAGTTAGGGATCGTCCTGGGTAACCGTTACCAAGGTTACCTTGGTTCATTGATCGATCGTGTACATCTGTTTATCGTAGATTCATCAAAGAAGTGGGCGGAGTGCTCTAAATTGAGGAGCTTACGCCCAAGATGCGAAGTCAGAGCTGAGGATGAGTTCACCTACCAATCTCGCCTATGACGTGCTCTGGTTCGGGCATCCAGTCCTGCAAGGAGCTGTCGCCACGGCGATGCTGCGGCGAAAGCTGCGCCAGAAATTCCCGGTGTTTTTCAGTTACGTGATCGCACAGCTGCTGATCTTTGGTGTTACCTACCCCATTTATCGTTCGGGTAATTACGACGCCTTCTTCTATACCTACTGGCTTGGTTCGGCGGTCAGCGTACTTCTGGGGTTCAAGGTCATTCATGAGATATTTCTCGATGTTTTCCGCCCTTATCACACGCTGAAAGACCTGGGTACCGTTCTCTTCCGCTGGGCTGGGTTAGTGATGCTACTAGTGGCGATCGTAGTAGCGATATCGAGCCCGAGCGGACAGCAGTCGCCGTTGATTCAGGCGACGCTGACGACGCAGCGCTGCGTACGGATGATCCAATGCGGGCTGATCCTGTTCCTTCTGGTGTTCTCGCGGTACCTGGGGATTTCGTGGCGGCAGCACAGCTTTGGTATCTCGTTGGGATTCGGCGGGTTTGCGAGTGTCGAAATGGCGCTGGTGGCGGCTCGCGCGGGCGGATTGGTTACGCAGATGAACCTGGACCTGGTCAACATGGGGGCCTACAACGCAGCGATATTGGTGTGGTTCGCTTATTTCCTGCGAACGAGTCCGGCACGCGAGGCTTCGACCACTCTGCTGCAATCGCATCGCTGGGAGCGGAGCCTTACGGACATTACGCGACCGGCGACTCCGGATTCTCTGATCCCGCTGTTCGAGAACATGGTGGACCGGGCGTTATCACGAACCAATGGCGCGCCAATGCCGGAAGCTGAGCGGGAATCGCCGATCCCCTCCGTCCCTGCCAAGGCGAAGGCTTTTGCTGCTGGTTACGGTTCGCGAGAAGTTCCCTCAAAGACCTAATGGCCGCCGATTTCGATTCTCCCCGGAAGGATGTTGACGTGACTCACAGTGGCGTAGAACTGGGTGCGCTTGTCGAAGAGTTGCAGGCAGCACATTCGGAACTCAACGAGATGTCGGCGCAGGGTCTGATGGATGGGCAGCGTCCGCTGTTGCGCGTATTGAAGGTGGAGTTGCTGGGAGAAATCAAGCAAGTTGCGGAACATGTCGGCCAGATCCGTTGGCTCCTGCAGGAAATGCGCGAAAGGGATGCGGAGGCCGATCCAAGAGATGGCACCCAGTTGCTGAGAGAGCGCAACCCACCCAGTTTGATGGATCAGGTGGAAGAGTTGGTCCGCATAAAACTTCGCGACGACAAAAATTGAGGTTGCCTTGCCGGTGGCAGTCTTGAGTAGTCATCGGGCGACGTGAGGCTCGAATTCCAGGAAGAGCCCTCTTCCTGGCTCCCTGTTCGGATTTCGTAAAATTCGGTGCCCCTCGACTCCCGCCCTAGCGTCGGATCGCGCATTGAACCGATTTACTAGAAAACATCACTAAACTAAAGAAAACATTGAGCAAATCAGAGTAGTGCTGATTTGATCTCCTTAGGCAGGTTCTTGATTTCACAATAGGTTAAGTACTTCGGGAGAATGACGGTTAGTCGGCGACCGCACGGTCGGTATAATCCGTGCCCGTGAGAGTTCCTACTAATGAGGGGGGCCCTCACAAAGGAGAGAACCCATGAAACGTGCAGCCAGGATGCTGATCCTGCTGCTTGGAATAGTGGGCACTTACCAGGCGGTTGCCGCTCCTAGGATTCCGACCCAGGACGGTGGACCGATTCCGGTGTGCCCACCCAAGAGAGGACAAAATTGTAACCTCTGAGGGGTTGAGGACAAGGTCACTAAAGTAACCTGTTCGTAACATCTCCCCCAGAGTTGAATTCTGCTTTTCTGCAAGGGCTGAGAGAAAATCAGCCCTATATTTTTGCCCGAGAATACTGCCTAGACCTGTTTCTGTTCGACTTCCTCGAGAATTCGTTTTAGACCAGACTCGTCTCCTAGAGGAGGACTGCAGGCGAAGCCTGAACACACCAGAGCCACACTCTCCCCTCGTTTCGTGTTTGCAAGATTCGGGATTGCCTCGGCGAGTGCGGGCGGCAGGTTCGAGGAGACGGCTTCATTTGGAGCGAGCCTGATGACGGCCTTGGTCGTCGCGAAAGAGTGGGTTGCTGCGGAATAAAGTTTCTGCGCAGATTCGCCTTCGCCAACCACGATGACCTGAACGTGGGGCTGAGAGAAGTGGACAGCCGCGAGTCCGTAGGTTGCGCCGAAGATTCCGTATTGACCGGCAACACCGGTGAATACTTCGAGAGTCTGCTCGGCTTTGTCGCGATACGAGGCGTCGTCAGTGTAGGCATGAAGGCGAAGCAGTGCGATGGCAGCGACCGGGTTGCCGGCGGGAGTAGGGGAGTCCTGGAAAGGCTTTCGTCGAGTGGCCAAAACACCGAGTTTGTTGTCAGCAGTCTGGTCAGTGTCGAAGAATCCGCCCGAGGTTGCGTCGAAGAATCTTGACACCATGAGGTCCGCGATACCGCGCGCAAATTTGAAGTAGCTGAGATCTGCTGTGGCTTCGTAAGCGTCAAGGCAGGCAACGGCGGTGTAAGCGTAATCGTCGAGCGTGCCGGGAACGCGGCGAGTTTCAGCCTGCGGATCCGAGTAGGCAATGACATGGCGCAATCCGGTTTGCGGCGACCAGCTCTCCGACAGGATGCGATCCAGCGAGCGCAGTGCGAAGCGGCGCGCGTTGTCGAGGGC
>Ga0209698_10002002_pt1 | contig 23297 bp, 21 predicted proteins | sample LitLauG_LLR_2012_FD_187203 | JGI IMG/M metagenome (GOLD analysis project Ga0209698, IMG submission 187203) | Freshwater sediment microbial communities from Pennsylvania, USA - Little Laurel Run_MetaG_LLR_2012 (SPAdes) (version 2) | ecosystem: Environmental > Aquatic > Freshwater > Creek >... | reverse complement strand
CCGCCTACCTCGAGGACGCGAGCAAGTATCCGGCACCGCTGCGCCTGCAGTTGCCCGACAGCACGCACGGCAGCCTCGATGCGGCGCTGAGCCTCGGCGTGCGCGCCGCCGACGGCGCGCTGGTCCCACTGGGTTCCCTGGTCGACGAGCGCGACCGAACGGTCGAGCAGCCGCGCTACCACAAGGATCTGCTGCCGGTGGTCTATGTCACGGGCGATATGGCCGGAAGGATTGACAGCCCGCTCTACGGCATGTTTGGTCTGCGCGGGGCCATGGGACGAATCGTCGCCCCGGATGGCGGCGGCATCGCCGAGTATTTCATCCATCAGCCCTCCGATCCCTACCGCGGCTATGCGCTCAAGTGGGACGGGGAATGGCAGATCACCTATGAGACCTTCCGCGACATGGGCGCGGCGTATGCGGTTGGCCTGATCCTGATCTACCTGCTGGTGGTCGCGCAGTTCGGTTCCTACGTTACACCGCTGATCATCATGGCACCCATTCCGCTGACCATCATCGGCGTCATGCCGGGCCACGCCCTGCTGCATTCGCAGTTTACCGCCACCTCCATGATCGGGATGATTGCGCTCGCCGGGATCATCGTCCGCAATTCGATCCTGCTGGTCGACTTCATCAATCTCCAGCTTGCGAAGGGCGTGGACTTCCGCGAGGCGGTGATCCGCTCGGCGGCAACACGGGCGCAGCCTATTGCGCTCACGGCCCTGGCGGCGATGCTGGGCGCGCTGTTCATCCTGGACGATCCGATCTTCAACGGCCTGGCGATCTCGCTGATCTTCGGCATTCTGGTGTCGACCGTATTGACGCTGGTCGTCATACCGTTGCTTTACTACGCGGTCTATCGTCACGCGCATCCCGCTCCGCCGCCGCCGGAGCCCAATTTACAGGAGCAACCCTCATGACTTCGTGGCAACTCACCCGTGTGATCGCCGGGACCTTCGTGCTGCTGTCCCTGGCCCTGGGCGTCAAGGGCAGTCCCGTCTACCAGAGCGCCTATTGGCTGTGGTTCACGGCCTTCGTGGGCGCGAACCTCCTGCAGAGCGGCCTGACGCGCTGGTGTCTCATGGAGCGGATCCTCCGCGGCGTGGGTTTGAAGCCCAGCGCGGATTGAGTTCATCGGGAACCCTGCTCATGCAAGTCGTCTGCCCCAGCTGCCTGGCCCTCAACCGCGTTCCGCCGGAACGGCTCGCGGACCGGCCGGTCTGCGGCAAATGCCGCGCGGCGTTGCTGCCCCCGGTACCGCTGGCCCTGACCGATGCGAGCTTCGATCGCTACGTCGGCTACAGCGACCTGCCGGTGCTGGTGGATTTCTGGGCGGACTGGTGTGCGCCCTGCCGGATGATGAATCCCATCCTGCTCGACCTGGCGCGAGGGCGCCTGGACGTCCGCGTGGCCAAAGTCGATACGACCACCGAACGGCAGCTGCCGCAGCGTTTCCGGGTGCAGGGCATTCCGCTGCTCATCCTGCTGCAGCGCGGGACCGAGATCGCGCGCCTCACCGGTGCCGTACCCGCGAGCCAGCTGGCGGCGTGGCTCGATGGCGCCCTGAAGGGGCTGCGCCCGGAGGGCAGGCCATGAGAGCGCGCCTGGCGGTGGCACTGATCCTGCTCTCCTCGGCGGCGACCGCCGGCGGGATCAGCGTTACGGACGCCTGGCGCGCCGCGATGCGACACGATCCGCTCTTTGCCGCGGCCCAGGCGCAGCGCGACGCCGGGCGTGCCCGCGGCTCGGAGGCGACGGCCCTGTGGCTGCCGACGCTCACCGCTACCGGAAGTGCGGGACGCAGTGATCTGGAGAGCCGCACCCAGGGGGCGTACTTCTCGGCGCCCGGCTTCCCCAGTACCAACGGCGTCGACTTCCAGACCAGCGTCAACGGAGGCACGGCGACGCGCTGGGCTCTGGTCGCCGAACAGCCGCTGTTCGACGCCGCCCGGCTCGCCGATTCCACCGTGCAGAGAAATGCGGCCCGCATGGCCGAGGCGCAGTATCGTGCGGCCGAGCAGGATCTCATGCTGCGCAGCGCGAAGGCCTATTTCGCGGTGCTCAACGCGCGCGCGCAGCTTCAGACCCTGGTCCATTTGCGGGCGGCCGCGGAGCACACGCGCGGGGAAAACCAGGCGCGCTATGAGACAGGGGACATCCCCGTCACCGACATGCGCGAGGCGCAGGCGAGCGCGGACGCCATCGACGTCCAGGAACTCGACGCGCGCAGTGCCGTTGCCCTGAGCGAGGCGGCATTTGCGGATCTGACCGGGCTCGACGCCGCGAACCTGGGCGATCTGCCGGAGGCGGCGACCATGGACCTGCCGGTTCCCGAGCCGCTGGAGTCGTGGACGCAGCGCGCGCTCAGCGGCAGCCCGCAGCTCCTGATCCAGCGCCTGGCCGTGACCACGGCGAACGCGCAGCTGAGCCGCTACGGCGCCCTCAATTCCCCCCGCCTGAGCCTCGTCGGCCAGGTCGGACGGGACTCCCTGCATGGCAACGGCGATTTCGGATCCACCGACATCACCGCGCGACAGGCCAGCATCGGCCTCCAGGCGTCGATCCCCCTGTTTACCGGCGGCCTGCGCAGCGCCGAGCGCCACGAGGCGCGGGCCCTGGAACACCAGGCCGAAGCCGAATTGGCGGGCGCCGATCAGCAGGTGCGGCAGCAGGCCCGCGCGGCCTGGCTGTCCGTCACGACGGCGGCAGCCCGCGTCGAGGCGCTGCGACGCCTGCGGGCTTCCACGGCGAGCCGACGTGATGCCACGCGCCTGGGCGCCGAGATTGGCGGCCGCACGGCCCTGGAACTGCTCAGCGCGGAAGCCGACCATCAGCGCGCCGAAGCCGACTTCGAGCGCGCGCAAGGTGATTGGTTTCTGGCCGGCCTGCAGCTCAGGGCGGTGGCGGGCGAATTGAGCGAAGACGATCTCAGGCAGATTGACCGGCGGATGGAATCCGCGCCTGCGGCGGCAAAATGATTGATCCAACCATACAGCAGCGGGGGCTTTAGACATGGCACACATCGCAATCCTGGGAGCCGGAACCGGCGGCATGCCGGCGGCGTACGAGCTTCGCGCAGCGCTCGGCGCTGCACATCGCATCACCGTTGTCAACGCCGTGGATTATTTTCAGTTCGTGCCGTCCAATCCCTGGCTGGCGGTCGGCTGGCGCAAGCGATCCGGCATCACCTTCCCGATCGCCGCCCCGCTGAAGCGACGCGGCATTGATTTCATCGCGCAGCCGGTGGCGAAGATCGATGCGGCGGGGAACCGCCTGGAGATGGCCGACGGCAGCAGCCTGGACTATGACTACCTGCTCATTACCACCGGACCCAAGCTCTCGTTTGCCGAGGTTCCGGGATCGGGACCGGACGGGGGCTTCACGCAATCCGTATGTACCGTGGATCACGCCGAGAAGACCTGGGCCGCGTATCAGGAACTGCTCAAGGACCCCGGGCCGGTGATCATCGGTGCCATGCCGATGGCGAGCTGCTTCGGGCCGGCCTATGAGTTCAGCTTCATAGTGAGCACGGATCTGAGGCGCCGCCGGATTCGCCCGAAAGTCCCGATCACCTATGTCACGAGCGAGCCCTATATCGGCCACCTCGGCCTCGGCGGCGTCGGCGATTCCAAGACGATACTGGAATCGGAACTGCGCAACAGCGACGTCAAGTGGATCACCAACGCCCGCGTTACCCGGGTCGAGCCGGGAAAGATGTTTGTCACCGAGGTTGACGGCAACGGCCAGACGGTGAAGGAACACGAATTGCCGTTCAAGTTCTCGATGATGCTGCCGGCGTTCAAGGGCGTTGACGCCGTGGCCGCGGTCGAGGGCTTGTGCAACCCCCGCGGGTTCGTGATCGTCGACGAGAACCAGCGGAGCCGGAAGTATTCCAACATCTACTCTGCGGGCGTATGCATTGCCATCCCGCCCGTCGAGGTGACGCCCGTACCGACCGGCGCACCAAAGACCGGCTATATGATCGAGACCATGGTCACCGCCATCGTCAAGAATCTGGTGGCCGACATCGCGGGCAAGCCTGCGACCGCAAGGGGTACCTGGAATGCGATCTGCCTCGCGGACATGGGCAGCACGGGCGCTGCGTTCGTCGCCATCCCGCAGCTGCCGCCCCGGAATGTCAACTGGTTCAGGAAGGGACGCTGGGTTCATTGGGCCAAGGTCGGGTTCGAGAAATACTTCATTCACAAGATGAAGCGCGGCAACTCCGAGCCGCTGTACGAAAAGTATATGCTCAAGGCCCTGGGCATCCGGCGGCTGGAGAACTGACCCGTTCCGGACCGATGGAAGATGAATGCGCGGGTGGTGGCTACCATGAGCAGATTCAACATGAGCAGATTCAAGTGGTGGAGTTCGATGCCAAAGCAGGCGCTTTCCAGCGACATCGCCATCGCCATGACCGTAAAGGTGGCGTTGATCATCGCGCTCGTCGCGCTGTTTGCCCGCCCGGCGTTTCATCCCGCGAATGATGCGGCCGCTACGGCGACGGCAGTCGTCGGCGCGGCGGGAAATGGAGCGGCCAGCCCATGACCGATTCCACACTGCTCGAACTTTCGCGCTGGCAGTTCGGCGTGACGGCGATGTATCACTTCCTCTTTGTACCGCTGACGCTCGGCCTGTCGATCCTGGTCGCGATCATGGAAAGCGTGTTCGTGATGACCGGCCGCACCATCTGGCGCGACATGACGCGGTTCTGGGGCACTTTGTTTGGCATCAATTTTGCGATGGGCGTGGCGACCGGGATCACGATGGAGTTCCAGTTCGGCACCAATTGGGCCTATTACTCCCATTACGTCGGGGACATCTTCGGCGTGCCGCTGGCCATCGAGGGCCTGATGGCATTCTTCCTGGAGGCGACCTTCATCGGCCTGTTCTTCTTCGGATGGGACCGGCTGTCGCGGCTTCAGCATCTCACGGTCACCTGGCTGGTGGCGATCGGCAGCAACCTTTCGGCGCTCTGGATATTGATTGCGAATGCCTGGATGCAGAATCCGGTGGGCGCCAGGTTCAATCCGGACTCGATGCGCATGGAATTGCAGTCGATCTCGGAGGTGATCTTCAACCCGGTGGCCCAGTCGAAGTTCGTGCATACGGTGAGCGCCGGCTACGTGACCGGAGCCGTGTTCGTGCTGGCGATCAGCGCCTGGTTCATGCTCAAGGGACGCCATACGGAGTTTGCCCGCCGCTCGGCGACCGTGGCCTTGAGCTTTGGACTGGCATCGGCGCTTTCCGTGGTCGTGCTGGGCGATGAGAGCGGCTACACCGCCAACCAGCACCAGAAGATGAAGATTGCTGCGATGGAGAGCATGTGGCACACCGAGCCCGCTCCGGCGCCGTTTGTATTGTTCGGTCTGCCCGACGAGCGGCACCGGACCACCAGCGCGGAGATCAAGGTGCCGTGGATGCTCGGGTTGATTGCGACCCGGTCTACCGACAAGGAGGTTGCGGGCATCTACGAACTGGTGGCTGTGGCGCGCCAGCGGATCGAGAACGGCCTTCCGGCCTATGCCGCGCTGCAAACCCTGAGGGCTGATCCGAAGAATGCGGTGGCCCGCAGCGTGCTGGAGACGCATGCTGCAGACCTGGGCTATGCACTGCTGCTGCGCCGCTACGTGCCGGACCCTGCACGGGCGACGCCGGCCCAGATCGACCAGGCCGCCTGGGACACCGTGCCGTCGGTCGGGTGGCTGTTCTGGTCCTTCCGCGTCATGGTCGGCCTGGGGTTCTTCTTCATTGCGCTGTTCACCTACGGCTTCTATCAGGCGATGCGTCGTCGCTGTGACGCGCGCCCGTGGTTCCTGAAGCTCGCGCTGTGGAGCCTGCCGCTGCCATGGATCGCCGCCGAGCTCGGCTGGTTCGTGGCGGAGCACGGGAGACAGCCGTGGGCAATCGAAGGCGTACTACCGACGTTCCTGGCCGTCTCGCCGATCGCCACCGCGAATGTCGTGGTGAGCCTGTGCGGGTTCGTGCTGTTCTACTCCGTGCTGGCAATCGTAGATGTCTTCCTGCTGGTCAAATACATCCGCCTTGGTCCGGCTGACAGAACCGAGGAGGCGCGCCATGTTGCTTGAATTTGCGACCCTTAAGGTCATCTGGTGGCTGCTGCTGGGTGTGCTCCTCATCGGCTTTGCCGTCATGGATGGTTTCGATCTCGGCGTGGGCATGTTGCTGCCCTGGCTCGGTCGCAACGATTCCGAACGGCGCGTGATCATCAACACCGTTGGCCCCGTGTGGGAGGGCAACCAGGTGTGGCTGATCCTGGGTGGCGGAGCGATCTTCGCGGCCTGGCCGGCGCTGTATGCTGCCAGTTTCTCCGGGTTCTATCTGGCCATGCTGCTGGTGCTCGCGGCTCTCATCGTGAGACCCGTGGGCTTCAAATTCCGCAGCAAGATGCCCCAGGCCCGATGGCGCAGCATCTGGGATTGGGTGCTGTTTGCGAGCGGCCTGGTGCCGTCGCTGGTCTTTGGCGTGGCCATGGGCAATCTGCTCGAGGGTGTTCCGTTCACCTTTGACTCGGAGCTCCGGGCGTCCTATGCGTTTGGGTTGTTCGACCTGCTCAACCCATTCGCGCTGATGTGTGGTCTGGTCAGCGTCGCGATGCTCGCCACGCATGGAGCCACCTATCTGGCGGTCAAGACCGACGGGTCCATGGCGCACAGGGCGAGGGTGGCCTCGCGGGCATTCGCGCTGCTGTGGACCGCCCTGTTTGCGCTCGCCGGTCTCTGGCTGTGGCGCAGCGGCTATGGCCTGGTCATCACCGGTGGCGCGGCGCCCGATGCGACGCCCAACCCGTTGGGCAAGACCGCAATTCCGGCTGCCGGCGCGTGGCTGTTCAATTACCAGCGGTGGCCATGGGCCATGGCGGTGCCGGCAATGGGTCTGGTGGCCCCCTTGCTGGTCGCCGCATTGGCGGGTATCCGCCACCGGGTCATTGTCTTTGCCGTCAGCAGTCTTGGGATTGCCGGCGTGATCGGGTCGATGGGCATCAGCCTGTTTCCCTTCCTCCTGCCGTCGTCCTCCTTTCCCGGCAGCAGCCTGACGGTCTGGGACGCTTCGAGCAGCCATCGGACGCTGAGCATCATGCTGATTGCCGTCATCGTTTTTCTGCCCATCGTTCTCGTCTATACCGGTTGGGTCTATCACGTGCTGCGCGGGCGGGTGACGGCCGAGCAGATCCGTTTGAACCCCGACGGCAACTATTGAGGAGGTCGCGATGTGGTATTTCAGCTGGATCCTGGGACTTGGGCTCGCATGCACATTTGCAATACTGAACGCCATGTGGTTCGAACTCGATGCCGACCGGCATGCGCGCGAGCGTCCGGCCGATACCAGGAACGTGTCCTGACCAAAGTCAAATTGACCTAGAGAGCGAGGTTATGCGGCATGAACACACACTCACGACCCATCGAAACTCTTGAGCCCGCGGAAGCGGCGAAGCTGCTCAAGTCAGGCAAGATACTGTTGATCGACGTGCGCGAGCCGGCGGAGTACGCGGCCGAGCGGATCCACGGGGCGCTGCTCTACCCCTTGTCCACCTTTGACGCGGCAGCGTTGCCGCCGGATGGCGCCCGCCGGGTGGTGTTCCAGTGCGGCAGCGGCAAGCGCTCGCTCGCGGCGGCTGAAAAGCGCCTGGCGGCTGGGCAAAGCCACGCAGCCCATGTGGGCGGTGGCATTGCGGCGTGGAAGGCCGCGGGCCTGCCCGTAATTGCATTGGAGGGCGCGAAATGAGCCGCAGCGACGAACCGCATGCACACGTGGCGCAATCATGAAGCCGTACCCTCATCTCTATAGCGCGAACGCCCGGGGATCCAATGCAGGGCCGGTTCCCGTGAGTTCCAGCGGGGTGCCCGACATCGCCACGGCACCGCCGCCCGAGTTCGGTGGGCCGGGGGATGTATGGTCTCCGGAAAGCCTGCTGGTGGCGGCGGTGGCCAACTGCTTCATCCTGACCTTCCGCGGCGTGTCGCGCGCCGGCAATTTCGCCTGGGAGCGCCTGGAGTGCCAGGTCGATGGGGTACTCGAGCGCGTATCGGGTGTCACCCAGTTCTCAAAGTTCACCACGCGCGCCACGCTCACCGTGAAGGCGGGTGCGGATCGCGCCAAGGCGCAGGAACTGATGGAGCGGGCGGAAAAGACCTGCCTGGTTGCCAACTCGCTGCGCGGCGAGCGTCATCTGGAGGCGCAGATCGTCGAGACGACCCTTTGAGCCTTGAGCCGACATTGCACTGCGGTGATCCATAATTGAACCCGTGGGATGAGCGTTGTGCTGCCACGGTAGACCCATGCAAGCTGTAGTCACGCTGCTGTGCGGTGGCCTGGTCGGCTTCTCGCTCGGTCTGATCGGTGGCGGCGGATCCATTCTGGCGGTCCCGCTGCTGCTCTATGTGGTCGGGGTGCGCGACCCTCATGTGGCGATCGGGACCAGCGCCCTGGCGGTGGGTGTCAATGCGGCCTTCAATCTCCTGGGGCACTGGCGGGTAGGCAATGTCAAATGGCCCTGCGCAGCGGCCTTTGCGGGCGCCGGCGTGGCGGGCGCCGCACTGGGATCGACGCTCGGCAAACTCGTTGACGGGCAGAAACTATTGCTGCTGTTCTCCTGCGTCATGCTGGCCGTGGGCATGGCCATGCTCCGGCCCCGCGCGAGCGGCGGTGATCCGGGCGTGCGCATCAACCCGGCCATCGCGGCCCGCCTGCTTGGCGTGGGGTTCCTGACCGGGGCGATTTCGGGATTCTTCGGCATCGGCGGCGGATTCCTCATTGTTCCCGGCATCATGCTCGGCAGCGGCATGCCGATCCTGAACGCGATTGGTTCATCGCTCTTTTCGGTCGCGGCGTTTGGAATGACGACCGCCGCGAACTACGCGCTTTCCGGACTGGTTGACTGGCCGGTCGCCGTGGAATTCATCCTGGGGGGCGTAGTCGGCGGTTTGCTCGGAATCCGCCTCGCCACCGGGCTGGCCGGCCGCCGGCGCATGCTGGCCTCGATCTTTGCCGGCGTGATCTTTGCGGTGGCCCTCTATATGGCCGTCCGTACGGTCATAGCACTGCATGGACATCGTGGCTGACCCGCTCATGCTGCCGAACCGGGCAAGGAAGGCCGGCGCTGAGATCGATGCGCGAGGCAATTTCCGCGCCGCCCGCCATCAAGAGCGTCGAGGCAGGGCACTCCCTGGCCTATGATCCCGCCAGCAGAAGTTTGATTCGAGCTTGCAACGGTTTCAGATCGCGCCCGCCCGGGTAGCGCCCGACGATTCGCCCATCGGGACCGATGAGCAAGGTCAACGGTAATCCAAGCACGCCGCCGAAACGCTCGGCCAGCGGGGCATCGCCGATCACGACGGGGTAGTTGAGCCCATACTTCGCATAGGCGCGTTTGACCGGCTCGGCTTCTTCATCCAGGGATATGCCGATCACCTGCAGCCCCGACGCGCCGTACTTGCCCTGCCAGGCAATGAATTCAGGAATCTCGGCCAGGCAAGGTTCGCACCACGTGGCCCAGAAATTCAACAGCACCAGCCGACCCCGATAGCCGCGCAGGTGTACGGCCCTGCCGGAGATATCGGTACGGGTGAAGTCCGGCGCCATGCCGGCGATCCCTTCATGGCTGATCGCTTCATGGCTGATCGCTTCATGGCTGAGCGGGGCCTGCACGGCCGTCGCCATCGAAAGCGCGGGCGTCGCCAAGCATAGGCCGGCAACGACCTCCACCACGCGGGCACCACCCCACATCGGATCAACCGCCCCTTACCACGGGATAGCCCCGATTGACCCAGTTCTCGCCAAAGCTATCGGCGATATGCAGCACCTTGACCCGGTCGAAGCCCAGGGCATGCAGTGCGCCATAGGCTGCCGCGACGTTGGGGCAGTGACTCCAGGGGCAGCAGCCACAATAGATCACGATCGCGGTGTCCCTGTTCAACGCGGCAACCCGCTGCGTCAACGAGCGAAGGCCGGCGGCCTCATTGGCGGGGCCGGCATATTCCGAACCCGGGATATGCGCCTGGGCGTAGAGAATGCGAAACCCGACCTGCAGGATCAGCGGCTTCGGTGCCGTTACGTTCTTGAGGACTGCCGCGAGCTCCTCGGGTTGGATGAGCGCGGCGTTGGGAATGGACGCGGAAGAATTCGGCTTGGTCCAGGCGGGCATCGCGAGCAGGCACAGCAGGCAGACGGTCACCATGATCGGCGTTGATCTAAATTGCACGGCATTCCTCCTTGGGCTGGGCGCTGACGCCAGCGCATTGATTTCGTAATCATTGTCCCGGGGCCATCAGGGTGGTGGATTGCAGCGCGGCCGCATTCGTCGGGGCACTTCCGGCATGCAGGACCGGCGCATCAGTGTTCGACGTTTCCCGTGATGGCGATGAATCCAGGGGAGCCGTCACGGACCACACGAATGAGCAGGGGAAGTTCGGATGAAGGCTTCCTGACAGCCGAAAAATCGGCGACGCCCTCGATGCGCGCGGATCCCACATGGGTGATGAGATCGCCGATCCTCAGTCCGGACAGTGCGCCAGCGCCATCCGGGCGCAACTGCGTTACGATCAGGCCGCCGGCTTCATCCTGGGCCTTGAGCGCCTTGCGAAGGTCGGCCGTCGAATTGGCGATGCCAATCTCCAGACTCGGCACCCAGGTGTCCCGGCCACCGGCTTGCAGTGGATTGTCAGGTGGATCCGGGAGTTGGCCAATCGTCAGGGCGACCGACCTGTTGACGCCATCCCGCATGACGGCCGCAACCGCCGCCGTACCGGCTTGCAGGCGCACGGCCACCTTGCCAAGGTTGGCGATCGTGACCGGCGTTGAACCGATGCTGAGCAGTACGTCACCGGCCGACAGGGCACCTGCACTCGGTCCTTGCGGTTCCACGGCCGTGACCAATACACCGGCAACCTGACTGTGCCCGAGCAGCGCCTGCGCGAGCGCAGGCGTCATCGCCTGCACCTGGATGCCGAGGTAACCCCGATTCACTCGCCCATGCGCTTCCATCTCGCTGACGACGGCGGCCACCGTTTCCGCCGGAATGGCGAACCCCAGCCCCACTGACCCCCCGCTCGGAGAGAGTATTGCCGAAGTAACGCCTACAACGGCCCCATCCGTGGAGAGCAGCGGGCCGCCCGAGTTCCCGAAATTGATGGCCGCATCGGTCTGCAGGAAATCGATGTACGGATCCTGTTCCAGGGTGCGCGCACGCGCCGAGAGAATACCGGCCGTCACCGACTGGCCTAGGCCGAACGGATTGCCGATGGCAATGACCGGATCTCCAACCGAAACCTTCTCGGAGGATTCCAGGCGCAACGAAGGCAGGCCGCTGGCAGCGACCTTGAGGAGTGCGATATCGGTCGCCGCATCGGTGCCCAGAATCTGCGCAGGGAGTTCCCGCCCGTCCGCCAGCTTTACGCGTACCGTACGCGCGTCTGCAATGACGTGACGATTGGTCACGATCAGTCCATCTTCACGGACGATGAACCCCGAACCCAACCCGGACCCCGAGTCGCCGGGTGGCGGGTTGGAGTATCCGGGCCCCGCGAGCATGCGGCGCAGGCCCTCCCGGATGTCGATGTTCCGGCTATCGGCGGTCGCCCGGTCTACGGCCTGCTGGCCGGCACCCTTGCCCTTCTCTTCAACGAGAACGGTGACAACGCCGGGGGCAACCTTGCGAACCAGCGCCGCATATCCGGCTCGCTCCGCGTCAGCCGCATGCGACGTCAACGGAGTCACGAGGGCGACAACGATGACAAGCGAGGCCATTTGCGCCCGCGATCGCGGCCACCGCGGCGTGCTTGACCCTGGTCGCTGCGGTGCGGTGCTATCGAAATCCGACGTGCGGCATGGAAAAGACACTGTTCACCACCCGTTGCCGAGGCGATTGACAACATTAACATCGCTCACGGGCATCCTAAGCCTCCTGCAGGCGTCTGCCCAGCCACATCAGGCCGACGTTCCGAGGTAGCCGAGCAGCAGATCCATTCCCCGGGTGTGCCGTTTCCTCCGGTGCGTTACGATGTGAAATGGGCGGCTCAGGCGCGGTAGTGCGGTCGGCGGCGCCACCAGCGCGCCCGTACCCAGCAGATCCTCCACGACGCAGCGCGAGAGGCAGGTGATCCCAAGGCCGCTGGCTGCCGCGCGCTTGATCGCTTCGGAATCATTGAACTGGATCCCAGACCGCAGGCCGGACAGGTGAGGAACCAGCAACTGGTCTATCATCTCCCGCGTGCCGGAACCGGCCTCCCGAAGCAACCATGTGGCCTCACGCAATGCTCCGAGTGACAGCCTTCGCCCCCGGCGGCGTGGCAGGATGGGGTCGGTGGCCGCGGCGACGACTACGAGTTCGTCCTCGCGCCACCGCTGCACTTTCAGATCGGGCTCGTGGCACGGGCCTTCGATGAGGCCGAAGTCGAGTTCATAGGCCGCCACCCGTGCCGCGACCGCCGCCGTATTGGCGATCACGACCCGAATAGGCCAGCTGGACTGAGTCGGCTCGGCCAGGCTCGCGCGGAAACCGGCCAGTAAACCCGGCAGCAGATAGTTGCCGATGGTCGTGCTCGCCCCGATGCGCAGCGCTCCTATCTGGGAATCACAATCGAGCGCCCACCGCTCGATCGATTTCGCATCATCGACCAAAGCCTGAGCAGCGGAGACGAGAGCATGGCCGTTTCCGTTGAGCTGGAGCCGCTTGCCTACCCGGTCGAACAGCTTGAGTCCGAGTATTCGTTCAAGCTCGTTGATTGCCGCACTGGTCGCGGATTGCGACAGCGGGATTGCGGCGGCCGCCGCGGCCGTGGTGCCTGATTGGGCGACGACGCGGAAGATATCCAGTTGGCGCAGGGTCAGACGCGGCGCGGCCGGCTCCCAGGCCCCTCGATCAACCGATTTTCTCATTTAATTTGATCGTAACAATGTGTTGGATCGTTTAATTGTGCTCCCCTACAGTGACGCGAGTCCACCGCAGGATAGACGCGATGCATGCACTGACCGCGGCACCACGGCCGCCGGCGAGCCGCCGCCGATTCTGGCAGAGCGGCGGCTTTGGGCAACCCGGGCGCCTGCTTCCAGGCCTCGCCGTCAGCGCGGCGCTGGCCGCCGTCGCCGTGCACCTTGGGAGCCGTGGGTGGCTGCAAGCGCACGGCTGCAGTGCCCTCACGGCGGCGATCGTGCTCGGGATCGTCCTCGGCAACACACTCTATCCGCGCTTCGCCCCGACGGCCGGCGCGGGGGTGAGTTTCTCCAAACAGACGCTGCTGCGCGCCGGCGTCATCCTCTACGGGCTGCGATTGACGCTTCATGATGTCAGCCAGGTAGGCTTTGCCGGAGTGCTCATCGATGCACTGGTCCTCACGAGTACCTTCGCGCTGGCGGTTGTGCTGGGCACGCGGCTCTTCCATCTGGACCGCGCAACCTCCATTCTGATCGGTGCAGGCAGCGCGATCTGCGGAGCGGCGGCGGTCATGGCCACGGAGCCGGTGATCCGGGCGAAAGCGGATCAGGTCACCACGGCAATTTCCACGGTCGTGGTCTTCGGTACCGCGGCGATCTTCCTCTACCCGGCGCTCTTCGCGCTGGCTCTCGGCCGATTTCCTCACGCCGGCGCCCAGGAATTCGGCCTTTATGCCGGTTCGACCATCCACGAAGTGGCTCAGGTCTTTGCCGCTGGCCGTTCGGTGAGCGAGCAGGTGGCCAATATCGCGGTCATCACCAAGATGGTCCGCGTCATGATGCTGGCGCCGTTCCTGCTCGGCCTCTCCGCCTGGCTGCTCAGGGCAGCCGAAGGGCGGCAATCCGCACGGAGCGCCGGCCGCATTCGCATTCCATGGTTTGCGCTCGGCTTCATCGGCACGGTGCTCTTCAACTCGCTGTCGTTGCTGTCACCGCGAGTCCTCGGCACCGCAACCAGCGCCGACACCTTCCTGCTGGCCATGGCCATGGCAGCCCTCGGATTGACCACTCATGTCTCCGCGCTCCGCGCTGCCGGATCCAAGCCGCTGTTGCTCGGCGGAGTGCTCTTCTTGTGGTTGATCTTCGGTGGTGGAGCGATCAACGTGCTGGTGAAATGGTGGCTTGACCTGGTTGGTAGCGAAATCCGTTGAATGACCGCTGCCAATAGACCGCCTAACGCACACCTGCCCTGCTGGCATTCGCCCGTTGAAACCCGAGCGCGACGAATATGAGCGCGCCGGCGTAGACTGCGCAGGGCCAGATAAGGAGGTCCCTCATGGGAACGGCAGCCGATAGAACGGAAGCCGAGCCGGCACCGCCGGAGCCAGCCGCTGCCAAAACCCCGGACATCGCCAAGGCCACTCTGCCCGATACGTTCGCAGCGCTGCATGTAGACCCCGGCACCGGGCTCGCGAGCGCGGAGGTGGAAGCCCGTCGCAGGGAGAGCGGCTACAACGAAGTGGCGGAGAAGAGGAGGCACCCGCTCAGAACGTTCCTGGGGAAATTCTGGGGAATATCGGCGTGGATGCTCGAACTGATCATGGTGCTGTCGGCCGTGCTCGGAAATTACTCCGATCTCGCCGTGGTCGGCGCGCTGCTGATCGCCAACGCCGTGTTGAGCTTCATGCAGGAGCAGCGGGCGGCGGGTGTCGTCGAGACCTTGCGAAAGCGGCTGCAGGTCAGCGCGCGCGTGCGTCGCGATTCGAGCTGGCAGGTGATTCCCGCCCGGGACCTGGTCCCCGGGGACATCGTCCGCGTTCGTCCGGGCGATATCATCCCGGCGGACCTCAAGCTTTTCACGGGCGGCTTGAGTGTCGACCAGTCGGCGCTTACCGGAGAATCGAAGGACGCTGAAAAGTCGCCCGGCGATGTGCTCTCGTCGGGCTCCGTCGTTCGACATGGCGAGGGCACTGCCGTGGTCCTGCTGACGGGCGCGAAGACCTACTTTGGCCGCACCACGGAACTCGTGCAGGAGGCGCGCCCCAGACTCCACATCGAAGACGTCGTGGCCGGGATCGTCCGCTGGCTGTTCGTCATTGTCGGCGCGCTGCTGGGCGCGGTGATCGTGCTGTCGTTGATCCGCGCTGCACCGCTCGTGGAAATGATCCCACTCATGCTGGTACTGCTGATGAGCGCGGTTCCGGTCGCTCTCCCTGTCATGTTCACGGTCAGCATGGCCGTCGGGTCGAAGGAACTGGCCAAGCGCGGCGTGCTCGTGACCCGGCTGAGCGCCGCGGAGGACGCGGCGACGATGGATGTGCTGTGCGTGGACAAGACGGGCACCATTACGTTGAACAAGCTGGCCGTCACCGGCGTAATTCCGCTGGAGAAGGCCACTGAAGCCGAGGTGCTGCTTGCCGGTGCACTGGCATCGCAGGAATCAAACCAGGACCCCATTGATCTTGCCTTCCTCGCCGCCGCCAAAGAGCACCGTGTATTCGAAAGCCGGCCTGCCCTTACACCCGTCTCCTTCGCCCCGTTCGACGCGAAAAGCCGCAGGACGGAAGCCGTAATCGCCCAGGACGGGCAAAGATTCCGTGTCATGAAAGGGGCGGTGCGCACCATCGCCGAAGCCTGCGGTCTCAACCCCCCGGCCATCGAGGCACTGGATGTGCGTGCCAGGGCTGCTGCCGCGAAAGGCTACCGCACTCTGGCAGTGGCGCGCGGACCCGAGCATGGCGCACCGGTCCTGGTGGGACTGGTCTCCTTGTATGACCCGCCGCGACCGGATGCCAGACAGCTCATTGCCACGCTTCACGATCTCGGCGTGCCCGTGAAGATGCTGACCGGTGACGCACTGCCCGTGGCGCTCGAGATCGGACAGGGCGTGGGACTGGCCAACATCCAGCGCATGGCAGACTTGAAGGCGGCGAGCGCCCAGGCGGACGACACGACGGTCGACTTCTTCGGGGGCGCGGACGGCTTCGCGGAGGTATTCCCCGAGGACAAGTACGTTGTCGTGAAGCATCTGCAGGCCGCCGGACACGTGACGGGCATGACGGGCGACGGCGTCAACGACGCTCCCGCGCTGCGACAGGCTGAGGTTGGAATCGCCGTCAGCACCGCGACCGACGTCGCGAAGGGCGCCGCCAGCGTCGTTCTGACCGAGGCGGGCTTGACGAATATCGTGGCGCTGGTCGAGCAGGGGCGGACAATCTACCAGCGCATCCTGACGTGGATCATCAACAAGATCAGCCGGACCATCCTGAAGGCCGCATTCGTGGCCATCGCGTTCGTAGTGACCGGAAAGTTCGTTGTTTCCGCGTTTGCGATGCTTCTGCTGGTCTTCCTGACGGATTTCGCCAAGATCTCCCTGTCGACGGACAATGTGCGGCCATCCAGGAGTCCGGAGACCTGGAACATTGGCGGCTTCATCACCGTGTCCGTCGTGCTGGGCATCGCAATGGTGGTCGAAACGCTGTTCCTGCTATGGGTGGGCTGGACTAGATTCGGATTGGCGACCAACAACAATGGCCTGCATACCTTCAGCTTTCTCCTGCTGCTCTACTTCGCCGTGTTCTCCGTCGTTTCCGCGCGGGAGCGCAGCTGGTTCTGGTCAACGCTGCCGAGCAGGACCTTCATGTCGGCGCTCGTTGCGGATACGGTCACGGGTACCGCCCTGACGTTTGCGGGCCTCAAGGGACTCGCGCCATTGCCCTGGTGGCAGACGCTGGGGATATTTGCCTGTGCCGCGGTCTCGTGCCTGGTCTTGAACGATGCCCTCAAGGTCTTCATGATCAGATGGCGGGTGCCCGCTGCCAGATTGGAAAGCACATGAAGACAATACGTTCAAAGGACTTTTCCGTACACGAGGGTGACCGGGTCCGCCTCCGGAACTGGCCCACGAAAGTCGAGCCCGTCTACACGTCCAAGGATCAATATCACAAACTCCTGGGAGAGCACGTTGCGCGGTTGAGCGCGCTGCAGCAGCTTCTCTACGCTTCCAACAGCCATGCCGTACTGCTGATCTTCCAGGCCATGGACGCGGCGGGCAAGGATGGTTCCATCAAGCACGTGATGTCAGGGGTGAATCCCCAGGGCTGCCAGGTCTACAGCTTCAAGCATCCGAGCCCCGCCGAACTGCAGCATGATTTTCTCTGGCGCACCACCCGCGACCTGCCGGAGCGCGGACGGATCGGCATCTTCAATCGATCCTACTATGAGGAGGTGCTGATCGCCCGCGTCCATCCCGAGATTCTCCGCGGCGAAGGGCTGCAGGACGCCTCCATCGATGAAAAGACCATCTGGCACGACCGGTATCGTTCGATCAGGAACCTGGAGAAGCATCTTTCCGGCAACGGCACGCGAATCGTCAAATTCTTCCTGCACCTTTCGAAGGGAGAGCAGCGCAAACGCTTCCTCGCGCGCATCGATGAGCCGGAGAAGAACTGGAAGTTCAGCCTTGCAGACATCGCGGAGCGGAAATACTGGAACGATTACATGAAGGCCTATGAAGAGTGCCTCAGTGCGACCAGCACGAGCGATGCCCCCTGGTACGTCGTGCCCGCGGACGACAAGGAGAACGCCCGGCTGATCGTCTCGCAGATCGTGGTGGATACGCTTGCGGGACTTGAAATGCGCTACCCCACTGCGGGCCCAAAACGCCGGCGTGAATTGCAGGCAATCCGCAGGCAGCTTGCGAAGTGACCGTGCGGGGCACCTCACCGTGCCCGGCCCGCGGATGCGGTAGCGTGATGTGCGGGGCGGATGTGAGCGGAGTCGCACGAATGCGCTAAATTCGGTAAAGCCCGTGTTTATGAGAAAATTCTCATGCAACTTTAATACGGCTCTAATTTTCGGGCTGTTTAATGCTCCCCTTGCAAAATAGGTTGCCCATGAGACTCCTGATTGTCGAAGACGACCGCAAGCTGGCGGACTTTATCGCCCGGGGCCTGCGGGCGGAGAATTACGCCGTGGACGTGGCTGCCGATGGCCTGCAGGGCGAGCAATGCGTCATGAGCTACGCCTATGACCTGCTGATCCTGGACCTGATGCTTCCCAAGCTGTCGGGGACGCAGCTGCTGCGGGAGGCTCGCCGCCTTCGACCGAACGTGCCGGCGCTGATCCTCAGCGCGCGGGATTCGATTGGCGACAAAGTGAGTCACTTCGAGGCGGGCGCCGACGACTACCTGACCAAACCCTTCGACTTCGCCGAACTGCTCGTCAGGATCAAGGCGCTGCTGCGGCGCAGCCCTGCCGAGCGCACCAACACGCTGCAGGTGGCGGACCTCGAGCTGGATAAACTGACGCAGCAGGTCCATCGCGCGGGGCAGCGGGTCGATCTGACCGGGAAGGAATACGCGTTGCTGCTGTACCTGATGGCGTGCCCGGGCAGGGTGTTTTCCCGCGCCATGATCATCGACAATGTCTGGGACCAGAGCTTCGAGGGCGTGACGAATATCGTGGACGTCTATGTCCGGTACCTGCGCCGCAAGATTGACGACCCGTTCCCGGTCAAGCTGATCCAGACCGTACGCGGAGTGGGCTACTGCGTGCGGGACCCGGAGGCTTCGTGAATCACCGTTCGCTTGCATTTCGATTGGCGGCCGGGTACGCGCTGCTGCTGAGTGTCACGTTTGCCCTGGTGGGCTTTGCAACCTACCTGGGTGTCGAGCGCTATCTGCGCGCCAACCTGCACGATTCGCTGTCACGGCGTACCGAGCAGGCCGAGCAGATCCTGCGGTCCACCTCCGTGACGCCGCCCGCGGACTACCTGCCCGCGGCCATCGAGACGCAGATCGCCCCGGAATTCAACAATCGATTCCTGCGCATCACCCGCTGGCCCGACATCGTGCTGTATCGGTCCGGCTGGCCGGCGGATCACAGCTTTGATCCCACCACCGTCGCGCCTCCGGTCGCCTGGACGAGCAATTTCCGGACACGTCGGGTTGAGCTGCCTTCGGGTGTGCCGATGCTCGTCGGCAGCGTCAAGGTCGATTCCGGCGGTGGCGTTTACCTGATTGAACTGGGCGGATCGCTCGAGCCGGTTGAGGTCCTGCGGGATCGCCTGCTGCTGGTGCTGGGCCTGCTGCTGCCGGTGCTGGTGGTTCTGGCGGCCGGTGGCGGCTATCTGCTGGTGGGCCGCGCGCTGCGACCGGTCGATGTCATGTCCAAGACCGCCGAACACATCAGCATCCAGGATCTGAACGAGCGACTGCCGGTGCCGCAGACCGGCGACGCGCTGCAGCGACTGTCCGAATCCATGAACCACATGCTCGGGCGCCTCCGTGACTCGGTGCAGGCGTCGCAGCGCTTTCTCGCCGACGCGTCGCACGAGCTGCGCACACCCTTGACGATCGTCAAATGCGAACTGGAGGAAATTGTCTCCAGCCCGCAGAGCACGCCGGTTGTGGCCGACCGCGTCGGCAGCGTCCTGGAGGAAGTGGAACAGCTGAAGCACCTGGTCGAAGGACTGCTGGTGCTGTCCAGGCTCGATACCGGGGAAGCGCAGCGTGAAATGGTCTGCTTCGATCTGGCCGAGCTGGTCACCACCACCGCCGAGCAGATGCGCCTCGTTGCGGAGGACGGTGGCATAGCCCTGGTGTTTTCAGACCTGCAATCGGCACCCGTGCAGGGGGATCGGGCGCGGCTCAAGCAGGTCGTCGTGAATCTGCTCGACAACGCCCTGAAGTACACCCCACGCGGCGGTACCGTGACCCTGAAGACGCTCCGCTCCGGACGGCGCGCGGTGCTGCAGGTGCGTGATACGGGCATCGGCATACCGAACTCTGCCCTGGCGCACATCTTTGAACGGTTCTATCGGGTTGATAACGCGCGCTCCCGCGACAGCGGCGGCGTGGGCCTGGGCCTGTCGATCGTCAAGGCGATCTGCTCGGCGCACGGCGCCGAGATCGAGGTCGACAGCACGCCGGGTGTCGGCAGCTGTTTCCGGATTCGATTTCCTGCGGTGGCGCCAACGGCGGTGGCGCCGTTGAACATCGAGGTTGCTCCAGCCTCGACGGCCGGCCATGTCGACGCCCGCACCTCCCTGGAAGCTTAAATAATGTGGATCATACGTGCCGCACTGCGGTATCCGGCGACGTTCTTTGTGATGGCGATCCTGATGTCGCTGAGCGGCCTGCTCGCGATCGTCCGCACCCCCGTCGATATCCTGCCCGACATCAAGCTGCCGGTGATCAGCGTGGTCTGGACCTACATCGGCCTGCCGCCGGCCGACATGTCCAACCGGATCATTACCTATTTCGAGCGACAGATGACCACCGCGGTCAACGACATCGATCACATCGAGTCCCAGTCGCTGCCGGGCGTGGGTGTGGTCAAGGTCTTCTTCCACGCCAACGTCAACATCAGCGCGGCCCAGAGCCAGGTGACGGCCATTGCGCAGACGGTCCTCAAGCGCCTGCCGCCGGGCATCACGCCGCCGCAGATCCTGAGCTACAACGCCTCCAGCGTGCCGATCCTGCAGCTGGCGCTGACCAGCCAGACGCTGACCGACCAGAACCTTTACGATCTGTCGAACAATTTCATCCGACCGCAGCTGGCAGAGGTCGAAGGGGCGGCGATTCCTTCCCCCTATGGCGGCAAGGCCCGGCAGGTGAGCGTCGACCTGAATACGGCGGCGCTCCACGAGAAGGGGCTCTCGGCACAGGATGTGACCACGGCGCTGTCGGCGCAGAACCTGATCCTGCCGGCCGGCACCGAAAAGGTCGGCAAGTTCGAGTATAACGTGCTGCTGAATGCGAGCCCCCTGCGGCTCTCGCAGCTGGAGGACCTGCCCATCAAGGACGCCGCCGGCGCCGTGGTCTACGTGCGCGACGTGGCGCATGTGCGCGATGGCTACTCGCCCCAGGAAAACATCGTCCGGGTCAACGGACGGCACTCGGTATTGACCACCATCCAGAAGAACGGGTCGATTTCCACGTTGAAGATCATCAGCGACGTCAAGAACCTGCTGCCGCGCATTCGAGCGGGCGCCCCGGCAGCGCTGAACATCCGGCCCATCAGCGATCAGTCCATCTTCGTGACCGCGGCCGTCATGAGCGTGGCGCGCGAGGGCGTGATCGCGGCGGCGCTCACCGGCCTGATGATCCTGCTGTTCCTGGGAAGCCTGCGCTCCACGCTGATCATTACGATTTCGATTCCCCTGGCGGTCCTGAGCTCGATTGCGCTGCTCTCGGCCGTGGGCGAGACCATCAACGTCATGACTCTCGGCGGCCTCGCCCTGGCCGTGGGGATTCTCGTGGACGATGCCACCGTCACCATCGAGAACGTCAACTGGCACCTGGAGCAGGGTAAGGCCATCGAGCAGGCGATCCTCGACGGCGGGCACCAGATCATCCTTCCGGCGCTGTTTGCGCTGCTGTGCATCAGCATCGTGTTCGTGCCGATGTTCTATCTGGAAGGCGTCGCGCGCTACCTGTTCGTGCCCATGGCCGAGGCGGTGGTCTTCGCGCTCGGCGCCTCGTTCGTGCTCTCGCGCACGCTGGTCCCGGCGCTGGCCAAATTCCTTTTGCGCGAGCACAAGGTGACCGGGCATTCCGACTATGCCGTGCACGGCGGGGAGTCCGACTACGCCCAGAAGGGCAATTTCGCGGTACGCTTTCAACATCAATTTGAGCGGGGTGTTACGCGGGCGCGTCATCATTATCACCAGGTCCTGCAGTTGGCGATCGCGAGCCGGACCTGGTTTATCCCGGGCTTTCTCGCCGTCGTCGGCGCGTCGATGCTGCTGCTGCCCTGGCTCGGCGAAAATTTCTTTCCGAGCGTCGATTCCGGGCAGATGAAACTGCACATCCGTGCGCAGACCGGCACGCGTATCGAGGAAACCGCACGGCTGTGCGATGAGATCGAAGGCGCGATCAAGCAGATTGTCAGCGGGGATCAGCTCGGGGACATGATCGATAATATCGGTCTGCCGGTCAGCGGCATCAATATCACCTACAGCAATTCGGCTCCCATCGGGCCGGCCGATGCGGACATCCTGATCGACCTCAAGCCCGGTCATGAGCCGACGGAAAGACTGGAGCAGCAGCTGCGCGAGCAGTTGCCGCGGCGCTTTCCGGGCACCACCTTTGCCTTCCTGCCGGCCGACATCGTCAGTCAGATCCTGAATTTCGGCCTGCCCGCCCCCATCGACGTGCAGGTGGTCGGCTTCAAGCGCGATGCGAATCATCAGTACGCCGAGGAGCTGCTCCGGCGGCTGCGGCATGTTCCGGGCATTGCCGACCTGCGGCTTCAGCAGGCCTTCAACCAGCCGCAGATCCAGGTGGATGTCGACAGGACGCGGGCCCAGGAGGTGGGGTTGACCGAGCGCAATGTCGCCGACAGCCTGCTGGTGTCGCTGTCGGGCAGCGGCCAGGTGGCGCCCAATTTCTGGGTCAATCCCGATAATTTCGTCTCCTATCCGATCGTGGTCCAGGCGCCGCAATATCATCTGCAGAACCTGATGGATCTGAGGAATCTGTCGCTGACGGGCCCGGCGGCCACCAGTGCCCAGATTCTGGGCAATGTCGCCGATCTGTCGCTGTCTCAGGGCGAGGCGGTGGTCTCTCATTACGACGTGCAGCCGACCATGGATCTGTTTGCTTCGGTCCAGGGCAGGGACCTGGGCGCCGTGGCCGCGGATATCCAGTCGATTCTGAAGGACACGGCGGGCCTCGTTCCCCGCGGTTCCTCCGTGGTGCTGCGCGGACAGGTGGAGACCATGAACAGTTCCTACCGCGGACTCGAGCTGGGCATCGTAGCCTCCGTCGTTCTCATCTATCTGCTGCTCGTGGTCATGTTCCAGTCGTGGCTGGATCCGTTCATCGTCATCACCGCGTTGCCCGCAGCGATCGCCGGCATTGCCTGGATGCTGTTCCTCACCGGCACGACCCTGTCGGTGCCGGCGCTGACCGGCGCCATGATGTGCATGGGCGTCGGCACGGCCAACAGCATCCTCGTGGTGAGCTTCGCGCGTGAACGACTCGCGCAGGGACGCGATGCGGCGACTGCCGCGGCCGACGCCGGCGCGACGCGTTTCCGGCCCGTGCTGATGACGGCGCTCGCGATGATCATCGGCATGCTGCCGATGGCTTTGGGGCTGGGCGAAGGCGGCGAGCAGAACGCGCCGCTGGGCCGGGCCGTGATCGGGGGGCTGATCTTCGCCACCGTCGCCACGCTGATTTTCGTACCCGTCGTGTTCTCGCTGCTGCATCGGCATCGCGGCGGGAGTGCGGCAGCGCCGGCGGAGACGCCGCGAATGCACCAGGAATCCTGAGGAACCCATGACATGAGCAGCGAGGAATCTCCACTGTTGATGCGCCGCCTGCAGCGGATCGGCTGGATCGCACTGGCGCTGAGTGTCACTGCAGCGGCAGCCGGCATCGGGCTGCGTCTGCATGACC
>Ga0209698_10002001_pt1 | contig 23301 bp, 15 predicted proteins | sample LitLauG_LLR_2012_FD_187203 | JGI IMG/M metagenome (GOLD analysis project Ga0209698, IMG submission 187203) | Freshwater sediment microbial communities from Pennsylvania, USA - Little Laurel Run_MetaG_LLR_2012 (SPAdes) (version 2) | ecosystem: Environmental > Aquatic > Freshwater > Creek >... | reverse complement strand
TACGGCGTGCCGGAGTGCTCCACGATCTCTTCCACCACCGAATAGATCGGCGCGTCGTGGCCGCACTTGAAGCTCGACAGCTCGAGCGCCACCAGGTTGGGGTGCCGCGCCACGTACTTGGCGGCCCACACCTTGCGGCTCGTGTTTTCGCTGTACGAGTTCTTCCACACGTCGTCGATCGACATCGGATGCGGAATCTCGCCCGCCTCCACTTCGTCACCGAACAGCCGCCAGATGATATCGTCGTCGATCGGCAGGCAGTCCTGCGCGAACACCGGGTATCCGAGCTTCTGGAACTCCTCCAGGATTTCGTGGTTCACGCCGGGATCGTTGTGATACGGCCGGCCCAGCAGCACTACTCCGAGGCGGTCGTCGCGCTCGAGCCGCTCCAGCACCTCGCGCGCCGCGCCGCGCATGATCACGTTGTCGAAATACCGCAGCGCGCGATAGCCTTCTTCCAGCGCGCGTTTATTCTCCTCCGGCGACAGCCCTAAGATGTCTTTGAACTGCTCGAAGAGCTGGCGCTCGAGCAGGTCGGGTTTGGAGAGGTTCACAAAGGTGTCCAGGAAGAGGACCCCTTTTTCGGCAAACAGGTCGCCTTCCTTGAGGAACGCCGCCTTCACCGCCTCGGGCGTAGTGGCCACGGTGGGGCACGAACGGCTCGCTTGCACGTTGTGCAGATCGGTCGTCAGGCAGTCGATCATGGGGAAGAAGATGATGTCCAGCGGCTTCTTGGCGTGCACCTTGTACAGCAGGTTGTGCACGTGCGGAATACCCAGTTTACTGGGGAAGCACGGGTCGATGGCTCCGCGTTTGGCGCCCTCTTTGTAAAGCTCCTCGCTGGTGAAATCGGAATAGACAATATTCTCGGCCTGGATTCCCAGCGAGGCGAAGTAACCCGTGAACACAGGCGTTTGCGAGTACATATTGAGCACTCGCGGCATGCCGATGCGCATCTGGCCCCGCTTCTTGATCAGCTCGGCGCGCTTCTTCTGCGCGGCCGTGATCTGGAACTTGGGCGGCGCATCCGCCACCAGCGGCACGTCCTGCACGCGGAACACGCCCTTGGCGGCTATCTCGACGAAGTTCGGATTTTCCTTCTTAACCTTGTCGAGGTTGCCCTTGATGCTGCGCATCTCGTCGATGTTCTCGACCGTGCCCTTCTCACAGGTGGCGATGATCAGGCGCTGCGCTCCCGCTTCCAGCGGAACCTTGGTCTTCACCGGAGGCTTGTAATCGATGTTGACGATGTTCGTCTTCACATCGATGAAGGTGCGCAGGCACTTGTTCTTGCAGAAGTAGCAGCGGGTCCCTTCGTTGCGCGTGGTCTTGTACTCGATATGGGCGCAGGCATCGAGGCCGATAAACGTGGACTTCCGCCCGTTGTCCCACAGGCGTCCCGCTTCGAGGGCCGCGCCGATGGCTCCGGCTTCGCCGCAGTGCTCGTGCACGATCACGTCGGCCGGCGTATCCTTGCCCTTGAAGCGCGACTCGATGAAGTCCACCTGGGCCTTCACGGCCGCCAGGTTGTACTGCGTACCGCCTTGCAGCAGGAACCGCGTGCCGATGGCCGAGAGGTTCGGAATCTGCGAAACGTACAGCCAGATGTTCTTGGGCAGCACGTTGCACAGACCGGCCATGATCTCTTCCGGCTTCCATCCCTGGCGCTGGAAGTCGACGATGTCGCTCTGCATGAACACCGCGCATCCGTAGCCGAACGAGGGGAAACCCTTGGCGCCGAACGCCGTGTCGGCGTACTGCTCCACCGGCACGTTGAAGCCCTGCGCGGTGGATTGCAGGAAGTAGCCGTTGCCCGCCGAGCACTGCGTGTTCAGCTTGAAATCTTTCACACGGCCGTTCTTCAGGATGATGATTTTGATGTCCTGCCCGCCCACGTCGCAGATCACGTCCACGTCGTCGTAGAAGTGCAGGCCGGCTTCGGTGTGCGCCACGGTCTCCACCAGCGCCGCATCCGCGCCCACCACGTCCTTCAGAATGTCCTTGGCGTACCCGGTGGTGCCCACGCCCAGAATCGTCAGCTCGGCGCCCTGGTCGCGAATCTGCCGGTCGAGCTTTTGCAGCACCTCGATGGTGTCTTCGATCGGGTTGCCCTTCGAGAGCTGGTAGGTTTTCGCCAGAATGCGGCGCTCGCCGTCTTTGGAAAGCAGGACGGCCTTGGTCGAAGTGGATCCGCCGTCGAGTCCCACGAAACCTTCCACCATCTCGCCCGGCTGGAACGTCGCGGGAGAGAATTTCTTGGTGCGATATTTCTGTTTGAAAGCGGCCAGGTCCTCGTCGTCCTTCGCGAGCCCGCCACCGCCGCCGCGCTTGGCCTTCTCTTCCTCGCGGCCCACGTTGACGTACCAGTCCAGCTTTTCGAAGCCAGTGTACCGGCCGACGCCGTCGTCTTCCGACTTGCCGAATTCCACCGAACCGATGGCGGCGAAATACTGCGCGTTATCGGGAGTGCGGATGAGGTCTTCGGGAGCAACGCCCTCCGGCAGCGGCGTACCGCGCTCCTGCCAGATCTTGGGGATATTGCTCTTCCAGCAGTCCCGCATGCCCTTGATGTAGCAGTTGGGCCCGCCCAGCAGCAGCACTACGGGCTGCAGCGTATTGCCGCGCGTGAGCACCGAAAGATTCTGCATCACGATGGCTTCAAATAGCGACGCCATCAGCTCGTCCGGCGGCACTCCCATCTTCTGCAGGCCGTTGATGTCGGTCTCGGCGAACACGCCGCACTTGCCGGCCACCGGGTGCAGTTTGAGACCCTTGTAGCCCATCTCGCAGAGCTGCTCGACCGGAATGCGCAGCTTGGCGTTGATCTTGTCGATCACGGCGCCGGTGCCGCCCGCGCACTTGTCGTTCATCGACGGGATTTTCTTCTTGCGCCCCGTCTCCGGGTCCGTCTTGAAGATGATGATCTTGGCATCCTGCCCGCCGAGCTCGATGACGGAGCCGCACTCCGGGTACATGCGCTCCACGGCGAGCGAGACCGCGTTGACTTCCTGTACGAACTTCGCTCCCAGGAACTTGGTGAGCCCGTTGCCGCCGGAGCCTGTGATAAACATCCGCGAATTCTTCGCGTGAAACCCGTCGATCTCGGTCTCGAAGCGCTGGCAGAACTCCAGCACCTTCTCCGGCTGTTTGGTATCGTGACGCTGGTAATCCCGCCAGACGATCTCGTCCGTGGCGGCGTCGATCACCACGGCTTTCACCGTGGTCGAGCCCACATCCATGCCGATGAGAAAATGGCGATCCATGTTAATTGGCCTTTTCCGCCTTCGCCTTCATCCTCTCCGCAATGTGCATCACGAAATTCGCCGCCGAGCCCACCACGCCCTTGGAATGAGGCACCTGGTACATGGGCCGCTTGGTTTCCGGATGCGCTTCCACCCAGGCGCGGCACTGGTCCAGCGTGAGCCCGGTTTTCTCCAGGCTCGCCGCGAACTCCTTCTTGGCCTTGTTCTTGGCCTCGCCCAGCGCCATCTGCACGCGGCTATGCGCGTTGATTTCGCCCTCGCCCGATGTCTCCACCGGCAGGTAGATCATGTCTTTGTAATTCGAAACCACGGCCGATTGCGCGCCGTCCGATTGCGTCGATGGCATGCAGCCGAACGGCTTCAGCGACAGCACCATGTGCGCCAGGTCTTTGTTCGAGTAGTAAATGTTCTTAGCCACTTCCAGGTGGCCTTCGCCGCCGCCCGCGCGCGAATTGTAGAAGGGATGACCCAGGCGCTGCAATTCATACTGGTCGGCGAGGTGATGCGCGACGCCGCCGAGCGCGTTCACGATCTTGTGATATTCGTTCTTGAAAATCACTTCGGCCAGCTTCAGCTTGGCCAGCTTCTGCCGGTAGTTCAGTTCGATCCTGGTGCGCGTCCCCAGCTTCCAGAGCGGTGGCAGCACCGCGCCTTCTTCGAGCCCCTTGAAATCTTTGTACTTCTGCACCACCTGGTGGATCATGTACATGATCCAGGTGCCGATCGGCTCCACCAGCACCTGCGCGCCCTCGCGCTGCAGGAAGTGGAACATGTTGAAGTTGCCGTCGCCTTCGGTCGTCTGCGCCCAGAATTCACCGGTGATCTTGACGATGGGCTTCACGCGCAACCGGTCGATATCGACTTCATTGAACCGGTCGCGGCAGCGCTCCAGCGACGGGACGTAATCATCTCCTTTGAGCTGGTGGACGAATTTGCCGATGTACTCCGCGGTATCGGAGAAGCCGCCCAGGTATCTCGCCATGCCGTCTTCGAGCTTCCAGGGCTGCTTCTTGCGGAAGACCTCGTGCAGGTAGTCCATGGTCTCGTCGAGGATGCGGTCGGTCTCGCCCTCGTTCACCTCGTACGGCCGCAGCGCGTAGGCTACTTCGTTCATCACGTCGCCGCAGTTGAGCGCGTTGAGAATCCCCAGGAAGAAATCGAGGTTCATCTCGAGGCCGGCCTCGGCATCGGACTGGCTCAGCCCGCCGGACTGCTGGAAGAGCAGGACGCGGAACCCGTCGAACCCGGCGTTGCGCAGCGCCAACCGGTACTCCGCTTCGTACATGCCGAAACGGCACGGACCGCAGGCGCCGGCGGTGAAGAACACGTACCGGTCGATGATTTCCTGCTTGGGAATGCCCTGCTCCTCGAGCGACTGCAGATACTGCACCAGGTTGCCCACCGTGAAGTAGGTGGGGTTGCACTGCCCGTTATTGCCGTATTCTTTTCCCGTCTGGAAGGCGCGCACATTGGGCGTGGGCACGGCTTCGGCGCGGTAGCCCAATCCTTCGAGCGCTCCGTGCACCAGTTTCTCGTGCTTCCAGGTGAGTCCGCCGAACAGAAGCGTGGTCCGGCCGCGCTCGTCCTTGGTAAACAGCCGTTCCTGGGGCCGCTTGAACTGGTGGACCTCGCGTTTGGCGAGCCCCGCTTCCCGCTCCAGGCGCGCACGCTCCTCGGCAAGTCTCTGCTGAATAATGTCTTCCACGGACGAGCCGATCTGGACCAGACCCGCCGGCGGGGTGATTTTGGGTTGAACAGGCTGAGTGCTCATAGTTGGAACTGCTTTCCCATTTTGAGGCCATCTTGCCTGTTTAACCGATTGAAAGAAATAGGTATCCATCGAATGGCGACTTTCCTTGTGGAACGGGGGATTCGGCGGGTTAAGCGGCAGGGAGCTGGCGCGCGGCAGTTGGCCGTTAAGCTGCTGAAATTGTTCGGATCCAGACGTTTGGGCGGGGCCGCCATGGGCCGTGTTCCGCTGCTGGTTGGCATCGGCGATGCAGGCCGGAAGCCCCCCGTGCGGATAAACTGAAAGGGAGGTACAACTGATGAATCCGGTGTTGGCGCCCGCCGTACAGTCGAAATTGAGAGGCCAACTGGTGGACCGCCGTACGCGGTTGGAGTCAACCATTGCCAGTTTGGACCAGCCGGCGGACCTGCTGAGGCTGCTCAACGAAGTCGACACTGCGCTCAGCCGGCTGGACGGGAAGGACTACGGCGTGTGCGCCGTGTGTCACGAAGAGATCGAGGAGGGCGATTTGCTGGCCAATCCGATGTCCACTTATTGCTTATGCAAGCTGACCCCGGAGCGGCAAAGAGCGCTGGAGCGCGATCTGGACCTGGCATGGCAAGTTCAAGCGGCGCTGCTGCCCACTCCGGGCCTGGCCGCCGCGGGCTGGCGAACGTCTTACCGGTACCTGCCGCATGGTCCGGTAAGCGGCGACTACTGTGACCTGATCGTCGCCGATGGAGGAGCGGCGGGATTGTACTTCATGCTCGGCGATGTGTCGGGCAAGGGAGTGGCGGCGTCGCTGCTGATGGCGCATCTGAATGCCTCGTTGCGAGCCTTCGCACGGAGCAGCCTTTCCCCTCAGGAAGTCATTACCCAAGCCGATAGACTTCTGGGCGAGAGCACTTTGGCCTCTCACTATGTCACGCTGGTGTGCGGGCGCGCGAGTGCATCGGGAGAAATCGAGATTGTCAACGCCGGGCACTGTGCACCGGTCGTAGTTCGATCCAGCGGTTCTGTAGAGGTCTTGGAGACAGCGGGGCTGCCGCTCGGTCTGGCGATCGCTTCCGGGCCCGGCGCGCTTTATCCGGTCGAGACGATCGTCCTGCGCGATGGCGACCTACTGCTGCTGTACTCGGACGGCCTGACCGAAGCGGCCAACGGGGTCGAGGATGAGTACGGCAGAGACCGGCTCTTGAACGTGCTGGCGCATGGCCGGGTAAGCGAACCGCGGGAGTTGATTGGCAAATGCCTGGCCGACTTGGCCTCCTTTCTCGAGGGCGGAGCCCTGAACGACGATCTGACGCTGCTCGCGCTTGGGCGCCCCGGACTGCCCGTGTAGACTGGGTGAGTGATCCGGACCTTTCTGCGGGTCTTAGGCTTTATCTATTTCATCGCGTTCACTTCGTTCGGAGTGCAGGCTTCCGGGCTGATCGGCTCGCGGGGGATCGTCCCGTACGCCGCCTATCTGGCGGAGATGCGGCAGTCACTCGGCCGGACGGCGTATTGGGACATCCCGTCGGTCCTGTGGCTGAACTCGAGTGACGCGGCGCTGGCCGCGGCGTGGCTCGCGGGCGCGGCGTGCGCGCTGCTCACGGTGTTCGGTTACCGGCAGCGCGCAGCGCTGGCAGCCTGCCTGGTGCTCTGGCTTTCCCTTTGCGCTGCCGGCCAGGACTTCCTCTCTTACCAGTGGGACGTGCTACTGCTCGAAGCCGGGCTTTTGGCGCTCTTTGCGGATGATTCCGCGGCGCGCTTCTGGCTGTTCCGCTGGCTGCTCTTCCGGCTGATGTTCTTCTCCGGGATCGGAAAGATCTTGAGCGGCGATCCGAGCTGGCATAACCTCACCGCGTTACGCTATCACTACTACACGCAGCCGCTGCCCACACCGCTCGCCTGGTACATGCAGCAGTTGCCGCTGATCTTTCATAAGGCTTCGACGGCCTTCGTCTTTGTGGCGGAGGTGGCTGCGCCGTTTCTCTTCTTTGCGCCGCGGCGCATCCGCCACATCGGCGCGTGGATCACGATCGCATTGCAACTGCTCATCCTGCTCACCGGGAATTACACGTTCTTCAACTTGCTCACGATCGCGCTTTGCCTGTTCCTGTTCATAGAGCCGGAGCGCCGAAAGCGGACACGCTTACATGGCGCGGTGAGTGTGGCCGTGGCCTGTTTCATCGGCGTGACCAGCGGCGCGCTATTTCTCGAATTGTTCGGGCTCGACCTCCCCCCGGGCGGCAGCACGCTGCTGCATCTGATCGCGCCGCTGCGCGTGGTGAATTCTTACGGGCTGTTCACGGTGATGACCATCAACCGGCCGGAGATCATCGTCGAGGGCTCCAACGACGGAACCAACTGGCTCGCCTACGAGTTCCGCTACAAACCCGGCAACGTGATGCGCGCGCCGCCGGTGATCGCGCCGCACCAGCCCCGGCTCGACTGGCAGATGTGGTTCGCCGCGCTGGAGAATTATCAGCAGAACCGCTGGTTTGTGAATTTCATGCGCAAGCTTCTGGAGGGCGAGCCAGCGGTGACACGCCTTCTGGAATACAATCCGTTCCCCCAAACGCCACCCAAGTACATCCGCGCGCGGGTGTTTCTTTACGAGTTCACGCGGTTTGGCGAAAAGGGCTGGTGGCGGCGCGAAGACAAGGGGCTGTACTTCCCGGCTGTAAGTTTGAAGTGAGTAGGATATGATGGCAGAAACCAACCAGGAGCCAAGGAATGCTTCGTATCAGAATTCTCGGCCTTGCCCTTGCCGCTGGCGCCCTCTCGCTGGCGCAACAGCCGCCTGCGCCTCCCGCGCCGATGCCGGCGATCCTCCAGAATTACCAGCCGGTGACCGCGGAGCGGCTCAAGAACCCCGAGGCCGCCAACTGGCTGATGATCCGGCGCACGTACGACGGCTGGGGCTACAGCCCGCTGAACCAGATCACGACAGCGAATGCGGCGCGGCTGAAGCCGGTGTGGATCTTCTCGACCGGCGAGGTGAGAGTCCACGAGGCGGCGCCGCTGGTCAACAACGGCGTGATGTTCGTCTCCACGCCCAACAACCAGGTGATCGCCATCGACGCGCGCAGCGGCAACGTTCTCTGGCGCTACCGGAGGCCGCGTCCGGCGGGCTCGTCGGTGCCGCACGATACAAGCCGCGGCGTGGCCCTTTTGGGCGACAAGGTGTATTTCGCCGCCGGCGAGGCCGTGCTGGTGGCGCTGGACGCGAAGACCGGCAAGGAGGTCTGGACCACCACCGTCGCCGACAACAAAGCGGGCTATTACATCTCGCTGGCGCCGCTGATCGCGAGCGGGAAGGTGATGGTGGGCGCCTCGGGCGGGGAGTTTGGAATCCGCGGCTTTGTGGCGGCGTTCGATGCCGATTCGGGCAAGGAGCTGTGGCGCACCTACACGATCCCCGCGCCCGGAGAGCCGGGCAGCGAGACCTGGCCTAAGGGCGACCAATGGAAGACGGGCGGCGGCTCGGTGTGGGTCACCGGTAATTACGATACCGACACCAACCTGGCTTACTGGGGCGTGGGCAACGGCGGTCCCTGGATGGGCGACAAGCGTCCGGGCGATAACCTCTACACCGCATCCACCATCGCGCTGGATGTGGCCACGGGAAAAATCAAAGGCCACTTTCAATATCACCCCAACGATTCGTGGGACTGGGACGAGGTATCGCCGCCGATCCTGGTGGACTTCCAGCGGGGCGGAAGGACCATCAAGGGCTTGATCGATGTCGCGCGCGACGGCTACCTGTGGTTTCTGGAGCGCAGCGACGGAAAACCGCACTTCATCGAAGGCAAGCCGTACGTGAAGCAGAATGTGTTCAAGCGCCTGGACCCCGAGACCGGACGGCCGGAAATCGACCTCGCACACAAACCGGGCACGGGGAAACTGGCGGAGTTCTGTCCCTCGCTGCACGGTGGCAAGAACTGGCCCCCGATCTCCTTCAGCCCCCAGACGCGCATGATCTACATCCCCGCCAATGAGAACCTGTGTGGCGCCTCGCAGGGCGAGGAAATCGTCGAATACACGCCGGGCAAGGGCTACACCGGCGTAAGAATGAGCAACCCCCCGCCCGCGGCCGGCGCCGACCATTTCGGTGAGGTGCAGGCATGGAACGTGGACACCGGCCAGCGGGTGTGGACTTACAACTTCGCCAAGTCTCCGAACTGGGGCGCGATGCTGGCCACCGCGGGCGGCGTGGTCTTCAGCGGCGGGACCAGCGACCGCAAGATGCACGCCTTTGATGCGGCTAATGGAAAACTGCTCTGGGAGTATCCCACCAACTCGGGCATTCTGGCGCCACCCACATCCTTCCTGCTCGATGGCAAACAGTACATCGCGGTGCACGCGGGTTGGGGCGGAGACTCGCGCGGCATGCAGGCCAACCTCAACCGCATGTTCCCCGGCGAGTATCCCGAAGTGCCCGAGGGCGGCGCGATCTGGGTGTTCGCGGTGGAGTGAGCGGCGGGCAAGGCGTACCTGACACTCGGGGAGAGAGATACTGGTGGTTTGTCCGATACCTCCATCCAACGGCCCCGCGCGGCATGGGCGCAATGGATTTCTCCGGAGACTCTCCTCGCACAGGTTTGCAACGCCGCCCAATTCCTCGAAGCGAGGTTTCCCGCCACCGAACCCGGCCGCCTGATCGAACTGGGCAATTCGTCCGACGGCTTTCTGCGAATTCTCGCCAACTGGCGGAACATGCTGGGCGCCAGCCTTGCCACCGAGCAGCAACTCCAGGACTATTTCGCACTCTGTCTGGCCTGTCATCACGCGACCGTCGCCACGTTCGTGCCCACCGACGTCGATACCAAGATCCGTGGGATCGTATGGCGCCAATCGCGTGACGCCGACGTCCTGCGACCCATGCTGCGGCTTGCCCTGGCGGCGCGCGCCTGGACCGAAGACGGCATCTCGGTCCGCTCCGTTCGTGGTGTCAGTGGTCACAATGGCGAACAGTGGAGCGCGATCGCGGGCGGACTCGGACGCCTGCTGGAACTCGGCGACAGGGCTTCGGCGGAAGAAGCGCAGGCCGCCATCGAGGCAGAAATCGATCGCGAACAAGCGATATTCGATGACGTGGCCGCGGAACGAGGCGCGGAACTCGACGTGCTGCGACTCTCGATGACTTTGGCGCACAATCGAGGCGATCTCACGCAAGGCATGGGCTTTTGGAAGAAGACCCCACTCACCGCGCCGCTGATGGAGCATTTCGCCGCGCGGGGCCGGTTCGCGCTCGCGGTTCGCATCTATCAACACACCGGGCTTTCCGCCGAAGGCCACCGGCACTATCCGCTCCGTCCGGTGAAGGCGTTGCGCCGCTCGGCAGTCACGCTGCTGCCCCTATGCCCGTTTCTGGATGAGTGGGGAAGCGTGGTGGCGCAACTTGAAGAGAGCCACGAGGTGCTGGCCGCGCTGGTGATGGGCTGCCAGAAGGTGCAGGGTCAGCAGGGCTATTATCGCGCCATCGCTGGCATGCTGTCCGGATCTCCGGGTGCTTTCGAACGCGCGGCTGCCCGGATACCCAATGGCGTACGGCGCCTGCTGCAAACTGCCGAAATGCGCAAGCTCATCGACGTGCCGCGCATTTCCTTCGAATCGATGATGCGGAAGCGGGCGCGCACGGCCCTGGCATTGTTCAGCGGAAAAAGTGACCGCGGCTTCGACGGGGCGAGAACGCGGTAGATTGCCTACGCGGCTTGAAACAACAGTAGATCCAGGCTGAAAGTCACTCGCATCGCTTCGGCCGGTCGAGGCTGCATGGGCCGGTAAATCGAAATCAGAACATCGCGGACGGCGGAGGCGTCGAGATCCGCGCAGGTCGAGACGCGGCGGGCATCGATGCGACGGAAGCCGTGCGCGAACGAATCGAGAGTCCGGACTACGCGATCGCGTCCCGAGCCACGCAACTCGATCAGATCGTCGGCTGCGGGAACGGCGATCAGGAGCCGCCCGCCGTCACGTAAAACCCTGCGGAATTCGCCGGGATGCCGGCGCGCGGTGATCGACAGCAGGATCGAGAACGACCGATCGGCATAAGGCAGGACACGATCGGCGTTGGCGACCACCCACTCACATTCGGGGTAGCGGCGCGCGGCCGCATCCACTCCGGGGACGCAGATATCGACGCCGTGGGCGTCGCACCCGCTTTCGCGTTGGAGACCGCCAAGGTAGAAGCCATCGCCGCAGCCGGCATCGAGAACCACGTCGTCGGGAGTCGCGGCCAGGGCCTCGGCGATTGCGAGCCGCAGGGGCCCGGTGACCCCCCGGTCATGCAAACGCCGCCGCGCGGCAACGGCTTCTGCCGTATCGCCCGGATTCTTGGCTCGCCGATCCTGCGGCTGCAGCAAATTGAGATATCCGCTACGGGCGATGTCGAAGGAATGCCCGCGAGGGCACAGCATTCGCCGCTCCTCACGCACCAGCGCCAGGCGGCAGTTGCGCACGGAGCAAACGAGCATTCGACGAGTGTACCGGAATGCGGACGGCGTGGTTGGACGCGAGTTCATTCCTTTGTCGTCGGAGCCGCGGTTTTTTCGAAGAGAAGCTGCCAGAAAGTGTTGTATTCGTTTGAGGTTCTCCGGGTACAGTCAAAGCCGATGGAGGCAAACTGGCGGCGCAGGTCCTGAAATTCCACGACGTCGCCGGACGCGAACGCATCTCTCAGCATTTGGCCCCAATAGGTGCTGCGAGCCTCCATCGCGGCGAAGAAACGGGGGAGATCGCAGAGATGTTCGCCTTCCCCCGGGATCATCAGGTCGGCGAGGAGTACGGCCGCGTGTTCCAGATTTTGTTGGCGCTCGGCAGGCGCGACGTCAGGTAATCCATGGCATCGTCGGAGGTCTGGACGACAATCAGCGCCTCCACGCCATGGAGAGAACTCGTCAACGTCTTGCTAAATCGATCCAGGGATTCCCCGACTACCCGCTTGAGGTCCGACTCTCGAAGAACCACGGTAATGTAATGGCCGATCAACAAGACAACCACGGAAGCGGCCATGGTCATGCCCGGGATCAGGTCCTTATCCAAACCGGTAGCCCGCCAGAGGGGGTCCCAAGCGCCGAACACAAGACCCGCTACGGAAAGCAGAATCGCGATGACATAAACAACGACTTCAGTCCATTTGCCTTTCATGGAGAGTCCTGCCGTTTCCCAGAAGCCGCTTCCCTAGATCCGCGGCTATTCGTCGGGACGCGTGTCCTTGCGCACGGGGCCCCCGGATTTGGCGCCCTTTTCTGTGAGATACTTGACCACGCTGTCGTAGCGCAGGGTCTTGGCGGCGTCCAAGGCCGTGCGGCCGTCCGTGTTCACTGTATTGAGATCGACACCCAGTTCGACGTCCAGCTTGACGGTTTCGAGCGTCAGGGCTTCGCGCTCGCCGCGAGGGATCTCGACCCACGGTGTTACGCGGAGCATTCCCGTGGCCGCCATCAGCGGCGTGACCGTCTCCGTCCGTTTCGCCTGGCCAAACCCTCGCTCTGCGATGTATTCGGCATGGTGCGTGAACTGCGGGTCGGCGCCATGTTTGAGCAGCAGTCGCATCACGCCGGGTTCGGTGAAACGGGCGGCGAGCCAGAAGGGTGTGGCGCCCACCAGGGCGGGCTCGAAATGGAGGTCCTCCGATGACCGGCGGGTGGGGGTCCAGGTTCGCAACGCAGCGTTGGCGTCCGCGCCGTGCTCGAGGAGAGCGGTAACCATCGTTTCGTCCCGGCGCATGATCGCTTCGTGAAGCGCCGCAAAGCCGGCCGCCGCCGCGTTCGGGTCGGCGCCCTGGTCGAGCAGGAGTTCGACCATTTCCGTGAAGCCGGAATGAGCGGCTAGAACGGTGGCACTCACGCCCCACGCATCCGTATCATTCACGTGGGAACCGGCGGCTATGAGCAACTTGGCCGAATCGAGGTCTCCCGAGCGCGCCGCGAACAGCAAAGCGGTCTCGCCTCCGTGGGGAATCGCCTTGTTGTAAGGCAGGTAACCGTGGGGAGGGACGGCCATTACTTCGTTCCAGACCTCGGACCGAATCTGAAGGTCGGGTTGATGGGCCAGCAGCACCTTCACAACCTCGGGGTGCTTCTGCGCCGCGGCCCACATGAGCGCTGTCTGGCCGCGCGAGCCGTGAGCATCAATGCCAGCGCCCTTAGTCAGCAGTTGCTCGCAGACCTCGGAGTAGCCGGAGCGGGCTGCCACCATTAACGGGGTCTCGCCGGCCAGAAGCGCGGCGTTTGGGTTGGCGCCGGCTTGCAAGAGCTTGCGGACCATGGCGGAACTTCCGTTCTCACTGGCGGACCACAGCGGAGTGACACCCAGATCGTTGGCGGCGTTCACGTTCGCGCCAGCGCGGATCAGCAGATCGGCGCTTTCGAGGTCGTCATGGTAGCTCGCCCAATGCAGGGCCGTGGAGCCATCCGCATCGGCTGCGTTGACATCCGCCTTCTTGTCGAGCAGTGACCGGAAAGCGTACTGGTCGCCCTTCATTGCGGCATCCACCAGGGGCGGCCGGAAGTTGCCCGCTCCCGCCAGGCCGCCGACCAATACGGCCGCGAGTCCCATCGGGATCAGACGAGCCCAACATATTATCCGCATCGCTCGCTCCTTCGCCTTGAACTAAATTTCGGACAGCGTATCGATCGGGAGCTTGCCGGTGCTGCCGCCGACCTTCTCGACTGGATAATCGAGTTTGTCCATGAGCGTCAGCAGCAGGTTTGCCTGCGAGGGCTTGTTGGCAAATTTGAGATGCCGCCCGCCCTTGAGTTTTCCCGCCCCGCCGCCCACCAGCATCAACGGCAGGTTGTCGCCGGAATGCGCGTTGCTGTTGGAGATGCCCGCGCCATAGAGGATGGTCATATGGTCGAGAAGCGATCCGTCTCCGTCCGGCGTAGCACGGAGCTTGGCCAGGTACTTGGAGAACAGCTCCGCGTGATACCGGTTGATCTTCGACATAGTCGCGATCAGCTCGGGAATATTGTTGTGGTGCGAAAGGGGGTGGTGCGCCTCGGGGACACCGATCTGCGGGTAGGGGCGAGCGCTCTGCTCCTTGCTGAGCATGAACGAAATGACCCGCGTCAGATCGGACCGGAACGCGAGGAGCTGCAAGTCGAGCATCAGCGCCAGGTGATCTTCGAAGACCGGCGGCGCGCCCAGAGGCTGTTCCAGGGCGGGTAACTCGATGGCGCTTTGCCGCTCCGCCATTTGAATGCGGCGTTCCACATCGCGAACCGCGTCGGTGTATTCGTCCACCTTGCTCTGATCTTGCGGCCCGAGTTCCTGCTTGAGGCCCGCCAGCTTCGCGGTCACGGAATCCAAAATGCTCTTGTGCTGCCGCAATCTCTGTTCGCGCGCCAACCGATCGGTGCTCCCGCTGTCGCCAAACAGCTTTTCAAAGACGGCCCGCGGATTCCATTCCATGGGCAACGGCTGCGTGGGACTGCGCCAGGAGATGGTGTGAGTGTAAGCGCAACTCAGATTGCCGGTGCAAGCGCCCGCGTTGGCGGGCAGATCCATGGACATCTCGAGGGATGCCAACTGCGTTTCCTGAGCGAAGTGCCTGCCGAGCAGTTGGTCGATTGACACGTCGGCGATGATTTCGATCTCGTTTTTTCCACCGCGCGGCGTGCCGGTGAGAAACGATCCGGAAGCGCCTGCATGAATATAGTTCCAGCTCGACTTGATACCCGACATGACGAGCATCTGATCGCGGAATGGGGCGAGGGGCTCCATGATGGGCGACAGCTCGAAGGCCGCGCCTTCGCCCTTGGGTGTCCAGTACTCCATCGCCATTCCGTTGGGCGTATAAAACGCCTGAAACCGATGCAAGGGCTTGGCGGCGGCGCGCAGTGGAGGAAGCATGGCTTCGAGGAACGGCAGCGCCAGAGTCGTGCCGAACCCCTGCAGGACCGTCCGGCGCGGCAAAGATTTCGAGAGAAAAGCCATTCTGATCGTCTCCTTATTTCATTTCGACTCAGCGGTGACGCCTGGGCCCGGCGCCCGCATCAGGAAAGCGGGACTCTGTACAATCCCCAGCACGATGGATGACCAGCGGTAGTCATGAGCCGCCGCATCGTGGACAATCCGGCGCACGGCCGGCTGATCGTAAAATTCCAGCCGGCGCCCGAGGGCGTAGGCCATGAGTTTTTCGGTGACGGTGTGGGGGAATTGATCGGGCTGCTCCAGCAGCGCCGCCCGCAAACCCGAAAGCCCTTCGATCTTCTCGCCGCTCGCGGTGGTTCCGCTTGCGTCCACCGGCTTGCCCGATTCATCCGTCGTTCGCCACCCGCCGATGACATCGAAATTCTCCAGCGCGAAACCGAGCGGATCGATGACCGAATGACAGCTGTTGCAAGCGGACTCAGTCCGGTGTTTCGCCAGTCGCTCGCGGATGGTTGGCGGCAACACGCCGGGCTTGGTCTCGAGCGTGGCGTTCACTCCGGGAGGCGGCGGCGGGATCGCCAGCCCGAAGATATTGTTCAGCAGCCATTTGCCGCGGAGGACCGGCGATGTGCGGTCGGGGTAAGAGGTGGTCACCAGCAAGGCGCCCTGTGCCAACAGACCGCCACGCTCCTTGTGATCGGCAAGCTGGATGCGCCGGAACCGGCTCCCGTAGACTCCCGGAATCCCATAGTGCCGGGCCAGCCGTTCGTTGACGTAGGTGTAGTCGGCATCCAGCAGATCGTTCAAGCTGCGATCCTCGCGCAGCGTGCTCGATACAAACATCTCCGTTTCCTGCTGGAACGCCTGCAGCAGACTTTCGTCATAGTTTGGATACTTCCCCGGATCGACCACGACTTCCTGAACCCGGCGCAGATTCAACCACTGCGCGGCGAAATCGTCCACCAGCGCGCGGTTGGCGCGTGAGTCGGCCAGCATGCGCCGGACTTCCGTTTCCAGCACCGGCGGGTGGGAGAGTTCACCGCGTTGTGCCAGGGTCAGCAGGCGATCGTCGGGGATACTGCTCCACAAGAAAAAGGATAGACGCGAAGCCAAATCGAGGTCGCTGATGCGATATGGGGCTGCACCTTTGGCGCTGGTGGGATCTCGCTGGACGCGCAGAAGAAAGTCCGGGTCAACCAGCATCCGTTCCAGGGCGAACTGAATCCCGTTGTCAAAGCTTGCGCCATCCCTTCGGCCGCTGTCGAAGAATTGCAGCAAGGTGTCCACATCCGCCTTGCTGACCGGCCGGCGATAGGCGAGCCGTGCCATTCTCGAAAGAATGGTGGAGGCGCAGGACCGTTCCTCGGCGGCAGCCGGAGGCTGGCAGACGAAAATCGCACGGCGGCTGGGCGTATCCTTTGCCGGGCCGTGAGCCTCGTAAGGTCCGCCGATCTGGATCGAACCCACGTTCGCATATCCCATGTACACCTGGTCATTGGTGATGACTCTACCGAGTTGCTGGGGTTGCGGCAGGCCTTCGGGCTCCCAGAGTTCCCGCACGAAGGACACCCCTACGACCCGGGCGCCCGCCTGGGCCGGAACCCGAACCTCCAAGCCGGCGTCTCCCGTGAGTTGCATGTAGGTTTCCCATTCGGGATCGCCGGCAAAGCCCGGTTCGCCGTCGCCGGCGTAACTGGATGCCGCGGGCCGGCCTTTGCCGCCGCCACCCACCGTGAACCGCTTCAACAGCTTGCCATCCAGGCGGATATCCATCAACTGCGGCCATCCCATGCCTTTGAGGTAATCCTGATATTGCCGTTGGAGGCGAACCTTGATGAGGTACTGGCCGTCGACGGGAAAGTTGTAATGAACGGCGATTCCGCCGCGGGAGCCGAGCGGCAGGTCTTCACTCTGCCGGTCCTCCTGCAGCACGTGCAACGGAATTTCGAACGACTCGAGGCTCGGCTTAGCCGGAGGCAACCCCGTGGCCAAGCGAGTGACCTGGCGGGCGACCGACATGTATCGCTCCAGGTGCGCCGTCGAAATGGAGAGGACATCCGCGAAGTTGTCGAAACTGCCATCCGCCGTATCGTCGCCGGGGAGCAGCGGCTTTACGTCGAGGTCGAGGGCGAACAGGTCGCGAATGGCGTTTTGGTATTCCGCGCGATTGAGGCGATGGACCGCGCCAATCCTTCCGGGATTCGGACTGGCCGCCCAGTCGCGGTCGATTCCATTTTCCAAAGCGCTCGCCACAGCGCGATACGTGGCGGCATCAGCCCGTGGCATCTTGGGTGGCGGCATGGAGCCGGCGCGAAGCTTGGCGATTACCCGCTCCCACACCTCGGCATTGGCGCCCGGTCTGGAGGGGTCCAGCGTGTCGAGCGCAAGACCCGCCGTGTGCAGTTTCTGGTTATGGCAGGTAATGCAATAGGTATCGAAGAACGCGCGGGGATCGGCGGCCTGCGGTGCCGCGGTTTGGGCGGCCAAATCTCCGGCAAGAAGGAGAGCAATCCCGAATCCGCGCGTCACGTGGAAACAAAGTTTTGAACTATGCCGCGTAGAGTCCCTCCCCTCGGCTGGATTTCTCCATTGTCCGACAAGGGAAGTATACACCAGCCGGATCACCAGTGGCATGGCCCCTTGGGGCCTAAGTATCGGCGCAGCTTAGCGTTACTCGCGCGAGGCTTTCCCAATGTCGACCAGCAAAGACCTTGCCGCCGCGGCCATGGTTATTGCCGGCAGTGGAACCCGCGCAGCACTCGATCGCCGGGGGGCGATTCGCCTTGCACCGGGTGGTGTGCTCGGTGGGTGGCCATGAAGCGCCTGGGCGATCCATGTTACTGTGTTGCCGTGGGCGTAAACGGGCGTAATGGGGCGCAGACTGCCGGGGCCGTCAACCCCGGGCACATCGTCAGCGTCGGAGATTTCTCGCCCGAGACGCTGCGCAGCATCGTCGCGCATCTGGAGGTGTCCACGGATTTCGAACATTTGGTTTATCGCGAGGCGGAGTTGGATGCCCTCTGGTCGATCACCGGTTTTTATCTGGTGCACGCGCCGGAATCCTTTCAACGCCAGGCGGTAGCGCGCTTGCATCGGGGAGCGCACCAAGCACACGAGCTGGTGGGCCAGAGCCGCCCAGGGGAAGCCGCCGCGCTCCTGCGAAAATTTTTGTGAAACCGCACGCGCAAAGGAGAGGATGCCATGCTCTCTCAAGAAGAAAACGATCTGCTGATCCAGACGAGCCGGGGCACTGCCACCGGGGATTACTTCCGGCGATATTGGCTGCCGGCCCTGCTGTCGAGCGAGGTGCCGTCGCCCGATGGTCCGCCGGTACGGCTGCGCATGCTGGGCGAGGATCTGGTCGCGTTCCGGGACACCCAGGACAGAGTGGGAATCCTGGATGAAGCCTGTCCGCACCGCCGGGCCAGCCTCTTTTTGGGCCGCAACGAGGAGTGCGGTCTGCGGTGCGTGTATCACGGATGGAAATTCGACGTGAACGGCGCGTGCGTGGACATGCCCAACGAGCCGCCGGAGTATGGATTCGATAACAAGGTGGGCATCACTGCTTACCCTACGCGCGAATACGGTGGCGTGATATGGACTTATCTGGGCCCTCCGGAGCACATTCCCGAACTGCCCAAACTGGAATGGGCGCGTGTGCCGGAAACCCACCGCCACGTCTCCAAGCGCTACCAGGAGACGAACTATCTGCAAGCCATCGAGGGCGGCATCGATTCCAGCCATTCCAATTTCCTGCACGCCAGCGTGGACGCCTTTCGCCTGGCAGACGAATACGTCGAGAAAGTAAAGCAGAGCACGAATCTGCGCGCCCGCTATCACATCCTCGATAAGTCGCCGCGATTCACGGTCAAGAAAACCGAGTACGGCCTGGTCATCGCGGTGCGGCGCAACGCCGAGGAGGATACCTATTACTGGCGCCTGACACAGTTCCTCCTCCCCAGCCACACCATCATTCCTTACCAGAAGGGCTTCTCGATCCATGGCCACTGCTGGGTGCCGCGCGACGACCAAACCTGCTGGGTGTGGACCATGAGTTGGAACCCCGACGCGCCGCTCTCGGAAGACGAGTGGGAAGCCGTCCGGAACGAGACCTTTGTCCACGCGAAAGTGGACCCGGTGACGTTTCGGCCTCTCCGCAACCGGGGCAACGATTACCTGATCGATCGCGAGCAGCAACGGAGCACCTCGATGACCGGTATTCAGGGTTTTGCCGCACAGGACATGGCCATCCAGGAAAGCATGGGTCCCGTGGTAGATCGCACCCGCGAACGGCTGGGTACTAGCGACACGGCCATCATTGCCATGCGGCGCCTGCTGCTTCACGAAATCCACGCGCTACAGGAACACCGGGAGCCGATCGCCGCTCACCACGGGGACCTCTATTGGGTGCGTTCCGCTTCGATGGTGCTGAAGCGGGATGTGCCGTTTGATGAAGGCGCCCGCGACCTGACTGCGGCCACCCGGTAGCGGGGGCGGATCTCCTCGGGAAGCACCGTCAAGCCGCGCCTCGCGATTCGACTGGACTCCACTGCCGATTGGTTGGCCCGGATGTTGCTTCTGCAATTCGGCACGCGAATTGCACAGGCACGATCGCCAATTAAAACGTTGGGGGGGCAGCATGCGAGCAAAATCGGATTTAATACCGGACTGTGATGTTCATGGCGAGCCGATGTACCTGGACGAGTGCCCGGCGTGGGTGCTCGGATTAGATGGACGACGCGATTTACACGTCTGGTGCTGTGCACACCAAGGCTGTGGGCGTTACTTTTATGGCACCGTTGGCTACCGCTATAAACCCCCGACGGTCAACACGGATGGCCGCACGGTGCAATGCTCACGGGAAGGTGCGTACCTGGTTGCGCAACGGGCCCTCGGCCGGTACATCTGCCCGGTTTCCGGATGCCACGAGAGTGAGCCGTGGCCGGCGTCGGACCATCGTTTGGCCGCATTCAACAAACGTACCGAGGCCAGGAGCCTGCCGAGCCATTTGGCGCGCCGTGTAGGGTGAAAACACCCGATAGCGTACTTCTACTCTTCGGCTTCACGCTACTTTTTGGCCGGTTTCTGAGCCGCCCGAAAGGCGGCCCAACGGCGTTTCGTCGCTTCGATGATCGCTCGTCTTCCCGCGGCACTCAGTTTTCGTTTTTTCTGCGTGGTTGCCGGCCCAGACTTTGGCGCAGTCCCGGATTCCTCTCTGGAAGCGGCCCATCGCGCTCTTTGCGCGGTGGCAATTCGCTTTCTGGCCGCGGCAGACATTTTCCGTCTCGGCTTGGGGGCTCGGGGAGTGACATTATCCATGGACCCGGCATCCAACATTTGGCGAAGCTCGGCGATCTGAGCGTCCAGCCGTTTCTTTTGCTCCTGGAAGCCTTCGATGGCGGCTGTGAGAATTTCTGAAGTAAGTTTTGTGGGCATGCTATCCGTTAGGTTGAGATTGGTGATTGGCTCACCAGGTATGATTGTACTCTGGAACGGTGTTACTCGGGCATTGGTACGACTCAGTGTTTGTCACTATTGGTCAGGGCCCCCATCATCCATTGTGCCTGAGTACACCTTGCGGCCATCCGGGAGCAGAACTAACCTGGCAGCGGCGAGATTCGCACCGCTTTTGGCACGGTAACCTTGTACGGTGACCTTGTCTCCTACATTCACGGACTCCCGTTTCCACCCGCGCGTTCCCAGTGCACTGGGGCTGGCCGTTTCGAAGGACCAATTCACCACCTTGCCACTGGGGTCCTTCACATCGACATAGAAGAAGGCGTGCGGGTTCATCCATTCGACCTTGGTCACGACTCCGGTCACAGTCATTGGCTTGTTCTGGGCAAACTCCGCCAAGAAGGAGTGATGTGCGAGTAGCGGCGTACCAGCCAGGAGCAAACCGAGACCTGCAACCCCGGCAGGCAATTTCAACCTCATCATGAGTTATCTCCTTTGCGCTTGCGCTGGCAGCGTGCACGCATACGGCCAATCACACCCACGGGGAAAAAGATTGAATGATCAAGCCGTTCGGCGAGCCACGCAAAGAAGTACCACTGCCGATAGCATGCACGATCCCGAGAGCACCAACTGGGCTATCATCATACTGCCCGTCACGTCTCGAACATGGCCGATCACATAGGGGCTCAGGTAACCCGCCAGGTTGCCTACCGAGTTGATCCAGGCAATGCCCGCCGCGGCCGCGGATCCCGACAGAATCCCGGTCGGCAGCGACCAGAATACCGATTGGCCGCACATGATACCGATTGCGGCGCAGCTGATCGCGGCCAGCCCGGCCACACCCGGAAGGCCTCCCAAGGCACAGACTGCGAAGGCCAATCCAGCCAGGGTTGCGCCCAATGCGACGTGCCGCCGGCGCTCTCCGGTGGCATCCGAATGATGCCCGAACAGCACCATGGCAATGGCTGCCGCCCCCCAGGGTATCACCGACAAGAATCCGATGAGCTGCGGGTCCTTCGTCAACGTATCTTTCAAGATTTGAGGCAGCCAGAACCACAGGCCGTAGCTGCCCATTTGGAAACCGAAATAAACCAGGCAGAGCAGCCAGACTTTGCCGCTCCGGAAGGCATCGATCAGCCGGTGGCGCGAGTCCCCTTCGCGGTTCTTGGCCTCCTCTTCCTCCCGGAGCCGGTCGAGCAGGACCTGCTTTTCCTCGCCGCTCAGCCACCGGGCCTTCGCCGGGCTGTCCACCAGGTAGAACAGCGTCACAATGCCCGCCAGCGTGGACGGGATTCCTTCGATGAGGAATAACCACTGCCACGCCGCTAGGCCCCCGGTGCCGGACAGGCGACCCATAATCGCCCCGGAAACCGGCCCGGCCAGCACGCCCGAAAGCGGAATGGCGCTCATGAACAGGGCAACCATCCGGGCGCGATGCCGACGGGTAAACCAGAAGGTCAAATAGAGGATCACTCCCGGAAAAAAGCCCGATTCGACTATGCCGAGCAGAAAGCGCAGTAAATAAAAGCTGGTCGCGCCGCGCGTGAAGATCGTGCAGGCCGAAACCATCCCCCAGGCGATCATGATCGGCCCCAGCCAGCGCCGCGCCCCCAGCTTCTGCAACATCAAATTGGCCGGCACTTCGAACAAAAAATAGCCGATAAAGAAGATGCCGGCACCCATGCCGTACACTGTGTCGCTCATGCCCAGTGCCTGCTGCATCTGGAGCTTAGCGAAGCCGACATTCACGCGGTCCACGTACGCCAGGATGTAGCAGGCGAACAAGAACGGCATCAGCCGCCAGGTGACTTTGCGATAGGCGGCCCCGGCGAACCCGGGCTGCGCCTCCGGAGGCGCTACCGCCGCGCTACTCTCGCTCGAGTTCATAAATGTTGATGCTCGCGGCTGGGACCGTGAAGTTCTTCGGCATTTCCTTCACCGGGAACTCCACGACATCGACTTGAGGCCTCTGTCCCAGGAGGTTGGCGGCGTCGAGACTGGTTCCGGTCATGCGCCACATCCGGCCCTTTCCGCACTTCACCCCATGGAGTGTGAGGTCGAGCGCCTGTTCCGATTCGGTCGGGTTCAGGACTGCCAGCGTCAACAGTTTGCGGTCCGCATTCCAGGCCGCGGCGACGTCCACCGGATACGTGGGGCTTCCCGCATTGACTCGCGGCTGATCGCCGCCGACCGGCCATTTGGGAGCGGGTGGCGGCGAGTTCCCCGTCACCTCGACAGGGATCGTGCCGAAGTGATCCCGGTAGAGCTTAAACAGCAAGCCTGCGGTGTTGAACGCCGCCTCGGTATTGGTGTAGCTGAGGGTAGAAGTGGCGAAGGTGTAAGCCGCCATTTTGATGAAGTCGGTGTGGCGGAACATTTCGTGGAACACTCCAGAGAGGGCCAGGTTCAGCTTGAGGGTCGGCGGAGTCCCACTGTAGGACCACTCGTCGATGCTGACGAAGATGTTCTTTTCGCGAATGGCGGGGAAGCGCTTGACGTATTCTTCCCAGTTTTCCGCCTTCGCGCGCACGCGGTTGGCGGGGCGTCGGGCCCAGTCCACGAGAGACTCGTCCACCGGAACGAATCCCGCGCGCGTGCCGAGTGGCCCGTTCTGGCCTGTTTCGAGGTCGAACCGCAGTCCGTTATGGCAGTACCAATGTTCGCTGAGGCCGTCGAAGAAGCCCCAGGAATGGACGAGCAAGCCCCCGGTCCAATCGGCTTCGGAGCCGAATTCAGTGAGCACTTTGCCGGTCACGCGCCGCGAGTTCGTCGTTACCGTCATCTCGTCCGGCATGGCCCCGGACGCGATGATCGTGATGCTCGGGTCCTTCTGACGCATAGCCTTGGCGAACATGTTGTGCTTGATGGCGTATTGGTTCAGCGCCATGTGTCCCAACTGCCACCAGCCATAAGGCTCGTTGCCCACGTTCCACCAGTGGATGTGATAGGGCTCCGGATGCCCACTCACCGCCCGTAGTTTTCCAA
>Ga0209698_10002000_pt1 | contig 23303 bp, 17 predicted proteins | sample LitLauG_LLR_2012_FD_187203 | JGI IMG/M metagenome (GOLD analysis project Ga0209698, IMG submission 187203) | Freshwater sediment microbial communities from Pennsylvania, USA - Little Laurel Run_MetaG_LLR_2012 (SPAdes) (version 2) | ecosystem: Environmental > Aquatic > Freshwater > Creek >... | reverse complement strand
CTAGCGACACTGGCAGGAAACGTTTATGGAGCGGTTAGAAAGCTCACCTCAGGCGCTGAAAGTGCGGACAGTTTTTCAGCCTCTTGGCGGCACGAGTGGTCCTCGTGCCCTTCCCGATTTGCCGGATACCGGAGGACATTGTATGGAGAGATGGAAAAGAGGCGGAAGTAACCTTGGACCTAGGCGAATGACAGGAAGAAGTGAGTGGGCGCGCGCTGACGAAATGGAGGCGCAACGGGGCGCGCGCCCAAACCCTAGAGATACGTCTACAGAAGGCCCTGCGACCGGAACCGTGTGACTGGGTCCACCACTGGCAATGCTTGCCGCCGGAAAATCCAGCGGGCCACCGCAAAGCCAATTGCCGCATAACACAGATGCATCATTCGCATAAAACACCCCCCAGTCAGGATCGATACGTGATCGTCAGGGGAGGAACAACACTGACTCTATCGGCACAATAACAACGGCCAATCGCGCGAACAAGGCACGACTGTGCCATGGAAGTGGCACGGAAGTAATAGGAGTAACTCGAAGAGTCAACATGTCATTCCCTTTGTCGAAAACTCCCAACAGGCTCTCCAGAAAACGAAAATGCGTAAGTCGTCCATTGAAGAGGCTGCCGCGAGCGCAGGGAGATCCCTCGCCCCGCTGGAAAAAACGCGGGGTTTCGGGATGACCCATCGTGAGACTCCATAGGCTTCGATGGTTTGTTTCTGACAATGCAGATGATCTGAAGGATCATCCCTTGCTCGGGGCGGCAAAAAAGCCTTTAACCGCAAAGGACGCTAAGAATGCCGCAAAGATCGCGAAGAAAAGCATGTTGGCGGTCCCTAGAATCTGCACTGAGCGAAGTCGAGGGGACGGCGGCGCAACGTCGACATCAGTGGGCGGGAACCGCTTCGTCAGCGGCCCGCCCCGGGGGCGGAACGACCACGGTCGACAGGCTGCCTTCGGCGGTCAGTTTCTGGAAGGCGGCCAGATCGCGGCGCTGCAAATCCTCCCATCGAGAAACGAGTTCCCCACTCTGTCTCTTCAGCTTCTCGAACTGCAGCTGCTCGGCCTCGGTCGGCGCCGAGTCCGCAGTGCCAACGTCCATGGCCAAGTAGGCGATCTTCGCATCCAGTTGCGGGGGATACGCCAGGGAGTCCTCGTTGGCGCTGATCGTGAGATTGATCAGGTCCTCCCGCACGGCCACGAGTTTTTTCTCAAGGTCATCAGCAGACGAGGAAATCGTCTTGGCGCCGGCGTTTTGTGGCAGGCGTCGCTTGAGACCGGCCAATTGCGAGCGCACGTCCTGGATCTGGTTGACGGTATCGTAGACACGGCTCAATTCGTCGCGCGCTTCCAGAAGCAGGTTGAATTGCTGCTCCAGATCGGCCTGGCTGACGTTCACTCGGGGATCGAGTTTCAGATCAAAGCTCGCGGTTTGGCTTTGACCGGCGACCGTGAGCCGAACCTGGTAGTGACCGGGGACTGCAACCGGGCCGCGAGCGCCGCCTCCGTACTCCCAGAGATAATAGCCGGGCACGCGGTGCGCTTCTTCGTAGCGCAAGTCCCATACGAAGCGATTCAAACCGGCCTCCGGCTTGATCTGTTTCTCAGGCTTCTTGTCGTCCGGATCGAGCGGTTCTTCCAGCGAGCTGTACTCGGCGCTTGAATACTTGCGGATGACTTTGCCGGAGGCGTCGAGAAGTTCGATTTTCGTCTCGCTTCCAGCCTTCGGCGCATCTTTGAGGAAGTAATAGAAAACAGCGCCCGACGGCGGGTTTTGACCGGTTCGCTTTGAGGGATGGCGCTCGCCCCCGGCTCCGGCTTGAATGCGGTAGGCGGTTGCAGGCGTGTAGAGGAATGCGTCTTTCTGTGCGAGGTCGTCGGTGTGCTGACGCAAGGGCGTCACGTCATCGAGAATCCAGAAAGCGCGACCATGAGTCGCGACTACCAGATCATTCTCCTTGACCACCAGATCGTGGACCGGAGTGGTGGGGAGATTCAGCTTCAACGGACGCCAGTTGGCGCCGTCGTTGAATGAAACGAAGACGCCCTGCTCGGTTCCCGCATACAGAAGCTCGCGTTTTTTAGGATCTTGACGCAGGGCGCGGACGAACGTCGTGTCCGGAATTCCCTGCGTGAGTTTCGCCCACGTCTTGCCATAGTCGGCGGTCTTATAGATATAAGGATGCATGTCGTCGAACTGATGACGATCTACGGCCACGTAAGCTGTGCCGGCATCGTAAGGAGACGCATCAATCTGGCTGACTCGACTCCACTCAGGCATATCTTTGGGAGTCACGTTGGTCCAAGTCTTGCCTTCATCCTGCGTGAGCTGAATCAGGCCGTCGTCAGTGCCGACCCAGAGGAGTCCTTTCTTGAGGGGCGACTCTACTAAAGCAAAAATTGTGTCGTAGTACTCGGTACCAGTGTCATCGAGGGTGATGTCGCCGCCTGACGGCTTTTGTTTGCTTTTGTCATTGCGCGTCAGGTCTGGACTGATGGCTTGCCAGTGCACGCCGCCGTCGGTGGTCTTAAACAGGCGCTCGCCGCCGTGGTAGAGGGTATTGGGATCGTGCAGGGAAATCATGACCGCAGCGGTCCACTGGAAGCGGTGCTCGAGATATGCGGCGCCGTGCGCGTCGGAAAGCTCCGGTTGTTCCGTGATCGCCTTCACCTGTCCGGTGTGGCGATCGTAGCGCGTGATGTTTCCCTGATAATCGGCCGCGTAGACGATGTTTGGATCCGGCGGGTACGGCGCGATGTAGCCGGCTTCGCCGCCGCCGACGTCGTACCAGTCGCTGCGATCGATCGATCCGTCGTCGCTGCGGCTGGCGATGGCGACCGTGCCGCTATCCTGCTGCGCGCCGTAGACGCGGTAAGGGGTCGCCGTATCGGTTGTGACGTGGTAGAACTGCGCGGTGGGTTGGTTGTCCTGGCGGGTCCAATTCTTGCCGCCGTCGAGGGTCACGGTGACTCCGCCGTCGTTGGAGGCGATCATGCGGCGGGTGTTGAGGGGATCGATCCAGAGTCCGTGATTGTCTCCGTGCGGGATTTTGAACTTGTTGAACAGGTGGCCGCCGTCGGTGGATTTGTAGGCGTCAACATTCATGATGTAGAGGACGTTCTCGTCGCGCGGGTCGGCGATGACGTGCATGTAGTACCAGGGCCGCTGCCACAGGCTGTGGCTGGGATTTACCAGTTGCCAGGATTCTCCGCCGTCGTCGGAACGATAGAGGCCGCCGTCGGGATAGTGCGCTTCAATCAACGCATACACGCGGTCCGAATTCGCCGCCACCGCTACGCCAATCTTTCCGTAAGGTCCCTTGGGCAAGCCATGTTCTTCAAGCCGCTTCCACGTGGTGCCGCCGTCGTTGGAGCGGTAGAGGCCGCTGCCGGGGCCGCCGTCTGACATGCTCCACGAAGTGCGGCGGGCCTGCCAGAGCGCGCCAAATAGGATGTTTGGGTTGTGGGGATCGAAAGCAACATCGATGCCCCCGGCGTCCTCGTCTTTGTAGAGAACCTTCTCCCAGGTCTTGCCGCCGTCGGTGGTGCGGAAGATGCCACGCTCCGGATTGGGGCCATAGGGATGGCCGAGCGCGGCGACGAAAACAATGTCGGGATTTGAGGGATTAATGATGACCTTGCCGATGGCGCGCGAATCGCGCAGGCCAACGTTTTTCCAGGTCTTTCCGCCGTCGAGAGACTTGTAGACGCCGTCGCCGTGCGAGATGTTGCCACGAATGCAGGCCTCGCCCGTTCCCACGTAAAGAACATTGGGGTTCGAACTCGCGACTGCGAGGCTGCCGATTGATGACGTACCCTCTTTGTCAAAAGCAGACGACCACGTCATGGCGCCGTCGGTGGACTTCCAGACCCCGCCGCCGGTCGCGCCGAAATAGTAGGTCGTCGAGTCGCCGGGAACGCCGGCCGCAGTCAGCGAGCGACCACCGCGGAAGGGGCCAATCAGGCGGTATTTCATGCCCTTGAACGCCTTGTCCTCAGGCTTGGCGGATTCTGACTCTTCGGCGTCCTTCTCGGTCGCGGGTGCCGGAGCAGCCTGGGACGATTGCGCGGGTTGTGCCGCTTTCGCCGCCTTCGATTGACGCTCAGGCTTGGTTTGGGCGAATGTAGCCGGCACCATCAAGACCGCGAACGAGAATGCCAGAAGCGCCCGCGCTATCAACCGCACATAACTGCGAAGTCCGACTGGACTGACCATATTCAGATTTATCTCCGTGGGAAAATGACGAACGATTGCTCTATGGTAATCCTGCAAATGCCCGATTCAAAGGATGAGACGGCGTCATCCTGAGCGCAGCCGTTGTTCAGGCGGAGCGAAGGATCTCCCAGAAGGGGAGATCCCTCGCCCCGCTGGTAATGCACGGGGCTTCGGGATGACGCCTCGCGGAAAGATGCCGCTTCAAAACTTGGATGCGCGCTCAACGCAATCTCATCCTCACTTCTTCAGCAGCAGCTTCTTCGCGGCTGCCAGTTCCCTGCGTTTGGCTTCGTCCACCTTGGGATAGGCGAGGTCAAGCGATTCAAGCGTGTCAACGATCACGGCCGACACTACGATGCGCGTGAACCACTTATTGTCGGCGGGCACTACGTACCACGGGGCATTTGCTGTCGCGGTGTTACGGATCATGTCTTCGTAGGCTTTCTGATAGTCGTCCCAACATTGACGTTCGCGAATATCTGCCGCGGAGAACTTCCAGTTCTTTTCGGGCTCCTCCAGTCGCGCCAGAAAGCGCTGCTTCTGTTCTTTCCTGGAAACGTTCAGGAAGAACTTCCGGATGACGGTACCACTCCGCGCCATGTGCCTTTCAAAGGAGCGAATGTCTTCGAAGCGCTCGTCCCAGATATTCTTGCCGCACAGAGACTGCGGAGTCTTCTGGCTCTCGAGAATTTCGGGGTGAACCCGGACCACGAGCACTTCTTCGTAATAGGAGCGGTTGAAGATCCCGATGTGTCCGCGCTCAGGCAAATCGCGGGTGGTGCGCCACAAGAAATCGTGCTGCAGCTCCAGGTCCGACGGCGACTTAAAGGAATACACCTGGCAGCCCTGCGGATTCACTCCCGACATTACATGCTTGATGATGCCGTCTTTACCGGCGGCGTCCATCGCCTGGAAGATCAACAGAACTGCCCAGCGATCCTGGGCGTAGAGTTTGTCCTGCAGCTCGGCCATGCGGGCAATGCCCTGCTGCAGAGCTTCTTCCGCTCGTTCTTTGGAATGCCAGTGACCCGTGTCCGCCGGATCGAAGTCTTTGAGCCGGCAGTGCCTGCTGTCCACGCGATAAGTCTTGGCAAGTTTGTCGGTCTTCATCTTGTACCCACTTTGTCCAGAGCGGCTACCGCGGTTGGCAATTTGGCCTGCTGCCAAGCATCGAATCCGCCGATCACGTTGCTCAAATGGCTGAAGCCGGCGCGCTGCAGCAGGCTGCATGCGATCATGCTGCGATATCCGCTCTTGCAATGAACTGCGACTGGAGCGTTGCGGTCCATCTCGGGGGGAGAGACTTTGAAATTGTCGAGCGGCCACCAGGTCGCGCTCTCGATGTGCGCGGCCTCCCACTCGGGCGCGCGCCGGACGTCAAGCACCTGCACCTCGCCCGACCCGAGCCGCGCGTTCAGTTCACTCACCGTCATTTGCGAAAGTGCCGCCGCCGGGAACCCAGCCTGCTTCCAGGCCTCGACGCCTCCGTGGAGATAGCCGTCCATGACGTCGATACCTACGCGCGCTAATCGAAGCCGAGCTTCCTCCAATTGGTGATCCGATCCGGCAATCAGCACCGGATGCGCCGCCAGTCCGATCACCGTTCCCGCCCAGGTCGCAAACTGTCCCGACAAAGCGATGTTGATCGACCCCGGAACATGCGCAGCAGCGAACTCATCACCGGTGCGAACGTCGAGCACGATTGCGCCATCGTCCAGCATAGCCTTTAGCTGCGCCGGCGTGATCGCACGCAGCGGAGGCAGTTCCGATAAAGCTGGAGAGCCGGTGCGGTTGATCTCGGCATCTTTGAGGAAGTAGTCCGGCCGCGCCGGGAGATTGCTGGTCAGTTGCCTGACGAACTCTTCCCTGCTCTTGATCTGCAGCGCGTAGTTGGTCAGGCGCTCGGTGCCAATGGTCGACGACTTCTCGGCCCGCATGTTTTTTCCACAAAGCGAGCCAGCACCATGCGCCGGGTAGACTACAACTTCGTCGCCCAGCGTCAACAATTTGTTGTGGAGGCTGTCATAAAGCAGACCAGCCAGTTGTGCCGGCGTGTGCCTGGGAGAAAGATCGGGGCGTCCCACGTCGCCGATGAACAGAGTATCTCCGGTCAAGACGGCGCATGGCGAGCTGGATTTTTCTTCGTCCGTGACCAGCAGGCAGATACTCTCCGGCGTGTGGCCGGGAGTCTCCAGCACATGGACTGAGGCTTTGCCAAACTGCAACTCGAAACCGTCGCGCACCGGCAAGTGAGGAAACATCGCCCCGGCCTGCGCTCCCATGTAAATCTTCGCTCCCGTGCGGACGGCAAGTTCCTTGTGTCCGGAGACAAAGTCGGCGTGCAGATGAGTCTCGAAAATGTGCCGGATCGCAACGCCGTGATCTGCAGCGGCGTTCAAGTACAACTCAACGTCGCGCTGCGGATCCACGACCACGGCTTCTCCGTCCGAAGCCATCATGTAGGAGGCGTGCGCAAGGCATCCCAGGTAGAACTGTTCGAAGTACATTGTGGCTGTTCCCACCGAACGTGCACAGAGATGCTAGAACAAATCGGGGGCGAAAGCCATGGCGGAGGCAGAGTAAGTAACATCCGAACTAGTTGCAACTTCGTCTCGCGGCCAAAAGCCTGAACCGCGAAGATCGCTAAGAAATGCCGGGAAGGGCGCAAAGAAAAGCGGCAGGGGACTTGAGCAGAGGCTCCCAATGGATAACTCGAGATCAGTTTTGGGGGACGCGTTCAGGCGGGCAGGGGCGTGATGAACTCGAGGCCAAAGCAGAAGCCGTTGCGGGAGCGAACGATGGCCGGCATTCGCGAGTGAACCGGCATGTCGAATTCGATTTCCAACAGATCTCCCGGATTCAGCAAGATTCCTGCATACAAAACCATGCCGCCTTCGCTCAATTCGGTGCCGCGGCCGGCAACTACCGTCGTCGAAAAGCCTTTGGAGGTTACTACCCGAACGGGCATGTCCACAGGCAGGCGATCCCACCGGCGCGTGTTTGCGGTATTCGGCATCACCGTCAATGTTCCTCCGTGCGGCGCCTCCCTTCAAATTACGAAGGGGAAATCAGATTGTGGTCAGTAGTACACCCGATAAACGAGGTCGCGGAATTACCTTCGTAGAGACGTAACTTGTTACATCTCTCTTGCCACGAGTGCGGATCCCCGATCGCGGCAAGAGACGTTGCAAGCGACGTCTCTACGGTAGTGTGTTTCAGCAATTTCAGGTCTGTGCCGCAGGTGAAAATTCGTCGCGGGGGAGCAGCAGGCGGAAATCCTAAATTTTAGGAGCAGGAGTTAAATCCACAGAAGACCATTTGTCAGCGGGAGACCTTCAGGCTTAGCCTGTCGAGAGGAGTAATCTATGACTACGATCGACGCCAGCCTCTCCGCTGAAGCCCTCGAACTCAGCCCCTACGCACCCACCCGCTCCACCATTACCGCAAAGCCGCTCAGCGCCGAAGAACTGCGCAAAACCGAAATCTACTGGCGAGCCTGCAACTATCTCAGCCTGGGGATGATCTACCTGCAGGAGAACCCGTTGCTCGCGGAGCCGCTGCGGCCCGAGCACATTAAGAACCGTTTGCTTGGCCACTGGGGATCGAGTCCCGGATTGTCTTTCATGTATGTTCACCTGAACCGGCTGATCAAGAAGTACGACCAGGAAATGATTTTTCTCGCCGGTCCTGGGCACGGTGCGCCGGGTGTTCTGGGCCCGACGTATCTCGAAGGCACTTACTCCGAAATCTATCCCGACAAGAGTCTGGATGTGGATGGTTTGCAAGAGTTCTTTCGACAGTTTTCATTTCCTGGCGGGATCGGCAGTCACTGCACTCCGGAGACGCCGGGATCGATTCACGAAGGGGGAGAACTCGGCTATGTGCTCTCGCACGCTTGCGGCGCGGCCTTCGACAATCCCGAACTGATCGTCGCGGCGGTGGTGGGCGATGGCGAGTCGGAGACCGGGCCGCTGGCGACTTCATGGCACATCAACAAGTTTCTGAACCCTGCGCGCGATGGCGCGGTTCTGCCCATTCTCCACCTGAACGGCTACAAGATCGACAATCCGACACTGCTGGCGCGGGTCTCGCACCAGGAACTAGAGAACCTGTTCCGCGGCTATGGCTGGACGCCTTACTTCGTGGAGGGTTCTGATGTCGATGCCATGCATCAGGCTATGGCGGCAACTGCCGAGCATTGCATCTGTGAAATTCGGGACCACCAGCAAACGGCCCGCAGACAGGGCGTAACAGGCCGGCCTCGTTGGCCCATGATTGTTTTGCGGTCACCGAAGGGTTGGACCGCGCCGCGTGAGGTTGAAGGCCATTTTCTCGAAGGCTTCTGGCGGGCTCATCAAGTTCCCCTGCCGGCGGCGAAGAAAGATCCCGAACAACTTCGCGTCCTTGAAAGCTGGATGCGCTCGCTGAAGCCCGAGCCATTCTTCGACGGGGGTGGGAAGCTGGCATCTGTATTCACCGAGTTGGCGCCGTCGGGCACGCGGCGAATGAGCGCGAATCCACACGCGAACGGAGGACGCCTCAAAAAGGCCCTGCGCCTGCCGGATTTTCGGAACTACGCGAACAAGTGCGAGAGGCCGGGAAAGACACTGTCAGAAAATACCCGACCTCTCGGCGTTTTTCTTGGCGACGTCATGAAGTTGAACATCAACAACTTCCGGGTTTTCGGGCCGGACGAGACTTCCTCAAACAAACTCGACGCAATATACGCGGTCAGCAAGAAATTCTGGATCGAAGAGCGCTTTCCCGAGGACAACGACGGGGGCAATCTCGCGAACGACGGCCGCGTCATGGAAATGCTCAGCGAACACACCATGGAGGGAATGCTGGAAGGCTATCTGTTAACCGGCCGACACGGTTTCCTATCGACGTACGAATCGTTTGTGCACGTCATCGACTCAATGTTCAACCAGCACGCGAAGTGGCTGGAGATCTGCAATCACCTTTCCTGGCGGGAAACCATCGCGTCCTTGAACCTTCTGATCACTTCGACTGTGTGGAGGCAAGATCACAACGGTTTTACGCACCAGGATCCCGGCTTCCTCGATGTCGTGGTCAACAAGAGCGCCAACGTCACCCGCATTTACCTGCCTCCCGATGTGAACTGCCTCCTCTCGGTGGCGGATCATTGTCTGCGCAGCCAGAACTACGTGAACGTCATCGTATGCGACAAGCAAAAACATCTGCAGTATATGAATATGGAAGCCGCCATCATCCATTGCACCAAAGGCATTGGGATTTGGGATTGGGCCAGCAATGATGAATCTGGTGAACCGGACGTGGTGATGGCTTCCGCTGGCGACATCCCCACCCAGGAAGCACTGGCAGCGACTGCAATGCTGCGCAAAGAATTCCCGGACCTTAAGATCCGGTTCGTCAATGTGATCGACCTCTTCAAGCTGCAACCCAGCACCGAGCACCCGCACGGACTCTCGGACCGGGAGTTCGACTCGCTGTTCACAGTCGATAAGCCGGTCATATTCAATTTTCACGGCTATCCGCAACTGATTCATCGCTTGGCTTATCGGCGCACTAACCACGACAACATCCATGTGCGCGGCTATAAGGAGAAGGGCAGCATTAACACGCCGCTGGAATTGGCCATCGACAATAACATTGACCGCTTCAGCCTGGCGATGGATGTCGTAGACCGGGTGCCGCGGTTACAGAAAATCGGCGGCCACGCCAAGGAGAGATTCCTCAACCAGCAGATCGAATGCCGGAATTACGCGCACCAGCACGGCATCGACAAGCCTGAGGCGACAGACTGGACCTGGCCATATTGACGCCGCGACATTTTCGATTTTAGATTTTAGAGGAGTGCAATCGTAGCTGTATCCGCGTTGAAAGGGCGCGCCTTCCAGGCGCGCCGGATCGAGGACGGCTACAGCAGCGGCTTTAGCCGCTGAGGGTCGCACCTCAGGGCCTAAAGGCCGACGATTTTTCCGAAATGGGCGGCGCGGCTGAAAGCCGCGCCCTTTCAAATCAAAGGTTTTACGACGGGTGTGGCACACCCTGTATGACGCGCACGGTGTCCCGTGCGATAAGGAGTTCTTCGTCCGTCGGAATGGCGTAAGCGAGTAACTTGGAGTCTTCGGTCGAAATCATGCCTTCGCGGCCGACTGTCTCCTGATTTTTTGCGGCGTCGAGATGAAGACCGGCCCATTCCATTCCGGCACAGATTCGCGCTCGAACATCGGGGGAGTTTTCTCCGATGCCTCCCGTAAACACGATCGCATCGGCTCCGCCCATCAAGGCCAGGAAGGCGCCGATGTATTTCCGGGCGCGGTAACAAAAAATCTCGATGGCCAGCCGCACGCGCCGGTCATCGTGGTCTTTCAGTTCCGCCTGCAACTCGCGCATGTCATTAGTAAGCCCGGAAATGCCGAGCAGACCGGATTGGGTATTCAGTAGCGTATCGACCTCCGACGGCGACAACCCCTCCTTCCTCCCGATGACACCAGCGATGGCCGGATCAAGGTCGCCCGACCGAGTGCCCATAACCAGGCCCTCCAGGGGGGTCATGCCCATGGAAGTATCCACGGAAAGTCCTTCCTTGATGGCGGTGGCTGAACAGCCATTTCCCAGGTGAAGGGTGATGATGTTGGTCTGTTCCCGCGTCAGTCCGCGCAAAGCGCGATAGCGGAAGGCGACGTAGCGGTGGGAGGTTCCATGAAATCCGTAACGGCGAACACGGTGCCTTCGATACAGGTGATACGGAACCGCATAAAGATAAGCCTGTTCGGGAATGGAATGGTGGAATGAGGTGTCGAAGACCGCGACCTGGGGGATGTTTTTGCCGAAGATTTCGCGGGCGGCGGCGATGCACTTGATGTTGTTCGGATTGTGCAGGGGGGCAAGCTCGATGCAGTCGTCGATCCCTTTCAACACCTGGTCGTCGATGAGAGCCGATTCCTTGAAATGCTCACCGCCATGCACCACGCGATGTCCCACCGCATGCAGATCGGCCGTGCTCTTGATCTCTTTCACGCCCGATCGCTCCGACGCGATGTAGCGAATCAGGTATTCCAGGGTGGCTGCGAGATCGCGCAACGAAGCCGTGAACCTCTGGCCTGGCTGATCGCGATAGCGGATCTGGACGATGGCCTCGCCGCCAATGTCCTCGACTTCGCCGCGGCAGATGCGGTCGTCCTTGTATTGCTGGATTCGCTCCAGATCGGTGGCGATCACTTGAAATTTCAGGCTTGAGCTTCCCGAGTTGAGAACCAGGACATTCATCGCAGGCGTTCTCCGGCCGGCAGGCGTCGCACCGCAGGTCCAAACCAAGATAAGCTCTGCCACCCTTGGACAGCAACGGTGCCTGCTTCGCATCCTTTGCGGTCTTACTTCGCACTTCGCGTGCTTGGCGGTTATGCGCTTTTGCCGCAAAAGCATTTAACCGCAAAGTTCGCGAAGAAAGATCGCTAAGGACGCGAAGAAAGCGGCAAGTTATTGGGCAGACTCGGGATCAGCGGCCTGCTTCCTCCACCATCCTCTTACAATATTCTGGTCGCTCGTTCGTCTACACCCGTAGATGGATCAGGCGCTGAAAAGACAGTGGCCGATGACGGAGCAGGATCAACGCATCTCCGAAGCGATTTCCCGCGACCGGCCCCGGTTGCGCAACTTCATCCGCAAACGCGTCGCTGACGTGGGTGATGCCGAAGACATCCTGCAGGACGTCTTCTACGAACTCATCGAGGCCTACCGGATGATGAAGCCGGTGGAACAGGTTACAGCGTGGCTGTTCCGGGTCGCACGCAACCGGATCACGGACCTGTTTCGCAGAAAGAACCGGGAAGCGACGAGAACTGAACCGGCACCGGTCGCGGAAGATGGTGAGGTGCTCTTGCTGGAAGAACTGCTTCCCTCTCCCGACGCCGGACCCGAAGCAGCCTACGCGCGCAGCGTGCTGCTCGAAGAACTGGACCATGCGCTCGACGAATTGCCGGAGGAGCAACGGGAAGTTTTTATCGGCCACGAATTGATGGGGTACAGCTTCAAAGCCCTGTCTGCGCAAACGGGCGTCGGTTTGAACACGCTGCTGTCGCGCAAACATTACGCGGTTCTGCATCTGCGCAAGCGACTGCAGGCCATTTACGACGAATTCACGAAACGATAGGAGTGAACTATGAGAAGAAATCGGTTTTTGAGAGGATTGATGTTCGCCCCTTTTGCTGTGCTCTTTCTGGCGGTGTTTGGGTATGTCGTGATGAGCTTGTGGAATTGGCTGACGCCGGCGTTGTTCGGCTGGCATCTGATTACCTTTTGGCAGGCGTTGGGACTTCTGATTCTCAGCAAGATACTCTTCGGCGGATTCCGTGGTGGCCCCCACCGCCACTGGAACTGGCGGCGACGCATGATGGAACGCTGGGAGCAAATGACACCCGAGGAGCAAGAGAAATTCCGCCAGGCTATGGCCGGACGCTGCGGCTCGTTCGGATCGCAAGCCACGGGGGCGAAGTCTTGAGGAACACAGAACGACAAGAATGAGGATCACATCATGGGAAAGCGCGTTTGTCCCTGGTGGCTGGGCTATATCCTGGCCAGCCCTCTGCGGCGTCTCATGCAGGATCCCGCCGCCATCGTGCAGCCGTATGTCCGGCAAGGAATGACCGTTCTTGAGCCCGGGCCCGGCATGGGCTTCTTCACTTTGGAGTTGGCACGGCGGGTGGGACCGAATGGGCGCGTTGTGGCGGTGGACATCCAGCCCCGTATGATCTCTGGCCTCAAGCGGAGGCTAGCCCGGGCCGGTTTGCTGGAGCGCGTAGAGGCGCGCGTCGCCACGACCGATTCTCTTGGCTTAACGGACCTGAACGGGAGAGTCGATTTTGCCTTGGTGATGGCCGTCGTGCATGAAACTCCGGGCCCTGCTTGGTTCTTCAGCCAAGTTGCCGAGACGATGAAACCCGGTGGGATCGTGCTTTTGGCTGAACCCACCGGGCATGTGAAGGATGCGGACTTTAAAGCCGAAATCGATGCCGCCGCTGCCGCGGGTTTGGTCGTGACGGAACACCCCGCAATTCCCCACAGCCAAACCGCATTGCTCAAAAAGAACGAGGCTTGATCTTCAGGTTGCTATATGCCTATGTAATCATTCATATAGTGACGTCCGGTGTGCTACGGGCAGTTGGTCCAGCGCCGCATCATGCACAACAAAATGATCGAACTGGTGGCTCGTCGATTTCAGGTGCTCGGAGAGCCTTCCGACTTCGGATCCTGCAGGCACTTGAGGGCGGAGCCATGACGGTGAACCAGCTAGTCGCTGCCCCGGACGGGAATTAACCCAGCGTCTCGAAACACCTTCAGATCCTCTTCGACGCTGGGTTGGTCGGCCGCAATCGCGCGGGCAACAAGCATTTTCTATAGCATCGCTGATCCGGTCGTGTTCAAATTGTGCGAACTGGTTTTCCGTGGCGCGTCGCGGCGCGCTGCTCACGTGCAACAGTACGCCCGTGCACCGCAAAGAACTGCGATCCAGATTCATAACACCCGTCGCAGGTCGAAAGCCTCTTTCGAAGGAGCAAGCTGAATGCCGGATTGGGCATGGATCATTGTTTTTATCGTGGGTTACCTCGCTCTGACTCAGTGGCTACTACCCAAGCTGGGAGTGCCAACCTGACGCACCAATTCCTGTTCCGTCGAGTCTCGACGGAGTGCGAAGCCAGTCCCCAAAGACCAGCACTGAACGAACGTGGATGACCGTTTTTTCACTGCGGATACCATTCCAGCAGCCGCACCTCGATCCCCGTGCCCTCCAGCCCCTTCTGAAATACCGCGAGGTCGGAGCCGCGATAATGATAGGGGATGACTACCTTCGGGTGGAAGGCTTTGACCGCGTCGGCAGCCTCATCCGGTGGCATGGTGTAGGGCAGGTTCATGCAGATAAAAGCGGCATGGATATTCTTGAGCGCGCGCATCTCCGGCACTCCCTCGGTGTCGCCTGAAAAGTAGAAGCGAACGCCGCCGTAAGTGAGCAGGTAGCCGTTGCCGCGTCCCTTGTCGTGAAAGAGCTTGCCGGGAGCCGGTCCGCGCTTCAGGTTGTAGGCCGGGATGGCCTCGATGGTCCAACCCTGCCATGACTTGGTTTCGCCGTTGGCGATCGGCTTGGCCGCGGTGACGGTCTCGACGACAGCCGGGGCGGCAAAGATCTCCGTTCCTGCCTTGCTCACTTCTGCAATTGAAGCGGGATCCATGTGATCACCATGGATATCGGTTATCAGAATAAGGTCTGCTTTGGGATGTTCGGCAAGCTTCGCGGGCTTCGCCGGATCGAGATAAATCGTCTTCGCGCCTGCCTCGATCAGCGTGCTGGCATGGAACAGCGGAGTGATCTTTACTGGTCCCGCCGAGGTTTGGAAGGTCTGCATTTGTGAGTACCCCAACGATGACATCAGAAGGATGGAACAAGCTAGAGTCAGATGTAGTTTCATTTCAGCCTCCCGGGTGGTGTTTTTCGTCTCGACAACATGCGAAATGATCTGGCCCGCCAAGGAATTCTCATTCCTGATTGGCAAGCTGTTCACTTGCAATGAGGAAAACCTTGTCCCTCGATTCTAATCCACTCCCCTTGCTAACCGAGAGGAGTTTCCGTAGTCTAACTCGGTAACCGAGGGGAGGCATTGTGACTAAGCCAGCGGATCTTGTGCAGGGAACCTTGAACCTGCTGATCTTGAAAATTCTGGCCCTGCAACCGCTCAACGGCTGGGCCATCAGCCAACGCCTGAAACAAATCTCCAGCGACGTTCTGCAGGTCAGCGATGGATCCCTCTACCCGGCTCTGCACAAGCTGGAACAAGAGGGTTGGATTGCAGGCCAGTGGAAGGCGAGTGAAAGCAATCGTCGCGCCAAGTTCTATTCGCTGACTCGGTTGGGGCGGAGGCAACTCGAAAGAGAGGCAGCCAACTGGAGTCGCCTGTCCGCTTCTATCTCAAGCATCATAAAGCTGGAGGAGGCCTGAACATGGGCTTCGAACAATGGTGTTATACCGTTCCGTTGCGATTGCGTTCTCTGTTTCGGCGAAAACAAGTCGACCAGGAACTAAAAGAGGAGATTCGCGAGCATCTCGAGCAACAAATCAGCGAAAACTCTGGCCGAGGCATGTCGCGGGAAGAAGCCCGCTACGCTGCCTTGCGCGCACTGGGTGGGGTGAGTCAGATCGAGCAACAGTGCCGCGAGGCGCGCGGGCTACACATCTTTGAAAACATCATTCAGGACTCAAAATACGGAATCCGGCAACTCGTTCGCAGTCCGGGCTTTTCTATTTTAGCGATTCTGTGCCTGACATTGGGAATCGGGGCGAACGCGGCGGTATTCAGTTGGGTCGAAGGGATCTTGTTCCGCCCCTACCCAGCGGTAGTCCATCAGGATCGCTTACTGGCCCTGGCTGGAACGGCACGCGATGAGACCGGAGCCACCGAGACTTCCTGGCCGGATCTGGAAGACTTGAAGAGAAGCTGCACGCTAATTGACGCGTTTATCGTGAGTAAGATCACCGGCAGCACTCTCAGTATCGGGGAGCGCGCCGAAGTCACGACCGGGAGCATCGTATCGGCCAACTATTTTGATGCCATCGGAGTCCGCCCCATTTTGGGGCGCGGGTTTGCCCCAGGGGAAGACTCGGGGAGCAACTCCCACCCCGTCACTGTCATTAGCTATCAGCTATGGAAAGGGCGTTTCAAGGGTGATCCCCAAATCATAGGGACGACACAGCGACTCAACAACATCCCCCACACGATTATCGGCGTCGCGCCGGAAGGCTTCTATGGCACCTTTGTTGGCTGGGCCATGCAGTTCTGGGTGCCGGCGTCGATGGAGGAAACCTTTGAAAGCGGTGGCTACAAACTGGAAGACCGCGGAGCGCGGTGGATTGAAGCTTATGTGCGGCTCAAGCCTGGGGCCACTCGTCAGCAGGCACAGCAAGAAATCTCCGCTGTGGCAAACCGGCTGGCGCTTGACTATCCAGCGACGAACCGCGGGCGCGGGATCCAACTGTGGCCGCTTTGGCAAACGCCGTTCAATAACGCGGGCACTCTACTTCCCACGCTCGAGATAATGGCGGCTGTGGTCGCGTTTGTTCTCCTGATCGCCTGCGCGAATGTTGGTAACCTGCTGCTCGTGAGGTCATTCGCCCGCCGGCACGAAATGAACATCCGGCTCGCCATCGGCGCTGGCCACAGCCGTTTGTTGAGGCAACTTTTGACTGAAGGTCTGCTCCTGTCCGCGTTTGGCGCTGCCGGCGGACTCCTGGTTGCGTACTGGTGCCGGCACGCACTTGTGCTTCTGCTCCCCTCGCGGGGCGGAGTCGCGATGCACCTGCCCGGAGAAATCGACTGGCGCGTGCTTGCGCTCAGCGCAGGCATTTGTCTGTTAGTCACAATTATCGTCGGGGTGGTTCCCGCGTTTCAGATCCGCAACGTCGATCTGGCTGGTGTTCTAAAAGTGGAATCCACAGGAGTTGTGGGCGCCCACAAATCAGTTTGGGTCCGGTCGATCATGGTCGGTCTCCAGGTTTGTCTGAGTTTCATCTTGCTGGTTGGAGCTGCCCTGCTGATGCAAAGTCTGCAGAAGATTCGAACTGCCAACCCGGGTTTTGCAACGACTGACGTGCTGGAAACCCGTGTGTCTTTGGTCGCAGCGGGATACGACGACCAGCGTGCTAAGAATTTTCAGGACGAGCTAGTCGATCGCCTCCAGTCGCTGCCTGGGGTGAAGTCGGCTGCCTTCTCCCGTCTCGCTCCACTTGGCTACGGAACGTACTCTTCAACGAAGATTGTGGTGGACGCATATCAACCTCCACCGGAAGAACAACCTACCGTGGAGTACAACCAAGTGGGTCCCGCTTACTTCGCAACCATGGGCATTGCATTGCTCTCGGGCCGTGAATTTACGCGCGACGACAACGAACAAGCCCGTTTGGTCGCTATCGTGAACGAAACCATGGTTGCGCGGTACTGGCATGGTCAGAATCCCGTGGGTCAGCGTCTTCAAGTGAAAGGCCAGTCGGTGCAGGTTGTCGGTCTCGCTGCTGATGCTAAGTACGAGAGCATGCGCGAGATCCCAAAGCCATTTTTCTACGTGCCACTGCGGCAGGATTTCACGAGAGGACCGAGCCTGAGCATTCGCACGACGCAACCTCTGCAAACCATTGCGCCGGAACTGGTCCGTGAAGTGCGCGCTCTGGACCCGAACCTTGCACTCTACGAGATCATCACGCTGCAGGAACAGGTCAATCGCTCAACTTCGCCGCAACTCGTGGCCGTGACTCTGGTCGGAATCCTGGGAGGATTGGCCCTTGTGCTCGCTGGCATCGGTCTTTATGGGGTCATGTCTTACGCAGTCTCGCAAAGCACACGCGAGATGGGACTGCGCATCGCCCTTGGCGCCAGCCCGTCCAATCTGCTACGTCTCGTGCTGTCGCGTGGCTTGGCATTAACAGCAGGCGGCGCGCTTTTCGGTGCCGCCACGGCACTCGCTATGACGCGATTGCTTGGAAATCTTCTTTATAAGATCAGTCCACGCGACCCGTTAGCATTCGGATCGGCATTCGCTGTGATGGCGATCACGGCGACGGCAGCTTGTTTCCTGCCGGCTTGGCGCGCGACGCGAACCGATCCGGCCAGAATACTACGGGAGTGATTCACCTCTTCGCTCGGAACAGCAAGCATCTCCAGGCTGCGGCTTCCGTGCCGCAGACTCGACTAGGTCTTTTGACTCGCGAAGATGAAAGCTGCGTGTCTCTGCCTATTCGTAGAGGGTTCCGTTTTTACAGAGTCTATGATTCTTTCCACTATGCCAGCCCTTTTGCAGAACCTCCGGTTTGGCGCACGGATACTGGCGAAGAATCCTGGACCCACACTCGCGACGATCATCACCCTTGCCTTGGGAATCGGCGCGAACACCGCCATTTTTACGGTGACCAGCGCGCTGTTGCTGCGGCCCTTCCCCTACCGTGGCCCAGACCAACTCGTGAGCGTGACCGCGAAGGATAAGACCAAGGACTTTGGCGGGACGCTCCTGCGCTACGAATCAACGCGCGACTACAACCAGTCATTCGAGTCGGTGGCTGTCTGGGTGAATGACAACCTGAACCTCACCGGCTCCGGAGAACCGCTCCAGGTGCCCGTCGCGCGTATCTCGCCGAGCTTCTTTTCTTTGCTTGGGGTGTAGCCGCAAATGGGGCGCAATTTCATTGAAGAGGAAGGCCGCCCGGAAGGAAGGCCGGTGATCATTCTGAGCGACGCCGCACTGCCGTGGAACCGCGGAGCCTGGCATCGGCTGTGCGAGCGCAAATCGCCGCCGTGGACCCAGACCAGCCAGTGACCAACATTCAGACGGTCGACGAACTCATGAACAGTTCCCGCTCCCAGCCACGCTTCATCATGATGCTGCTGGGTGTTTTTTCCGCCACCGCACTTACGCTCGCGGTGATCGGAATCTATGGAGTGCTGTCGTATTCGGTAGCGCTGCGGCGGCAAGAGTTCGGAATTCGACTCTCGCTCGGGGCGGAACACGCAGACATCCTTTACCTTGTCGTGCGCCACGGACTCATTTTGGCGATAGCCGGAATTGCATTTGGCCTGACGGCTTCGCTGTTGCTGACCAGGTTGATGTCCACCATGCTGTACAGAGTTAGCGCGTACGATCTGGCGACCTTTGTTCTCGCGCCTCTTTTGTTTCTCGGGATCGCCCTGCTCGCGAGCTATTTGCCAGCGCGCCGTGCAACGATGTTGGACCCCATCGAGGCGCTTCGGTGAAGAACCCGCCCAGAACAACGGGTTCATAGCTCGCGAGGAACCGGCAACGGGCGTGAACCGGATCGCGGCAGCACGACCTTGACCAGGCAGCCTCGACCCACGGGTCGATTGCCGATCTCGATACTTCCACCGTGGGCCTCTGCGATCTGACGGGAAAGCACCAGACCTACTCCGCTCCCGTTGGGTTTCGTCGTATAGAACGGAGTGAAAACGTTGGCTGGGTTCGAAAGGCCCTGCCCCTTGTCCTCGATCGTAAGGGTCAGATCCGAAGCGCCGGCATCCCATCGCACCAAGACTTGTTCGCAGTCCGGTTGCGACTGCAAACTGGATAGCACCTCTGGCGCCGCACTCGAAGTCTCGAGCACCGCATCGGCGGCGTTGCGGAGGAGGTTGATGAGCATCTGTTCCAGTTGGTCCGGATCAGCTTGAAAGGTAACGTCCGGCCCCGCCTGAACGCACACCTTGATTCGCGTCTCAAGGCTGGCCGCGCGGGCGATCAGCGGTCCTGGCGTGATCTCTCGCAGAACCGGGGCAGGCATCTGGGCCAGTCTGCGATAAGCCTCAAGAAAGCGTTGCAGCGAGGCGGAACGCGCTTCAATAATCTCCAACCCGCGCTGCAAATCGCTGCGGACCGAAGGGTCCATCGGCGTGGCCGACACCCGGGAACTGAGACTCCCGGCGATGGACTTGATGGGAGCCAGCGAGTTGCTGAGTTCATGACCAAGAACCCGAATCAAGCTCTGCCACGCGCGCCGTTCTTCTTCGCGGAGTGCCCGGCTTACGTCGGATAGAACCACCAGGGTGTGCGGCACACCATTCTGCCGGAATAAACTCCGGCGCAACAGCCATCGTGCCTGCGAATCGTTGAGGTTCAGCTCGACGACACTTTCGTCGTCCGCGGCCAGGCATTGTTGCAGGCGTAGTTCGGCCGCGCTGCGTCCGAGCATCCTGGCCTTAGATTGGCGCAGCAGATGCTCGCCGGCAGGATTCACCAGACGCAGCGTAGAGGCAGGATCGAAGGCAAACAGAGGTGCGTCGATTTCATCGACCACGCGCTGCAGCAAAGCGGTTGCTTCGATGGCGTGGACCTTCTCATTTGACAGCATGTCCGCCAGAGCATTGACTTCCAGGGAGAGTTCCCCTAGTGCGTCATCGGGCGCGGCATTGCGCGCGCGAAAGGAATAGTCTGCTTCGCGAAGCGACCCGACCACATTCGCAAGAGTTTGCAGCGGCCGTACCGTCTGTTCTCGCAGCGCGATCGCAAGCAGCCACCAGATGAACAATTCAGCACCGATCAGCGCAAGGCGAGACTCGGTGCTCCAGGGCTGCGTCCATATCAGTACGGAACTGACGAACAGACCTGGCAGCGCAACCAGAAAGGAATACAGATTGATTCGATGTTCGTATAGAAGCCGGGCTCGTTTTCGCGGGCGCTTGGTTTTCGGGCCAGTGGAACTAGACCCCATACTTCTCCATCCGCCGATAGAGTGCCCCACGACTCAATCCAAGCGCTTCTGCGGCCTGGCTGACGTTACCCTGAAAACGCTGCAGAGCCTTGCGAACCAATACAGCCTCGACGGCTTCGAGGCTGAGATCCTCCAGGTTCTGGGTTTGAGTACGCTGCGGACTCAATGACAGATCGGCCGGCTGAATTTCTCCCGTTCGAGACATCAGAACAGCTCGCTCAATGGTATGTTCCAGTTCACGGACGTTCCCTGGCCACGAGTATTGCTTCAATGCCTGGATCGCAGCGGCATCAAAACTCTGCACCGGGCGCCGGTAGCGGGTGGCATAGCGTTTGAGAAAGTGCCCTGCCAAAACCGGAATATCTTCGCGGCGCTCGCGCAGGGCGGGGACATGGATCTCCACCGTATTCAGACGAAATAGAAGGTCGGCGCGGAATAGTCCCGCGTCGCAGGCTGCGGGGAGGTCCGTGTTGGTGGCCGAAATTACCCGGACATCGACCCGCCGCGGTCGCGACGAACCGAGACGCTCAATTTCACCCGACTCCAGAACGCGCAACAACTTCGCCTGCTGGTGAAGTGGAACGTTACCAATTTCGTCGAGGAAGATTGTGCTGCCATCCGCCAGTTCGAATCGCCCGATCCGGTCCGTGCGTGCATCCGTAAACGCGCCCTTCACATGTCCGAACAGCTCACTCTCGAAAACTCCATCGGGAATTGCTCCCGTGTTCACAGCGACCAAAGGACGCGTCGCCCGCGCAGACAGCGCGTGCAGCGTTTGAGCCACAACTTCTTTTCCGGTCCCATGCTCCCCTGTAATCAAGACATTCGCGTCGGAAGGCCCCACGCGGGAGATTGTGTCGAGCACCGGTTGCATTGCCGGAGCGGTGGCGAGGAACTCGGGGCGGCCCTCGGTACGAAGCAGCCGGTTCTCCGCCTCCAGACGAGCGGCATGCTGCAGGGCGCGATGTAGTTCGACCTGTGTGCGCAGAATCGAGACGAGTCGTTCGTTCTCCCACGGTTTCTGCACGAAGTCCCTAGCGCCGCGCCGCATGGCTTCGACCGCAAGTTCAACATTGGCCCACGCGGTCATCACAATCACCGGAACCGTCGCGTCCTGGGCCACGATCTGCGAGAGGAGCTCCAGACCTTCCTGACCGGAAGTAGTGTCGCGAGTGTAGTTTAGATCGATGAGGATGGCGTCGTAGGAAGTGCCGGCCAAAGCCTCTCGGACTAACGCCGGAGAACGGGCTTTGTCGACACGGTATCCCTGCGGGTGAAGCAATAGATCGAGGGCTTCAAGAATGTGTTCCTGATCGTCTGCGGCCAAAATCCGCAAGGGCTTCCCGGACTCGTTCCGAACCGTTGTCAGGTCCACTTCTCCGGGTTTGACCGACGTCAGCATGCTTGTCTACGGCGAGCGGCGTGAGACCACCCCACTGACCGCATCCTGGATCAGTATGCCATTATGTTCCAATGTGGTGCCGGTTGCGCGATCCAGTTCAACTTTGGCTTTCGCATAAATGGTCATTGCGCTGACCAGATCTAATTCTGCCAACGCCAGATCGCGCTGTGAGGAAAGCGTCTGGTAGCTTGAGCCGGATCCCAGTTCCTGTTCTTTCTTCGTAATGTCGAAACTGCGTTGGGCCAGGTTTCGCGCCTTGCGCGCAGCCTCAACCCGCGCGCCGGTTTGGTCGAGAGCAAACTGCGCATTGCGCACTTCGATTCGGACTTGCTTCTTTAACTGCTCCAGGCGCAATTCGGCTTGGCGATATTCCAATTCCGATCGGTACTGGTCCGCTTTGGCGACCCGGTTTCTTATCGGAATGTTGAGGTTCAAGCCTACATAGTAATCTGGAGAAGTATTGTTGAAAGCGTTCTGCAGCGCTCCCGCAAAATCTGTCGGGACTGTCGAAACGTTCGCGCCCAGGCTATAGACGGGATTTAGAGGACCAGCCAGTCCTGAGCCCCCGTAGAAACTCACCAGCGAAAGCGATGGCAACAGTGCATTGCGCGCCGCGCCGCGGCTGATCTTCCGGTTCACCAAATCAATGTCAGACTCGGCGAGTTCGGGGCGGTTGTGCTGAGCCTCGGAGATCAGATCCTGAATCGGCTGACTCGTCTGTGTTGCGACGGTCTGCATTTGATCGGTCGGAATCACCGGCATCGCCTCGAGCGCGGGATCGTCCAGGCTCTTGGTAATCGCATTCTTCATCAAGGTCTCCTGCAACTGGAGACTGGTGCGAGCGACTGTCAGATCTTGATCGCGCTTCGATACTTCAGCCTCCGCGCGCATCACGTCCATGGCGGGAACGCTCTCCAACTGCAGCTGTTTCTTGGCATTGTCGAGTGTCTGCTGCGCAAAGGCGAAGGATTGCTCATTTACCTGCGTCTGTTCGTAGGCGCTTACCAGGTCCCAGTAGATGTTCTCAATCTGCGTCACGGTGGCAATGACCTGATCCTTGAAAGCAATGTCGGAGATTTTCTTGTTGTTCTTCGCGATGCGCAAGTAGCGCAGGTTCGGGGCGAAGCCGAAGCCCGCCAGCAGTTCCTGCTGGATTTGGAAGCGAAAGGCGGAACTGAGTGTGGGAGAGAGATTGAAGTAGGGACTATTGGTCGATTGGCGGGAATTTGCGAAGGAAACATTAACGACTGTCCCAGTGGCAAATGCCTGAGAGAAACTTGCATTCACTTGCACGGAATTCGCCTGCAGAGATGACACTCCATAGATCTGCCGGTTTGCTTCAGGCGACGTTTGATGCTCGTCTCCGCCGACGAGGTTGAGGAACGGATCGTAAGAAGAGACTGCCGTTCCGGCTCCCAGTGTCGATTGAACCAGACCAGACGCCCCCGCAC
>Ga0209698_10001999_pt1 | contig 23304 bp, 21 predicted proteins | sample LitLauG_LLR_2012_FD_187203 | JGI IMG/M metagenome (GOLD analysis project Ga0209698, IMG submission 187203) | Freshwater sediment microbial communities from Pennsylvania, USA - Little Laurel Run_MetaG_LLR_2012 (SPAdes) (version 2) | ecosystem: Environmental > Aquatic > Freshwater > Creek >... | reverse complement strand
GTGTATCGGACCGTCAAGCTGTTCGAGGATGCCGGCATCATCGAACGGCATGACTTTCGCGAGGGCCGCGCCCGCTACGAGCAGATGCGCGACAGCCACCACGACCATCTGATCAATCTGCGCGACGGCAAGGTGATCGAATTTACCTCCGAGGAGATCGAAAAGCTGCAGGCCGAAATCGCCCGCAAGCTCGGTTACAGGCTGGTCGATCACCGGCTGGAATTATATTGCGTCCCGCTGGACGACGACAAATCCTGATTCCAAGCAAATCCTGAGCGCGGGATTGCCGGCAATTGCCGGTTTTGATCGGGCGGCTTGCAAATTAGTTCGTCATTCCGGGACAGGCGTCTTCGCGTGGACCTCAGATGTGCAATTGCACATCGGGGAATCTCGAGATTCCGGGTTCGATGCTTCGCATCCCCCCGGGAACGACTGACCGAAGTAAAAGGCGTTGCCGCGCTCCTCCACGCGCACTAGAACCCAGCGAGATCATGACCGGCAAGGCGTAACACCATGGCCAGAATTCTTTTCATTATTCCATTCGCTCTGTTGGCTTCCGCAGCATCGGCGCAGCAGCAGCCGGGACACGACGCCTGCGCGCGGGATGTCTCGCGGTTTTGCCGCGCGCATATGAACGAGGGCGACCAGGTCGTGCTGGCGTGCCTGAAGGAACATCGCGCCCGGCTCAGCAAGGGCTGCGAGAAGGTCCTGACCGATCACGGGCAGTGAGTCGCGTTACGTGCTGCCCCCCGCAGCCGTGGCGACCGGCAGCACCTCGTTGGCGGCGCGGTCCGGGGTTTCTTCCTTCCAGCGCACCGATCCGAACGGCCGCTCCAGCATCCGGCGCACCCGCACCGGATCGGGCCCGAGATGAAAACCGATCGCGCGCTGGTGCAGCGCGCGCTCCGATTGGGTCGAGCGGTTGCGCTGGCGCAGATAGTCGAACCAGGTCGGGCAGTGATAGCGCTCGGTCCATAATTCAGGATCGGCGATATCGCGCGCGATCGACCAGCCATAGGCGCCGTTGCGCTGGCGGCTGAGCTGGACTTCCTGCATCACGTTGTGGAAGGCGCGGGCACTTTCCTGATCGACGCGGTATTCGATCTCCACCACCAGCGGCCCGCTGCGCCCGGTGAGCGCGAGCCGTACTTCGGGATCGGCCAGCACTTCGGCGTCTTCGTTGCGGGCACCGACCCGCGGCATGCCGAGCCACAGGCCGAGCAGGGGCGATAACAGCATCAGCCCTGCGGAAACCAGCAGCGCGGTTTCCACGCCGGCCGCATCGGTCAGCCGCCCCCAGCCCCAGCTTCCGATCGCGATGCCGCCGGCGATCGAGGCCTGGAACGCCGCCAGCGAGCGGCCCGCGACCCAGCGCGGCGCGGAAAGCTGCACGCCGATATTGAACAAGGCGACCGCCAGCATCCACACCGCACCCGCCACCACCAGCGCCGCCGCGGTCAGGACCGGCTCCCGGCTCAGCGCAACGGCTGCGATCGCGCCGCCCATCGAGAGCGCGCAGGCGCGGATCGCGGCCTCGCCGCTCAATCGTTTGCGCACCTCGGCGATGTTGAGCGCCCCGATCACCGCACCCATGCCGAACGCGCCGAGCATGATGCCGTAGGTTTGCGCGCCGCCGTGCAGCAGGTCGCGCGCCACCAGCGGCATCAGCGCCGACACCGATCCGCCGATGATGCCGGTGACCAGCGTGCGCGCCAGCACGATGCGGATCGCCGGCGAATTGGCGATATAGCGCACGCCCGACACGATGGCGCGGTTGAGTTTCTCGCGCGGCAGCCGCGACGGCTCGCTGGTTCGGCGCCAGAGAAACAGCACGACCAGCAGCGGGAGATACAGCGCCGCGTTGGTCGTGAAGGCCGCCACCGCGCCGGCAGTCGCAACAATGACGCCGCCGATCGCCGGGCCGAAGCTTCGCGCGATGTTGTAGCTGATACCGTTCAGCGCGATAGCCGACGGCAATGTCTCCGACGGCACCTGCTCGCTGACCGAGGACTGCCAGGCCGGCCCGAACAGCGCATTGCCGCTGCCGACGACGAAGCAGAATGTCAGCAGGATCCCCGGAGTGACGAGGTTGAGCCACGCCAGCACCGCCAGCGCCGTGGCGCCGCTGAGCGCGATACCGAGCGAAACCAGCGCCACGATGCGGCGGTCATACATGTCGGCGATGGCGCCGGCCGGCATCGAGATCAGCATGACCGGCAGCATCAAGGCGGTCTGGACCAGCGCGACCTTGTCGGCCGATGATGTCATCTGCGTCATGGCCCAGGCGGCGCCAACGCCCTGGATCAGCAGTCCCAGATTCGACAGCAGGCTCGCCAGCCAGATGCGCCGGAACACCGCATGCCGCAGGGGCGCGGTAACGCCATCGGCTGCAAACCTCGAACGCTTCGGCTGTTCCGTCATATCCCCGTTCCGCTGGCGCCGGTCTGGCCTTGATTCCCTGTCGGTTTCCAGTGATGCCCGTGAAAGTCCTTCTCTGTCCAGTGTCTACGGGCGCTATCAGCGGTCACAAAGGGCGGCTAAGGTGCTGAATCATAAAGGGAGGTACCATATGAAGATATCGCGGCGGACTATTCTCAGGGGTGCTGCAGCGCTGCCCTTGGCGGTCGGGAACTTCGACTTCGCCGCGCTGGCCCAGACGACTGCCGCAGTCCCAGGCGCGGCCGAATTCCCGCCGGTCCTGTTCGTGCATGGCAATGGCGACCACGCGGCGCTGTGGATGACCGCGCTGTGGCGGATGGAATCGAACGGGGTTCCGCGCGATCGCATGTCCGCGATCAACTTCACTGATCCGCTGGCGCGCGCCGACGACACCAAAGCCGAGCCGAACAAATCCTCGACCGAAGACCAGCGCCGCGAACTCGGCGAAGCCGTGCAGGAATTGAAGCGCCGCACCGGCGCATCGCGCGTGGCCTTGGTCGGTAATTCGCGCGGCGGCTATTCGATCCGCGGGCTCATCAAGAATGGCGGCGGCGCCGACGTCAGCCACGCCGTGCTGTGTGGCGTTCCCAATCACGGCGTCTATGCCTGGGACGCCGGTCTCAACAACGAGTTCAACGGCAAAGGCGCGTTCCTGCGCGGGCTGAACGAGGGCGAGAGCGAAGTGACGGCGGGCACCGCGTTCCTGACGCTGCGCAGCGACGGCATGGACAAATACGCCCAAGAGGACGGCCGCTTCGTCGGCAAGCCGGGCACGCCGACCGGCGTTACCGCGGAAGGCCCGGCGCTCAAGGGTGCCACCAATCTCGTGCTCGGCGCGGTCGACCATCGCGAGACCGCATATTCTCCGCGCGCATTCCGCGAGATCTACAAATTCATCGCCGGGCGCGAGCCGGATCGAATTGCGATCACGCCGGAATCGGAAGTCAGGCTGAGCGGCCTGGTGACGGGCACCCCCGGCGGCATTCAAACCAACCGCCCGGTCGCGGGCGCATCGGTGGAGATCTATCGCGTCTCCGCCGATACCGGCGAACGCATCGGCGGCGCCATCCACACGTCGCAAACCGGCGCCGACGGGCGCTGGGGTCCGGCCAAGGTTGATCCCTCCTGGCATCTCGAGATGGTGCTCATCTCAGCCGGCTCGACGACCACGCATTTCTATCGTTCACCGTTTCCGCGTTCCTCCGACGTCGTACATCTTCGTGCCGCCCGCCCGCTGGGACCGGCGGACGCAGGCGCAGGCTGCGTTGTTCTGATGTCGCGGACGCGTGGATATTTCGGTCTTCCGCGCGATGTCGTGCTGTTTGACGGCAAGGAGCCTTCGGATGTGAAGCCGGGCGTTCCCGGCGATTCCATCAGCACGCTGAAACTTTCCGCCGCGGAAGCCGGCCGCCCGGTTCCCGCGCTATTCAACGAGGAGCGGATTGTCGCGCGGGCCTGGCCGGCGTCGGAAAACCGGATTGCGATGGCCGAATTCACTTACTGACCCATGGCCAACAGCTCCCGCTGATTTTCAAACGAATCAACGCTCGTCGGATTTGTAATCCGATAGGCCGCTGCACGACCTATGATATGCCTGCTTGATAAATGCAACTTCGCTGGCTATTCTCGCGACGTCCGCCGACATGCGGACGACCCGAAGTTTTTTGACGAATTTATATTTTTTGCGCCCCCGGCGATTTTTGATCGAGCCGCAGGCCTGGCCGGGTGCGATAGGGGGGACCAATGGCGAAGATTGAGCACGTGTTTGTTCTCATGCTGGAGAACCGGTCGTTCGACCATATGCTCGGCTTCTCCGGCCTGCCCGGCGTATCTCCGCCTGCCGCGCTCAAGCCGGGAGCCGTGGACCAACTGGCCAACGATCCCCCGCACGAGTTCGACGACGTCGCAGCACAGATCGACGGCGGCGCGATGGACGGCTTTGAGGCCAGCGGCGGTCCCGACACGATGCTGGGATTCGATACGTCCGAGATACCGGTTCTGTCGTCGCTGGCGCAGAACAATCTGTATTTCGACAACTGGTTCTCGTCGATGCCCGGGCCGACCTGGCCAAACCGCCTGTTCGCCCACGCGGCGTCTTCGGGCGGTCTGGACAACAGCATGGGATCGCTGGATTCGGCGAGCGCGGTGACCAACCCCGGCTACAATCTGAATTTCGAAAATGGCCACATCTACGACCGGCTCACCGCCAATGGCGTGGCGTGGCGGGTGTATCACCATCATATCGGCTTCAGCTTCGATTATCCCCAGGTGTTGTGCCTCAAGGGCATGGTCGACAAGAGAAACGACCCCACCTTCTTTCGGCCGTTCACCGATTTCGCGTCCGATATGTCGCGCGGCGATGCGGTCGGATATACCTTTATCGAACCGAAATACGGCCTTCCCAGCTACAGCCGCGGCAACTCGCAGCACCCGACCGGGACGATCAGCCTGGGGGAGTTCCTGATCAAGGATGTCTACAACGCCATCTTCAACCAGAACATCGGCGCCAGCAGCGCGCTTCTGATCACATGGGACGAGCATGGCGGTTTTTTCGATCATCTGAACCCGCCCGCGGCGACGCCGCCCGGAGACGCCCCGCTCAACCATGACCGCGCGAACCTTCCCCGCAATTGCGCCTTTGACCGTTTCGGAGTGCGCGTTCCGGCAGTGCTCATTTCGCCCTGGCTGCCCGCGGGCCTGGGATCCAACATTTTTGGCAACAACGTTCAGTTCGATCACGCATCGATCGTTCGGGCGCTCCGGTCGACCTTCTCGCTCGGCGCCAAGCTTACAAACCGCGACGAGGCTTCGCCGGACTGGAACAGCGCATTGCTGGCACAACCCCGGACGCTTAAAAAAACCCTTCCGGCGATTGCCAGGCCAAAATTCAAGGCGGCCGTTCCGGACCTGCCGGAGGTTGCCGCGGCGGGCCCACCCAGTGGGAATATCCTTGGGATGGCGCAGATCGCGGCGGACATCGATTGGCACATCGCCGAACGACAGCGGGTTCCACCGCTGATCGTCTCGAGCTTCGAACCCGGCCTGAAACAAGCGCAGGCGGTTCACACGCGCTCGCTCGACGCGCCGGCCGCGGCGGCGGAGCAAACGGCAGCCCATTTGACGGTTCTGCAGTATATCAATGCCGTGCAGGCCAGGGACGCCAAATTCCAGGCGGCGCAACGTCGCCGCCCCTCGAGCCCCCCGAGCGCCAAAAAGCCCGCGCCGAAGCGAGGGCGGAAATCGCCGGCCAAGAAGAAATCGCCGGCCAAGAACAAGACGGCGAAGCGGTCGCGACGCGACCGCTAGACGGCGGCTCCTCGGACTGTGGCGGGCACCAAGCTGCCCGGCCCGCGCGAGGTCGTTCGGCGGCGTTGCCGGTCACGCGCCCACATGACGGCGGATTCGGATCCCATATGGTTGCGCAAGACCGTTAGCGGCTTATCTGCTCTGGGTACCGCGAGGGCCAACATGAGCATAGCCGAAGCCTCGGGAATGGAAGCCCTGGATATGCCGGCCGCGCGCCGGCCGCTGGTGCCGCCGAGCCCGCCGCGCGCGCCGGACGACATGACCGCCATCGGGCGGATGGCGGCGATGCGCGAAAGCGCGATCGGCACCTGGGGCCAGCGCGCCTACGAAGAGGACATTATCAGGGGCCGCTTCTTCGGGCGGTCCAGCTTCATTCTCAACGCGCCGGACGCGATCCGCCATGTGCTTGTCGACAATTACGAGAACTACACGCGGACGCCGGCCGCTATCCGGGTGCTGCGCCCGGTGCTTGGCGAAGGGCTCCTGATCGCGGAGGGCCGCGCCTGGAAGTATCAGCGTCGAACGCTGGCGCCGGCCTTCACGCCGCGGGCGGTAATGCCGATGGTGCCGCACATGATAGCGGTCACCGATGAGACGATCGCGACACTTGCAGCGAAGTGCGGCGAGCCGGTCGACCTGCGGGAAGCCATGCAGCGCATGACGCTCGAGATCGCCGGCCGTACCATGTTCTCGTTCGGGATGGACCGTCATGGTCCGACCCTGCGCGACTTCGTGATGGAGTATGGCGAACGGCTGGCGCGCCCGCATTTTCTCGATCTGCTGTTACCGCTGGGCTGGCCGACCCCGCAGGATTTTTCCCGCGCCCGTTTCCGCAAGCGATGGACGCGGTTCATCGGTGAACTGATGGCGGAGCGCCGCGCCGCCGGCAAAAGCGAAGGCGCGCCGCCGCGCGACCTGTTCGATCTGATGGGCGCCGCGCGCGACCCCGAAAGCGGCGAAGGCTTCAGCGACGAGCAGCTTGGCGATCAGGTCGCGACCATGATCCTCGCCGGTCATGAGACCACCGCCACGGCGCTGTTCTGGTCGCTCTATCTGCTGGCGCTCGATCCCGTCACCCAGGACCGCCTGGCGGCCGAGGTCGAAGGCGCCGAAGTCAACGGCGCGCTCGATATCGAGCGGCTGAAATTCACCCGGGCCGTCGTCGATGAGACGATGCGGCTCTATCCGCCGGCGTTCCTGATTGCGCGCGCGGCCGCCGCGCCCGATACGATCTCGGGTCTGCCGGTCAGGAAGCACGATGTGGTCCTGATCGCGCCGTGGCTGCTGCACCGGCACGAGAAGCTCTGGCGCGATCCGAATGCGTTCATCCCGGAGCGCTTCATGCCGCCGGCGGCGCCGCCCGACCGTTTCGCCTATCTGCCGTTCGGCGTCGGCGCACGGATCTGCATCGGCGCTCATTTCGCGCTGGTGGAAGCGACGCTGGCGCTGGCCAGGATCGTCGCTGCGTTCCGGCTCGATCTGCTCGACAAGACGCCGGTGATGCCGGTCGGCGTCGTGACGACGCAGCCGGATCGCTCCCCGATGTTCCGCATCACACGTCGATGACGAAGGCATGCTTTGACCGCGTCGCAATCTGCTTTAGGCTTTATCCATGAGTGAAACCCAGGCGCAGTTTTCCGTGCTGAAGCAGACCGCCGACCCGGCGGTGGCCGACGCTATTCGCGAGCTGATCGAGAACGGCAAGGACCACGAGCTCAACCGCATCAATCTGCTGGATTTTTCGAGGCGGACCGGGCTCAATGAAGAGCGGGTGATTTCCGGTTTTCTGCATGCCTCCCGGCTCGGGCTGTTCGATCTCACCTGGAACGTGCTGTGCCCCGGTTGCGGCGGCGTGCTGGACGCCCACTCCACGCTGAAATCGCTGCGTCACGACGACTATCATTGCGGGCTGTGCGCCTGCGGTTACGAGGCCTCCGTCGACGAGCAGGTCGAGGTTGCCTTCACGGTCAGTCCGCGGGTCCGGCGCATCGCGGCGCATGATCCCAACACGCTGCCGCTCTGGGAATATTTCAAGCAGGTGTTCTGGAGTTCGGGCGTCGATTTCGACGAGGAGTCGTTCGCCGCGCTCTCCAATGACGTGGTGCTGGACGCGCTTGAACTGCCGGCCGGCGAGAAGGCGACGATGTCGCTGCAATTGCCGTCGGATTTCATCATCGTATTCGAGCCGGTGACGCACGCCGCGCAGTTCATCGACGTTCAGGGCGAGCCGACCCGAGAGCGTCAGCAGCTGTCGCTGATCTACAACAAGCTGCAGGCTCCGACGGGCACCATCACGCTGCGTCCCGGGCCGTTGCGGCTGTCGCTCGACAATCAGGCCGGCGTGCGGGTGCTGCCGTCGGTCTTCATCGCAGCCGAGGGGCTCCATCACCTGATCGGCAAGCGCAAGCCGTTCCTCACCGCCAAGCGGATGCTGACCAACCAGACCTTCCGCGACGTCTTCAAGGCCGATAATCTCAATATCGATCAGCGGCTCAAGATCACGTCGCTGACGTTCCTGTTCACCGACCTCAAGGGCTCCACCGCGCTGTACGAGCGGGTCGGCGATCTCGCCGCCTTCGATCTGGTGCGGGCGCATTTCCACGCGCTGCTCGAGATCATCTCTTCGGAGAAAGGCGCCGTGGTGAAGACCATCGGCGACGCCGTGATGGCGACCTTCATCCGGCCCGAACATGCGATCATCGCGGGTTTGCGGATGCGCGCCGCCATGGACGCGCTCAACGTCGAGCGCGGCACCAACGATCTGGTGGTCAAGATCGGCATCCATGAGGGTCCCTGCCTCGCCGTGATGCTGAACGAGCGCCAGGATTATTTCGGCCAGACCGTCAACATCGCAGCCCGGGTTCAGGGGCTGTCGACCTCGCAGGCGATCCACATCACCGGCCCCGTGATCGAGGCCCCTGCGGTCGCTGCGATCCTCGACAGGGAGGCAATCACGCCGATCCAGAAGCAGGCGGCGCTGCGCGGTATTGCCGACAAGATCGTGGTCTACGAAATCCCCTGAGATTGCCGAAACGTAATGCGGCGGCCGAAACCGCGTGGATTGCGCAGGTTGGCCTTTCCGCCCATATGTCGCTGATCACAGTCAACGGACTTCACGCGATTTCGGTAGGAAATGATGCTGGACGGACTTCGCCAATTCATCGCCGATGTTGTCTCTCCAACCGCGCATGGGGAGCAGTCGTTTGACGATACCGGTTATCGCCTGGCGGCCACCGCGCTGTTGATCCACGTGATTTCGATCGACGGCGAGCCGTCGGCCGCGGAAAAGCGCAAGCTTCACAGCATCATCGAAAGCCGCTTCGGACTTGATCCCGGCAAGGCAGACCGATTGATCGCGTCCGCGACCCTGGTCGAGGGCGAGGCGGTCGATCTCTATCATTTCACCAGCGTCATCATGCGCTCGGTGAATGAGGCAGGCAGGCTCCGCATCGTCGAGATGATGTGGGAGCTGGTCTATGCCGACGGTCAGGTCAGCGAGTTCGAGGACAATGTGGTGTGGCGCGCGGCGGATCTGTTGGGCGTATCCTCGCGGGACCGCATCGATCTCAAGCATAGCGTGGCCGCCAGGCAGCCGGCGGCGACCCCGGGCGGCTGACGCGTATGGCCGGCGCGGCAATGTGCCACGTCGCGGGGTGGACGCTTTCCGGGCCTCGGCGTGTGCGCTGCGGGACATGACGAAATTTTAATTTCCGGGACAATTGACCCGATCGCTGACGCCATTGGGCCCAAAATGTCTTGATTTAGCACGGCAGTATTGTGCGTTTGAACACGCCGTCATGCTTGCGGGTGGCTTGCATCCCGCCTAAGGCGTATGCTTTCTCGGATGCGTTATCCGCCTTTCCTGCAATAATTTAAGAGCATTGAATCGTGACCGAGCGTGTGACGCTGATTACCGGTGCCTCGGCGGGGATAGGCACCGAACTGGCGCGCGTTTTTGCATCAAAAGGCCATCGTCTGGCTCTGGTGGCGCGGCGGGCGGATCGCCTGGCGGAGCTGGCGGAGGAAATCGCTCGTGGAGGCGCTGCCGCGCCGATCGTGATCGCGTGCGATCTCGAACAACCCGATGCCGGCGATCTGATTGCCGCGGCCCTGGCTGCCGCGGGGGTGGACGTCGAATACGTCGTCAACAATGCAGGTTTTGGCCTGTTCGGTCATGCGATCGAGCTGGATCGCGCGGCACAGCTTGGCATGATCGCGGTCAACATCCGCGCCATGACCGATTTGTCGCTGCGGTTTTCCGATCAGCTGATCCGGCACCGCGGCGGTATCCTCAACGTTGCTTCGATCGCCAGCTTTCTGCCGGGACCCGGAATGGCGGTGTATTACGCCTCCAAGGCCTATGTGCTTTCGTTCAGCGAGGCGATGCGCCGCGAACTCGCCCCGCGCGGCGTGCGGGTGACCGCGCTATGTCCCGGACCGGTGCCGTCGGAATTTCAGGAGCGGGCGGGGTTCGAGCCCGGATTTGACTCCGCGATCCTGAACGTCTCCGCGGCCGATGTCGCAAAGGCAGGGTATCGCGGGCTGATGGCCAACAAGCGCGCGGTGTTGCCCGGCGTCGGCATCAAGGCCCTGCCGCTCCTGCTCCGGCTGTTTCCACGCGGGTTCATCCTCGAAGCGGTCGGCAGATTCCAGCTCAGGAAGCGCAAGTGAGGCATTCATTCCCTTCTCTGGCCCGCAATTTGCTTTGAACCAGCGTGTGAATTTCTGCGGCCGCCTCGCGGAATTAAGGATGCATTAAGAACGATTCTGGCTTGATAGGCCGGAAATAGCGAAGATCAATCGATGTCGTTCCATTCGATAAAACCTGACACCGAAAACGTGCTGCCTCTCTCCGACAGGGTACGAACGGTTTCTGCCGCATCTTCATCCTCTGGACCGCTGCTTCCGGTCCTGATCATCCTGCACCAGGAAACCTCGACGCCGGGCCGCGTCGGCAACGCGCTGCGGGCGCTCGGCCATCCCCTCGATATCAGGCGTCCCCGGTTCGGCGACCCGCTTCCCGCCACGCTGGACGGTCATGCCGGCGCCGTCATTTTCGGTGGCCCGATGAGCGCCAACGATCCGGATGAATACGTCCGCCGGGAGATCGACTGGATCGAGGTGCCGCTCAGGGAGCAGCGGCCGTTCCTGGGGATTTGCCTCGGCGCGCAGATGCTCGCCCGGCAGCTCGGCGCCCGGGTGGCGCCGCACCCCGAAGGCCGCGCGCAGATCGGATATTACCCGATCCGCCCCACGCCCGCGGGGCTGAAGATCTGCCCGAACTGGCCGGATCACGTCTACCACTGGCACCGCGAGGGATTTGAACTGCCCCGCGGCACGCAATTGCTGGCAGAGGGAAGCGATTTCCCCGTCGAGGCGTTCCAGCTCGACCATGCGTTCGGCTTCCAGTTCCACCCCGATGTCACCTACGCGATGATGCATCGCTGGACCACGCGCGGCCATGCCCGCCTCGAACTGCCGGGCGCGCGGCCGCGCCATCATCACTTCGCCGACCGCGCGGTGCACGACGTGACCGAGCGGGCCTGGCTGAAGCAGTTCATCGGTGACTGGCTGGCCAGACGCCCCTTGTCGGCGATCGCGGAGGCCGCGGAATAGCACAGGCGTTTCCTGCAGCATTCCGAAACCTTTCCAATCGTTCAAATGTGATAATGTCGGCCCAACAAGCTTGCGGGTCATCAGCAAGCGAGGCGGGAGGCGGCATGACGGGCGACGAGTTCGCGCAGCTGTTGAGCGATTTCACGCTATCGGCGGAATCCGGAGACGGCGTGCGTTTCGCCGGCCATTTCACCGAAGACGCGATTTATCACGACTATATCTACGGTCCGCATCAGGGCCGCGCCGACATCGCGCATATGATGGAGGGCCTGTTTCACCGCGACGCCGCCGACTATCGCTGGGAAATGTTCGATCCCGTGTTCGATGGTGAAATGGGATATGCGTGGTCGTTGTCGAGCTTCACGTCGAAGACCCCGCAATTTCAGGGCAAGCCGGTCGTGATCGACGGCATGAGCCGCTTCATCGTGCGCGACGGGCTGATCGCCGAGTACCGCGAATCCGTCAATGGCGGCGTGGCGATGGCGCAGCTCGGGGTCGAACCGGAGCGCATGACCAAGGTGTTCAAGCGCTGGGCCGGATGGCTGAAGGAACGGCCCGACACGGTGGACTATCTGGCGCGGCCAGCCGGGCTGCGCGCCAGGCGGCGCGTCTGAAGAAGCAATCAACGAGGGCGTCGAAAAGACGACCAGCACAGGGAGATCGCGGGTGAGTTATCAGCACATTCTGTACGAAGTGAACGAGAAGATCGCGACCGTCACGCTCAACCGGCCCGACCGCATGAATGCGTGGACGCCGACCATGGAGCGCGACGTGCGCCACGCCATGGAGACCGCGGCCGCCGATGACAATGTCCGCGTCATTGTGCTGACCGGGGCAGGGCGCGCGTTCTGCGCCGGCGCCGACATGGACGCGCTGAAGGGCCTCGACCCCGACGATATCAGGCGTGCCACCAGCCTGCCGCCGTTCGACATGAACTCCAGGCCCGACTGGCAGGCGCGCTATGCCTACTATCCGTCGATCCCCAAACCCGTGATCGGCATGCTGAACGGCGCCACCGCCGGCATTGGGCTGGTGCATGCGCTCTATTGCGACCTGCGCTTTGCCGCCGACAACACCGTCTTCACCACCGCCTTCTCGCGGCGCGGGCTGATCGCCGAGCATGGCATCAGCTGGATGCTGCCGCGCATCGTCGGTCATGCCAATGCGCTGGATTTGCTGATGTCGGCGCGCCGGCTCTCCAGCGAAGAGGCGCTGCGCATCGGCCTGGTCAACCGGCTGTGCCCGCCCGAACAGCTGCGCGAGCAGACCTATGCCTATGCGCGGGATCTCGCCGATTTCGTCTCGCCGAGCGCGATCGCGGTGATCAAGCGGCAGCTCTACGACGTGCCGTTCCAGACGCTGGCTGAGGCCACCATCGACGCCAACCGCGAGATGGTCGTGGCGCTGCGCGGCAGCGATTTCCGCGAAGGGGTGGCGAGTTTCATGGAGAAACGGCCGCCCAGGTTTACGGGGAAGTGAGGGGGGCGGGTGACTAACGCAGGCGGCGCCGGTTGCCGAGGCCCGTCTTTGCCCTTCGGGCTTCGCCGCGGCAGCCTTCGCTACGTGAGGGCTTGCCGAGCCGAAGCAGGCGTAGCCTGCGAAGGCTGGTGGAGCCAGGCGGGATCGAACCGCCGACCTCGTCATTGCGAACGACGCGCTCTCCCAGCTGAGCTATGGCCCCATCGCGACCGCCAACGAAGCGGCCAGCAATCGGCGCCATTTACAATCCGCGCCAAGGCCAAGTCAAGAACGGCGAAATCGCCGTTTTCGGCTTTATTTGCCCGGAACTTCCCTTGTTTGCGGGGGATGGAACCGATATCTAGCAGGAAGTCGAATCCGCGACCGAACCGCGAGTAAAGCCTGCCCATGCGTGCCGTTCTCGACATCGTTCTTATCGTTCTCGACCTTTATGTCTGGCTGCTGATTGCGTCCGCCATCCTGTCCTGGCTCATCGCCTTCAATGTCGTGAACACGCGCAACCAGTTCGTGTCGGCGGTGGCCGAATTCCTGTACCGCATCACCGAGCCGCTATTGGCGCCGATCCGCAATTTCATGCCCAGTCTGGGCGGGCTCGATATCTCGCCGATCATCCTGATCCTGATCATCATGTTCATCCAGCGGGTGATCACCTACTACATCTATCCCAGCGTATTCTGACCGGAGGCGGTCGCCCGATAATGGATCCCTGGCGCTACTCCACCGGCGGCGTCAGCGTGGCGCTCCGGGTGACGCCGCGCGGCGGCCGCGACGATATCGACGGGCTCGAGACGCTCGCCGACGGCCGAATTGTGGTCAAGGTGCGGGTGCGCGCCATCGCCGACGGCGGCGAGGCCAATCGCGCGGTCACCGAGCTGATGGCGAAGGCGCTCGGGGTGCCCAAGGCGAGGGTGCGGATTCTCTCCGGCATGACCTCGCGGCTGAAACAAATTGCCGTTGATGGCGACCCGGCAAAGCTCGGCGAGAGCTTGCGGAAGCTCACCGCGGCCACGGACTCTTCGGAAGACAAAGGACGGAAATGACGGCCCGGATCATCGATGGAAAAATCATTGCCGCAGAGCTTCGCGCCCGCGTTGCCGACGAGGTCGCGCGGGTCAAGCGCGAAAACGGGCTGACGCCCGGCCTCGCAGTGGTGCTGGTCGGCAGTGATCCCGCCAGCCAGGTCTATGTCCGCAGCAAGCACAAGCAGACCCAGGCCGCCGGCATGGCGTCGTTCGAGCATGTGCTGCCGGCCGATGTGGCGCAGGATGAACTGCTGGCGCTGATCGGAAAGCTCAACCGCGATCCCGCCGTGCACGGCATCCTCGTGCAGCTGCCGCTGCCGAAATCGCTGCACACCGAAACCATCATCAACGCGCTCGATCCCGCCAAGGACGTCGACGGGCTGCATCCGAACAATGCGGGACGGCTGGCCGGCGGTTTTGACGCGTTGTCGCCCTGCACGCCGCTCGGCTGCATCATTCTGACCAGGAGCGTGCACGCCTCGCTGGAAGGCATGAACGCGATCGTGATCGGCCGCTCCAATCTGGTCGGCCGTCCGCTGCTGCAGTTGCTGCTGAACGAAAACGCCACGGTGACGATCGCGCATTCGCGCTCGCGCGACCTTAAAGAACTCTGCGCCCGCGCCGACCTGGTCTATGCCGCCGTAGGCAAACCGGAGATGGTGCGCGGCGACTGGATCAAGCGCGGGGCCACCGTGATCGATGTCGGCATTAACCGGATGCCAGGCGCCGACGGCAAGGACCGGCTGATTGGCGACGTCGCCTTTGCCGAGGCGCAAAGCGTCGCCGGCGCGATCACGCCGGTGCCGGGCGGCGTCGGCCAGATGACGGTTGCCTGCCTGCTGGTCAACACCCTGCGCGCGGCCTGCGCGATCCACGGACTGCCGAAGCCGGCGGTGTGATTCGCCTCACCCCGCCGCGTTTTCGATCAGCCGCCGATAGAACCGGATCATGTCGGCATAGCCCTCGACGCTGAGGCGCTCATTGGTGCCGTGGAATCGCTTCAGATCGTCGGAGTTGGCGCGCACCGGCGAGAAGCGGAAAATGTTGTCGGCAACGCCGACATAGTGCCGCGAATCGGTCCCCGCCAGCATCAGGCCGGGCGCCACGACGACGTCGGGAAAAATCTCGCGGATGGTGCGGTTGAGCGTCTGATAGGCGGCGCGGCTGATGTCCGTCACCGGCGTCGGTTCGGCGTTGCCGGGAAACGTTTCGATGGTGATGCGCTCGTCATTGATGGTGCGGCGAACATGGTCGATGACGCTGGCCTGGCTGTCGCCCGGCATCAGCCGGAAGTTGACGCTCGCCGTGGCGTTGCCGGGCAGCACATTGTCCTTGTCGCCGGCGTTGAAGATCGTCAGCGCGGTGGTGGTGCGCATCATCGCCTCGGTGGGACCGGTCTTTTCGAACTCGCGCAGCAACAGCGGCTTGAACAGCCAAAGGTTGGACAGCACAACGCGGTTGAAACCGCGCATTTCCGGTGCCAGCGTATCGAACATCTCGGCGGCCGCGCCGCTCATCTGCATCGGCAGGCGATGCTCTTCCAGCCTGGTCAGCGCCGCGCTCATCATGCCGATTGCGGTATCGCGCGGCGGCATCGAGGAATGCCCGGGGGTGGCATGCGCGGTCAACACCAGCGTGGCATAGCCCTTCTCGGCGACGCCGATCAAAGCCGCCGGCTTGTCGAGACCCTTGACGAGGCCGTCGGCGATCAGGAGCCCCTCGTCGATCACGAAGTCGAGCCGGACGCCGCGCGCGGCCAGCGTCGCCGCGATCGCCTTGGCGCCGCGGGTGCCCGCCACTTCCTCGTCATGGCCGAACGCGAAATAGACGGTCCGCTTCGGGCGGAAGCCCTGCTTGGCCATCGCCTCGGCGGCCTCCAGGATCGAATAAAGGTTGCCCTTGTCGTCCCAGGAGCCGCGGCCCCAGATGAAGCCGTCAGCGATGACGCCGTCATAGGGCGGCTTGAGCCAGTCCTTCTCGGTGCCCGGCGCGACCGGCACCACGTCCTGATGCGCCAAAAGCGCGATTGGCTGCGCCTTCGGGTCGCTGCCTTCCCAGGTGTAAAGCAGGCTGTAGCCAGCGACGACCTCGCGCTTGGCGGCGGCATGGAAGGCCGGGAAACTCTTCTGGATGTGCGCCTGCAAGGACCGCAGCGCCTCGGCGTCCTGATCCGGATTGTCAAAGCTCGAAATGGTCCGGAAGCGGATGGCCTCGCTTAGCCGCGTTGCTGCGCCCTCGCTGTCGACGGAGGCGCGCGGTATGGCGGCGACCTGAAGCTGCCGCGAGCCGTGGGTGACCACGTTGAAAGCGAGCACGCCGGCGACCACGACGATGGCCGCGATCGCGAGCGGCAGCAGGTTACGGATGATCTTTATTGGCCGGCGCATCGAATTTCCCCGATTTCTCCGTCATGGCCGGGCGAAGCCCTCTGAAGGACGGCGTCGCTTCCGCTTGCCTATGTCCCCGCCATCCACGTCTTTCTCGCCGCATGCTTTAAAGACGTTGATGCCCGGCACAAGGCCGGGCATGACGAGATTGGCTATAAAAGAACCCGTTCCGTCGGCGACCGGCTACTTCTTCGCCTTTGCCCGGGCGATGCCTTCCGCGATCAGCTGGTGCGCATCGGCCGCGCCGCCCCATCGCAATACCTTTACCCATTTGCCGGGCTCGAGATCCTTGTAGTGCTCGAAGAAGTGCTGGATCTGCGCCAGCGTGATGTCGGGCAGGTCGCTGTAGGTTTTCACCTTGTCGTAACGCTGGGTCAGTTTCGATGACGGCACGGCGATGATCTTCTCGTCGCCGCCGGCCTCGTCTTCCATCAGCAGCACCCCGACCGGCCGCACGCTCATGACAGCGCCCGGCACGATCGCGCGGGTGTTGGCGACCAGCACGTCGCAGGGGTCGCCGTCGTTCGAGAGCGTATGCGGGATGAAGCCGTAATTGCCGGGATAGCGCATGGCGGTATAGAGAAACCGGTCAACCACCAGCGTGCCGGCCTCCTTGTCCATCTCGTATTTGATCGGCTCGCCGCCAACCGGCACCTCGACGATGACATTGACCTCACGCGGCGGATCGTTCCCGATCGAAATGGCGTCAATACGCATGGATGGCTCCGCGGGGCTTTGGAGTTAGGTCTGGAAAAAAGCTGATAGCACGGGCCGGCCAAAGCTTCTGCTGACCAAAAGGTTTCTGCGGCTCAAGGCTTCGGTGCGCGTTGAGGCCCGGTCTCAGCTGGTCCAGGCGAAGGCGACCTTGTCGAGCGATTTGGGCCCGAACTTCTCCGAGGACCGCGCCACCATGCGGCCGCCGAGGGCGCGGTAGAACTCGGTCGCGGGATCGTTGTCGGAGAGCGCCCAGATCACCATGCTCTTCAGGCCGCTCTGCAACAGGTCGCGCCGCGCGGAGGTGAACAGCCGCCGGCCGAAGCCGAGGCCCTGGAATTCCGGGCGCAGGTAAAGCTCGTAGATCTCGCCTTCGAAGTGCAGGCTGCGGGCGCGGTTGCGGCCGTAATTGGCATAGCCTGCCACCTTGTCGCCGAACACCAGCACGCTGACGCGGCTGCCCTTGCGGATCGCGCTGTCCCACCATTGCGGGCCGCGGCGGTTGATCAGCTTCTCCAGCTCGGCGCCGGGGATGATGCCCTGATAGGCCGAACGCCAGGCTTCATCATGGGTGGACGCTACCGCCGCCGCATCCGCAGCTTTGGCCGGCCGAACCTCGATCAGGGTTGTGCTCATGGCGCAATCAAAGCAAGTCGCAGCCTCGGCTTCAAGGTCTATCGTTAATTATGGGTTAACCTGTGGATTTTCTGCATCAGTTTTTGGCCTTTGGCTGTACCGAAAAAGGACAAGGAGCTCTCCGAGACGCCACTTGTGCGAAAGATTGTCAGGACGGGCGGTGTCGGCGGGTCCAAAACCCGACTTGGGGCAGGTCGCTTCACGGAAAAATGCGCTGGATTTGATTCGCCGTGCGTATTCTGTTGGCCGTTAGCGAGCCCGTCCTCATCAGGCAAATCCATGCAATCGTTCAAGTCGCTTTCCGCTCTGGTTGTGCTCGGAGTGGCGTGTACGCAGAGCGCGATGGCGCAAACCGCATTCGGCGCGCAAGGCGCGGAGGGTGAACCGAATCGAATGCAGCAATGGCTGGTGCCCTCGCCGGACCCGGCCACATCGGCACATGCGGTGCTGTTTCGTCCCGCCGGCCATGGTCCGTTCCGGCTGGCGGTGATCGCGCACGCCTCGACCCAGAATGTGCTGCGTCGCGCGCAAATGCCGCAGCCCGAATACCGCGCGCTGGCGGCGTGGCTGGTGGCGCGCGGCTTCGCGGTGCTGGTGCCGGAGCGGCCGGGCCATGGCGCGACCGGGGGAAAATATCTCGAAGACCAGGGCGGCTGCGACGAAGCCGACTATTCGCGCTCCGGCCGCGCCACGGCTGACGAGATCGCGGCGGCTGCGGGTTTTCTGCGCAAGCAGCCCTTTGTCCGGCAGGACGGCATGCTCATTGTCGGGCACTCGGCCGGCGCCTGGGGCGCACTGGCGCTGGCGAGCGGAAACCCGCAAGACATCTCGGCCATCATCGCGTTCGCCGCCGGCCGCGGCGGCCACGCCACCGACATTTCGAATCAGGTCTGCGCGCCGCACACGCTGGTGTCGGCCGCGGCCGAATTCGGAAAGGCCGCGCGCGTACCGGTGATCTGGCTGGTGGCGGCGAATGACAGCTATTTTTCGCCAGACCTTTCGAAGCAGCTCGCCGATGCGTTCCGCGGCGGCGGCGACAAGGTCGAGTTTCATGTGCTGCCGGCCTCCGGCAGCGAGGGCCACTGGCTGGCCGAGACCGAAGCCGGCGTGAAGCTCGCCGGGCCGGAGATGGAGCGCGCGCTGAAGCCGCTGTTGCCGACGCCTGCGAAAAGACCATGACGCGCGCGACCGACCCATGGCCCGACGATGATGTGATCCTCTACGACGGCGTCTGCGTGTTCTGCTCGCGCTGGGTTCGTTTCGTCGCGACGCGCGACCTGGCGCGGCGATTCCGCTTCACCGCGATTCAATCCGCCTATGGCGCGCGGCTGGCGCAAGCGTTCGCCATCGACCCGGACGATCCCGACACCAATGCCGTCGTCCATGGCGGCGTCGCATGGTTCAAATCCGATGCCGCGCTGACCGTGCTGGGCGCGCTGCCGGGCTGGAGTTGGGTGCGCGCGCTGCGTTCGGTGCCAAAGCCGCTCCGCGACGCCGTCTACAGCCTGGTCGCGCGCAATCGTTATCGGATTTTCGGGAAGTATGATGCGTGCTTCGTGCCGGATGCGGAGATGCGGACGAGGATGATCGAATAGCGCGGCCGCCTTCGAAGACAAGCCAAATCAAATGTCGACAAAGCTGCAATCTAAAGTAACATTCCGCTGATTCACAATCGAGGATCACTTATGTCCGAAGTCATCGCGTCGGGTGATCCGATCCAGAACGGCGCTGCCGACAAAAAACCGCGACCGAAACGTCGTACCGCGGTCCTCGTCGTGCATGGCATGGGCAGCCAGCGGCCGTTGGATACGGTCCGTGGCGTCATCGATGCGGTTTGGCTCGACAAGGACGACAAGCCCGGCAAAGGGGACAAGCGCTACTGGCTGCATCCGGAGCGAAAGAACGACGACATCGATCTGTCCGTCCTCACCACGAGCGATGTCGCGGGCACGGACGATGACCGAAGCGTCGATTTTCACGAGCTCTACTGGGCCCATCTCATGAGCGAGACGCGTGCGGTCGCGGTGCTGCTCTGGCTTTTTGAACTGGTACGAAAGGGGCCGCGGCTCAAGCCCGGGATGCGCCCCCTCTGGTGGGGAGCCACCATCTTCCTGTGCTTGCTGGTGCAGTCAGGCGTGCTGCTGGTCCTGCACGCCATCCTGCAGTTCCTAGGCGGTCCCCCGCTCATCAGCGACAATGAAATCCTGTTCGGGACGTTAAATCAGTCGATCGATATCAACCTGAGGAATCACGCGTACCATGAACCCGAGGCGCTGCTGCTGGCGCCGTTCTTCGTGATGTTCATGGCCGCTTCCTACGCCCTGGTTTTTTCGACCATTCGAGGCGCGTGGAGGATCATGATCGCGGCAGGCGTGCTCGCCTTGTTTTCCGGGTTATTCTTTTATTTCGGCGTCAACGACCACCCCCACTCGACCTGGATTCTGACGGAGATATCCAGGCTGCTTCACCCGTCCGCCCTGAGAACGCTGACGACGCTGTTTCTCCCGATTCTCCTTTCCTTCTGCGTCGTCGCGATCGCGATGGGCGGATGGGGAGCGCTCGCAATGGTCGCGACTTACGTGCTCTCCTCGTGCTTCTTTTTGCTTTATCTGAACGCGAGATGGCTGTGGGATCAGGATCATCCCTTTCTCGACTCCTGGCATCAGGGCTGGATCTTCTGGAGCCTGAACGAGCGGTACAGCGCCGTCATCGCCTTCGCGATCATCGCGATCTACCTGGCGCTCTACGTTCTGTTCCTGCAGCCGTTTCTCGGCGATGCCGCAAGATATTTTCGTGCGTCGCCCGGAAACGTGCTGGTCAGGCGCAAGATCCGGAAAGAGGCGGTCGATACGCTCGACACCCTGCACAAATGGGGCAGCTACGATCGCATCGTCATCGTGGCGCACAGCCTCGGCACCGTCGTTGCGTATGACATGCTGCGCGCCTATTTCAGCAGGATAAACAATAGACTTCCCGATAGCGCGCTTCTTGAGCCGCTGTTCTCGGCAATCGACGGACACGATCCGAACCATCCGGCCGGCGAGATCAAGACGGACACCGATTTCAGGACGGCGGGGCGGGAACTCGTCAGGAAGATCGCCGCTCAAACCGTCAATAGTTCGAATCCCGGAAATCAAAAGCTGCCGACGTGGCTGGTAACGGACTTCATCACGCTGGGCAGCCCATTGACGCATGCCTACTATTTGATGTGCAACAGCCCTACCGAAGACAAGCTGTTCGATCGGGCTACCCAGGAGAAGCTGATCGACGATTTCGACAGACGGGTGGCGCAAAGAGAGTTTCCGACCTGTCCTCCGCACAAGGGGGACGACGACGGATTGCTTTCCTTTGTCAATTCCGGCACAGGCAAAAAGGAATTTCATCACGCCGCGTTGTTCGGCTTGACGCGCTGGACCAATCTGTTTTTTCCGATGAGCCAGATGTTCTGGGGCGATGCGATCGGCGGGCCGCTGCGGGATATCTTCGGCCGCTACGTCAAGGATGTCCCCGTCTCGACGGTCATCTCGGGCAAGCCAAGCTTTTTTACCCACACGTCCTACTGGAACATTACCGGTCCGATGGGACGCAAGTCTCCGCAGATCCTCGAGTTGCGGAAGCAAGTGAACCTGGAAGATCGGCCGGTGTGAGGGAGGTCTATCTGGCCTGCCGGATCGCTTCTTCCGCCGCGCGCGCGCCGCTGTCGCGCGCGCCATGTGCGGTGGAGAAAAAGTTCGGCGAGGTGGCTTCACCTGCGAAAAACAGCCGGCCGTCGACCGGTGCCGCCAGCACGGCGCGCTTGCCGGCGTGGCCGGGCAGAGCATGCGAATAGGAGCCGCGCGCAAAGGGGTCGCAGGCCCAGCGCGATTCCGCCACGGGTTTTAGCCTGCGGCGGAAGTCCGAGCCGAGCAGCGTCACGATCTCGTCAATCGACTGCGCCGCCAGCGCGCCGGCGCCCGCATCTTCCAATTGTTGCGCGAAGCGGCCGCCGAAGAAGCCTTCGATGCAGGGCTGGCCGAACGGGCGCAGATGGAAGGTCCCCATCGCGGTGCGCATGGTGGCGCCACGCAGATTGCCGTCTTTCGGCAGCGCCTCCGGCTGATCCAGCGCCAGCATCACCTTGTCGGCGAGCCCGAGCGGCAGGCCGCGCGCGGCGTCGAGCTTTGCAGGCAGTGCGGGGTGAAAGCGGATCGCCTCATCGGCGATCAAATTGGTCGGCACCGTGACGATCACCTGGCCGGCCACAAGCGTGCCCTGCGAGGTCTCGATGCGCACGCGCTTTCCGGAATGATCGATCAGGGTGACCTGCGTGTTCAGCGAGAGCGCGCAGGGCGCGCCATAGGCCGCCATCAGCGCGCCATAGCCGCGCCGCACCCGCCAGTTGATGCCGGTGTCCTCATAGGCGTCCATGTCGAGAAGCGAGACCTGGTCGAGCTCGCAACCGTTCACATAGGTCGAGATCGCATCGATCATCGGATTCCAGCGATTGCCGGGCTCGAGACAGCTGTTCGCGGCGCCGTCGCTGCCGCTCTTTGCCAGCCTGCCGGCGGCCTCCTCGGCGCGATCGTAGAAGTCGTCCAGCGCCTCGATGAAGTCGGCGCGCTCCCTGGGCGGAAAGGCCCCTTCGAATGCCTGTTCGCCCCAGGGGGGGCGGGTCTTGTCGATCTCGAAATCCAGCTGTTCGGCGATTTTGACAAACGAATTCTTGTCGGCCGAATGCAGCCAGCCGCAGCCGACGTCGAAAATGATTTCGGGCGACGCCTGGATGGTGTGGCCGCGGCCGCCGACGCGGTCGCGCGCTTCCAGCACGATAACCGAGAGTCCGGAATTTTCCAGCGCGCGCGCAGCGCCGAGGCCGGCAGCGCCGGCGCCGACGATCGCGACATCGACTTCGGAGGGAAGGGACATAACGTTGTCTATCTTTTCGTCAGCCCGGGCATAGCCGTCCGGAGGACGGCGTCGCTTTCGCTCGCCTATGTCCCGGGTATCCACGTCTTTTTTCCAGTATCCAAGACGTGGATGGCCGGGACAAGCCCGGCCATGACGGCATCTTCGTCAACTGCGCCGGCAGGCCTTACGCCACCGCCTGCTTGGCCTTTTCGGCGCGCTTGCGGTCGTTGGCGTCGAGGAACTTCTTGCGCAGCCGGATCGACTTCGGGGTGACCTCGACCAGCTCGTCGTCCTCGATATAGGCGAGCGCTTTTTCCAGGGTCATCTTGATCGGCGGCGTCAGGCGCACCGCTTCATCCTTCGAGGTGGTGCGGATGTTGGTGAGCTGCTTGCCCTTCAGCACGTTGATCTCGAGATCGTTCTCGCGGGTATGCTCGCCGACGATCATGCCCTTGTAGACCTTCCAGCCGGGCTCGATCATCATCGGACCGCGATCTTCCAGCTTGAACATCGCGTAGGCAACGGCCTCGCCCTGGTCGTTGGAGATCAGCACGCCGTTGCGGCGGCCCTGGATGTCGCCCTTGTAGGGCGCATAGCCGTGAAACAGCCGGTTCATGATGGCGGTGCCGCGGGTGTCGGTGAGCAATTCGCCCTGGTAGCCGATCAGGCCGCGGGTGGGCGCGTAGAACACCAGCCGCAGGCGGTGACCGCCGGAGGGCCGCATCTCGATCATCTCGGCCTTGCGTTCGCTCATCTTCTGCACGACGACGCCGGAATGCTCCTCGTCGACGTCGATCACGACCTCTTCGATCGGCTCC
>Ga0209698_10001998_pt1 | contig 23304 bp, 13 predicted proteins | sample LitLauG_LLR_2012_FD_187203 | JGI IMG/M metagenome (GOLD analysis project Ga0209698, IMG submission 187203) | Freshwater sediment microbial communities from Pennsylvania, USA - Little Laurel Run_MetaG_LLR_2012 (SPAdes) (version 2) | ecosystem: Environmental > Aquatic > Freshwater > Creek >... | reverse complement strand
GAGCCCAGCGCGTACACGCCAGTTCCCACACCCACACGGTTGGCAAAGTGACCGTTGAAGTCGGTGCCGTTGATGCTGCCCGGCTGTCCGGTCAGAAGGCCGGACATCATGCTGGTCGGCAGATCGAAGTTGGCAAAGTTGAACAGGTTATAGACGCCGATCGCCGGCTTGATGCTAACCCGCTCTTTGAAGGTGAAGCTCCATGCCAGGGTGGTGTCAAACGCCTTGAGCCATCCCATATTTTGTTGTCCGGCAGGGGCAAGCGGGAGGCTCGGTGCAACCGCGCCTAGACCAGCAAGGTCCGACGCAGCAATCCCGAGGTTCGCCCCGATCAGCACATTCCCTGCGGGCGTGGGCTGTCCGGCGATGGTGGAGTTGTACTTGGAAATCACGTTGTTGATGTTGCTGGCGTTAATGCCATGCATGAAATTGCCCACTTTGGTTCCCGGAATCGGGTCTTGCGTATTTCCTGCACCCGTGAAGTCCGTGCGGAAGATCTCGCCCCCGCCGGATGCGGTATTCGGCACGGTGAGAGTCGTCGAAAGCGGGCTATAGAAGTGGGACAGCACGCCCAACTGGAAGCCCGCCGGCAAATCGAAATAGCCGCCGAACGATACCTGATGCGTGCGGTCAAGGGTGGAGTTGCCAAAGTAACGGTTGACGTTCTGATTATCGAGAGCGGGAACGATGAAGTCCTGATCGCCGCTCCCGGCGGTCACCGCGGAATCCGCCCCCACGCCGCCACCGGTATTGCTGAACTTCGACAGAGCGTAGGACACCTGGAAGTTCACCGTTCTCACGCCGCGGAACGGGTGCTTCACATTTTCGCTCAACTTCATCTGCAGACCGCTGTAGAGCGAACGGCCGACGGGCGAAAGGAACCCTAGCGGCGGAGCGTTCTTGTTGATTCCGCCGAAGGCGCAGGCATAGCCAAGGGCGGCGAGGCAACTATTCCCACCCTGATCCGAAGCCGAACCCAGACCGTTGTGGGAGAAATCGCCGATGTTCGTGCCGCGTGCTGGGTTAGAGGCCGTCCCCCAGGTTCCACCGTCAGTGGTTCCGTTGGTTGGGTCAAACGGACAGTTGGCGGACCACGAAGCAGTGACCGAGGCAGCGCCGCACAACGCGAGCGTGTTGGCAATCGCCTGCTGCGCGCCTGCTACGTTAAAGTAGCGAATATCACCCGCGTGGTTGCGATCCACTCCCAACAGGTAGTGAGTCTGGACGTTGCGGATGTAGTCCACGCTCAGCACCATCCCCGGACGAAGCTCGCGCTGGATGCCGATGTTCATCTGAATCGAGCGCGGCGATTTGTAATTCGGATCGAACATGGAAAATCCCCCCGGGAAGAAGCAAGAGCCCACTCCAGTATTACAACCGGCGAGGATGCCGGGGGTTGAAGCAGTCGAACCCACGAACGCAGGATTTGGAGTAGTCAAGTTAAGAGGCGACTGCGCCTGATACTGCGCCTGCAAGGCCAGGATGGCTGGCAGTGCATTGCCAATGAACGGGGCACCGGAAGTCGTGCCGCACACGGTGTTAGGACCTCCCGAGCTGGGGACGAGCGGACCCATCTCGGTCGGGATAGTAGCGGGCGCTCCAGGTGCGGCGCAGGCGCCGGGGAACTGCAAGAATGCGCCCGTGGCCTGGCGTTCCGGGCCATCAAACAAAACGTTATTCCAGATCGCATTCTCCCAGAACAGGCCAATACCGCCGCGAATTGAGGTCTTGCCGTTCTTCGAAGGATCCCAGGCGAAGCCGATCTGGGGAGCGAAATTGGAGTTGGGTTGCCGGACTGAATTGCCCAAGCCCGCAAACAGGGCGTTGAGATCAGGAATGGCGGGATACTGGCTGTCGGTGCGGCCGGTGTCACGATCGTAACGCAGGCCATAGGTGACAGCAATATTCGGCCTCACCTTCCACGTGTCGCCCACATACCACAGGATGCGATTGTCCGGACCCAAACCGCCAGCCGGGAAACCCAGAGCCGCTTTGGTCGTGGAATAGCCCAACCCGTTGCCAACAGTAACCGCGTCTGCCGGATAGTTCAGAGGGTTCGAACTGCCGCCAGGGAAAGGCCCGGTCGCCGCGTTGGCAACCTCACCCGAGGAAACTGCGGCGACAATCAACGGGCCATTCTTGAAGAAGGAGGCAAAACCGCCGCCTTGTAAATGGTTGAAGGCTATCCCGAAGCGAACGACGTGGGATCCCCAGACTTTGCTGCCGTCGTACTTGATTTCGTGATCACTCTGCGGCGTGCTCTGCGGAGCCAGGTAATTCGGCCCGGCGATCAGGCCCGAGCCTCCCATGATGATGATCGCGCCCAGGTTGTTAAAGGGCAGCGCACTGTTGCCCGTGGTCGCATCCACGATCTGATTCTGAAATTTCAGAAAAGAGAAGCGGATGGAGTGCGCAAAGCTTCCGGTATTGAAATCGACGCCGAGCACATGGTTGCGGGTGATGTCCTTGTTGTCGTAGAGCGAATAGCCTAGGCCAAACGTGGCGCCCAGCAGGTTCTTGAAATACGAATAGCGGTAAAAAGCCTTGGCGCTCTTGGTCAACTGATAGTCCACGCGGCCGAGCAGGTTGGCCTCGCGGAACGGGTCTTCAAAGGTGCCGGCATATGAGTTAAATGGGGCGGATACGGGCACCGGAACTTTCGTGTCCTGCTTGGTGCGTTCTCCGTCGCCAAAGAAGAACAGCTTGTCCTTAATGATCGGCCCGCCAAGGCTGGCGCCGTACTGGCTGCGCTGAAATGGCGCCGTAAATCCAGCAGGGGTTGGCAGCGCTGCGTCACCGGTCCGGCTGTCGCGGAACTGGCCGAAGGCTTCGCCGTGAATGCTGTTGGTGCCTGATTTGGTGGTAACGTTGACCGATCCTGAAGAAGTCAGCTCGGTGGACATGTCCAAGCTCGACTGGCTGACCTGGAATTCCTGGATGGCGCTGGCAGGGATGTCCATGGTGGTGGTGCCAACGGTCTCGTCGGAGATGTCAACGCCGTCCACTGAGATGCGAGCCGTGCGGCCGAAACGGCCGCCGAAGGAGATGGACGAGTAGCCGGCCTTGGTGGGATCGAAGTTCTGTCCGTCCTGGATCTGGACGCCGGGTTCGAGCTGGGCGAGATCGAGGAAGTTGCGGCCGTTCACGGGAAGGTTCTCAATCTGATTGGCCGTCAACACGCCCTGCACGGTGGCCTGCTCGGTGTTGACCTGAATATCTGACCCCTGCACCTCGACAACTGTGCTCTCCTGACCAAGCTGCAGCTTGGCGTTGGCCGTCGCCACGTTGTCGACCTGCACCACCAGGGTCTGGCTAACCGTGCTGAACCCCTTATTGCTGATCTGCACTTTGTAGTTTCCCGGCGACAGCGGGCCCGAGGTGTAGACGCCAGCGGAGTTCGACTTGAGTTCGATCGACTGGTTCGTGTCCACATTGGTGATGGTCACCTTGGCGCCAGAGAGAACGGCGCCGCTGGGGTCGGTCACGGTGCCGGTGATGCTTCCTGTGGCCAGCGTTGTCTGGGCTACAGAGATGGCGGAGAACAGCAGAACCAGCAGCGTTAGTAGAGCCAAAGTTCCAAGCCGCAGATCAAAGCGGAGAGAGTTGGTGCGCATTATCCACCTTCCTTTGCTCAGACGTCGTTTGTGGCAACGAAGCAATCCGCTGGCCACAAAACGAACAGGAGTGGAATACTCCGAATCGGGTAGCGCTGTCAACCACTTAGTGAGCGATCGGGAAGAGCGGAGAAGGATGCCGTGGGGCCAAGTGAATCCCAGAAGCTGTATTGGGTTTCCAGAAAGTGAAGGGGCCGGCAGCTAGCGGAGTGCGTTCAGAAGTCCGACTTCACCGTGTAGTATCCAGCGCGGTGACGAACGCGATAGCTGGCGGCCTCGGGCGTGCCAGAGACCTTGACCTCAATCCGGCGAAAGTTTGAAAACGAAGCCCGCTGCGACGGATAGTAGGCCAGCAGGTACTGCGTCCGCAGCTCATCGCTAATTTTGCGAAAGGCTTCGTCCAGTTGCGTGACTGAGGTCGCGTAGTAGTACTTGCCGCCGGTATCCTCGGAGAGCTGAATGAGGGCGTGCTCGCCTCCGATCTCGCGGCCCGCGCTGCTCTCGATGGGGACAATGATGATCGAGTAAACCAGCGCCTCGGCCTCCTCGGCGGCGCGGACCGCCTCTTTGTAATCGACCTTGCTGACCGTATCCCCGCCGTCGGTAATCAGGACGATGACCTTGCGTCCTTTGCGGTGATCCAGCGAACGTGAGGCCAGGTAGAGGGCGTCGTAGAGCGCGGTCGCCGAGCCCATGCGAATGTGATCGATGGCATCATCCACGCGCTTGAGGTCGGAGGTATATCCGGCCGTGGTCTCGTTCACGACCTCATTGAACCCGTAAACGCAGATCGCATCAATCGGGCGCAGAATAGCGTTGGCAAAGCGCTTCGCGGAAGTTTGTTCGAGCGGCAGATCGTGGCGCGTGCTGAGGCTGGTGTCAATGGCCAGCGCGATGTTCAGCGGTAAAGCCGACTCCTTGTCGAAAACCGCGATCTTCTCCTCATGTCCATCTTCTTCGATAGCGAAATTGTCTTTGGTCAGGCCGCCGATGGGCGAGCCGTGGTCGTCGGTCACGGTCACGAAGACGTTGACCAGCTTCACGTCGACTTTCAGCGTGGTGGCGGGTTCCGACTGGCCCTGCGGGGGCGAGGGCGGAGACTGTCGCGGGACTGGCACTTGCTGAGACCACACGCCGCGAGCACATAGCAGCAGGCCCACGGTGAGCAGAGTCGCGGCAAGTTTTCTCATGGAACGATGGAATTATACCTGTACAATTTCGCGCCAGCCGCGAACGACTGGGCGCTGCGCCTTTCACTTAGATGCGGGGTCTTGGGCCGGGCTGCCTGCCGGGGAACAATTCGCGCGCGGAACCTCCGGAGGAAACGGTTCACCGTCGGCCCAGACCGCGCCGTCTTCGAAGTGCTCCTTCTTCCAGATGGGAACGGTGCGCTTGAGGGTATCAATCAGCCAGCGGCAAGCCTCGAACGCGGCTGCGCGATGGGCCGAGGCCACGGCAATGAGCACGCTGGTCTCGCCGATTTCGAGGCGTCCCAGGCGATGGACCAGCGCGACATCGCGAATCTGGAATTGCTCGAGCGCCTTGGTGGCCAGCGATTCCATCTGGTTTAACGCCATCTCTTCGTAGGCCTCATAGTCGAGAAAGCGCGTTTTGCGACCGCGAGTCTGGTTGCGAACCACGCCCTCAAACACCAGGGCAGCTCCGTCTTCGCCGCGCCTGAGGGTTGCGAGGGTGCGCTGCATGTCGATGGGCTCACGGGTGATAGTTGCGTAGCGCCTGCGTCCCGCCGGCTGTCCAGCAGGCGTCTCGCCCGCTGCTTCGGCAGCACCTCCGCTGACGGGCGGAAGGAGGGCGACCTCGTCATTGTCTTTCAGGCTGGTATCCGGCCCCGCGTACTCTTGATTCACGGCAAAAGCGAGTGACGGCAAAGACTCCCGCAATCGCGGAAGCTGCGATTCGTAATGCGCCAGCAGATCGCCGAGAGTGGCATTGGCCCGCAACTCAACCGAGTCAGATGACTTCCCCGCCAACTCCTTCAGCATTCCGAAAAAGAGGACACGCACGCGCATAGGGTTATTTTCAGTTTAGCGCGACTGCCAGCCAAAACCCTTACTGCCGGAGTTCCTTCGCTCCGCTTGGGATGACAAAGCACGGCAGTCTCCGGATTCACTCGTCCCGTTCCCAAAAAAGAAAGCCCCACTTCTCGCGCAAAAGTCGCGCGAGAAATGGGGTACCCATCTTTTTCCGATTACGCCTGCGTCGTTAGCACCTTGTCGTGCACCGGAGTCGGCGCGTAGTCCTTATTCGGATCTTTCGGCGGAATCGACGGAATCTTCGCCGTCGGGCTCTCGGCGACGGCAGGGAGTGAGACTTTCAACGCTTCGTCGATCGTCTTCACGTAGTGCACCTGCAGGTTGTCGAGTTGTTCGGGCGTGAGGTCTTCCTGCACGTTCATCTTATTTTCCGCAGGCAGAATCACGTCGCGGACCCCCGCACGTTTCGCAGCCAGCACTTTCTCTTTAATGCCGCCCACCGGAAGCACATTGCCGCTGAGTGTGATTTCTCCGGTCATGGCCAGCAGCGGCGTGATGCGGCGTCCCGTGAGCAACGAAACCAGAGCCGTGGCCATGGTCACGCCCGCTGAGGGTCCATCTTTCGGAATCGCGCCTGCGGGCACGTGAATGTGGATGTCGTGCGTGGCAAAGAAATCGTCGCCAATCCCCAGGCGATCCGCATTCGACCGAACCCACGTCAGAGCTGCCTGCATGGATTCCTGCATGACCTGGCCAATCTGTCCAGTCATGGTGAATCCGCCTTTGCCCTTCATGGCGTTGGCTTCGACGAAGAGCACGTCGCCGCCGGAAGGCGTCCATGCCAGGCCGACCGCCACGCCGGGGCGCTCCGTCCTTTCAGCAATTTCGCCTTCGCTGCGGATCTTGATGCCACCGAGGAACTCCTGAACCACTTCCTGCGTGACCTTGAGCTTGTCGGTCTTGCCTTCGGCCAAACGCCGCGCCTGCTTGCGGCAAATCGTGCCAATGGTGCGCTCCAGGCTGCGCACGCCGGCTTCGCGCGTGTAGTGACGAATCACGTAGCGCACGCCCTCTTCCGGAAATTCGATCTGCTCAGTGGTAATGCCATTCTCTTCGATCTGGCGCGGAATCAGATATTGGAACGCGATGTGCACTTTCTCTTCTTCGGTGTAGCCCTGCAGTTCGATAATCTCCATGCGGTCGCGCAGCGGCTCGGCGACAGGGTCGAGCATGTTGGCGGTCGTGATGAAGAGCACCTTCGACAAGTCGAACGTCACGTCGAGGTAGTTATCGCGGAACGTCGAGTTCTGCTCGGGATCGAGCGCTTCGAGCAATGCCGAAGCGGGATCCCCGCGGAAGTCGCGCCCCACCTTGTCAATTTCGTCGAGCATGAAGACGGGATCTTTCGTTTCGGCTCGCCGAATGCCCTGGATGATCTGGCCCGGCAATGCACCAATATAGGTACGGCGATGGCCGCGAATTTCGGCCTCATCGTGCACGCCGCCCAGCGACAGCCGGACGAACTTGCGTCCCAAAGCGCGGGCGATCGATTTGCCCAGCGAGGTCTTCCCTACTCCCGGAGGTCCGACAAAGCAAAGAATCGGACCCTTCATATTCGGTTTCAGGCGGCGCACCGAGAGATAGTCGAGAATGCGGTCTTTCACCTTCTCAAGATCGTAGTGATCCGTGTCGAGGATTTCTTTCGCCTTCAGAATTTCAATTTCCTGGCCGGAAGTTTTCGCCCAGGGCAGCACAGCGAGCCATTCAACGTAGTTGCGCGTGAGCGAATAGTCGGCGGCCATGGGCGACATGCGCGAAAGGCGTCCCAGTTCTTTCAGGGCTTCTTTCTTGACTTCGTCGGGCATGCCGGCATCGTCGATCTTCTTCTTGAGATCTTCGACGTCGCGCTGGCCTTCGTCCTGCTCGCCCAGTTCCTTCTGGATGGCTTTCATCTGCTCGCGCAGGTAGTACTCGCGCTGGGTTTGCTGCACGCGGTCCTGCACTTCGCTCTGAATCTTGTTGCGCAGTTGCTGGACTTCGAGTTCCTTCGCCAGGTGCTGGTTGATCTTCTCGAGCCGCACGTGAACGTCGAGCGTCTCGAGTGTGTCCTGCTTATCGGGCGTTGATAATGACGGCAGCGATGACGCGATGAAATCGACCAGGCGGCCAGGTTCGTCGATGTTCATGGCCACAGTCGAAAGTTCGTCCGAGAGCGTGGGCGAACCGGCGACGATCTGCTGGAACAGCGTCAGCACGTTGCGCTGCAGCGCTTCAATCTCCGATGTTGCGGCGGGCGCAGTGGCCTCGGGCATCGCAGAGTAATAAGACCGCATGAACGGCGCCAGTTGCGTGAACTCACCCAGACGCACACGTTCCAGGCCTTCGGCAAAGACGAACAGGCTCTGGTTGGGCATCTTGACGACTTTATGGACCACCGCGGAAGTTCCGACGGTGTACAGGTCACTGGGCTGAGGCGAGTCGACGCGCGCTTCGCGCTGTGCGACCACAATAATGGTCTTGTCCTCTCCCAGCGAATTAATGAGCTGAACCGAGCTTTCCCGGCCCACTGTCAAAGGCAAAACCGCATGAGGAAACAGGACCGTATCCCGGACGGGAAGCACGGGCAGCGCTTTTTGATCGTTTATTTCCTTTGGCTTAGGGGCGCGCTCGACTGGAGGTTGATTCATTATTTCTCCTTGAGTCTATCTCGCTCAAGTTTAGATGATACGCTTGATGGAAAGGTTTCAGCACCCCTCCGGCGAGTCCCGCAGATCTGAATTCTATTCCTCTTGGATTTGGGTGGCAGGTGCCCAAGGTGCAGAGGCTAACGCGGAAGCTAGAGCCCTGCCAAGAACTAAATTGGTTTCCGGGCCTAGCGGCGAACCACAGCAGGGCACAGCAGGGAAAAGGAAGGGGGAACCCTGCGCCGTTACGAACAGGAATCCCCACAAGTTCGCGACCGGAACTCATGCATCCCTAGAAAACGTGCTTGGCAGTCTCGCCTTTGAACACCAACTCCTGCAATACGCGCTCGTTCGCTGCATTCATCTGGTAGGTGGTGATGGTTTTGTCAGCCTTCTGCGCCAGCGGCACCAGCGAGCACTTTGCTCGCGTTTCTTGCCCTTTTCCCTTTACTGGCTCGAACACCATAACGTGATCCTGACCTTCCATGGTGTGACGAACGATGTATTCGCCCGCGGGTAGCAGACTACTTCCCACCCGAATCGGCTCGAAGAAGGTGACGCGATTGGCATCCCGAACGACCAGGTTATCCGTGCCCGCAACCGCGAGCGCGGCGACCACGAGGACGCACAGAGCGACGCCCAACACTTTCATCAAACGCATAAATCCTCCGATTTAAGATGACTGAAGGTGCCCGAACGGGCAACCCAAACAAGTCTAGGAGGGCCCTACTACGCAGGATGTGAATGCGATCACAACGGGGTGTGATGGAGAACTACGCGGCCCCGGTTTCGACGGCGCGGTACACGCCCAGTACCTTCACAAACTCCGCCACCTCGCCCAGATGAAGTAAGGCATTGCGGGCGGCCTCGTCGTCGCCCCGCAGAAAGTCTACGTAGAAGACGTATTCCCAGGGACGTCCGCGCATGGGGCGGGATTCAATCTTGCTCAGGCTGATGTCGCGCAGCGCGAATACGCTCAGCGATTTGAAGAGCGCGCCCGGAACGTTCTTCACATGGAATGCGATGGAGGTTTTATTGGCGCCGCGCGGAACGAGGCGGTGGTAGTCGGCGCTTTTCTTTTTGCCGCCTTGTAGCTTGCGAATCAGGAAAAATCGCGTGAAGTTGCGCTTGTCATCTTCGATGCCCGTCTCGAGAATCTTTCCCGAATACTGCTGCGCCGCCTTCTTGCCTGCGATGCCGGCCGCATCCTGAAGCTGGTTGGCGATCACGTGCTTCACACTGCCCGCGGTGTCGTAAAACGGCACGGGCTCGATGTTTGCGTGGCGGCGGAAGAATTCGCGGCACTGATCGAGCGCTACTGGATGCGACAAGACTCTGCGCAAGGAGGCGAGTTTCACTCCGGGCGCAGCGATCACGTTGTGAACGATTCGCAGCAGGTATTCGGCCTGGATGAAAACGCCCCGGTCCACCAGCAGATCGGCGTGCTCGGCAACCGTTCCGGCTAACGTGTTCTCGATTGGGATCACAGCAGCCTGGACTGATCCGCGCGCGACCCGCTCAAAAACTTCTGCTGATCGCGCACAGGGCACAACCGTGCAGCGCTGCGACATCTGCTCCGCCGCTTCGTGACTGAAGGATCCGAGTTCTCCCTGGATGGCTACTTTCATCGCGCGACTTTCACGCCATAGAAAGTAGCCTCCGGGAAAGAAATTCGCAAATGTTCGTTAGTTGCAGCTTGGAGTCGATGTGTTGTAGACGAGGCACGCCGACGTGTCCGAGCCTACGTACCACAGCGCGGAATAGTTTTCCTTGTCCGGATAATGATCGAACCAGAAGATGTAGCCGAAGGTCCCGAACGACAACTCCTGCCCGTAGCCGAATTGGTCGGCGTAGACCGTGCACTTCGTGTCGGAATAGAGCAGCGCGTTGAACGGATACGTGCCCGGATTTGTAACTCCCACCGTAACGCCCTGGTAGCTGTGGCCTCCGGACTTGTACCAGCACGCCTTAAACGTCGCTCCGGGATTGCTGGTGGAGGCGGTGACTTTCAACGTCAGCGTGGAACTTGCGGAGTTGGTCCCATCCGAGGCGGTCAGTTTAAGCGAGTAGCTTCCCGCCGCGACCGTGCTCCCGACAGAGATGGTCGCAGTGGAACTTCCTGATCCCGGCGCGGGAATCGTGCTCGGACTGAACTTCACCGTGACCCCGGTCGGCAGGCTCGATGCGCTGAGAGTCAAAGCGTGGTTGTATCCGGTCGAAACCTTCGTCGTGAGCTTGCTGGTGCCGGACTTCCCTTGCGCGATGGTCAGCGAGGCAGGCGCCAGCGTTTCAGAAAACTGCGCTGTGCTGGGCGGCGCGATGCTCAGGGCCGCTCCGGAAACGCTTCCGTCATAAGTTGCCGTGATTTCGACGCTCGTCGAGGCAGTGACTTCCGCGGTGCTCAAGGATGCGGTGGCGCTGGTTTGCCCGACTGGAATGGTCACGGTTGCCGGAACCGTCGCTGCGGCCGCGTTGCTGCTGCTCAACAGCACATCCGCCCCGCCGCTAGGAGCGGCTTGAGTCAACGTGACCGTAACCTGGGTGGCCGCGCCGCCGGTGAGCTGATCGGAGGCGAGCGAAAGCTGGACCGTCGTGGTGGAACCGTTGCTTCCCGAAAAATTAGCGGGCACTGGAGTCTGGGGTCCGGAGCCGCAGCCAATTAGCGACAGTAAACATACCGCGAGCACGATGCTTACGCAGCCCGGGACGCGTTCGTCCGCAGTGCTCGCTGCGCTCGCGGGCGGACGAATGCCTCCGCCAATACGTGTGTCGGAGATGGGGAATTTCATAAACTGGTACCTCACGGAGTAGGAATTAGAGCGGACCTGATGTGAGTTAATTCTAGCTACCGCGCACGGCAGTCGGCGGACTCGGAAGTGCATCCGCACACACGAAGGTGCATGAGTTTAGAAGGAATTTGGCCCAGCTATCTAAGGCTTATGTCGAGCTTTTTTTCCAGCACCAGCGCGTCTACACCGTTAGCGTAGTAACGCGGCCATGTGCGGATCACGTGGTAGCCGTGGCGCTTATAGAAGGCGAGGGCCGAGGCGTTATCCACTGCGGTTTCAAGACCTACCGCACGAGACCCTGTGGCGGCGAGGCGATCTTCGGCGGAACGTAATAGAAGCGATCCCACGCCCGCGCGGCGGCTGGCTTTCAGCACGTCAATCGTGATGATGTGCCCGGTTAGCCCGCTCTGGGCGACCAGGAAACCCCCGACGGATTCTTCGGGCTCACGGGCCGCCACCAGGGTGAACGCCTCTCGGCGTCGCATATACGTCCGGAGCTCCTGCCGTGAGTAGGCGATCTCGGGCGGAAAGCACTGCTGGTCAATCCACCAAAGGGTCTCGAACTCTTCCGGTTTGGAATCGCGGATGACAAAGGCCACAGGACATTGTAGCGGCTCGGAATGTCAGGAAAGGTGTTCCGGAGTTGCAGATTCTTGCCGCCATCCGACTTTTCCACAGTTAATCCTTCGCACCGCAAAAAAAATCACACGGATGGACGATTGTCCTCTTGCCCCGGTCGTAACCTCCGACGTACCATCAGCAGCAGAGGAGCATTTGGAGCGCCTTTTGCTCATCGGCGTTGGGGTTGCGGCAGCGGCTTTGACGCTGTGGTACGTCCTTTTTGCCGCTTACAACCGCCGCAAGGGCGCTGAGGCGTTGCGCTGGGTGCAGTCCGCGTGCGCCGGCAAGGGACGAGTGCTGGACTCGCATTGGTTGACCAGTTCCCGCTTGGACGCCCGTTTGCAATTCCCTTCCCGCAGCTTTGAAAACGCCCGTGTGACCATGAAATTCCGGCCGCGTGCCATGCCCGTGCATTGGCTGATCAGTTGCTTCCACAAACAGAAAGAGACGCTGACGTTCGAGGCCGATCTCGGCGGCTCGCCTAGCTTTCATCTGGAAGTGGTGCGGCATCGCTGGTGCGCTCATAGCCGCGGAGTGAAAAACCGAGCCCGCGACGAGCGTGAGTGGGACATCTACGAACCTGGCCCGGTGATTCTCACCACGCGCACGCACTGGAAGCAGGATCCGACGGCGGAGTTGAATGCGCTCATGACGGTGCGCCAGCAGGACGTGCTGCAGGTTCGCTTCCGGCCAGAAACTCCGCAGTTTTCGGCCACGATTAAGCTCGATGCTCTTGACGATCCGCGCGCGGCGGCCGGCTTCCTGACCACGCTGCGCGAGTTGGCTGCGGGCGCGTCGGCACACCGGCAATAACTGATTCCGCAACAAACGACTCCATCCAGCGTCGCCTGGAATGAATTAGACTTGCGCACATGCCCACCGGTCGCAGCGGATCGATCCATCTCTTCCGATTTGCTGGCGTTGATGTCTTCCTGCATTGGTCCTGGTTCCTGATAGCGGTCTTTGAAATCCAGAGCCGGGCTGGGCGCTACTCCTCGGTCGCATGGAATGTAGCTGAATACCTCGCTCTGTTTCTCATCGTCATGCTTCACGAATTTGGGCATGCATTAGCCTGCCGGCAGGTTGGCGGAAAGGCCGACCGCATCGTTCTGTGGCCGTTGGGCGGGGTGGCTTATGTGGATCCACCGCCACGACCGGGAGCGACTCTCTGGAGCATCGCAGCCGGGCCGCTGGTGAATGTGGCTCTTTTCCCAATATTGCTAGCGCTCTACTGGCTCTGCCCAACACCCGAAGGAAACCAGAGCCTTGCCAGCTTGCATCAGCTGCTCGAAGCTGTCTGCTGGATCGACGGAGTACTCTTCGTCTTCAACATGCTCCCCATTTATCCGTTGGATGGCGGGCAAATCTTGCGATCGCTGCTGTGGTTCGTATTGGGACGCGGCCGCAGCTTGCTGGTGGCCACCATCCTCGGATTTGTGGGCGTGATTGGCTTTTTTGCACTAGCGATTTGGCGTGGATCTGCCTGGTACGGGGTGCTCGGCGTGTTCATGCTGATGAACTGCTGGGGAGGTTTGCAGCACGCCCGGGCCTTGTTACGCATGGCGAAGCTGCCTCGGCGAGATGGCTTCGCCTGCCCGAGTTGCAAGGCCGCTCCTCCGGTCGGCGCGTACTGGAAGTGTGGACAGTGCGGGCAGCCTTTCGACACGTTTGAGAACTGGGGGTTGTGCCCACATTGCGGAATGCAATTTGCCACAACGCGATGCCTCGAGTGCGGACAGCAACATCCCATCAGCCAGTGGGGCACGGCCACGGTCGAAGCTCCGACGAGGTAGCCCTCCCGAAATAAAACGCTTTTATGCCTCACATCAGCTTTTTCGATTGGCCGCATCACCTGCGCCGCGCTATTCTTCTGTGTCCCGAGTCAGCACTTGTTGAAACCAGCCATACCGACTCCCCAGTTTTTTGAGTTGCTTTGCCTAACATTCTGCATTCGCGAAGGAGACTGAACGACATCCATGTTTAATGAACTGCGCACTTTTCTGGCACTGACCTACGACGAACTGGAAGACCTCAACCTGAAAGCGAAGGAGCAGCGCAAGAAGCGGGTTCCGCTCGACCAGATTCGCGAAGAGCGCATCAAGTATCTGCGCGACGAAAAACGCATCAAGGCCGTGACCGTGCTCTTCAGCGATCTGGAAGGCCGGTTGCACATGCTCGATTACGACAAGAAGTTCCTGCTCAACAGCTGGGACAACTTGACCTTCGACGGCTCGTCGATCCGCGGCTTCACCGCGCAGCGCGAGAGCGATCTGCGGCTGGGCATCGACTGGGCGGCGTTCTACTGGGGCCCGGCGGACGTATTTGGCCCCGGCAAGGTGCTGGTATTTGGCGACGTTATCGACAAAGGAGGAGCTCCCTATTCGGCCGACATTCGCGGCGTTCTGAAGGGCTACGCCGGCGACCTTTATAAAACCAAGGGCTACACGCTGAACGCGGCCAACGAAATTGAAGGCTTCCTGTTCAAGGGGGCCGACGCCGAACGTCATTTTAACGAGACGGGGAAATTCGAGTACGTCAACACGGGCGGCTACTATCATTCGCTGCCCGGCGACCTGCTGCGCACGTTCATCGATACGACGGCCGAAGTGCAGCGGGCGATGGGCTTCCAGAACGAGAAAGACCATCCAGAGGTTGCGCCCTCGCAGTTTGAAATCAACTACGGCTACGGAGAGGTCGTGGCCGCCGCCGACCAGATTCAGCTCTACAAGCTGATCTGCCGCCAGGTCGCAACCAACATGGGGCTGACGGCGTCGTTCCTGCCGAAGCCGGTGGTAGGCGTGAACGGCAGCGGCATGCATACCAACGTTTCCATCAGCGAAGACGGCAAGAATCTTTTCTGGGACGCGAAGGGCGAAGAGAAGCTGAGCAAGATTGGGTGGGCGTTCGTGGACCGCATTCTGACCCACGGCAACGACATTTGCCTGTTGCTCAATCCCAGCGTGAATGCCTACCGGCGGCTCGATCCGCACTTCGAGGCGCCAAATCAGATCAAGGCGTCGGCGGTCGACCGTGGCTCGATGATCCGTATTCCGATCGGCAACGAGAAGAGCATGCGCGTGGAAGTACGCTCGGTCGCGCCCGATGCCAATCCATACCTGGTCATGCTTTCGATCTTCAAGACCGGGTTGGACGGCGAAACTTCGCGCATTAAGAACCTGCGCCAGGCAGAGCGATATTTGCCGGACAACATCTACGACGCGCTGGCGAATTTCCGCGACGCCGATTGGATCACCAAACTGCTCGGCGAAGATGTGAAAGCACGATACGCGGACTTGAAGCAGGCTTCGGCCGACCGCTGCCCGCGCGCGCTGGGGACATTCGTGAAGCCCCAGGAAGTGCAATTCCATCACGAGGTGTACAACCAGTTCCTATGGAATCTGTTTTAAAGAACTGCAGTGCAGGCATGCCCCCAGCCGCGAGGCTGGGGGTTTTTGTTTGGAGCTCTGCGAACTTTGCGGCATTTCTTCGCGGCCTTCGCGGTCAAGGGCTTTAACCGCAAAGATCGCAAAGGAGTCGCGAAGTTCGCAAAGCCGACCGGCACGGCCATTTCATTGACAGCCCCTCCCGCACCTCATAGGATTTCCGGTTCACGAGTTTCCCTATGACAAGACGTGTAAGCCGTCCGCTACTTCTGGTCGCACTCCTTGCGATCGCCTTCCTCGCAGCGTCCACACCGCTTCCGCAAGCCGATCCGGCGCGTTATCTGAATGACATCAAGGCCCTTGCCTCGCCGGAGATGGAAGGCCGGGGTGCCGGCTCGAAGGGACTGGTGCGTGCCGAGCAGCTGATCGAGAAGCGCTACAAAGAACTCCACATCGAGCCAGCCGGAGTGAACGGCTACGCCCAGCCGTTCACGGTGATCACGGGCGCGAAGCTGAAGTCGGACAATCACTTCGCCGTGCAAACCGCGACCGGAAAGAAAGATCTGCGCATCAATCAGGATTTCGTTCCCTTCAGTTTCTCTTCGTCTGCACAAGTCAGCGGCCCGCTCATTTTTGTCGGCTATGGCGCGACCGCCGAAGAATTTCAGTACGACGATTACGCCGGTGTCGACGTGAAGGACAAGATTGTTGTCGTGCTGCGCTACGAGCCGCCGAGCTTCGCGCAGAAGAGCGGCAACAACGGTATGACGCAGCACTCGCAGCTGATCACCAAAGCGATCAACGCGCGCAATCGCGGGGCCAAGGCCGTGGTCGTGGTGAACGGCAAACTGGGCGACGGCGAAGAAGATCTGCTGACGCGCTTCGGCAGCGTCAGCGGCCCGGAGAATATCGGCATCGTTTTTGTGCAGGTCAAGAATGACGTCGCCGAGAGCTGGTTTCAATCTGCGGGCAAGTCGCTGCGCGCGGTTCAGGATCAGATCAACTCCGGCGGCAAGCCCGCATCGTTCACATTTCCCGAGACGCTGCACGCGTCGCTGCATATCGACATCGAGACTACCCGCGCCACCATCCACAATGTGCTCGCATGGCTGCCGGGCAAGACCGATGAATACATCGTCATCGGCGCGCACTACGATCACCTGGGCCGGGGCAACTTCGATTCGCTGGCGCCCTCGCAGATCGGGCAGATTCATCCCGGCGCAGATGACAATGCCAGCGGCACCGCCGGCGTCCTCGAACTGGCGCGGTTGCTCGCACCCATGCGCGGCCAGTTGAAGCGCAGCATCCTCTTCATGGATTTTTCCGGAGAAGAGCTTGGATTACTCGGATCCGCCGCATGGGTGAACAATCCGACACGTCCGCTCGCCAAGGCCGTGGCCATGATCAACATGGATATGATCGGCCGGATCAAGGACGACAAGGTTTACATCGGAGGAGTAGGCACGGGATCGACGTTCAAATCGGTGCTGGAGCAGGCGCAGAAAGATTCGCCGTTCAAAATTGAGTATTCGGCGGGCGGATATTCTTCGAGCGATCACACCTCGTTTGTGACCAAGAAAATTCCGGTGCTTTTCTTCTTCTCCGGATTGCATTCCGATTATCACAAGCCATCGGACACCTGGGACAAGATCAACGCGCCCTCGGCCGCGCGCCTGCTCGACATGGTGGAAGACGTCGCTGTGCAGCTGGTGAACGCGGAGCAGCCACCAGCGTTCCAGGTAGTCGCGGAGGATAAGCCGCCCGCTGGCGGTGGAGGCGGCGGATACGGCCCGTATTTCGGCTCGATTCCGGACTTTGGCCAGACGGAAAATGGCGTGAAGTTCTCTGACGTCAAGCCGAATTCACCAGCCGCCAAGGCAGGATTGAAAGGCGGCGACATTCTGATTCAGTTCGGCGACAAGCCGATCAAGAATCTCTATGACTTCACTGATGCCCTGCGCCGCAGCAAGGTGGGCGATGTGGTGGATTGCACAGTTCTGCGCGATGGGAAGCCGGTCACAGCCAGCGTGAAACTGGAACAGCGAAAATAACGGCGCTCGTTCGTGAAGGCCCGCGCCTCGCCGCTATTTTTGCGATTGCTTTTGCGCACACGGACAATAACTGCTGTGGAACACCGCCACACGCCACTGGCCCTTCTGCTTCACGTAAGTTGTTGTGTAGTTGTAGTCGAGGGTTTCCCCCGTGTCCCGCACCCGCGCATCGTGGCCCATGACAACCGCCGTGGCTCCGTATACCGTCACTTTCACATTGTCGATTTCGTCGCGCGTGTAGCTCAGCTTTCTCGACCGGAATTTCTCGATGAGTTCCGGCTTGGTCCACATAGCTCCGTCGCCGTGCATCCACACAAAATCAGCGGTCAGAAGAGTGTCGAGGATCTTTGTATCCGCGCTGACAAAGGCCTGGTGAAATCGGTCCTCAGCCTGGCGCACAGCCTTTTCAGCCTTGGCCTGAGATGGTCCACCCATTGCTGAAGGAGCCACCGCGAACAGCGCAAGAACCACTAGACCCGAGCACATCAGACTTGCATGAAAAGCTCCGATTCTCATCTCCGCTCCACCGAATTCGTTAAATTTCGACCAGGCTGCGGAATTATAGCCTCGCGGCGCTCCCTTGCATGGGACGATATCTGGCCTTGCAGCAAGTTCCATCCCTTATAATCTTCGGTCACGGAGAGGAACCCTTTGGCCTTCGACGACCTTCGTCAATGGATCGCAGCGCTTGATCGCGCGGGTGAACTGAAGCGCATTTCGACTGAAGCCGACCCGATTCTCGAAATCGCTGAAATAACCGATCGGGTCTCGAAGGGCCACGATGCCAGCCGCCGCCCGGGCGGACCGGCGCTGCTATTTCAGAATGTAAAAGGCCATCCCGGCTCGCAACTGCTGATCAATCAATTCGGCTCTGAATCCCGCATGAAGCTCGCGCTCGGTGTGAAATCATTCGATGAAGTGGGCGAGCGCATACGCATGTTCATGGACATCAAATCGCCGGCGGGCTTTCTCGACAAGCTGAAGATGCTGCCGCTGCTGACCGAAGCGGGCAAGTTCTTTCCGAAAACAGTTCCGACCGGGCCGTGCAAGGAAGTGATCAAGCGCGACAGTTTTTCTTTGCTCGACTTCCCTGTTCTGAACTGCTGGCCGCAAGATGCCGGGCGATTCATCACTCTGCCGTGCGTGACCACACGCAGCCCGAAATCCGGCAAACGAAATCTGGGCATGTACCGCATGCAGGTTTACGACGAGCGCACGACCGGAATGCACTGGCAGCGCCAGAAAGTCGCCGCCGAGCACGCCCGCGAGCGCATGCGGGCGGCCGTCGAAGGAAAGTCGGCTGCGGTGGACATTATGGCGCGCTCGTCGGGCGGAAGCATTCTGCCCGAAGGCCAGCGGCCATCAGGAAGGATGGGCGTTGCCGTCGCGATCGGCACCGATCCCGCTTTAACTTTCTCCGCCATCGTGCCCGCGCCGCCGGAGATTGAGGAATATCTGATCGCCGGATTTCTTCGGGGAGCGCCGGTCGAACTGGTGAAGTGCGAAACCGTCGATCTGGAAGTTCCGGCGTCCAGCGAAATTGTCCTCGAAGGCTACGTGAATTTAGATGAACTCCGCACTGAGGGTCCATTCGGCGACCACACCGGCTTTTATTCGCTGGAAGATCTCTATCCGGTCTTCCACGTCACTTGTGTGACGCATCGCAAAGATCCGATTTATGCAACCACGATTGTGGGCAAGCCACCGCAGGAGGACGCCTACATGGGCAAGGCGGTGGAACGAGTTTTTCTGCCGCTGATGAAGCTGACGATCCCCGAACTGGTCGACATCAATCTGCCGATCGAAGGTGTGTTTCACAACCTGATGATCGTCTCGATTCGGAAGTCGTACCCCGGGCAGGCGCGCAAAGTCATGCACGCCATCTGGTCGCTCGGGCAGGCCATGTTCACCAAGTGCATTGTGGTAGTAGACGAAGACGTCGACGTGCAAGACCTGGGCGATGTGGTGTTGAAAGTGTTCAACCATATCGATCCGGAGCGTGACATCCAGTTCACTCTTGGCCCAGTCGATTCGCTCGATCACGCCTCACGCCTGCCGAACTACGGATCGAAGATGGGAATTGATGCGACGCGCAAGTGGGCCAGCGAGGGCTTCGCCCGCCCCTGGCCGGACGAGATTGTGATGGACGCCAAGACGAAGACCTTGGTCGACAGCAAGTGGAAGGCGCTCGCCAAAGAGTTGGGGATCGGCTAGGTCAGCGCACGCTCGCTCAAAGCTCAATGAATCAGCTTCAGCACGCGGGCTCCCCAATGAGCCGCAAATCCTAACGCGATCACGAATATCAGGCCGGTGATCCGCTGCGAAAAAGTGTTCTTGCTCCAAGCCTGGAGCACGGCAAGGATTCAAACGAAGAAGAAACCGACTGCCATCACCGCCAATGACTTCATGAACATCATCCACTCCTTCATAGTTGCGAGATGAGTTCATTCTGCTCCCCTCCACTGGGCAGCGCAGTGATGCAAGTCACGGTGTGGAGTCGGGCTCGGTGGCGGCGGGCAGGCGGTCGTATCCACGGCATTGCAGCACTGGCAGCCGCGGATATTTTGGGAAAGTCGGATCGCTCAACGAGCGCTCGCAGAACAGAAATGTCGATCCGCGATCGGAACGCCGCACTCGAGTGAATTGGCAATCGGCACAAAGGCCTGCGCGGTCTTTGCTGGCGATGTCCATCAGTCAAAAACTCCTCCTTGCCTTGGATGGCGGCTCAAAAAAGGGGCTAGCCAGCCAACCTGAAGAAAAATTAACCGAAATTTCACTGCTGCATCCTTGAAGGTCGGTAAGTCCCTTTGCTATAAGCAGCTTACCTAAAACATTCGAGGATCTCATGACCTCTGCTCAGCGGTTTGGTTTGCCCGCGATCTCTCTGCTTTTAGTTCTTACGGTGGCTGCGGTCTGCGCGTCTCCGGTCGCTCTCGCCCAGCAAACCTTGGGATCAATGAACGGCACCGTCAGCGACGTGAGCGGCGCGGTCGTCTCCGGCGCCACCGTAACCGCGCGCTCGGTCGACACCAACCTCGAAGTGAGCGCGATCAGCAGAAACGATGGCTCGTTCAGCATCGCCGACCTGCCCATCGGCACTTACAAAGTGACGTTCAGCAAAGACGGCTTCCAGAGCGCGGTCTACCCACAGATCATCCTACAAGGAAACCGCACCGCCACGGTAAACGCCAAGCTGAAGCCGGGCGCGATTTCGACGACGGTAACAGTTGAGGCCACGCCCTTGCTGAACGAAACCGACACGACCACGGGCTACGTTCTCGGCAGCGATGTCATCGACAACACTCCGCTTGGAACCGGCAGTTTCACGCAGCTCGCGATCCTGAGCCCGGGCGTGAACGCGGATCTGCTTAATACCTCCGGGACGAACGCCGGCTTCGGAAATCAAAGCATCTGGGCCAACGGGCAACGCGACTCCAGCAACAGCTTCCTGTTCAATGGCGTCAACGCCAACAACATCTTCAACGGCAAGTCTTCCAGCCAACTGACATCGGGGCGCGTAGCGGTGAACGTAGGACAAGGGAACAATAGTCAAACCGGCGAAATTCAGACGAGCACATCAGTCTACGGGGCGATTGGCCAGGCTCTGCCGACGCCACCGCCCGAGACGATTCAGGAACTGCACGTGAACTCGGCCATGTACGACGCCTCGCAGGGCGCCAACAGCGGCGCACACATCGAGGTGACGACAGCGTCGGGCACGAACAACCTTCACGGCGGCGCGTGGACGTACTACCAGACGGGTGGATGGAACGCGAATCCCTGGTTCAACCGAAATGCCGGGTTCTCAACGCCCCCTCTGCATCGCCTGGTGTTTGGCGGAATGTTTGGAGGACCGATTAAGAAAGACAAGCTGTTCTTCTTCGGGTCGTATCAGGGACAACGCGTGACCGACCAGTTGCTGGGCAACTCGCTGGTACCGGTTCCTGCGGAAACGCCCGATTCCAACGGCGTGTACGGAACCAACGGAAGTCTCAATCTGACCAGCGATCGCTCGGCCGGTACCCTGGCAAATCTCGTCAATGCGGATTTTGGAACTCCTTGCGGCGGGGGCTCGCGGCTTTGCACAGCGGCGGATATGGATCCGGTAGCTGTGAACATCATGAACCAGAAAGCGCCCGATGGCAGCTTCTTCATTCCGAACGCAGTCGATCCAAGCCAACTGCAAACCTTGCAGAACCTGGGCGCAGATGCCCGCATCCAAGGGCCGCCGGCGCTCTTCCGTGCCGACCAGGTGATTACGAATGTCGATTACAATTTCAGTGCCAAGGATCGATTTGCCGGAAAGTACTACTACCAGCGAGACCCAAACACCAATTCGTTCTCCAACAGCTCGCTGCTGGGATTTCCGACGACGTTGAACGCTGGAAGCCAGGTGTTCGCTTTGGACAATACTACGGTCCTCAGCCCGAACCTGACATGGGAGCAGCGCTTTGGCTTTATTCGCGAGGTGGCTTATGCTGGCACCAAGCAGTTCATCGGACCATCCAGCGAAGGCATCACCATTCCCGGTTACACTCAGTTCCCGCAAATCAATATCGCCAATGGAGACGGTCTGTTTCACTCGCTGACGGCCGGGCCTTCGAACTTCGCCAATGCAGGAATCTTCCAGAACAATTTCGGAGGGTCCAGCAACCTGGGCTGGGTCCACGGACCGCACTCGGTGCAGATGGGATTTAATTTTGACTACACGCAGTTGAATGTGATCAACAAAGACTCTCAGACGGCGCGGCTGAATTTCGCCGATTTCAGCACCTTCATGCAGGGGAGCCTGTGCAGTTTCGTGAACTCCTGCGGCTTCTCGGCATCGCCGTCGGAGCTGTTTTCCGGTGTGTCGAACCGTCACTTCCGATCCCGGCAGGCTGGCCTCTATATCCAGGACGACATTCGCCTGAAATCGAATCTGAGCGTAGACCTGGGACTGCGGTGGGACTGGGACGGCCCTTTGGTGGAAAAGAATGGCTTACTTACCAATTTTTATCCCAGCAGTTATTCGTATGATCCGGTTTCCGATACGTTTGGAAATAACGGGCAAGCCATCGGCCTGGTGATTGCCGGAAATAACAAAGCCTTCGGCAGCAAGGGCGTGAGTAACTCAACCCTCACCGGCCGGCAATGGGGCTTCGCTCCCAGGCTGGGCGTTGTTTATAGCCCCAGTTTCATGAAGAGCATTGTGGTGCGCGCCGGCGTCGGGCTTTACTACGACCGCGGCGAATACTTTTCCGAATTTGCGCAGCCTGCCGGCGGTGGAATCAGTGGACCGTTCGGGGTCACGATGGCCGAGCCGTTCGTGGTGCCGAACTTTGCCGATGGCAACACCGCAACGTTCGCGCTTCCGTTTGGTACGAATCCGCCTCCGCCCCCGCCTTCCAATTTCACCAACGTAATTGGCCTGATCCCGAACGCTGCCAACCTGGTCGCACAGACCACGCCTTTTTGTACGTTCAACAACCAGTTCGGATGCAGCGGCTTGTTCTTCGCGGGATACGACCCCAAGAACAAGCTGCCCTATTCGGAGAACTGGACTCTCGATTTACAGTGGCAGCCTAGCAATGCATGGGTTGTGACCGTAGGATACGTCGGCAATCACGGAGTCCACGAGATCATCCCGCTGCCCTTCAACCAGGCACAGCTCGCAACCCCGTCGCATCATCTGCTGGTAGGAGGCCCATTCGAGCAGCAGTATTCCTATGGCTGGCAGGTATCCGGCGTACCCGCTGAAGACCCTTCACTGGGTGGCATCCAGACCCTGGTTAATGGTTTCAACAGCGGCAACGCAGCCCTACGCACGCCTTACATCGGCTTCGATCCCAACTCGACCTCCTACCAGGCGAGAGGAGTTTCCACCTACAACGCGCTGCAGGTCGGCCTGAACAAGCGGATGAGCCACGGATTGCTGGTTACGGCCTCCTACACTTATTCGCACACACTCGACGAGCAGAGCGGACTGGGGCTTTTTTTCACCGGTAACGATCCCAACAACCTCAAATCGAACTACGGCAACTCAGACTATGACCGTACGCACGTCTTCGCGCTCAGCTACGTGTATGACTTGCCGAAAGTGGCCCGGGCGAAGGGCGTGCTGGACTCTCTCGTGAACGGATGGGGCATAAACGGCGTCACGACACTCCAGAGCGGCCAACCGTACAG
>Ga0209698_10001997_pt1 | contig 23308 bp, 23 predicted proteins | sample LitLauG_LLR_2012_FD_187203 | JGI IMG/M metagenome (GOLD analysis project Ga0209698, IMG submission 187203) | Freshwater sediment microbial communities from Pennsylvania, USA - Little Laurel Run_MetaG_LLR_2012 (SPAdes) (version 2) | ecosystem: Environmental > Aquatic > Freshwater > Creek >... | reverse complement strand
TACCATAATTGTTTGACTTCATAAAAATTTAAGGCTCTGTGAAACGGCAGTTATGTTTCCGAGCAGGCTGCGATCATGGATAAGAAGAAGCTGGAATACTTCAGAAAAAGGCTGGAAACGCGGCAGCAGGAACTGCGCCACATGGTTTCCCGCAATCAGCAGGACGGCCGCAGCGCCGACGAAGAGGCGACGCAGGATATCGCCGATCGCGCCGCTAGCTCTTACACCAAGGAATTCCTTTTCAGCCAGAGCAACAACGACCGCCAGTTGCTGATGATGGTGGACGGCGCTCTCGCCCGCCTGCGTGAAGGCAGTTTTGGGGAATGCGTCTCCTGCGGCAAGGAGATCAACGCCAAGCGCCTGGAAGCGGTGCCGTGGACACGGCACTGCATCGAGTGTCAGGAGAAGGCGGAGAAGGGCCAGCTCGAAGCCACCCACTAGAATCCGCTAATCCCGTCGTTGATTTAGAACCGCCGCCCCGCGCGGCGGTTTCGTTTTCCATGTAATTCCGCTGGGCTGTAGGGTACAACCGCATGCCGCTCGCATTTTGGTGCAACTAATTTCCACTTGCCAGACGGTACTACTCTGGTTACTATGCACGCATCTTTTTCGGCTCCGTTTTCGCGTACTTATGAATATCGGCGAAACCATCCGCAACTACCGGCTTCAAAAAGGCATGTCGCAGGGCGACATCGAGAAGCGTACCGGATTGTTGCGTTGCTACCTTTCCCGGGTCGAGAACGGCCACACCATCCCCTCCCTCGACACCCTGTCCAAAATCGCAGGGGCCATGGACTTAGCTCTGTCGCAGTTCTTCTCGGAAGGGCATTCCAACGGACATAAGGGACTCCCTCAGCTCTCCGACGACGAGGTGCGTTTCCTCAGCCAGATCCGCCGCTACGCTGCCAACCTGAACGACAGCGACCGCAAGTTGGTTCTAGCGATGGTCAAGAAAATGGCTTCCAGCTCGAAATAGGCTCGAAGCAGGCTTTAGGCTTTGGGCTCTAGGCTTTCGGATTTTCGCCGCAGCCGGTTTTGCCGCATTGGGACGGAAATCAAGACCCTCCAAACCGACGTCTGGCCCTACCTAAAGCCGATCGCCTAAAGCCTAAAGCCCGCTTGTGCACCATTGGCCCTTGTCCTGCGGGAACCTCGCGGCTGGCCCGCTGCCCGCGTTAATCTGTCAGCAGGGGCAATCTGTGACCATTGATGAAGAACTGAATTTACTCGACCAGCAACTCCGCCGGCTGAAGATCGAGTACGAGATCTTCTTTAGCAATCCGGCCAAACGCCCCCCTACCGACGTCGAGTGGAAAGTGCTCACCTTGATCCGCAAATTCAGCGACGGTTCGCGGATGAGCTTCTCCCAGCGCTTCCGGTACAACGAAATGGCCCAGCGCTACGCCGTCCAAGCCGACCTCTGGCGCAAGAAAATGAGGATTCGCGAAGAGGGGTACCGCCGTCCGCAGGAAGCCATTCTTTCCGTGCAAGGCGTACGTCCTCCCGAGGAACGAGAGTCGAGGCATCGTCCGGTGTACGGCGTGAGCCGGAACGCTGAAGCCAACGCTGGCCATCAGCCCTTCACCGTGCAATGCTCCGACGCCGCCTCCGAAAAAGAAAAAGTAGAATCCCTCTACAACGCGCTCACCGCCGCCAAGCAGAAGTCAGGAGAAAAGGTTTCCGGCAGCCTGGATTCCTTCGCCGCCTTCGTCCAGAAGAAGACCGCCGAGATTCGCAAGCAGCATAAGTGCGACGCGGTCGTGTACTCCGTCGAAATCCAGGACGGCCATGTGAAACTGAAGGCGAAAGCGAAAGCATAGAGGCAGTTCTGAGCCTCCAGAGAATCGGTTGCTTTAGTTGCCTGCCTGGTTTTTCCCCTGAGAATTGAGAGCCGGGAACTGAGAACTCCTTTCCAAGCTGCTAGAATCTCCGGTTCGCCCCGAGGTCCTCATGTCCAAGGTCCAGCGTGCCATTCTCAGCGTTACCGACAAATCCGGGCTGGTCGATTTCGCCCGTAAACTCGCCGGTTTAGGCGTGGAACTTGTCTCCACCGGAGGCACGGCGAGGCTTCTTCGCGACTCCGGCATCGCCGTCAAAGACATTTCTGATTTGACCGGGTTCCCCGAGATGCTCGACGGTCGCGTCAAGACTCTGCATCCCAAAGTTCACGGAGGCATTCTGCATCGCCGGGAAGACAGCGCGCACCGGGCGGCGGTTGCGGAGCACGATATTCCCGCGATCGACATGGTAGTCGTGAACCTGTATGCCTTCGAAAAGACTGCCGCCCAGCCCGGCGTGCAGTTCGAGGAGTTGATCGAGAACATCGATATCGGCGGGCCGTCGATGATTCGTTCCGCCGCCAAGAATTTTCAGGATGTGGCGGTCGTGACTGCGCCCTCGGACTATAACGCGATTGCCGACGAGATGGCCCGCTCCGGGGGCGCGTTGTCCAAAGAAACCAAATGGCGGCTGGCACAGAAAGCCTTCGCGACTACGGCCGCGTACGACTCGGCCATCGCGTCCACCCTTGAGCGTGTCAGTTTGAACGGAAGTTTCCAGCTCGAAGCGCCGTCGGGTTTTCCGCAAACTTTGCGTTTGCAATTTCAGAAAACGATGGACCTGCGCTACGGCGAAAATCCACACCAGAAAGCCGCCATGTACGCCGACGCCACCGGTACGGGCGTAGCGAACGCGCACCAACTCCAGGGCAAAGAACTCTCCTACAACAACATTGTCGATCTGCAGGCCGCCTGGGACCTGGCGCAGGAATTCGACGACACGGTTTGCGCCATCATCAAACACACGAATCCATGCGGCACGGCCACGGGCAAGACGCTGGCCGAAGCTTATGTGCGCGCATTGGAATGCGACCCAGTGTCAGCGTTCGGCGGAGTGATCGGAGTAAATCGCACGGTCGACGCAGCGGCCGCCACCGAAATGGCCAAGCTTTTCTTGGAGGTGATCGCGGCCCCCGCCTTCGATCCAGGTGCAAAGTATATCTTCGGTTTGAAAAAGAACCTGCGTCTGGTCGAAGTCCCGGCCGGCCGGCAAACGTGGGTGCTGAAGAATATTTCCGGCGGAATGCTGGTGCAGGATGCCGACCTGCACAAACTAGCCGAATCCGATCTGAAAGTGGTTACCCAACGCGCGCCCACGCCGGAAGAAAGGCGGGCGCTGCTGTTTGCCTGGAAAGTCTGCAAGCATGTGAAGTCGAATGCCATTCTGTATGCCCGCGACGGACAAACCGTCGGGGTGGGCGCCGGCCAGATGAGCCGGGTCGACTCCTGCAAAGTCGGAGCAATGAAGGCGCAGCTGCCCCTCAAAGGTACGGTGGCGGCCTCCGACGCCTTCTTCCCATTCCCGGACGGCGTCGAGGAAATCGCCAAGGCTGGAGCCAGCGCCATCATCCAGCCAGGGGGTTCCGTGCGCGACCAGGAGGTCATCGAGGCCGCCGATCGCCTCGGGTTGGCCATGATTTTTACCGGAATACGCCATTTCCGGCACTAGTGATCGGGTCTTTGGGGTCCAAGTCCAACGCTTTCGCCCCTGTACTTCCGGATTCGTCGTCCTCCTCTGCTTTCTCTGTGTTCCCGAGCCCGGGCAAGGGTAGAATAGGAAATACCCGCGGGGGCCTTTCGGCATCCAACCGGTGTAAGGCTGCAATCCTTAGGATTTTCATGAAAAAACAGCTTTGGCTCGTCTTGTGTTTCATTTTTGCAGCGGCGATGTTGCTGGCCCAAAATCAGCCCTCTCACGCCGGGGATGCGTCCACCGCAGCGGGCGCCGAATCCGCCGCCAAAACAAAGGTTCCCGACCGCGCAGCCGCTTATTATCACTTTGCCCTGGCTCACATGTACGAGGAGCAAGTGGCGACTTACGGACGCAGTGAGCTCGCCAACAAGGCGATCGAAGAATACCGCGCCGCCATCGATGCCGACCCTACGTCCGCCTATCTCACATCGGGTCTGGCCGAACTCTATGCCAAGACGGGGCGCATTCGCGACGCCGTCGTCGAAGCGCAAGACATCATTAAGCGCGATCCCAATAACCTGGAGGCGCGCCGCCTGCTGGGCCGAATTTACCTGCGCTCGCTGGGCGACATGCAAGCGGGCAACGGATCGCAGAATGTCCTGAAACTGGCCATCGAGCAGTACGAGCAGATCGTCCGCCTGCAACCCGACAGTATGGACGACCACCTGCTTCTGGGTCGCCTGTACCGTCTGAACAATGACCTCCAAAAGGCAGAGAACGAATTTAAGACCGCGGTGAAACTGCAGCCCGGATCCGAAGAAGCCGTCACCACCCTGGCTTACCTCTACAATGAACTCGGCGATACCTCGCGAGCCGCGCAGGTCCTGAGTTCGGTTCCCAGCGTGGCCCGTTCCGCCAAGCTGTACTCCGCACTCGGTTACACCTACGAGCAACAGAAGCAATACAAGAATGCGGTGGAAGCCTACCGGCACGCCATCGAACTCGATCGCGACAATCTGGACGCGATTCGCGGTCTCGCGCAAAATCTCTTGAACGATGGCCAGGCCGATGCTGCCCTCGAACAATACAAAGTCATCGCCGATGCGAATCCGGAAGACGCGCAGACGTACGTTCGCATCGCCGAAATCTATCGCAAACAGGGCAAGTTCGATCCTGCGCTCGAAAATCTGAAAAAAGCCGAGTCCATGGTGCAGGACTCGGTCGAAGTCCCCTACAACATCGCCGCCATCTACCAGGCCCAGGGCCGCTACGACGAAGCGGTCCAGATTATGAAGGACCTGCTCAAGAAGTCGGAGAAGCCCGACACCAGCTATACCCAGGGCGAAAAGAGCAACCGCGCCGTGTTCCTCGAGCGTTTGGGCTCGATCTACCGCGACCAGGGCAACAATCAGGCTGCCAACGATACCTTCCGCCAGATGGTCGCACTCGGAGGCGAGGATAACGAGGAGCGGGGCTACCAGCAGATCATCGATACCTGGCGGGAGGCGAAGGAATGGCAGAAAGCCACCGACGTTGCCAAGGAAGCGGTCCAGAAGGTTCCGAAGAGCATCGATCTGAAAATGGTCCTGGCGGCGCAGCAGGCCGACACTGGCGATGCGGACAAAGCACTCAAAGACGTTCGCGCCCTGCTCAAGGGTGAGCCGAGCGATCGTCAGGTCTACATCACGCTGGCGCAGATGAACACGCGCCTGCGCCGTTTCAACGACGCCGAACAGGCTCTCGACAAGGCCGAGCAACTTTCCACCAAGCCCGACGACAAGGAATACATCTGGTTTCTCCGCGGCTCCACCTTCGAACGCGCGAAACACTACGGCGAGGCGGAGGAGCAGTTCAAGAAGGTTCTGGCCAGTGACCCGCAACATGCTTCCGCTCTGAACTATCTCGGCTACATGCTGGCCGACCAGAACACCAAGCTCGAAGAAGCGCTCGGCTACATCAAGAAAGCGGTCGACCTCGATCCCGCCAATGGCGCCTATCTCGACTCGCTCGGCTGGGCGTATTTCCGCCTGGGAAAATTCGAACTGGCGGAAGAGAACCTGGTGAAGGCTTCCCAGAAAATCAATACCGATCCTACCGTCCATGATCATCTGGGCGATCTCTACCAGAAGACGGGGCGCTTGAAGCTCGCGGCCACGCACTGGGAGCGCGCCCTGAACGAGTGGAATCGCACGATCGCCGCCGAGGTCGATGCGGCCGCTGTAGCCAGCGTCCAGAAGAAGCTCGATTCCGCCAAGATCAAACTGGCCAGAGAAGACAGCAGCAAACAGTAGATGGAGCGACGGGTGACCCGCCCGTCGAGCCAGTCCAACAAATCTCGGTTCTTGGGTCTGCCGCACGTACAACCATGTCCCGACTACGCAAAACCGGCTTGGCCGCCCTCATCCTCCTGTTGCTGGCCCTGGCGTGGGTCGCCTCAAAGATGATCCTGCCGAAGCCGCAGTCGTCGTTCGTCAATTTGCAACCCGCTGCCGACTTCACGCTAAACGATCAGGATGGCAAGCCGTTCGCACTCTCAAGCCTACGTGGATCTCGTGTCGTGCTGGTGTTCTACCGCGGCTATTGGTGACCGATCTGCATGCGACAACTGCGCGAGTTCGCGCAGCACGCCGATGAATTCGGACAAGAAAAAGCACGCCTGGTGGCGATCAGCGTGGACGATCAGGAACACGCCCATCTGGTCTGGGACAAGCAGGCCGGCCACAGGTTCGTGATTCTCAGCGATCCCGACGCGCGCGTGATTCGTCAGTATGGGCTGTTGCATCCCCACGGCAAAGGCGATGACGATATCGCCCTGCGCACGACGTTTGTAATCGACGAACAAGGCCGCCAACGCTGGCGCAAAGCTTCCGCTACGGTCCTGGAGATTCCCAAGGCCGCGGATGTGGTGCAACAGTTACGCGAGATGCAGTAGGCTCATTGTTGACGGAAGCGATCCAAACAGCATTCAACAATCAAAAATGAAGAATGCTAGACTTTTCTCATGCTCGCCGACTATGCGGTGCGCGTTGAAGACTCCCGTGGACGCCGCTATCCCGAGCCCCCGCATCCCTACCGCAACGACTTTCAGCGTGACCGTGACCGGGTCGTCCATGCCCGCGCCTTCCGCCGTCTGGAAGCCAAGACCCAGGTTTTCACGCGCCGTTATTCCGACCACTTTCGAAACCGCCTGACCCACACCATCGAAGTCGCCCAGATCTCGCGCACCATCGCCGCCCAACTTGGATTAAACACCGACCTGGTCGAAGCGCTGGCGCTGGTGCACGACATCGGGCATCCTCCCTTCGGCCACGCCGGTGAAAAAGCGCTCGACGCCGCCATGCGCCGCCACGGATTGTCGTTTGACCACAACCTGCACGCGCTCCGCATCGTCGAAGACTTCGAGCTTCGTTACGCGTCGTTTCGCGGGCTCAATCTGACGTTCGAAGTCCGCGAGGGAATCATCAAACACTCGCATGACTACGCTCCCAAAGACCATCCAGAACTCATGGAATACGTATTGGAGCAGCGACCACCGCTCGAAGCGCAGCTCATCGACCTGACCGACGAGATCGCCTACAACACCGCCGACTTAGACGACGGTTGCGAAGCGCACCTGCTGACCATCGAGCAGATTGCAGCCGGGGTGGCGATTTTTGATCGCTGCTATCGGGAAGTTCGCGACCTTTACTCCGGCGCCGCCGAGAAGCTGCAATTCAACGAGACGCTGAAGCGCGTGTTCGACCGCCTGGTGAGCGATCTTATCGCCAATACGCAGCACCGTCTCAAGCAGGCCGAGGTTTACACCCTGGACGACATTCGCCAGCATCCGGAGCGGCTCGCCGCCTTCAGCCTGGAGGTCGAGGAAGAGCGGAGCCAGTTCAAGGATTTCCTCTACGAGAATCTCTATTTCAGCCCCGCACTCGAAGGCGAAAAAGAAGACGCCGACCGCATCATCGGAGAACTCTTCGCGCACTGGATGGAAGAACCCGACGACCTTCCCCGCACCTACCGCGAAAAGTCTGCACAGGAGCCGCTGCCGCGCGTGATCTGCGACTACATTGCCGGCATGACCGACCCGTTTATCTACCAGCAGTATGAGAAGTATTGCGGGGAGTAAGGTTCCGAATGGAGCGACGAGCGTCCTCGCCCGTCCTTCGCCGCGCTGGGCTATTTCGCGTACGTCACACTGTAGATCACGCCGCCCGAATCGTCGCTCAAGTACATCGATCCGTCGTCCCCAAACGCGATCCCCACCGGACGTCCCATCCACCGCCCTTTCTTCGTCTCGCCCGGCGCGAGCCATCCGGTGATGAAGTCTTCCGCGCCGCCCTGCGGCTGACCTTGGTCGTTGAGCTTCACCCGCACAACTTTGTATCCCGTCGGCACGCTGCGGTTCCACGATCCGTGAAATGCTACGAAGATGTTGTTGCGATACTCCGGAGGAAACATCGTGCCTTCGTAAAACGCGAGGCCGAGCGGAGCCGAGTGCGCCTGCATCTGCACTTTCGGCTCGATCACGCTCTGGCAGCGGTTATCCCCGGGCTTGGTGAAATTTGGGTCCGGAATACGGTCGCCATAGCAATAGGGCCAGCCGCCATCGCCGCCATTTTTTCCGAGATCGACAATCACCTCTGGCGGCAAGTCATCTCCCAGCCAATCGCGCCCGTTCACCGTGACCCAGACCGTGTCCGTCTTCGGATTCACGGCCATCCCAACCGCATTGCGCAGGCCCTTGGCGAAAATCCTCTGCCCGCTGCCGTCGGGATTGAACTCCATCACGGCTGCCCGCTGCGGATCTCTCTCAACGCAGACGTTGCAACTTGATCCCGCCGAGACGTACATCTTGCCGCCGCGAAATACGAGGCTGCGCGTGGAGTGCCCGCCGCCCGTCGGCAGATCGGTTAGCGTTTTCGGCCTTGTCGCCCGCAGTTTCGCCTCGTCCCAGTCATAGCGGCGCACCTTATCGCTTTCGGCCACGTAGAGTTTGCCATCGTAGAACGCGATCCCATGCGGCTCGTTCAGGCCATCGAGAACGGTCACTACCCGCTCTGCCTTGCCGGTGCGCGTCGCGTCGGGCAGCGCCTCGACCTTGCCCTCGCCCGACGCGCTGACCAGCAGCGTGCCGCCGGGACTGAAGACCAACATCCGCGGACCGTCCACTTCCGCGAAGACAGAGATGTGGAAGCCCTCGGGCAGGTTCAGTTTGTTCAGACTGAAGGGAGTCTTCTCGGCATAGCAAAGCAAGGCCAGGAGAAACGGGAAGAACAGAGCGGAGATGTAACGCTTCATCCTTTACTGGATGATCAAGGGTAGCTAGAAGATGCTCTCAGTGCACGCCGGCCAACGGGGCAGTGTCCTAGGGCGCAGCCACCCGAGTTACCACGTCATACAGAATCCTCGGCGCCCGCCGCAACTCTTCAACCCGAACGCGCTCGTCATTGCCATGTTCGGTCGAGCCTTCCTCCTCGGTCGCTGTGTAAGGACTATATCCATAGGCGTGGATGCCGAGCGGCCGGTAGCGCTGGTTCTCGGTGTAGCCGCTGGTAATCCGCGGCGCAACCGGAGCCTCCCCGAAATAAGCCCGCGTTACTTCGCGAATCGCGCTGTACAGCGCAGTATCTGTCGGAGACGAATTCGCCACGCGAAATTCCGCGCTCTCAGGTTCGACTGTCACATTCGGGTCGTTGACCACTCTCCGGATCGTTTCCAGAAATTCCTTCGGGTCGGCTCCGGGCAGCAGCCGCACATCGACATTGGCCCACGCTTCGGGCGGAATCACGTTGGTCTGCTGCGAGCCCCCGAGCATGGTCACCGCGATCGTGTCGCGCAGAAGAAAGTTGAGCGACTCATCCCCTGTGACCTGCTGCTGCACGCTCTTCTCCTGGATCGCCTTCCGGATGTCAGAGAACATCCGCGCCCGCTCCGGGGGTTCGTAGGGTGCCATGGTCCTGAAGAATTCATCGACCACCGGCAACACGCGCAGGGGTGGCTGGTACTGCATCAGCCGGTTCAAAGCCCGCACCAGCCGGTTCGGCGCCGAGTCCGGAATCGGACGCGATCCGTGTCCCGGCCGTCCATGCGCGGTGATGTGCAGCCAGAACGGAGTTTTTTCGCCCACGTCTACCCCCACATAGCGCAGGTTGCCGTTCTGCAGGAGATTCTCGCCGCCCTCGTTGATCAGGAACTCCGCGTTGCGCAGCCGTTCGCGCTGGTTAGCGATAAACCAGTCCGTGCCCGCGCCGGCTGCTTCTTCATCGCTTACAGCCAGAAGAATCACATCGCGGTCAAGCACGATCTTCTCGCGCTTCAGCATCACCATCACCACTAACTGCGCCAGACCTTCATTCTTCATGTCCTGCGCGCCGCGACCATACATCGATCCATTCACTACCGTGCCGCTGAAGGGAGGCACGATCCAATGGTTTGGATCGCTGGTGACCACGTCCATGTGATTCAGCAGGATGATCGGCCGCTTCGTCTGCGCGCTGCTGTGCGGCAGCACTGCCCACAGATCGGCGCGCCCGGGTACATATTCGAAAATCTGGTTCTCAATGCCTTCCGCGTCCAGAATCTTCTTGAAGAATTGCGCAGCCCGCATCTCATTCCCGGGCGGATTCGTCGTGTCAAGGCGCAGATAACGCTGCATCCAATCCACCGCCAGATCCGAATACTGTTGCATGTGTTCCAGCGAAATACGGGCCGAGGCTAATGCCGGCGTACCCGCTCGTGTTTGTGCAGCAGCACACGCCAGCCCACAAATAAGAAAAAGCGCGGTCCCGCCTAATACGGGTCGAAAATCAATCTTTTTCAATTCGTTTCACTCCCCGGGCCGCCGTCCCTGCACGCAGTTTTTATATCAGTTCCAGCCAAAATTACCGCCGTTGGAGCTGTACCCTTCCCACACGATAAGTTACAATATGTCTGAAAATAAAGCACTTGCAGTCTGTGCCAGGCAGATCGGCATTTGGCACGCAACCTGTTAATAGAAGGGCAAGCCTTTAATGAGGCTTACTTATTTCAGGCATCCGGAAGCATCGCGTTGGCCTTCCGAGTTTACAGATTCTGACTTAAATCGACGCAATCAAAACCGCGCAAAAAAGCGCGCGGAGTGGAGCTCCCACTCCCACTTGGAGGAAGTTCAAATGAAAAACCGCACCATCTTCGTTCTGCTGCTCGCCGTCGTCATGGCTCTCCCGGCCATCGCGCAGCAGACTTCCACATCTTCTCCGTCCCAGCCCGCGGCTGCCGCCCAGCCCGAAGCGCAGGCCACCGCCAACGCAACCGGCAAACCAGCTTTGCAGCCCGACACGCACGAAGGTTTCTGGGGCCACCTGAATCCGTTCGCCCGCAAGAAATATGTGCAGCGCCAGACCTCGCCGATCCGCGATCGCATCAACGAGCTCGATGAGCTCACCGCGTCCAACTCCAAGGCGATCAAGGACACCGATGCGCGCGCGCAGCAGGGAATCCAGCTCGCTTCCAACAAGGCAAACGAAGCGGATCAGCACGCCATCGAAGCCGGCAGCAAGGCGCAGGCTGCCCAGCAGACCGCCGACCAGGCGCACAGCCGGCTGAATAATGTCGAGAAGGTGGTCACCAACATCGACCAGTACCAGCCCACCACCCAAACCGAAATTCTGTTCAAGCCCGGACAGACCGTGCTCAGCAAGAACGCCAAGGCAGCTCTGGATGAGATGGCCACTCCGCTCAAGAGCCAGCACGGCTACGTGGTCGAAGTGCAGGGCTTTTCGTCCGGTCACGGACAGGCTGCCATCGCCAACTCGCAGAAGATGGCCGAGTCGGTGGTGCGCTACCTCGTTCTCAACCACGACATCCCGGTCTACCGGATTTATCTGGTCGGCATGGGCAACACCCCAACTCCGGCGGCCGCGGGCGAGGCCAAGCCGAAGCGCATCACTGGCGGCCGGGTTGAAGTCAGCCTGCTGAAGAACAACCTGGAGCAGCTCGCTTCGACCAGCACCACCCCGGCGACCACCGAACAGCCGAAGTAACCATACCCTTCCCGAAAAAGCCTCCCGTGGAAAAACGGGAGGCTTTCTTATTTTCGGAACCTTTGCTCCTTACTTCCTTACGTTCGCGCTGTGACGAACGCCTTGGTAATGCCAGCGACCGACGGTGTCCCCGCCTGTCGCATGATGGTCTCCAGTTCCCGGCGCATAATCGCCAGGACCGCCTCGACTCCCGCCTGTCCAAACGCTGCCATTCCCCAAGCGTAGGGCCGTCCGATGCCCACCGCCGTCGCTCCCAGGGCGAGAGCTTTGAACACGTCGGTGCCTCGCCGGATGCCGCCGTCGATCAAGACCGGAACTCTTCCTTTCACCGCGTCGACCACCTCGGGCAGACACTCGATCGTCGAGCGCAAGGTTTCCTCCGCGCGTCCACCGTGGTTGGAAACCACAATTCCATCGACTCCGTGCTCCACCGCCAGTTGCGCATCTTCCCGCGTGACGATGCCCTTCACCAGCAGCTTCATCTTGGTCACATCCTTCAGCCGCTTCACGAAGTCCCAGGTCAGGTCGGGCGCGTGCAGGCCCGTAACTTTTGACAGATCAAGTCCGTTGAGCATGGGCTTGGTGCGCGCATACCCGGTGAATCCACTTTCATGATAGACCGAGCAGTCCCGGTCATCCACGCGCCGCGCACGGGCGATCGTTTCGCGATTGCTGTCATTTTGCAGATCGACGGTAAGCACGAGCACCGGGCTGCCTGCCGCCTCGGCTCTCTTGATAATCGCCTGCGTGACATTCCAGTCGTTAGTTGGATAGAGCTGCTGCCAAACCGGCTCCCCGCGCGCCGCCGTCACTTCTTCGACCGAGGCACTGGCGACGGTCGACAGGATTTGTAGGTGGTGTCTGCTTCGCGCCGCTTTGGCCGCCGCCACCTCCCCCTCAGGGTGAAACGCCTTCATCGCACTGACCGGGGAAAGGAAGATGGGGGTCTCCCAAGTCGTTCCCAAGACGCGAATCGAAGTGTCTATTTTCGACACATCAATCAGCCGGCGCGACCTGATCTCTAGGCGGCTGTAGGCTTCGTGATTGATCCGCACGGTCGTATCGTCATCGACCCCAGTTGCCAGGTATGCGAAGTGCGCGGGCGGAAGCACCTTGCGCGCGACCGCTTCAAACTCCATCACGTCGAGCGCCTGTTCCGCACTCGTAATCAGCTCGGCAGCCTGCGCGGGAGTTTCCCCCGCCTCCGGCATCCCGCCGTGCATCGCCGGTCCAAAGAGAGTCCAACCGGAGGCCTTCAGCAACGCCGGGCTGGCGAGCGCCGGGCTAAGCGCAAGATACCGCAGAAACTTCCGCCGGCTGTCCGATACTCGCGAAGTCGAGCGCATAATCCTCCTGATGGTCATTGCGGTGAGATCCGGAGCAGCCTCATGCTGGCGGGTGAGGCGTGGATTCTGCTCCATCGGAGGGGCCGGAGTCAACCCAGCCTGTGCTATTCTTCCAGCGCATCATGGAAACTCTGTCCTGCTTTCGTACCTCGTCGCCGGTCGGTCCTCTTTTTCTTGCCGCATCGCCGAAAGGACTCGTGCGCCTCGAATTTGAGGCGCGCGTGCAGAATCTCAATCCCAGGGCAATTCAGCTTGAGGAATCGCGGGAAGTCCTCGCTCCCTACCTTGATGAGCTCAACCAATACTTCGCCGGCCAGCGGCGCCAGTTTTCCATTCCTCTCGACCTCCGCGGCACCGAATTTCAGCTCAAGTGCTGGCGCGCGCTGCTCGACATTCCGTACGGCGAGACGCGCAGCTACCGTGATCTGGCCCGGGCCATCAGTCACCCGAATGCATTTCGCGCAGTCGGTATGTCGAACAACCGCAATCCGGTCGCGATTGTAGTTCCGTGTCATCGGGTGATCGCCGCCGACGGCTCGCTCTGCGGCTACGGCGGCGGACTCGACGTCAAGCGCAAGCTGCTCGAACTCGAAAGTGCACAGCTGCCTGGCAGCGTCAGCCTATTTTCTTGTATTCCGGAAAAGATCGGAGCATAATCGCGCTCAACCTGGGGTGTGGGCCCATGTTGCCGCGGTTCGACTATTCAGTTACCGTCCTCGTGTCGGTCGACGCAGCCTTTCTCGCCTTCCAGGATCTCAATCGCCTGCTTCATCGCGGCGTCTACGAAGATGCCTCGTTCGTCGAGGGCAAACCCTGGGAGGTCGGCAGCCGCCTCCGCTACGTCGTAGTCAAGCCGGTCAAGACTACGATTTCCGCCGTGGTGAATGCTGTGAGTCCACCCCGTGCGATCACATTGCTCAACCACGCCCTGGGCGTCACCGCCGAACAGCATGTTACGTTCAGTCCCGATCTGGGGGGCGGTACTCGCGTGCGCATGACTGTGGAATGTGTGGGCGAGCCGACTGAATTTTCCCAAGATGTGGTTCAACAGGCAGTCGAATTTCTCGTAAAGGACGCCCTCGACACCGTGGTCACACGCTGCAACCAGCGGCGCACTTCTTCTGCCTTGCCTGAATGATCGAACCGATCATCGCCAGGGATTCCTGTACACTATCCAGCCATGGCGAGCCGAACCTGGGCATTCGCAGTGCTCCTGATCCTCTGCGCTGTCTCCCCGCTGCTCGCGTGCAAGTGGGTTTATGGTTTGTGGTTTCTCGTTCCTACGAAAATCGTTGCGATTTGGCCAGAAACTAGCAACCACGAAACCAGCCAACTGAGAAAACCAACTCAATTCTCTTGAACTCCATCGCCACATCCCCGACCTCGACCCTCCGCAAAGCCAGCCTCTTCTACTTCGTCTTCGTCATGTTCTCCTACACCACCGGAGGCCCGTTCGGCCTAGAAACGATGGTGACCACCAGCGGCCCCGGTATGACCCTGCTCTACCACCTGCTCATCCCGTTCTTCTGGTGTATCCCGGTCTCGCTCGTCTCCGCCGAACTCACCACCGCCATGCCGATCGAAGGCGGCTTCTACCGCTGGAGCCGTGCCGCCTTTGGAGACTTCTGGGGATTTCTCGCCGGATGGTGGAACTGGTCCGCTTCTTTTCTCCTCGGTGGCTCCTATGCCGTGCTCTTTACCGACTACCTTGCCTATTACTTCCCGCAACTGGTCGGCTGGAAACACTGGCTGGTTTCATTCCTCCTGATCGCGCTCATCACCTGGCTCAACATTCGTGGCATCCAGATGGTCGGCAAAGCCGCTACAACTTTCGAAATCTTTGTCTTCATCCCGGTGATTGCCATGATTGTTCTCGGCCTGGCGAAGTGGCATCACAATCCGTTCGTGCCGTTTGTGCCGTCAAACCAGCCATTTGCCACGGTGTTTGGCGTTGGCCTCGCTTTGGGAATCTGGCTCTACTCAGGATACGAACAGCTCTCGACCGTGGCCGAGGAAGTCGAGAATCCGCAGCGCACTTATCCGCGCGCGCTGGCTCTGGTCGTTCCGCTTTCCATGGCTACCTACTTCTTGCCAACCTTTGCTGCCCTGGCCGCGCTTGGCAACTGGCAGCAGTGGAAGGATGGATACTTTTCGACTGCGGCGCAACTCATTGGCGGTCCCTGGCTGGGGAATCTGATGACGGTTGCCGCCATGGCCGGTACGATGGCGCTACTGAACAGCACCGTCCTCACCACCACTCGCATGCCCTTTGCCCTGGCGGAGGACGGATACCTGCCGCCCTTCCTCACTGCCAAACACCCGCGCTATGGTACGCCGTGGATTGCGATCTTGGTCTCCGCCGCTATCTATGCTTCGCTCGCTCTGCACACGCTCGGCCAATTGATCAGCATCTACGTCTGGTTGCGTGCCGCCACCACCGTGATGACCGTGCTCTCGGCGTGGGCGCTGCGCCGGAAGCGTCCCGATCTGCCGCGCGCCTTTCGCATTCCCGGCGGGCGTGTGGGTTTGGCTTATGTCGTCGCTTTGCCCATCATGATGACTTGCATTGTGATTTACACGCTGCGCTACAGTGACCCGATTTCCCTCCGCTGGGGACCGTGGGCGCTCGCTGCCGGGCCGGTGGTCTACGTTGTCGTGAAATGGTTCGCAAGACGGGCGGCGATTCGGACTAGCAGTGCAAGGTAAGCAGGTAGCGTTGCAAGTCGTCGAGACTTTCTGCGCAGTCTCGCCCTCAGCCCAGCGCTGGCCAATCCTGCGCTAATAGCTGTCGGAAGCAATGCATTTTTCTCACAACCTGTAAAATCTCTTCGATTTGTCGAGGATCACGTGCGACCCACGATTCAGCAACTTAGCCGGCAAGTTCGCGATCGTGCCGTCTCCCCCGTCGAGCTCACCCGCGACTGTCTCGCTCGCATCGAGAACCTCAACCCGAAACTCAACGCCTTCATAACTGTGCTCGCTGACTCCGCTCTCGATCAGGCTCGCCAAGCCGAACAGGAAATTCAGCGCGGCAACTATCGCGGCCCGCTCCACGGCATTCCCATCGGACTGAAAGACATTCTCGACACCGCCGGTATCCGCACCACCGCCGCCAGCGCCCAATACAAAGACCGCATCCCTACCGAAGACGCAGAAGTCGTCCGCCGCCTGCGCGCCGCCGGAGCCATCATTCTCGGCAAACAGAACCTGCATGAATTCGCCTACGGCGGCAGCTCTTTGATCAGCTTCTTCGGCGAGGTGCACAACCCATGGGATGTCTCGCGGCTTACGGGAGGCTCCTCTGGAGGCTCTGCTGCCAGCGTCGCGTCCGGCTTGGGGTTTGCCGCCATCGGCACGGACACGGCTGGTTCCATCCGCCTGCCCGCTGCCTATTGCGGAGTGGTTGGACTCAAGCCGACCTACGGCCGCGTCAGCGCCCGGGGAGTGGTGCCGCTGTCATGGTCGTACGATCACGTGGGCCCGCTTGCGAACTCGGTGGTTGACGTAGCGCTGATGCTGCAAGTGCTCGCGGGCTACGACGCGAGCGATCCTGCCAGCGTAGACACGCCCGTGCCCGACTTCAGCTCGCACCTCGACCAACTTCCGCCCAAGCTGCGCATCGGCGTGCCGCGGGCTTTCTTCTTCGACGATCTGAATCCTGAAATTTCGGCCGCGATGGAAAAAGCAATTCAGGTTTTCCGCGAACTCCACGCCGAGATTCGTGACGATGTGAAGCTCGAAGTCTCTACCGACCGCACCCTCGCAAGCGCCGAAGCGTATGCCTTTCACCAGCCGCTGGTAGCCCGCGCCCCCGAACTTTACCAACCGGCCACGCTCACCCGCATCAAATCGGGCGAGAACATTACCGCCGCCGATGCCTTGCGGGCCGGTCGCGATCTCCAGGCCAGCCGTCACGCCATTCGCAGAATATTTGATGAAGTCGATATTCTGCTCACGCCCACGGTGCCCATCCCGCCACCGAGCATCGCGGCTTTGCTCGAGCACCCTGAAAATCTGCGCCCGCAAGAGCTGATCATGCTCCGGAACACACGCCCCTTCAATGTTTGGGGAATCCCCGCCATCTCAGTCCCTTGCGGATTTACAGAAGATGGCCTGCCGATTGGCCTGCAACTAGCCGCCGCACCGTGGAAAGAAGATCTGCTACTGCAAGTTGCGCTCGCCTACGAACAAGCCACAGAGTGGCACAACAAGACACCGGGCCGAGGAAACTAAACAATTCTGGCGTGAGCCCGATCACTGCCTTTGCTCGCAAACACCTGTCACCCTGAGCGAAGGTGACCATTCACGAAGTGAATGGCCACCGCAGTCGAAGGGCCCCTACTCGCTGCTATGCCGCATGAGCGAAAGACGTACTGCGTGTACATCATGGGCAGCCTCTCGTGAACTCTCTATATCGGCATGACCGGCAACCTGCACAAACGAGTCTTCGAGCACAAGTTCCATCGAATTGAAGGGTTCACGGACAAGTATCAGGTAGAGCGCTTGCTGTACTGGGAATCGTTCGACGAAGTTCAGAAGGCGATCAACCGCGAAAAGCAGCTCAAGGGCTGGCGGCGGTCGAAGAAGATTGCGCTGATCGAGGCGCTCAACCCGCACTGGCTTGATCTGGCGCAGGGATGGTTTCCCTGGATGACAAGTTCCAGTGAGAGTAGGGGTCCTTCGACTCCGCAGACGGATTCGCATGCGCGAATCCGCCCGCTCCGCTCAGGATGACAGGGGTATCGTTTACTCGACAATCGTAACGATTTTCGTCTGGCGACCAAGAGTCGTGGGCAGGTCGCATGGCACTATCACCGAAAGAATGGACACTGGAATCACCTTATCCATCACACGTACAGCTCTAGCTCGTATCTTACGGCCGGCCTCGGTTCGAGAATCGACAAAGCCTGCCTCGAAAATCATTTTGTCAAGCCTCACAGCCTTAATCTTCTGCGGGTCCATCTGTCCATCTCGCTCCATTTGAGTTTGCCATAATGGAAAGTGTGTAGAACCCTCTTGCTGAATCTCTGAGACACCTCCAACCACTGCGATCTTCTCTAGCTTTACTGCGACGCGTGGTGCATCGCTTGGAATTTCATCCTTCTGAAACTGCTTTGCCCAGTCCTCGCCGGCTTTCGTCGCCGCCTCGGCCGAATGAAAATCCGCCACAATCATTCGCGCCAGCTCTTTCTTCAGCGCCATCGGATGCGCCTTCCCGCTCACTGCATCCACCTTCATCCCTGCAATCTGCTCCGACTGCACATCTGTGAGCAGCTCGTAATAACGCCACATCATCGCGTCGGAAATCGACATGACTTTCCCGTACATTTCCAGCGGCGGCTCGTGAATGCCGATCGCGTTCCCCAGCGACTTCGACATTTTGTTGACGCCGTCGAGGCCCTCGAGAATCGGCGTGGTCAGCACCACCTGCGACTCCTGTCCGTACGCGCGCTGCAACTCGCGCCCAACCAGCAGGTTGAACTTCTGGTCCGTACCGCCCAGCTCGACATCGGCTTCGAGCGCCACCGAGTCGTAGCCCTGCGCGAGCGGATACAGGAGTTCGTGCACGGCGATTGGTTTCTCCTCCAGAAAGCGCTTGTGAAAGTCCTCGCGCTCGAGCATCTGCGAGACCGTGTACTTTGCCGTCAGCCGGATGAAATCTTCTGCTGAGAACTTCGAGAACCAGCGGCTGTTGAAATCAACCACTGTCTTATCCGCGCTGAGAATCTTGAAGACTTGCGCCTTGTAAGTCTCGGCATTCTGCTCAATCTGCTCGCGCGAAAGCGGCGGGCGCGTGGCCGAGCGGCCTGTAGGATCGCCGATCATCCCGGTGAAATCGCCGATCAGGAAAATGACGGTGTGCCCGAGCTCCTGAAAATGTTTCAGCTTGCGCAGCAGGACGGTGTGTCCCAAATGAAGATCGGGTGCGGTCGGATCAAACCCTGCCTTGACCCGCAGCGGCTTGCCCGAAGCCCGAGAGCGTTCGAGCTTCGCCCGCAGCTCCGACTCCTTCACAATCTCGGCCGCGCCCTTCTTGAGGTAAGCCAGTTGTTCGTCAACCGGTGGAAAGTTAGCCATGCGTTTCGATTATAACGATCCGGCCTGCGCAGCCGCTGCGAGCTACGAGCCGCGAGCGAGCGCACGAATCGGTTTGCTCGGAGCCCGAAGCTGGTAGCTACTGGCGCCGATAGAAGCTCAGCCCGGCGTCCCCTTGTTCCAACTTGCGGTACCGTCGCAACTCACCGAAGTCTTCTCTCGGATCGAATCTCTTCTCGTGCTCGGCAATCACCACGCTTGCATCGCGCAACATCTTCGATCCGGCTAAAGTTTCCAAAGTCCGCGCGTATTCTTCCCGCAAGCGGTAGGGCGGATCGAGAAACACAAAATCGGCGACTACGCCCGCCCTTTCCCACTGCCGTAGGGTTTTTCCCACCTTGTCCTTCACGATCTGGAACCCGCCCGCAATTCCTAACGACCGCAGATTTTCCCCGATCAGTTCCGCCACCGCTTTGGAAGACTCAGCGAAGTAGGCGAAACCAGCCCCGCGGCTCAACGCCTCAATCCCCACGGCTCCCGTGCCCGCGTAGAGGTCAATCCACGTTGTTCCGGCCAGTGCCTCGGGATCGCCCGCGCACAGCACGTTAAACAGCGTCTCGCGCAACCGGTCCGACGTAGGACGAATGTCCATCCCGCGCAACGACCGCAGCGGCCGGCTCCGATAGTGTCCCGCAATCACCCGCATAATCGTATGTGGCGCGGACCCGCCCTGAGCGTAGTCGAAGTGACTCCTGCCCGCGGAAAGCACGCAGCGAAAGTTACGCCGCCCGGCTCTCCAGCCCCGTGACTTTCGATTGCCGGTTTAGCAACTTTGGGCCCTCCCCCAGTGTCTAACTAGATAGAATACTGGTAGGGGAGTCTATGCGCAGTTGGTCCATCCTGGTCGGGCGTCTCTTCGGAATTGAAATCCGTATCCATCTGACGTTCTTCTTTCTGCTTGTGTTCGCCCTCGGAATGGAAAAGGCGACTCAGAATAGTGCTGCAGCGATGCGCGTCTTTTGCCTGGTCGGGGTCATCTTTGGCAGCGTGGTCGTGCACGAACTCGGTCATGCCCTTGTTGCACGTGGTTCCGGCGTTCCGGCCAAAGGTATCATCCTTCTGCCCATCGGCGGCATTACCATCCTCGACGAAGCGCATGCGATCCCAGATCCGATCAACGCCTGGAAGCGAGATATTCGCATTGCCATTGCTGGGCCGCTCGTAAACCTGCTGATCGCCGGAATCTCAGCCCTGGTTCTTCTCAGAGTTGTCCCGGGCTTTGTGCTGCTGGCGAAGCCACTGGTTCATTCGAGCGCCTTGCTGCGCAGCCTGGTCTGGTCGAATGTTTACCTCGGGTTATTTAACCTGCTACCTGCCTATCCCATGGACGGCGGCCGCGTGCTGCGGGCGCTATTCACCCGGCGGATGGACCTGGTGCAGGCAACCCAGCGCGCCGTGCACGTCGGCAATGTATTCTCCATTCTGTTCATGATGGTCGGCATGCTGGACGGCAACTGGTGGTTGGTGATGATCGGGTCCTTCCTCTTCATGGGTGCGCAACTCGAAGAGCGCTCGGCCATGTTCCAGTCCGTCCTGCAGAGAGTGCGCTTGGAAGAGGTGATGCTCACTGATTTCGCCACGCTCTCACCAGCCGATACGCTCGAAGACGCGCTAGACAAAGCAGTACACACGCTACAGGACGACTTCCCCGTCGTACGCGGCGGTGACATGGTAGGCGTGATCTCGAAGCAGAAAATCATCGACGCCTTGCGTGCGGAAGGCAACGGCTACGTGCAGGCCGCCATGAACCGCATCTTCGATGTCGCCTCGAAGCAGGAGTCGCTCGCCTCCGCCTTCCGCAAGCTTGCCTCACGCAACCTGAGCATTATTCCGGTTGTCGACGAGCAGCACCTGGTCGGAATCGTCACGTTGCAAAACCTGATGCACTCAATGGCGCTGCTTGCGGAAAGCCGCAAGCTGCGTAAAGAAGCGCTCGACTGACTCCAGGCTACGACCCAGTGGCCTTGGCGTAAACTTCTTGGGCTGCGCGGACGGCGCTGCCAAACTCTACTGCCTTCCCCGTCACTCCTGCCGTCACGTGTTCGAGTGCTGCCAGAACTCCCACCGTGTCCAGGTAGTCGTAGTAGCCGAGATGCGCGATGCGGAAGAGTTGGCCTTTCATTTCGGCCTGTCCGTTGGCGACTACCGCCCCAAACCTCTCGCGGAAGCGTTTCACGATCGTCGACGAATCGACGCCTGCCGGGGAAGCGACAGCCGTCAAAGCCGCGGCGGGCGACTTCGGCGAGAACAGTTGGTAGCCGAGTGCCTCCACTCCCGCACGCGTCATGACGGCGCACAACGCGGCGTTGGCGATGAGTGCGTCTCGTCCAGCCGTCAGATTGCCGTTTCCCAACTGGCGAATGTAGTCGAGTGCGGCTGCTAATCCGGCGAACAGGGAAGTGGCCGGTGTGTACGAGGTCTCGCCCTTCTCGCCCGCTGTGCGTTCCTTTCGGAGATCGAAGTAGTAACGTGGAGATTTTGTCTTCTCCATGCGGTGCCATGCGCGCTCGCTCACCGCGCCATAAGCGAGGCCGGGCGGAATCATGAGCGCCTTCTGCGATCCGCCGAGAATGATGTCGATCCCCCAGTCGTCGACGTCGAAGCGCGTGGTCCCGAGACCGGTGATGGCATCGACCACCAACATCGTGTCGGGCTGTGCGTGCACGAGTTCCGAAATTCCCTCGATGTCATGGCGTGCGCCAGTCGAGCTTTCCGTGGCTTGCACGTACACGCTTCGAATGTCGGGCGTGAGCTTGGCGCGCACCTGGTCAAGCGGAATCGTGTCGCCGTACGGCGCAGTCACGGTTTCGATCGTGCACCCGAAGGCCTTGGCCAGCGACACCCAGCGCTCGCCGAACTTGCCTGCCGTCAGTATGAGCACCTTGTCGCCCGGAGAAGTCAGGTTTGAGAGCGAGGCTTCCATGAAGCCCGTGCCCGACGAAGTCAGCACCAGGACGTCGTTCTTCGTGCCGATGAATTCCTTCAGATCGGCGAGCACACGCGAAAACAAAGCACGGAATTCGGCAGTGCGATGGTGCGCGCCAAAGGCAGCCATCGCGTTCTGCGCCGCGGGAAGAAGCGGAGTCGGGCCCGGGGTGAAGAGTCTGTTTTTTCGCAGCATGGAATTAACAGTCTAGAAGATTCGTAAGCGTCGTGGGAAGCGATGGGCTACGAGCTACGAGCCGCGAGCTTCGAGCAACCAGTTTGCTCGTAGCTCGAAGCTCGTAGCCCGCAGCGTTCTATAATCTGACGCATGTCAGCTTATTACCTGGTCGATGTTCGCGAAATCAAAGACGCGGCAAAAATGGAAACCTACAAAGCCCGCGTTGCGTCCGTGGTGGAGAAGTTTGGCGGTCGCTACGTGGTTCGCGGCGGACCTTTCGAGGTCCTCGAAGGCTCCTACCAGCCGGTCTTCCCGGTGATGATCGAGTTTCCCAGCCTGGACGACGCACGGCGCTGGTACAACTCCGAAGAATATCGCGAACTGAAACACCTTCGCCTGGCCGCGACGGTGGGCAACGCCGTATTCATGTCTGGAGTGTAGCTGCAGAAGTCAAAAATCAGAAGTCCGATTGCAGAAGTGGGGCAACGAGCTCTGAGCCTCGAGCTAGGAGCAAACTGGTTGCTCGAAGCTCGCGGCTCGAAGCTCGTAGCGTTCTATAATCCTCCCATGCCTCTCATCGACCAGATCCAGAAAGACATTGTTGCGGCCATGAAGGCGCGCGAGGAGCAGCGTCTCTCCACCCTGCGCATGGTGAAGACCGCGCTCAAAAACAAAGAAATCGAGAAGATGGCGCCGCTCGACGACAAGGAGTCGCAGCAGGTGCTCTCGACGCTGATCAAGCAGCGCAAGGACTCGATCGAGCAATTCACCAAGGGCGGACGCCAGGAGATGGCCGACAAGGAAGCCGCCGAAATCAAGTTGATCGAAACCTACCTGCCCAAGGCCGCAGGAGAAGAAGAGATCGTAGCCGGAGTGAAAGCTGCGATCGCCGAGATGACGCCCGCGCCCACCATAAAAGACATGGGCACAGTGATGAAAGCCGCCATGGCCCGCTTCGCCGCCGCCGGGATGCGGGTAGACGGGAAGGCAGTGAGCGAAACAGTAAAAAAGGAGTTGGCGGGAAAATAAGGATTGCCACGAACCACCTAGGGACAGTCGCCCTCGGCTGTCCGGTCGAGCGAAGCTCGACGGGTACGCTTATAAGTCTCGCGGGACAAACCAGATGGCCAGTCCAACGAATGTCTGCGCCCTTTGTCTTAGAAAGCGGCTTGCCTGAGGGAGGAAAGCTTCCCGCCTGCGTAGTTCCTGCGTAGGTTTTGTTTGACATACTATGTAATGCAAGGTATCATGTTTCTCGATGGCTGTCCGCGTAATCCATG
>Ga0209698_10001996_pt1 | contig 23313 bp, 24 predicted proteins | sample LitLauG_LLR_2012_FD_187203 | JGI IMG/M metagenome (GOLD analysis project Ga0209698, IMG submission 187203) | Freshwater sediment microbial communities from Pennsylvania, USA - Little Laurel Run_MetaG_LLR_2012 (SPAdes) (version 2) | ecosystem: Environmental > Aquatic > Freshwater > Creek >... | reverse complement strand
GTTGCAAGCCTTCGCGCAAAAGGATGCTCGCATTCGGGTGGTGGCCGGTGAGGGGCGGGGGTTGCCTGCCGCGCTGGCGCTGGGGAGGACCCACTGTCGGGGCTCGCTCATCGCGCGGATGGACGCCGACGACGAGTGCCTGCCGCAGCGGCTGGAGCGTAGCGTGGCCGCATTGGAGGCAGACCACACCTTGGGGGCAGTCGGCACTCAGGTGGAAATCGTCCGCGGCGATCGGCCGGTCAGCCCCAACATGCAGGTGTACGCGTCGTGGCTCAATGCGATGACCGACCCAGACCTTCTATTTCAGGAACGGCTGGTGGAAAGTCCCCTCTGCCACCCCTCAACCCTCATTCGGGCGGCGGCGCTGGACCAGGCGGGAGGCTGGCGCGACGACGCTTGCGCCGAGGACTACCAACTCTGGCTGGATCTGCTGCGTCACGGGTGGCGGCTTCGCAGCGTTTCGCCGGTGCTCTTTCGCTGGACCGACCGGGACGAGCGGCTCACGCGCACCGACCCACGCTATGCGCCCAAGGCCATGGCGGCGCTCAAGGCCCGGTACCTCCGACAGGCCGTCCTAACGTCCGGCCGCTGCTGCATCTGGGGCGCCGGCGAGACCGGGCTCCGCCTCGGCCGGGCCCTGATGAAGGAGGGCGTGGAGGTGGTGAGCTGGCTTGAAGTCGACCCCAAGAAAGTGGGCCTGCGCATCGACGGGGCGCCGGTGCACTCCTACGCCGCCCTGGCGCGACCGCAGGAGCACCTGGTGGCCGCAGTCGGCGCCAAGGGCGCGCGCCAGGAAATTCGGCGACACCTCCAAGGGTTGGGCTGGCGCGAGGGCGAGCACTTCACCTGCGCGGCGTAAGTGCGGGCCCGAGCACGACGCCTGCCTCGGCAATGAAACGCGCCATGTCCTCGGGCACAGGCGCCTCCAGATGAGTCAGGCCGGGCTGGGGCAAGGACAAGGTCCAGGCGTGCAACAAGCACCGCCCTACCCCCCGCCCCCCTGCTTGCTTCGCACCGCCGTAGAGCACATCTCCCAAGATGGGAGCGCCGGCGCTGGCCAGATGCGCGCGGAGCTGGTGGGTGCGCCCCGTCTGAGGCCGCAGCGCCACCACCGAAAATGCGCTCCCACCCAACCGCTCGAACTCGGTGATCGCCGGCACGCCATGTCCGCCGTGTAAGCCGCGGTACCGCCCCGGGCGAGACGGGTCCTTGGCCAAGGGAATGTCTAGAACGCCGCGCTCGGGCAACGCGGGACCGGCCAGGGCCAGGTAAACTTTTTGCGCCGCGCGGTCGCGAAAGTGCTGGGCCAAGGCGGAGGTCGCAGCGCGAGTCTTTCCGAAGACGACGACGCCGGTGGTGTCCTTGTCCAACCGGTGAACCAACCCCGCCGGGCGCCCCAGCCAAGCCGACACCGCGTCGAGCAGGCTGGCGCCCACCCGACCCGGAGTGGGCTGGGTGGTCACGCCGGCAGGCTTGTCCACGGCCACCACGCCCTCGTCTTCGTAGAGGACTCGCACCGCCGGCCGCACCACCGCCTCGGTGGCCTTCTTCCCAGACTCTTCCAGCACGACCAGAACCGGGTCCCCCTCCCGGACGCCGGTCGAGGGGTCCATGCTGCGACGGCCGCGCAGGTACACCGCGCCAGCGCGAATCAGGCGTTGGGCTTCGTCGGTGGGCAGCGCCAGCGCCGCGGCGAGCGCCCGGGCGAGCGTCCTACCGGGAGGGCCGGGTGCGACCTCGAAGCGTCGGCGCTTCATCGTCCGCCACGTCTATCAGGGGTGGTAGGTTTCTCGCCTGGCCATGGACATCTCCATCCAGACCCTGCGGGACAAGCTGGAACCCTTCCTCTACCAGGTGGGGAGCCTGCACTACCGCTTTGGCGCAGGCCTGACCAAGGAGTTTCCGCTGCGGGCCGCCTTCGCCAATTTCCCCGAACTGGGGGAACCGGAGTCTTTCCTCGCGGTGCGGGAGGCGATCGGGCGCAAGGCCACCGACGCCCTGGAGCGGGAGCGGCTGGGCCTGTTGCTCGAATTTCTGGCGGGCCAGGTCGAGGACGCCCTTTGCGTCGACGCCGCTCAAGCGGTCGCCGCCCTGGAAGCGGGGGAGCCCGTGGCGGTGGGGGGCGAACGAATGGCTTTCCACGACGCGCTCGCCCAGCTCGCGCGCTCGCCAATGAGGGAACGCCGGGCGGTTTTGGAGCAGGGCCTGGCCGATTTCCTATGGGAGCACCAGGACCCGTACGCCCGGCTGCGGGAGTCGGCGTCCCAGGCTGCGGCGCGGCTGGGTTACTCGTCGTACGTCGCCCTGCGCGAAGCGGTCAGCGGAGACGGCCTGATGGCGCTGGCCGCGCAGTGCGAAGTCGTCTTGCGCCAAACCGAGGACGCCTATCGCGACGTGCTCAGCTACGCGCTCAAGAAAGTGGACCCGTCCTTGCGGCCGCTCCCCGGCGGAGCCGCGCGCAAGCACGACCTGCAGCACGCCCTGACCGCGCCCTGGCTGGCCGCTCATTACCGTCGGGAAGACCTGATGCCGGCCACCTTGCGGTGGCTGGGAGAGATGGGGTTCGACCCTTACGCCCAGGGCCGCATTCAGGTGGACTCGGAGGAGCGGGCCGGCAAGAGCCCCCGGGCTTTCGTGGCCGACCTGCAGGTCCCCAACGACATTCGCCTGGTGGTCCGCCTGGGCAGCGGCCTCACCGACGCCTTCGCCCTATTGCACGAGTTCGGGCGGGCGATGCACTTGGCCCACCTGCCGAAGACGGCGTCGGTGGAGGAGCGGCGCCTGGGCGACCCCGCTGTCTCCGAGGCCTACGCCGCGTCCTTCGACCACGTCCTATTGGAGCCGGCCTGGCACAAGCGCTACCTGCGCCTGCCCGATGCAGTAGCGCAGGACGGCGCGCGCCTGGTGGCGTTCTCAAACCTGGTGTTGCTGCGACGGTATTGCGCGCGATTGCCGTTCGAGCTGGCCTTGTATGAACGCGGGCCCTTGCGCCCGCTGGCTGAGGCCTACGCGGACCGGCAGGCGGCGGCATTGATGGTCGGAGTTCCCAAGGGGTTTTACCTTTACGACGTGGACCCGCACCTCTACGCCACGCGCTACCTGACGGCCTGGGCGCTGGAGGCGGGCTTGCACGGCCAGCTTCGCACGCGGTTCAACGAGGACTATTGGCGAAACCCAGCCACCGGTCGTTGGCTGCAAGAATCATTCGCCCAGTCTGGCACCGAGCGAGCCCCGGCAGTCGCCAAGGCCTGGGCGGGGACAGCACCTTCCTTGGAACACGCCGCCAAGCGCCTGGTGGAAGCGCTCAACCGCTGACGAAGGCACTAGGATGCTTACTTCTTCTTGCGCAGCGCCCGGACAATCTTGTCCTTGGTGCGTGAAACGGTGCGCGGCGCGCCCTGGCCGCCCAAGCGCATCTTCCAGGCCTTGAGCAACTGCATTTCAATCAACAGCAGCTCGTCTTCGACCTCGGGGTGTCCGGTCGCGACCTGAGGAAGGGGCTGGCCGAGGTCGACCTTTCCGCCGTAGCGCATCCGCAGGCCCTTCTCCTCCTCCGCGGACAAGACCTTCGTCTTCGCCAAAGAGGCCTGAACCTCCGCCGCCGTCACCGCCGCCGTGCTGCCAGACCGTCGCTCCATGTGCCTACCCTCGCTTCGTTGCAGGACTGAACGCCCGCTCATGTCGTACGCCGCCGACCCGCTACTTTCCGCGATTGTAGGGAGGGAGGTCGGTCGGTCAATTTTTCGACCAACATCGCGCTACAAGTCTGTCCGGCCGGGTACTTACGGCCGTATCCGGCCGCGTCTCACCCTCGCTGGAAAGATCGGTGCCTGTGGCGAAAAGGCCTACTGCGCCTCGTCTTCCGGCGCCTCGTCGACGCCGGCGTCAGCGTGCTTGCCCGCGCGGGGAATGCCGAACCGGTCCAGCGCGTCGGCAATGCCTTCGGGCTTGTCCACGTCCGGCAGCGCGTCGCTCGGCGTCCTCAGGCCCGGCTCCTTGCCAATGTCCGACACCTTGGCGTCCAGCAGCATGTGCAGCGCCACGTCGCCTTCCTTGTTCTCGCCGGGGGCGGTCATCCGGCCATCGAGGTGGGCCTTCAGGACGACCGACTTTTCCGCATCCACCCACAGTTCTCCCGAGAGCGCCTTGGGCGAGCGCTTGTCGAAAAAGCGCAAGCGACGCTCGGTGGCCACGTCGCGGCCGGTGCGCGCCTGGAGCAGCGCGGGAAGCTTGGCGTCGGCCACGGGTGCGCGGTTGACCAAGGACGCCACGTACTTCCACACCGTCCGGCCCTCGAAAGTGGCGGTGCCCTGGGGTTCCAGCTTGAGCCGGTCCTGAAACAACGAGGCAAAGTCGCGCAGGGCGCCGTGGACGTCTTCCCTCGCCCGCTCGGCCATGCCCCGGTCCCGTTTTCGCTGGCGGAAGCGGCCGAACTTGTCACGAGCGTAAACGTCTCCATGGACCCGCAAGACTTCGAGCCCCTGTCCGGACCCCGGCAGGCCTTGGCTGTTGATGTCCTCCACCGCGTCGAAATCCCCGCCGACGCCCCCCGCCCCGGAAACCAGGGTCCGCTTTTCCGCCTCCCGCACCACCCGGCCTTTGCCGGCCCACTCAAACGAGACGTCCGCCAAGAAGCGGTGCGCGCCGAGCCGTTCGGTGGCCTCCGCCGCCCCCATTTCCAACACGCGTTGCGCCACCGCAGGGTCGTCCGCAATGCGCTCCGGGGGCAACTTTTCGCTCGCGGCGGAAATCACTGCCGGCGGGTCTTCGGCAGAAAAGATGCGTTGCTTGGCCGCTTTGTCCACGGGCTTGGCACAGCCCGCGAGCAAGACGCTCACCACGCAGCTCCATGTCGTGCGCGCGCTCAAGGGCGGCGGAGGTTACTTGACCCAGAGCGCGCTAGGGAAGGACCGGAATCAACTGCTGGTAATCCGCGTAGCGCTCCAGGACAGGACGGCCAATGACACCCAGAGCAAGGCACAATTTCCCATGGCGCCTTGGCCAGCATAGCGATTGAATTGCCCAACGGTGCAAAGCCTCAAGGACAAGCTGCTCAAGGCGGGGCTGGTGTCTTCCGAGCAAGCGGAAGCCGTGGAGCGCGAAAAGGCCGCCCGCCCTGCTCGCCCCGCGGCCCGCGCGGCGCCCGCCCGGCCCAGTGTCGCTCGCGCGCCGGCAGGGCTCATTCCGGCACTGCCTCCCCTGCCGGGTTCCAAGGCGCACCAGCGGCTTGAGGCACTCAAGCAGCAGGAATTGGACCGTCAACTCCGGGACTTGGCGCACAGCGCCCAAGTTGCGCGCGAAGACGGCACCCGTGCCTTTCATTTCATGACCCGCAAAGGAAAACTCCGGCGCCTCGACCTGTCCGAGGCCCAGGCCGCGCAGCTGGAAAAGGGCGAGTTGGCCGTGGTGGAGAGCCCTGAGCCGGCCCAAATCGACCACGTCCTGGTCCCGCCCCGGATCGCCGAACAGATGCTGGCGTTGTCGGAAAAGTCCGTCCGGTTCTGGAACCGCGGCGACAAGCCGATTGGCTTCAGCGAGCCCGGTGACTCATGAACGCCGAGCGAACGGCGCGCGGAATGTCGACCGACTGAAACCGGTCCAAATCCATTGCCACGTGAACCAATGAAATCTCGGCGCACAACTTCCGGGTGGCACCCAGGTAGAGCCGGTAGCGGTTGGTGAGCGAGCGCTTCCCCAGCTTCATCGTTTCCATCTCCACCCGGCAGACGTCTCCAAAGCGCAGCGGCGCCTTGAAGTCCGCTTCGGCGTGCACCGTGGGAAACCCGACCCTTCGCTTGGAGAGCAGCTCGGCGTAGGTGACGCCGGCCTTTCTGCCGAAGAAGTCTTCGAAGGTGTAGTGGCAGTAGCCGAAGAGCCGGGGGAAGTAGACGATTTGCGCATAGTCCACGTCGTCGAAGCGGACGCCGATGCGCTGGACGTACATCAGTTAAAGGCGTCGATGCCGGTGATGGCCTTGCCCAGCACCAGCGTGTGAATCTCGTGAGTCCCCTCGTAGGTGAACACCGACTCGAGGTTCAGCATGTGCCGGATGGGCGGGTATTCATCGGTAATGCCGTTGGCCCCGTAGATGCTGCGGGCCATGCGGGCGATGTCGAGCGCGCTTTTGACGTTGTTCCGCTTGGCCAGCGACACCATCTCCGGCGTGGCCTTGCCCTCATCCTTGAGCCGCGCCAACCGCAGCGACAACAACTGCGCCTTCACGATTTCCTGGAGCATGTCGGCCAACTTTTCCTGAGTCAGTTGGTGACTGGCGATGGGCTTGCCGAATTGCGTTCGGGTGAGGGCGTACTCCCGCGCTCCCTCGAAGCAGGCCACCGCCGCGCCAGTGACCGCAAATGCAATGCCGGCGCGGGCGCTGTTCAGGCACGACAAGGGCCCCTTGAGGCCCTTCACTTTGGGCAGCACATTGCGCGCGGGCACCCGGACGTCCTGGAACGACAATTCGGAAGTGTACGAGGCGCGCAGGGAGAACTTTCCGTGAATTTCCGCCGCGGAAAATCCGGGCGTGCCTTTTTCCACCAGGAAGCCCTGGACCGATTCGGAGCCGCCGTCGTCGGTCTTCGCCCAAACCACCGCCACGTCGGCGATGCTGCCGTTGGTAATCCACATCTTGGAACCGTTGAGGATGTAGCCGTCCCCGTCCTTCTTGGCGCGGGTGCGCATGCCGCCGGGGTTGGACCCAAAGTCTGCCTCAGTCAGCCCAAAACAGCCGACGAGCTTGCCCTTCGCCATTCCGGGCAGAAACCGCTCCTTCTGCTCGTCGCTGCCAAAGGTGTAGATGGGAAACATCGACAACGAGGTCTGCACCGAAGCGAAAGACCGCAAGCCTGAATCGCCCCGCTCCAATTCATGGAGGATGAGCCCATAGGCCACGTTGTTCATCCCCGCGCAGCCATACCCTTGAAACGGCGCCCCCAGCACCCCCATCTCCGCCAACTTGGGGATGACGTCGACCGGAAAGACGCCGTCGCGAAACGCCTTGCCCACTCTGGGCAGGTATTCGCGGTCGACGAACGCGGCCACGGTGTCGCGCGCTGCCCGCTCCTCGGGGGTGAGCAGGTCGTCGATTCGGTAAAGGTCCGTCACTGCGGCGCGGGGCATCGTCGAACTCCCAACAGGGTCGACGCGCTTCTAACTGCCGTGGACACCCGCGTCAACGCGGGGCCGGGGCGGCGCCCGGCGGCCGGGCTGCAACCGGTACCACCCCTCGCGCGCGACCAGGCGCCACACGCGCTGGCGCAGCTCATCCAATGCTTCGCGCAAGGACTGGGGGGAGGCGCCCGACGGGTGGGGGACCTTCCATTCCATTCGATCGGTCAATTGGAGCGCCGCGGAGGTGAGGCGAATGGACAGCCGAGCCTGCCCGGCGTTCGCCGCGCGGGGCGCTTCCTCGTTCGCCAGCTCCAGGCGAATGTCCCGGGCCAACTCCGCCAGGCGGGAATCGGTCCCTTGGGTGTCGGCGACCGCATGGGCCAGGTCTGGGTGCACCATGGACTCGAACAAGGCAGCGGCGATTCGCGCCCAACCGGTGGAATCGTCGGTGAACACCACCTGGCGTGGGCCCTGGGTACGGCGCCGACGGTAGCCCGCGTCCTCTTCGGCGGCATGCACCGGATCCACGTAGCCCACGTCGGCGCGACCGCCTTCGGGACCAAACGTCACTTTGACTTGCCAGGCCATGGGAGGACTCAAGGGTTAGCGCAGCCGGCGGAGCGGATCAACCGTTTGAAGTGGGGTAGGCTTGGCGCCATGTCCACGAAACTCGAGTCCGCCACGCAGCGCTTGCTGGGCCTGCTCAAAGGGGCGCCCGAAGGCGCCGCGGCGTCGCCCGAGGTCAAGCGCCAACTGGCCGTGATCAAGGCAGAAATCAAGTCCAAGGGCGCCTTGCCCCCCGAGCTGATGGACGCGGCGGAGAAGCTCCTGGCCGCCATGGAAGGCGAAAAGAGCGCTTCTTGGGCCTCCACTCCCAAGAAAGCCCAGCGGTCGGCGCCCAAAAAGCCGGCCAAGAAGAACTCTAACGACCAGGCGATTCTGGAAATGGCCTCCTCCCTGATTGCGCAACACGACGACGAGGAGGATTCGCCGGAAGAGCAGGAGCACCGGCGCCGCCTGGCCGAAGCGCTGGCTCGACTCTCCGCGCAGCTGCAGGCGATGGAGCAGACGTGAACGTAGGTTCCGGGTGGCTGGGCCCCGAAGAGGCTCAGCGCTTGTTGAGCCCGGAGGGGCGGGCCTTGGCGATGGACTTCGCCCTGGTGAAAAACACCCTCGCCATCCCCGACGAGACCTACGTCCGGTGGCGCCGCGCCCACCGCTCGTTGCCGAGCAGCCAACGGCGGCAGCGGGTCATCGAAGTGCTGGCACTCGCGTTGCGCTTCCGACGCATGGGCAAAGTGGCTAACAAGGGCGTGGCCCAGCTCCTGGTGCTGGCCGCGGAGTTGATGGTGCTAGCGCCCCGATGAAGGCGTCGCCCGCGTCTCGGGCGGGGTGAACACCGGAAGTGGCACCCGCAGCGACTCGGGCACCGCCAACGAATAGAGCGTCAGGGGGGCGTCCTTGCCGCGCACGGTGACCGGAGGCAGGGGCGTCAAGCCCTCGCGGCCCACCAACCGCTGGGTGGTCTCGTGCGAAACCAAGATGGCGTGTCCCAGCTCCTTGGTCAGCCCTTCGATTCGGGAGGCGGTATTGACCGCGTCGCCGATGACGGTGAACTCTACCCGCCGGCCGGGGGCCCCAATATTGCCCGCGATGACCGGGCCGGTGTGGATGCCAATGCCCATGCGAAGCGGTTCCTGGGTGCCCAGCACCGCGTCCAGCTGATGCAGCGCCGCCACCATGTCGCGGGCGCAAGCCACCGCCGCCTGGGCGCCCTGGTCCGCGGAGGGGTGACCTTCCGCGCGCGCGAGCCCAAAGACCACCAGCGCCCCGTCGCCGATGAACTTGTCCAGCACCCCGCCGTGCCGGTGCACCTGCTCCAACATCGTTCCGTGGAAGCGATTGAGAAACCGGACCACTTCACCCGGCGGCAGGTGCTGGCTCAGCGCGGTGAACCCGCGCAGGTCGCTCACCATCATCGTCACTGTGACCGCTTCGCCACCCACGGAGAGCGCGGCGTCGGGGCTGCTCTTCATCACCCGCTCCACGGCCGCGGGGGGCAAAAAACGCCGCAGGAGTTGGAGCCGGGCCAGCGTCTCGAGGTTGCGATGGGCGCGGCGCGTGGACGCCACCCCGATGAGGGCGGTCACGCCAATGATGACCAGGGTGACGAAGTACGACGAGTCCCCTTGGGCCTGCCATCTCATCACCAGGAACACCACCACTGCCACCCCGGCGCCCACCAAGGCGGTCATGGCCTGGTAGCGCAACATGTTAATCAACAGGCCGGCGGTCAACAGCGTGGGGACGACGTAGTTCACCCAGCTCGGGAAAGACGGCGCGAAATGCTGTAGCCACGCGTAGAAGAGCGACGGCGCGGCCAGGTCCAACACCAGCGTGCTTACGCTGACCCACTGCCTGACCCCTCTCCACTTCACCAGGGCCCAGACGCCCACGCCCACGCCTAAGTAGAGCAACTCGAAGGCCACTGCGGTTTTGGCGGCCGGCAAGTCGAGCGGGTTGACGAAGCCCACCATGGCGGTGGCCACCACCAGCGCGGACATAATCCACAGCCGGTAGCGGGTAATGTCCGACTCCACCTCATTGCTGGCGAGGCGCAGAGTTTCGGCCACTTCAACGCTTGCGGAATGGGCTCGGGGCGACACGGGGGCATTACTACCCGAGTCTGCCCCCTTGGCATAGTCGGCCCCCCCGAATGGCTTCGCTACCGCGCCGCGGCCGCCGTCTGCGCGGCAGCGGCCACTCGCTCGCTCCGCTCCGCTACCGCCACCGGCTCGAGCACCGCCCTGAAATGGCGTAAGGCCGTGGGCGCCGAAACGATGCGGTAACCCTTCACCTCGCTCTGCCGCGCCGCAATCGTAGCCGCCGTTTGGGCGACATAGGCCAAATGCGCATCGGTATAGGTGCGCCACGGAACGGCCAAACGGGTGAGCTGCGGCCGGGTGTCGTTCCCGGGGAACATCAGCGAGCCGATCTCACAGGCGCGGATTCCACCCTCCAGGTACAGCGCGCAGGCGAGCGCGTGCCCGGGGAAAGCCCCCGCGGGCAGGTGCGGAAACAGCGCGCCCGCGTCGATGTACACCGCGTGCCCCGCGGCGGGCCAGAGCAGCGGAACCGAATGGCTGCGGAGCGCTTGCGCGAAGCGGTCCACTTGCGCCAACCGCCACATCAAAAGGTTTTCGTCCAAAACCTCTTCCAGGCCGATGGCAATGGCGTCCAGGTCGCGGCCCGCGAGCCCGCCGTAACTTTCAAACCCCTCCGTCACCACCAAGTTGTTGCGAAGCGCCTCCGCCAAGGCAGGGTCGCGCAAGGCCAGAAAGCCACCCATGTGCGCGAGGCCATTCTTCTTCGCGCTCATCAAGCATCCATCCGCCGCAGCAAAGATTTCCAGCGCTACGTCCCGAAGCGTCCGGCCCCGCACTGTCGGGTCGCGCAACAGAAGCAGGCCCGCGTTCTCAGCAAAGCGCGCCGCGTCGATGAACAGGGGGACGCCGTGGGCCCGGCACAGGGCCGACACCTCGTGGACGTTGCCCAGGGGCACGGGATGACCGCCGTAGGCGTTGGAGGTGCAAGTCAGGACCACAGCCTTGACCCGCTCGTGGGCCAGCAACGCCCGAAACGCGGGAATGTTCATGCCACCCTTCAGTGGCGCGCCGTCGGCCGGGTCCAACGCGGCCGGCTCCGGCAGGTCAATGCCTCGAGCCCCCATCCGCTCGACGTTGGCGCGCGTGGTGTCAAACAGCCCGTTGGACGCCACGCAGTCGCCCGGGCGGAGAATGGTTTCGAAGAGAATTCGCTCCGCGGCGCGGCCCTGATGGGTGGGAATGACTTGGGAAAAGCCCGTCACTCTTCGCACCGCCGCCTCGAACCGGGCGTAGCTCTGACTGCCGGCGTAGGCCTCATCGGCCTCGTGGAGGCTGGCCCACTGGCGATTGCTCATCGCCCCGGTGCCCGAGTCGGTGAGCAGGTCAATGAACACGTCTGCCGCATGGACGCGAAAGAGGTTGTACCCGGCTGCTGCCAACAGGCGCCGGCGCTCGGCCGCGGGCCGTAAGGCAATGGGTTCCACGCTGCGAATTTTGAACGGCTCCGGAAACGTCTTCACCACGCGGCCCACTTGGTCAGCCGCTCGACGTTGCGGTCGGCGTAAGCCTGAATGGTGGCGACCTGGGACTCATGGCCCGGAACCACCGTGGGCTTGCCGTCCTTCATTCGGATGACGTGCTCGAAGCGCTGCTGCAGCGCCAGGTAATGGTCCACGGTGGGGCGCTTGGCCTTGTCGGGAACGTTCTTCAATTCCCCCGGTTCACCGGCCCGTTTGCGAAAGCAGGGAAACAACCCCGTCCGACAAGCCAGTTGCCCCAATTCAGCGGTCAACCCCTCGCGGAACTTCCACCCGGCGATGCAGGGCGAAGGCACGAACACCACCGCGGTGGTCGGGCAGGCCAGGGCTTCCTTCACCACCTCCGCGAACAGCGGCGCGAAGGCGGGCGCGACCTGGGCCACGAACCCCGCCCCCGCGGTCAGGCAAAGCCCGATGTGGTCCAAAGGCTCCGCCGCCGCGCCGTTGGGAAGGGTGGAGCTGTCGGCATAGGGAATGGCGGTGGGGCTGTATTGGAAGCCGGTGTTGGCGAACACTTCGTTGATGTTCACGAACAGGGCAATCCGCGCGCGCCGGTGGATGGTGTGCAAGACCGACCGCAACCCAATGGACAGCGCGCCGCCATCGCCCGACCAGGCCACCACGTTGGGCGCCTCGCCCTTCCAGGCCCCAAGGTCCTGCAAGACGGTCGCGGTGTCGCGGACGCCTTCGGCGACGGTGGGAGCGCTCTCGAAGACGTGGTGAATGACCCCCACGCTTTTCTCCACGCGGTCCGGCTCTTCAGTGCCGCGGCCCCAGGCGATGACGTTGGGGTACATCAGGGTGGACACTTCCCCGCAGGAAGTTCCCATCACCATCACCGTCTTACGGCCGTTGTCGGTGGCGCGGCCGAGGGTGTGGAAAGTCACCGCCTCCTCGCAGCCGGGGCACAGGGTGTGACCTTCGCAGAAGGCGTCTTCGCGCATGGCGAAGTCCTTGAAGACCGGCAAGGGTTTGGCCACTGACATCGTCATTCCTCCGCCAGCTCCAGTCCGTCGTGGAGCATGTGCCAACGCCGGCTCGGCCGGCCTCGCCGGGCGGCCTCGAGCGTCGTCTTGAACATCAGCTGCCAGGTGGCCTGCGACACATCCGCCCCCCCCAGGCCGCAAAAGAAGGACTCCACCGGAGGCGCCGATCCTTGCTCCGCCAAGGCGTCGACCACATCCAGCGCCAGGTGCCCTCGGCCCGAATGGTGGGCGTTGTTCACCACACCCACCGCCCCCACCCCGCGGAGCGCGTGCGCCAGCGCTTGCGAGGGGAACGGGCTGAGCAGCCGCAACACCACCAAGCCCACGCGAGCTCCCGTCTGCGCCTCAATGGAAGGAAGCATCTGCTGAGCGGTTCCGGCGTCCGGACCCATGCACACCAGCGCGACGTCGGGGGTGGGGTCCAAGCGATGGGTTTCGAAGAAAGGGATGCCGGGGCGGCCGAAATGCGCTTCGAACAGTTGCGCCACGCGGGGCAGCACCTCGAGCGCTTTCTGAATGCGGGCCTTCTGGCCCACTTTGAAGCCTTGGAACCAGGCGCTGGTGACGCAATTGCCCATGGCGGTGTCGCCGTCGAGCAGGCCCGGCGGCCCGCCCATCCCCGGCACGCCCATGTCCAGGAAGTCCTGGTCGCGCGGGTCGGAGCGGGTGGCGCCGAGCGCCAGCGCTTCTTCGAGAAACGCGTTGACCGCGCCGTCGGGCTCAATCCACAGCTGCCCAGAGCGGTGGCTGTCTTTGATGCCGTAGTAGGCCGGCATGGTCGGAGTCAGAACCTGGGGATGCAGGCCCACCGCCGGCAACTGCAGCAGGGTGTCGTAGATTTGCTGCTTGCCCCGGCACATCACCTGGATGAAGCCGTCGTCGCGGTGGGCCAGCGCGTCCGAAGGGTCCCCTTCGATGCACAACGGGTAGTTGGCGGTAGCCCTACAGACGTTGACCAGGACCACGTTGCCCAGGCCCGACGCTCCCAGCGAGCGCACCGATTCGGTCATGTGGTCGAGCCCCACCGAACTGGTGGCGGTCCCCACAATCAGGTCTCGGCAGGAGGACGCCACCCCGGCCATGTAGTCGGCAGCGGCGTGCTCCGATTCCAACAGCTTCACCCGCTTGGTGGCGACTCGCCGACCCTCCCACTGCACGGCCGTCTTATCGCCCGCGGTCTCCGCCGCCAGGTACTCCAGCCATTTGGTGGCGGGGGTGATGGGAAAACCCGCCACGATGGGAGAGCGCCACCACTGAAGGAAGGGAATGGCCGCGGCGACGTTGCCGTCCACCGATATCCGCGTGCGCTCGGGGTACACCGTGCGGTGGCGCGCCTGCAGCGCACCCAAATCTATCGCACCGTCGTAGCGCGCTCCGTACGGCCCATTGAGGTTGCGGGGTTGCACCAGGCTCATGCCGCGTGCTCCGGACGGGCGACCACCGGTACTTCCGAGAACAGGTCCAGCGGGCAAGCCGCAATGCATTCCCGACACAGCTTGCAGTAGGCATCAAAGTTGGCGCCGTGGACCAAGGTGCCCTTGGCGGGGTCCGGCTCAAACTGGATGATGCCTTCGGGGCACTGCACCACGCACAAGGAGCAGCCGTTGCAGCGGTGCGCCGCGTCCTCGAAGACAATCTTTACGCCGGGCCGGCCGTACCCCGCGGTGTGATTGCGGCGCGAGGTGCGCAACGAGGACTGCGCGCCGACGGGCAACTCGCCGTACCCCTGGAACGCCTTGGGCCGGTGGTCGGACTGAGGCGTCGCCGGAACCTCCGCCCAACGCATGCGTTCCAACGCGGCGTCGAAGAGGGCGAGGTTGGCGTCGATGATTCGCTCCGGCAGCCGGCGCTTCTTCAGCATCTGCGCCAGGGCGCGCCGCGCCACGTCCGGCTCCACGGCCTCGGTCACCCGGACCAGCGCGGCGAAGAGCGCCACGTTGCCCAGCGGCCGGTTGAGGAACTGATTTCCCAAGTCATCGCCGGCGATGACCGCCACCCGACCGCCCAGCCGGTAGCGCGCCGCCACCTCTTCCGGCGACCGGGGCGTATTCACCACGTAGGTCGCGGCGTGCGTGCCCTCAGCGAAGTCCACCTCGTCGCCCGCCGCTTCGTTCATCAGAACGGCCACATCGGGGTGCGTGACCAGGCACGCGGTCTGGACCTCACCCTTGGCCACCCGCAAATAGGCGCGGACGTTGGCGCCCTTGCGGGCGGAGGAAAACAGCGGCCAGTCCTGCACGTCTAAGTCGGTCTGCGAGAGCGCCACCGCGAAGGTTTGAATGGCCAGCACCAGCCCGCCGCCTGCCTTGCCGTCGCCGCGAATGTCGATCGATTCGCCGCGCTGCAAGCGATCGCGGATGGAAACCGTGGGTGCCATGCCCCTGACACACGCAATTTGCGTGCTCGGAGAATCGGGCTTGGCGCGCGCAAGAGCTGCGTGTCCGCGGTCAAGCGTCGCACATCGCGCGAAACCGTTGCGTCGGGCCGCGTGTTATCAACCCGGCCCGGTGCGCAGCGCTCTTGATGAACGAGTCCCCTGGCGCGATCTGCTGGCCCTGGGCCTGCTCGCGGCCCTCGTTCTGGCTGCCCACGCCCTGCTCACCCGCCCCCGCTTGGAGCCCGACGAGTCGTTCCACCTTGCCATCAGTCGCGAGACCGCGGCCCATGGCTTGGTCCGCACCGTCCCTCAGGTGGTGGGCCTGGGCTGGGACAAGCAGTTTCCGGAAAAGGAATTCCTCTTCCACGCGCTCACCGGCGCCGGGGCCTGGGCGGCCGGGGATGACGGCGCCCGCGCCATGGTGGTGTTGATGCGCATCGCGGCGATGGGGTTGCTCTACTTGCTCTGCCGACGCCAGGCGCCGCCGCTGCTGGCTTGGATGGCGGTGGTTGGCCTCGCCCTCTCCAACGGCTACTACCTCTTCCGCCTGGAACTGATGCGCCCCCACGTCTTGGCGGGGCTGTGCGCCGAGTGCCTCCTGTGGGGGCTCTTGTCCAAGCGGGCGTGGCTCTCGGCGGTGGGCGCGGCCTTGTTCGCGCTGGCCTACCACACGCTCTACATTCCCTTGGGCCTGGCCGTGGTCGCCGGCGCTTGGAGCCTGTGGCATCGCGACGGGCCACTTACCCGAAGCGCGCTGGCGGCGGTGGCCGGCCTGGCCGCGGGCCTCTTCGCCAATCCGTACTTCCCGGTGAACGTGTTGATGGTCCTCACCATGAGCCGGATTGCGCTGCGCGCCCATACCGCCCAGGCACTGGCGCTAGGGCAGGAGCTCTATCCGCTGGACCCCGCCAGCTTCTTTCACTGGTTCGGCCCGGCCCTCGCCGCGGCAGGGTTGGGGGCGTTATTTCTGTGGCGCGGCCGAGCGGCGAAGGCGCCCTCGGGCGCGACTGGCTGGCTGGCCCTCTGTGCCGCGGGGCTTTGGGCGCTGGCCGCGCTGAACCCACGGGCGATCGAGTACGCCATTCCCCTGACCTGCGTCTTCGTCGCCCACGCGTTGGCCAGTGCTCCGGTCGTCGCGGGGGTGGCTCTGGGAGCAACCCTGGTCTGGAACGCCGTCGCGTTGCGCGGCTTTGATGCCTGGGACGCCAGCGACAGGTTTCAAGCCGCCTCCGCCCGCGCGGTTGCGGCGCTCCCGCCTGAAGTGTCCGGCAAGAACGTCCTCAACTGCACGTTCGAGTTGGGTTCGTTCCTGCTCTACTCCCGCCCGGACGTGCGCTTCACCGACCTGTCCGACCCCCACTTTCTCCTGTTCCATTCGCCCCAGCTGTTCGAAGCGCGGGAACGCTTCAAACAAGGGCGGGTGGCCGACCCGCGCGCGGTGGCCCACGACATCTTCGGGGCCGACTACGTCTTGTGCGCCAACCCCGACGCGACGCAGATGATGGACGAAGACCCTCGCTTCTTACGGCTGTCTCCAGCGCCACCCCAAGCCATCGGCGCCGACACCGGTCCGGGGTTGTTCCGGGTGGAGGCCGAAACGCCTCACCCGGAGCAGCTCGAGTTCGTGGCCAGCAGAGAGACGCGCAAGGTCGGCGCTTACCTGAACCTGGATGCTGTGTCCTCGGACCGCGGGTGCCTGACGCTCCGGGTGCCCGCCCCCGAAGTGGCGCGGCTCGCGGGAAGCGAGCTCGTCGGTTTGGGCGGCGGGCCAACGCTCCGGTTGCGCTGGAACGACCAGCCGGTGGGGTCGGCCGGGCCTTTTTCCGCGCCCCGGGTATTGCAGCGCTTCATCGAACTGCCGCGCCCTTTGCAGGCCGGCGACTCCCTGGACATCAGCTCCTGCGCCGAAAAGGACGCGCCCTTTTGGGGAGCCGCCGCGTCGTTCTGGACGCGCGCGTCCTTGACCGCGGCGTGTACTTCAAGACAACGGCCCGTCGAGAACTGCTTCGCCCCCGGAGCTACTCCAGCCCGTACGCCTTGAGCTTTCGCGCCAGCGTGTTGCGGCCAATGCCGAGCGTCTTCGCGGCCGCAGTGCGGTTACCGCCCAGCGTCTCCATCACCCCGGCGATGTGCCGCCGCTCTGCCTCCGCGAGCGTGGCCATGGCGCCGGCACCGCGAGCCGGAGAGGCCGCGACTTCCGCGCCGGGCAATGCCAAGTGCTCGGGGAGCACTTCCCCCTCGCACAGCACCGCCGCGCTCTCCATGCAGTGCTCGAGTTCCCGCACATTGCCAGGCCAGCGGTACTTCTTGAGCCGCTCCAGGGCCGTGGGCGTCAATCGAGGCACGGGTTCGAGGCGGTTTTTCTGGGCGGCCAAGGCCAAGAAGTGGCGCGCCAGCCGCTCGATGTCCTCGGCGCCGCGCTCGCGCAAGGGTGGCACTGCCACTTCGACCACGCGAATGCGATAGTACAAGTCCTCTCGAAAGGTGCCATCGCGCACGCCCGCGGCGAGGTCGCGGTGGGTGGCGGCGACGATGCGCACGTCGACCTTGACCGTCCGAGTGCCGCCAATCCGCTCGAACTCGCGGTCCTGCAGCACTCTCAACAGCTTGCCCTGGACTTCCAACGGCAGCTCACCGATTTCATCCAGAAAGATGGTGCCGCTGTCCGCGGTCTCAAACTTGCCGGCCTGGCGCTGGTCGGCGCCGGTGAAGGCGCCCTTTTCGTGACCGAAGAGCTCGTTTTCGATGAGCGTGGGCGGCAACGACGCGCAGTCCACCTTCACCCAGGGTTTGTCTCGACGGGGGCTGTTGGCGTGCACGGCCCGGGCGAGGAGTTCTTTGCCGCTGCCGCTCTCTCCGCGAATCAGAACGGTGGCTTGGGTCGGCGCAGCCTTCTGGATGACTTTGTAGATGGCCTTCATCGCGGGGGACTCCCCCACGACGTGATTGAAGAAGTAACCCACCGGGGCCTGGGGCTGTTCGCGCGCGCGCCTGAGTTCCCAGTGCAGGCTGGTGCGCTCCAGGATGCGCGAAACCTCGGCGGCGATTCGCCCCAGCCGTGTTTCGTCTTCCACGGTGAAATGGTCCCCGGAACGGCCGTTGAGCACCTGGAGGACGCCGAACACTTCACCCTGGCCGTCCTTCAACGGAACGGCGAGCAGCGACTTGGTGCGGTAGCCGGTAAGCCGGTCGATGTCGGGGAAGAAATGCTGTTCTTTGAGCGAGTCGGGCACCCGCATGGCGACGCCGGCCAACGCCACTTGACCGGCCACGCCCTGGCCTAACTTAAGGCGAATGCGCTTGAGTTCGGGCAGGTGCCCGGCGCGCGAGAACAACTCCCCGCGAGAAGCGTCCACCAGGTACAGCGTTCCGCGGTCGGCCTGCATCGAAGCGGCGGTCCGGTCCACGATGGTTTGGAGGAGTTCGTCCAGGTGAACCTCCTGGCCGACGAGCGCGCCGACGGACAAGAAGAGCTGGGACGGCGCATCCGGGAGAGGGGCCATGGTGTTGCCGCAAGGGGCAGCGCTCAAGCTTAGCCAGGTTGCGCTCACGTTAGGCGACCTGAGTGAAGGGCAAGTCGCCTAGCGTGACTCGCATGCCCTCGCGCGCCGGCTGAGCGCCCGGGAAGTGCGCGCGGGCCCGGGCGGCCATGGCCTCCACCGCAGCGTCATCGTGGGACGGGTCGTGGTGGAACAGAAACAGCCGCCGCGCGCCTACCGTCCGGGCAATCTGCGCCGCGTCCATCATGGTCGAGTGCCCCCACCCCTTCTTGGAACGCGCTCCCTCCGCCCCGTACTCTTCCGGGGTGTATTGGGCGTCCATGCACAAAGCATCGGCGCCTTCCATGCCCGCGAGGATGTCCGGGGTGATGCCGCCGGCCGACAGCTCCACATCGGTGGCGTAGACGAAGACCGCGCCTTGGGACTCCACCCGGTAACCCATGCAGCCGTTGGGGTGGGGCAAGGCGAACGGCGTCACCTTGAAGGGCCCCACCTCCACCGGCACGCCCGCCTCGGCCGACCGGAAGCACAGTCGGCCTCGCATCGCTTCCAGGGTCACCGGAAAGCTGGGGGGCTGCATCTGTCGCGCGAGCGCCCCCGCCAGGCGCGCATCGCCCTTTTCGCCCGGCCCGTAGAGCATCAATTCAGTGCTCGGCACATACGCCGGCCCGAAGAAGGGAAACCCTTGCAGGTGGTCCCAGTGCAGGTGCGAAAAGAACACCGCCAGTCGGCAGGGGCCCCCGCGGGCCATCAGGCTATTGCCCAGCGCTCGAATGCCGGTTCCGGCGTCGAACACCAGCCGGTGCTCACCTTCGCGGACCTCGACGCAGGAGGTACTACCGCCGACCTGAGCGACCTCGGGACCGGACGTTGCGACGCTGCCTCGAACTCCCCAGAACGTGATGTCCATGTGAGCCTCCTGGTGACGAGGCTCTTCAAAGCAAGCGCCCGGCCACGGCCAAACGCCCGAAAACGGCGGGGGCTTACAGGGCACCACGTGGGGAAGCGATCAGAACTGGAGCGCTCCAGGACGGAGCGTTACGGCAAGGTCATGGCGAAGCGCACATAGCCGACGCTCCCCTCATGACGCCGATCTTCCCAACCCACCGAGAGCTTGAGTTGGTCCACCAGCACGACGGAGGCGTCGGCGCGCTTAGGTCCAAGGGTCACGTCCGCACCGCTCAGCTTGAACTTCATCTTATTGGTGGCCAGCGCCAGTGCCCCAGCCGCCGCGGTGCCCATTTCACCCGCGCCCAACCACGCCTTCGCCACATCCTTCAGGGCGGCCCGCGACGAAACGCTAAAATCCTCCGCGGCCGGAGGTGGAACTGCGCTCTTCAACACCCGGAGGCGCTCTTTCTCACTGGGGAGGGAGAGCAAGAACTCGTCCTCAAGGGGGGGCGAGACGAGCATTCCCGGGCCCAGCCACGGCCTAGCCACGTCTTGGGGCAACTCGAAGTTCGACGGGGCCACTTTCTCTGGCGCGCTGGACTGCGCCGGTGCCGGCTGAGGTTTTCCGTCGACGCCGCCCACATCCGCCATGCAGACAAGCTAAGCACGCCGGGCGGGGTCAATGCTAAAGGACGGTTCATGGGAGACGTCTTATTGGTGGATTGGATCGCCGTCCTGGATGGCAGCGGCGTGGGCAAGAAGGCCGCCGAAGAACTCACCAGCCTTTGGACTGCCGCCAGCGGCCAGACGGATGCAGCCAAAGAGCAGTTGCACGAACAACTGCAACGTCGGCGCGATCGCTTGCGCGATGAGCTCGTCGCTCGGGCCAAGCCGTTGCTCGCCTCTCTCGCCAAGCAGAAGAAAGCCAAGCTGGTCTTGGAGAAGAGCCAGGTGGCCTGGGCCGACGCGACGGTCGAGGACGTCACCCCGGCCCTCATCGCCGAAGTGGACCGCGGCGGGCCGTTGAAGGCCTAGAGCAGCGATGCCCCCCCGCTCCCCCTCCCCCGTCGCGGTCGTCACCGGTGCGAGCCGCGGCATTGGCCGCGCCACCGCGCTGGCCTTCGGTGCCGCGGGCTACCAGGTGTGGTCGTTGGCGCGCGCCGCGGCGGATTTGGAAACCTTGACCGCCGCCATCGCGGCCAAGGGGGGCCAGGCGCACCACCGAGCCCTGGACGTCACCCAACCGGACGCCGTCCGCGCCGCCTGCCGGGACATCGTGTCCGCCAGCGGCGCACCGGCGGTGCTGGTGAACAACGCCGGTGTCGCCTTGTCGGCGCCGCTGGCGCAAACCAGCTTGGAGGCCTTCGACCAGGTGATGGCCGTGAACCTGCGGGCCAGCTTCCTCTTCTGCCAGGAATTCATGCCAGCCATGGCCCAGACCGGCAGCGGGCGGGTGATGAACATCTGCTCCACCGCAGCGCTCAAGGGCTTCAAGTACACATCCGCATACGCCGCGTCGAAGCATGCCCTTTTGGGCCTGACCCGCTCGCTGGCGGTGGAATTCGCGGGCAAGGGCGTCACCGTCAACGCGGTCTGCCCGGGGTGGACCGATACCGAGATGTTGGCGCGGTCCGCAGACGCCATTTCGAAGGCCACCGGTCGCTCGAAGGAGCAGTCGGTTCAAGCTCTGGCGGACATGAACCCGATGAAGCGACTGGTGCGCCCGGATGAAGTGGCCGCCTTGTGCCTTTTTTTGGCATCTCCCGCGGGCGCGGTGGTCACCGGCGCCTGCTACCCCATCGACGGAGGCGAAAGCGCCGCATGACTCGACACCGCGTCGTTCAACCCCGAGGCTGGGCCGCTCCCCGCGGCTACAACAACGGCATCCGCGCCAAGGGAGCTTTGCTTTTCATTGCCGGGCAGGTGGGCTGGGACCCGACCCAGGACCGGCCCCGCTTCGAGAAGAGCTTCGCCGCCCAGTTCGACCAGGCGCTTTCCAACGTGGTCGCCGTGCTTCGCGCGGGCGGCGGCAGGCCGGAGCACCTGGCCCGAGTCACCCTCTACGTGTCCAACAAACGCGAGTACCAAGCAGCGCTGAAGGCGGTGGGCGCATCCTGGCGCCGTTGGGTAGGCAAGGTCTACCCGGCGATGACCTTGGTGGAGGTGAAGAGCCTGCTCGAGCCGGGCGCGAAGGTCGAAATCGAAGCGACCGCGGTGTTATGAGCCCTGGCTCCATGAGCGCACCTACTTCTTTTCGCTTCGAGGTGAAGGACCACATCGGTCGCATCACCTTCGCCCGGCCGGACACCCTGAACGCTCTCACCTTTGAGGTGTACCGCGAGTTGACCGACCTGTTCTTCAGCCTGGAGCGCGACCCCAGGGTGCGCTCGGTGGTCATCACCGGCGAGGGTCGCGGCTTCTGCTCCGGCGGCGACGTGAACGCCATCATCGGCGAGTTGTTCGCGCGCGACATGCCTGGGCTGGTGGAGTTCACCCGGATGACGTGCGACCTGATCAAGAACATGCGCGCGCTGCGCAAGCCCATCGTGGCGGCCGTCAACGGGGTTGCCGCGGGGGCCGGCGCGGTCATCGCCCTTGCCTCGGATATCCGCATTGCGTCGACGCAGGCGAAGATTGCTTTTCTATTCGTGAAAGTCGGCCTGGCCGGCGCGGACATGGGTGCGGCTTTTCTGCTTCCCAAAGTGGTGGGCCTGGGACGCGCCACCGAACTGCTTTACCTGGGGGACGCGGTCGAAGCCTCCACCGCCGAGCGCTACGGGTTGTTCAACAAAGTCGTGACGCCGGAGAAGCTGGCGGAAGAAGCCACCGCCTGGGCCACCCGCCTTGCAACCGGCCCCACCTTCGCCCTGGGGATGACCAAGGAACTGTTGAACGCCGAGCTGTCCTCCGATTGGGCAAACGCGCTCGACAACGAGGCGAGGGCCCAGGCGGTCTGCATGCAGACCAAGGACTTCCGCGAGGCCTACGAAGCCTTCACCCAGAAGCGGCCGGCGCAATTCACCGGGCACTAGGAACGCATACCCCCTTGGACACCTTCCTCGAACCCGCGCATCAGGCGCTGCAGAGACAGGTCCGAAGCCAGCTCAAGGACCTGGACCCTCCTGCGCAGGGGGACGAGTCCGCCGCGACGCTGGCGCGGACGCTCGCCGCGCTTGGGCTCTACCGCCACTTGGTGCCCGTCGCTTACGGCGGCGTCCCCGAGCGATTCGACGTGCGCGCGCTGTGCGTGCTGCGCGAGGAGTTGGCCTACCGCCACCCCGGGCTCGACGCCGTGTACGCGGTGCAGGGACTGGGCAGTTACCCGGTGCTTCTCGCCGGCCAGGAAGAGCAACGACGCGACCTGCTCGGCCGGGTGGCTCAGGGCACCGCGTTGTTCGGCTTCGCGTTGACCGAATCGGAGGCGGGCTCCGACGTGGCGGCCCTGGCGACCGTCGCCCGGCGCGACGGCGACGGCTATGTGATCACCGGCACCAAGCGCTTCATTTCCAACGCTGGCATCGCCACCCACTACACCGTCTTTGCGCGGACCGCGCCGGGGGCCAAAGGCCTCTCTGCGTTCCTGGTTCCGGCCGATGCCCCCGGCCTGCGCGCCGCGCCGATGCAGCTCATGATGGAGCATCCCATCGGGGAGCTGCACTTCGAGGGCTGTCGCGTACCTGCGTCGGCGCGACTCGGCGACGAAGGCGCGGGGATGCGCCTGGCTTTGGGCACGCTGGATGTCTTTCGCAGCACGGTGGGGGCCGCGGCCGTGGGCATGGCGCAGCGCGCGCTGGACGAAGCGGTGGCCTATGCCCGTTCTCGCCGCCAGTTCGGCGCTCCCCTGTCAGACCTGCAGGGCATTCAATTCCTTCTCGCGGAGAGCGCGGTTGAGCTGGAAGCGGCGCGCCTGGTCGTTCACCGGGCGGCGGCGATCAAGGATGCCGGCGCCGAGCGCGTGACCTACGAGGCCGCGGTGGCCAAGTTATTCTCGACCGAAGCAGCGCAGCGCATCATCGACCGGTGCCTCCAGGTCCACGGAGGCAATGGGGTGGTGAAGGGGTTCGCGGTCGAGCGGCTGTACCGGGACGTGCGCGCGCTGCGCATCTACGAGGGCGCGAGCGAAGTGCAGAAGGTCGTCATCGCCAGACACCTCTTGGGGCAGTGAGCGCAATGTCCAACGCCTTTCCAGGACTCGTGGGTCAGGGTGTCGGCGAATACCAGGTCGTTGCCACGCTCGGGCTCGAAGGAGGGACCGAGGTCTACGAGGCTCGGCAACCGATGGTGGGCATGCGGGTCGCCTTG
>Ga0209698_10001994_pt1 | contig 23338 bp, 17 predicted proteins | sample LitLauG_LLR_2012_FD_187203 | JGI IMG/M metagenome (GOLD analysis project Ga0209698, IMG submission 187203) | Freshwater sediment microbial communities from Pennsylvania, USA - Little Laurel Run_MetaG_LLR_2012 (SPAdes) (version 2) | ecosystem: Environmental > Aquatic > Freshwater > Creek >... | reverse complement strand
ACCACCGCCGCCGCGGTCAGCAACATGGGACGGAAACGCACCGCTCCGGCGTCGATCACGGCGGCGTCCAGTGGCATGCCTTCCTTCCGCCGCAGCTCGATGAAATCCACGAGGATGATCGAATTCCGCACCACGATCCCGGCGCCGGCGATGAACCCGATCATCGAGGTCGCCGTGAAGAACGCGTGCAGCAGACCGTGCGCGGGGAGAATGCCCACCAGCGAGAACGGGATCGCCGCCATGATCACCAGCGGCGTCAGGAACGACTGAAACCACCCCACCACCAACCCGTAAATCAGGATCAACACCACGGCGAACGCCAGCCCCAGGTCGCGAAATACTTCATAAGTGATGTGCCACTCGCCGTCCCATTTCATGGCGTAGCGGCTGGCGTCAGCAGGCAGCGCTGCCATGTGCTGCTCGATGGCGTAGCCTTCCGGCGCGCGCAGCTTATCCATCTCGGGGCCGAGCTTCAAAATGGCGTAGACCGGGCTTTCCATGGCGCCTGCCACGTCGCCGGTCACGTAAGTCACTGGCATGAGGTTCTTATGATAGATGCTCTTTTCGGAGACCAGCGGCTCGCTGCGCACCAGCTCGCGCAGCGCCACCAGTTGTCCGCCGCGGCCGGCCACTTTCAGGCCGAGAATGCCATCGACGCTGGAGCGCGCCGCCCGGTCGAGCCGCAGCACGATGGGCACGTCTTCCTTTTCCGATTCTACGTGCAGCAAACCGGCCCGGTAACCCGCGGAGGCGGCTTCGACGGTGCGCGCCACGTCGTCTTCGGAGATTCCGTTGAACGCGGCCTTGTCACGGTCGATCAGCAGGCGGTACTTCGGCTGGTCGTCTTCCACGTACCAATCCACGTCTACCACGCCGTCGGTGCGCTTCCACAGGTCGCGGATGCGGCGCGCGATGGCGATGCGCTCTTCCTGCGACGGGCCGTACACCTCGGCCACCAGCGTCTCGAGGACGGGCGGCCCCGGCGGCACCTCCGCCACCTTGACGCGCGCGCCGAAGCGCTCGGCCACCGGAACCAGGCGTGCGCGCACTTGCTTTGCGATCTCGTGGCTCTGCAGGTTGCGTTCGCCTTTCGAGAGCAGGTTCACCTGGAGGTCGGCGATGTTGGCGCCCCGCCGCAGGTAATAGTGCCGCACCAGTCCGTTGAAGTTGAACGGCGACGCCGTCCCCGCGTAGGTCTGGATGTTGACCACTTCCTTCTGCTCGAGCGCGGCGCGGGCCAGCCCGTCGGCGGCGCGAGCGGTCTGTTCCAGCGTGCTTCCTTCCGGCATGTCGACAATCACCTGGAACTCGCTCTTGTTGTCGAAGGGCAGCATCTTCACTTTCACAAACTGGAAGTAGAACAGCGAGACCGAGCCGAGCAGCAGCACCACCACCATGGCCAGGAAACCCCAGCGCAGGAGCCCGCGGTGTAAGATCGCGCGCATCACGCGCCGGTAAAATCGCGTCAGCAGGTCCTCGCGCTCGCCGTGCACGCCATCCTTGCCCGATTTCAGAATCCGCACCGCCGCCCAGGGCGTCACCACGAAAGCCACCAGCAGCGAGAACACCATGGCGGCCGTGGCGCCTATGGGGATCGGCCGCATGTAAGGGCCCATTAACCCGCCCACAAACGCCATCGGCAGAATGGCCGCCACGACGGTCAGGGTGGCGAGAATCGTGGGATTGCCGACCTCGTCCACCGCTTCCACGGCGACCTCGAACGGCGGGCGGCCGTGGTTGCCGGGCATGCGCCAGTGGCGGACGATGTTCTCCACCACCACGATGGCGTCGTCCACCAGGATGCCGATGGAGAAAATCAGCGCGAACAACGTGATGCGGTTCAGGGTGTAGCCGTAAAGATAAAACACGGCCAGCGTCAGCCCCAGCGTCACCGGAATCGCCAGGAACACGATCAGCGATTCGCGCAGCCCCAGCGTGATGGCGATCAGCACGCTCACGGAAATCACCGCGATCATCATGTGCAGCAGCAGCTCGTTGGATTTCTCCGCCGCCGTCTCGCCGTACTGCCGCGTGACGTCCACGTTGACATCCGCCGGGATTACGGAGCCTTTCATGGGTTCGATGCGGCGCATCACGCCGTCGGCAACACTCACGGCATTGGCGCCTTTGCGCTTGGAAATCGCCATGGTCACGGCCGGAAGGAATTCCCGGTTGGCGGCCTTCACCATGCGCACGTACTCGGTGGGCTCTTCGCCGCCGTCGCTGACATCGGCCACGTTGCGTACGTATACAGGTTTTCCATTGGCTACGCCCACCACCACGTCGCATACGTCGGTGGCGGATCGAAGAAACTCGCCCGTTTCCAGCAGGAACTCGCGATTGCCCTGCGAGAAACGGCCGGAATCGAGCCGGCGATTCTCCAACCCGAGCGCCGCCGCCACCTGGAGCGGCGCCAGATGGTAGGCCGCTAGCTTCTCTTCATTGAGGGTCACCTGGATGGCGCGGCGCTGTCCGCCGATGAGAGTCACGGCCGAGACATCCGCCACCTGCTTGACGGTGTCGTCGAGTTGCGCCGCAATCCGCCGTAATTCGAAGTCGCCATAGCGCCGGCTGGAAAGCGTCAGCGCCAGAATGGGAACATCGTCGATCGAACGCGGTTTCACCAGCGGCTGTGAAGCGCCCGGCGGAATCAGATCGAAATTGGCGTAGAGCTTCTGGTTGAGCCGCACGATGCTTTTTTCTTCGTCCTGGCCCACGTAGAAGCGCACGATGGCGAGCGAACTGCCGGAACTGGAGGTCGAGTAGATGTACTCCACTCCCGGAATCTCCCACAGCAGTTTTTCCATGGGCTTGGTGATGCGCTCTTCCACCTCGCGCGCCGAGGCCCCGGGCATCGGCACCATCACATCGATCATGGGGACAATGATCTGCGGCTCCTCCTCGCGGGGCAGCTTCCAGACGGCGAAAACGCCGGTCAATAGAGCCGCGCCGATCACCAGCGGCGTCAGTTTGGAAGAGATCCAGACGTGGGAGAACCGCCCGGCCGGCCCCAGCGCCTTCACGGCCCCACCTCCACCCGCGCTCCATCGGCGAGCGTCGCCGCGCCAGTCACCACGCTCTCACCAGCGCTCAATCCGGAGAGGACTTCCCAGGCATCCCGGAAGCGCTGGCCGGTGGTGATGAGCCTGGTCCGTGCCACGCCATTCTCCACTACGAACACCGACTGTAACTGCCCGTGCTCCTGCAATGCCGCCACGGGGATGGCAAGCGCCGGACGCGTGCTCAGCGCGAAGGCCGCCTTACCGGACAGCCCGGAACGGATTTCCGGCATCGGCGGAAGATCAATCTTGACGGTATAGGCGCGCGAAGCGGCATCCACCGCGGGCACGACTTCGGAAACGCGGGCGTCGAACGAGCGGCCCAGCGCGTCCAGCGTCACCTTCACACTCTTTCCCGCAGTCACTGCCGCCACCTTCGATTCATCCACCTCCACCTCCAGCCGGTACGAGCCTTCCCGCTCGATCGTCAGCAGCGGAGCCCCGGGAGCCACCAGGTTGCCCGGTTCCACGGATCGGGCGGTCACCACGCCGGCAAACGGGGCCGCCATACCGGCATAATCGAGCGTGACCCGCGCCGCGCGCTGCTCCTCGTCGGCCTGCGCGATTCTCGATTGAACCTGCGGGAGCTTGGCGCGGGACATTTCGTAAGTGGCTTGGGCCGCTTTGAGGCGCGCGGAAGCTTCATCGAACTCCTGGCTGGAAACCGATTTCTTCTCCGCCAGTTCCTGGATGCGGCGGAAGGTTGCCTGTGCCAGATCGAGGTTGGCCTTTGCGGCTGCGATGGCGTTTTCCGCTTCGGGCAGGGCGCTTTGTGCCTCCGCGCGTCCGGCCTCGGCCCGGCGCAGGTTGGCTTCCAGATCCCGCGCTTCGATCGTGACCAGCGACTGTCCGGGGCGTATTCGGTCGCCCGCTTGCACCGACACCTGCTGCACGTAGCCCATGACCCTGCTGGCGATGGTGGCCGTTGTGCGGGCGCGAACGGTGCCGTTAGCTTCGTACACCGCCGGCCAATTCTGAACTGCGGCCGTGCTCGTCTTCACCGCCACCGCAGCCGCCGGGGCGGCTTCCGTGCGGGCCACCTGCTTGTGCCCGCAGGAGACTAGAGCGGCCGCCGACAGCACTACTGTCGTGAGCTTCATCAGTTCAAAACCTCCGCCCTGGCGGTCAGTCGTCCCGCCGCGAATTCCACCAGTAACGCCGCCACGCGCTGGTCGTGCACGGCGGCCAGATATCGTGTGCGGCTTTCGAGCGCCGCGGTCTCGTTCCGCAGCAGGTCGGTGACGTTGTTCATGCCGGCTTCGTACCGGTTTTGCGTGATCCGCAGACTCTCCTCGGCTTCGGCCACGGCGGCCTGGGCCACTTCGATGCGCTGTTCGGCGGAACGTAAATCGGCATAGGCGCGCCGCACTTCGAGCCGCACTTCCGAATCGGTGCGGCCCGCCTGGGCTTCGGCGCGGCGCACCAGGTGCCTGGCCTCGTCGGCGCGGGCCTTGTCGGAGAAGCCGTTAAAAAGGTTCCACCGCAGCGACACGGACGCCAGCCAGTTCGCCCCACCGCGCATGACGAACCGCTCCCGGTCGGCCTCGTAGGCCGCGCGCACACTCACTTCCGGCAACCTCGCAGCCCTCGCGGATGCGAATTGGCTCTCGGCCATACTCGCCGCCAGGCGCGATTGGCGCGACTCGGGCCGCTCGCGCGCAGCGCCGCGTTCCAGGTCGTCGATCGTAATCTCCGGCAGATCCGCCGGCGACAGAGCGGTGGTCAGGGCATGGGGAGTGTCCAGCGCGAGGCCCAGCGCGTCATTGAGCGCCGCCCGCGCCACCTCAAGATCGGCCGCGCTCCGGATCCGCCGCTCGTTGACCCCGGCCAGGTGGACGCGGATCGACAGCACGTCCACATCGGTGGACATGCCGGCCCCGCGCACTGCTTCGGCCCGCCGCAGATCGGCTTCCGCGGACCCCACGGCCTGCTCCGCGGTTTTGAGATTCTGCTCCGCCAGCACCGCATCGTAATAGGCGCGCGCCGCCGCCGCGATCGTTTCCATCCGCACGCGGCGCGCTTCCTCCTGCGACATCTCGCGCCCCAGGCTGGCCGACTTCACTCGCTCCCGCGTCTGTCCCCCGTCGTACACGGTTTGGTCCAGCGTGACCTGCGATTGGAAATTGTTCAGCGCGCCCGGCCGGTTGAGCCTTCCCAAATCGAAATTCGATGCGGCGAACCCGTGCTGCGTAAGCAGCGAACTGAAGACGAAAACCGGGTTGTCGCTGCGACTGAACGACTCGCTATAGTTCAGCTTAGGCAGCTTTCCGCTGCGCGCTTGCTCCACGCGTGCCCCGGCCGCCTGCATTCCCTCGGCGGCGGCCACCGCGGCCTTGTTTTTGTCCAGAGCCAACCGGACGGCGTCGCCCAAGGTCATCGGCTGCTGCGCCCATAGCGGCAGGCTCAAAAGGAAAACAGAAATTCCTCTCATCACCCAAGAAGATGCAAAAGTATCAACGACGTGACAATGGTCCCGCAGACCCGTGAAACGCTCTGACGGTCGCGTCCGCAAGCCCCAGTTGTCACCTTTCCCGCGCTTTTGCATCTTTACAAGTGACATGGAAATCACAGTTCGACATCTCGGCGGCGTAAAATTCGAGGCCGCGGCGCGCGGCCATCGGATGGTGTGCGACCAACCACCCGAAAATGGAGGCGCCGATGTAGGAATGACGCCACCCGAATTCCTACTGGCCTCTCTCGGCGCGTGTGCGGGGTTCTACGCGGCGCAGTATCTCAAGGCACGGTCCCTCGACGGCTCCGGCCTGGAGATCAAAGTTTCGGCGGAAAAGGCGCTTCAGCCCGCCCGCCTGGGCTCTTTCCACATCGAGGTATTCGCCCCGCCGCTGGATCCGCAACACGAAGCCGACCTCCTGCGCGCCGTCCAAAAGTGCCTGATCCACAACACCCTGCTGAACCCACCGTCCATCGATACCGTGGTGCACTGCCTCGCGCTACAATCGTGATTTGGACCGCCAGTTTGAAGTCGGGCTTGCACGGGCGCTAGCCGCGGGCGAGCCACAGGCGTTCGAACGTTTCGTCGAACACTTCCGCTCCAAGGTCTACCATTACAGTCTGCTGGTCTGTGGCCAGCCCGATGATGCCGAAGAAGTGGCGCAGGAGACTCTCTTCAAGGTTTTCCAGACCTTCGACCAACTGCGCGAGCCGGAGCGCGTCCGTGCCTGGATCTTCCGCATTGCCAAGAACGCCTGTCTGATGCAGCGCCGTAAGAGCGTGTTCGCGCCGGAGCACGAGCTTTCCGTGGAAGACCTGCCGCCCACGTCGGAAATCGCCGATGCGGCCCGCTTGCCCGACGACCAACTGCAGCGCTCGGAACTGCGCGCCCTGCTCGACCGCGTGATCGCCGAGTTGCCGGCCGCCTACCGGCCCGTGGTCCTGCTGCGCGATATCGAAGAGCTTTCCACCGAAGAAACGGCCCAAATCCTCGACTTGAGCACCGACGTCGTTAAGACCCGCCTGCATCGCGCCCGCGCGGCCATGCGGCAAAAACTCGATTGCTACGTCAACAACCATTGTGTCGATGTCGTCCCGATTGCCAGTCCTGCGCCCTTAAGCGAGCGCGGGTGGGAAGACCTGCGTGACGCCTGGCGTTCCGTGACTGCGGTCGGTGCTCCCGCAGAGCCTGAGCCATAGTGCTAGTACCGGTTCCCGCCCGTTCTAGACCCCTCGGAACCTGTAATAAATAGATTTTAGAAACCAAATATCTTAAACTAGAGTCGTGCGAAGCCTGCAATGGACCGCGGAGAATTCTGTGTTTCTGCCGGAACTCGACGACGAACATCAAGCCCTGTTCCGTGCGATGCAGGAACTGCGCCATGCGGTTGTGGCCGGAGAGTCTCCCCGCCATATCACTCTCCTGATGGAAACGCTTTCCGGCGAGTTTGCCCGGCATTTTGTTCACGAAGAGCGTCTGATGCGAGAGGCCCGCTATACCGCTTTCGACTGGCACAAGCGCCAGCACGGCACGGCGGAAGCGAAGCTCGCAACGCTCGGCAATTGCATTCGCCAGGGCGAGTACGCCCGCATTTTCGAATCCTTGGAATCGTTGGCGAGTTGGCTGCGCGACCATACCACCACTGCCGACCGCATGCTAGGATCCCACTTGCGCAATTACGGCCGCGTCCGGGACGCCTCGTAGTTCACGGTCGAAGCGCCGAATTGGTCCGCCCGTCGAGCACCTCCCGGACTTTGCGCGCCAGCGCATCGGGCAGGAATGGCTTCTGCAAAAACGCGGCGCCCGAATTCAGAATTCCGTGATGGATGATGGCCTCGTCCGTGTATCCGGAGATGTAAAGCACGCGCATTCCCGGTCGTAGCCGGGCGATCTTCCGGACCAGATCCGGGCCGCTCATTTCCGGCATCACCACATCCACCACCGAAAGGTGGATTTTATTCTTATCAAGACCGCAAAGACGCAGCGCCTCTTCCCCGCGCGTAGCTTCCAATACCTTATAACCGCGCCCCGTGAGGACATCTATAATCAGTTTTCGGACTCGAGCTTCGTCTTCCACCAACAGGATGGTCTCCACACCGTCGAGACGCTGTTCCGCTGGGGCTTGCTCCTGGCGCGACGGGGATTTATCGAGCGACTGCGGCAGGTAAATGCGCGCCGTGGTGCCGGCCCCCAGTTCGCTATAGATTCCGATGGCGCCGCCGCTCTGGCGGATAATCCCGTAAGCCGTCGCGAGCCCCAGCCCGGTCCCACGGCCCGGGTTCTTGGTGGTAAAGAATGGCTCGAACAGGTGACTCTTGGTCTCTTCGTTCATGCCGGTTCCGGTGTCCGTCACCGACACCGTCACATACGCCCCCGGCTTGACACCCAGTTGTCTGGCTGAAAAAGTCGCCCCGAGTTGCACGGTACCGGTTTCGAGGGTCAGCTTACCGCCGTCCGGCATGGCGTCGCGTGCGTTCACCACCAGGTTCATGATCACCTGTTCCAGGCGTCCGCCATCGGCCTCCACTACGTCCCGGGAGGCCGCCGGAATCGTGACCAGTTCAATGTCCTCCCCAATCAGGCGCCGCAGCAGGTTCTCGACCTGTAGCACCAATTCGTTGAGGTGGATCATCCGGGCCTGCAGAGGTTGCCGGCGGCTGAAGGCGAGCAACTGGTTGGTGAGCGCGCCCCCGCGCTCCGCCGAGCGGCGGATCTCTTCCAGTGCGGTACGGTACGAAGGCTGCAGGTCGGATTTGGCCAGCAGCAGGTCGCTATATCCCGTGATGACGGTAAGGAGGTTGTTGAAATCGTGGGCCACCCCCCCCGCCAACCGTCCCACGGCTTCCATCTTTTGGGACTGCCGAAATTGCTCTTCCAGCCGCACCCGTTCGCGCCGGAGCCCGGCCGCTCGAAGCTCGCGCTCGACCGCCGCATTTAACCGCATCAGCTTATCCCGAGTCAGGTGATCCGCGGCGCCCGCTTTCAAAACCGATAGTACATCGGCTTCCCTGATCTTCCCAGTGACCACGATCAGAGGCAGGTCCACCCCTTTATCCTGGATCAGGCTCAGTGCCTGCAGGGCGCTGAAATCCCGGACGGAAAAATCCGAGATCACCAGGTCCCAGTTGGATTTGAGCGCTTCGCTGAGGTGCTTTGCCGAGCCAATCGGCTCGAAAACCGGCTCGTATCCGCCGCGCCGCAACTCGGCCGCAATCGCCTCCGAACCGCTCTCACCAATCAGAATCACCCGCAGTGCCGTGGGCATACCCGTTCTAGGGATATAACCTCAATAGAGTAATGGATCTCACCGACAAAAGCTCTGTTAACCCTCCGTTTAATGTGCGGAAGAATACAATCACCAGAGCAACTGCCTGAAAATAAGCTGAGTAGGCGGAGCGAGCCTTCGCCGTTTCCGCCTGCCCGTTCCGTGATCTACGGCACCAGCCCGAATGGGCCATTCCGATGCTAGACTTTCTCTTTAATGCCGAAAGCGACGCACTTAGAATGCAGCCTATGTAACCACAGGTTTGAGGCAGGGCAAATCGTCAACCTCTGTGATTGCGGTGGTCCGCTGCTGGTCCGGTATGACCTCGATTCGATCCGAAGCCGCTGGAGAAGGCGGGACGTGCACAAAGGCCCTCCCACTATGTGGCGGTACGCGCCGATCTTACCGCCGTTGGATGAATCGATCATAACGCTCGGAGAAGGCTGGACGCCGCTGTTGCGCGCGCAGCGATTGGGGGCTCGGCTCGGCGCTGAAAACGTGTGGGTAAAAGACGAGGGTCTCAATCCCACCGGCTCTTTCAAGGCACGCGGTTTGTCTTGCGCGATCTCTATGTGCCGCGAGTTGGGAATTCAGAAAGTGGCCATTCCATCAGCCGGGAATGCGGCGGGCGCGCTGGCGGCTTACGCCGCCGCCGCCGGAATCGAAGCCCACATTTTCATGCCGTGCGACGTTCCCGAGGCCAACTTCTTGGAATCGAAAGCTTACGGAGCCCACGTCACGCTGGTGGACGGCCTCATCAGCGACTGCGGACGCCTGGTGGCGGAACGGGCCGCCGCAGAAGGCTGGTACGACGTGAGCACGTTAAAGGAGCCTTACCGCATCGAAGGCAAGAAGACCATGGGCTTCGAAGTGGCCGAGCAGATGGATTGGGAACTGCCGGATGCCATCTTTTACCCCACCGGGGGCGGTGTGGGGATGATCGGGATGTGGAAAGCGTTCCAGGAGATGGAGCGGCTGGGTTGGATCGGGAGCCGGCGTCCCAAAATGATTGCCGTGCAGGCGGAGGGCTGCCAGCCGGTGGTGCGCGCTTTCGAACACAACGAGCCCCGCAGCCGGTTCTGGGAAGACGCCCACACCGTGGCCAGCGGCTTGCGCGTGCCTAAGCCGCTGGGCGATTTCCTGGTGCTCGAAGCGGTGCGCAAAAGCGGCGGCACGGCGGTAGCGGTCAGCGATGCGGAGATGCTGGATTCCGCCAGGCAACTCGCCTCCCAAGAGGGCATTTTCGCCGCACCGGAAGGAGCCGCCTGCGTAGCGGCGCTGGAAAAACTGCTGGCCTCGGGTTTTCTCAAGCCGACCGACCGCATCGTGCTCTACAACACCGGCACCGGATTGAAATATGGGGAGGCGTACGCCACACGTTTTCCACGAACCGCGGCCGGCGAGCAGGATAAACTCGGGGGACTGATCACACCACGATGAAAGAATGGGCCTTGCAGGCGCTCGACGCGGTGAGCCGGCGCGGGGTAACTTACGCCGACGTGCGCGCCATCGAGATTCGCGATCGCGAGATCTCCACCAAGAACGGCAAGTCGGGGCATGTGTCGAGTTCGGAATCGGTGGGGCTCGGAATTCGGGTGTTGGCCCATGGCTGCTGGGGATTTGCGGCCACCGACGAACTGACGAGAGAAGGCATCGACACGGCCGCCGCCCTGGCCCTGGAAATTGCCCGCGCCGGCACTGCCGCTCACAAGAATGACGTGTCGCTGGCGCCGGAGGAGAAATACGAGACCACCTGGGTAGCGCCGTTTCGAATCGATCCCTTCAGCATCCCCATCGACCGGCAGCTTGCCGCTCTCCTGGCCGTGGATGCGGAACTGCGCCGCCAAAAGGAAGTAAGCCTGGCCGAAGCATCCATGCACTTCGAGCGCCGGCGGCAGGTGTTCGCCTCCACGCTGGGCAGCCTGATCGACCAGACGCGCTGCGTCTCGGGAGCCGGCTTCTCCGCCCTCAGCTACAAGAATGGCGAGATTCAGCGGCGCTCTTACCCTAACTCGTTCGGCGGGCAATATCAGATCAAGGGCTACGAGTTGGTGGAAGAGTTGAAATTGCTGGAGAACGCGCCGCGGGTGGCGGAAGAAGCGGTGGCGCTGCACTCCGCGGACCAGTGTCCCGAGGGTGAATTCGACCTGATTCTGGACAGCTCGCAACTGGGTCTCCAGATCCATGAATCGATCGGCCATCCCGTCGAGTTGGACCGCGTGCTGGGAACCGAAGCCAACTATGCGGGCATGAGCTTTCTCACGCTCAATCAGTTGGGCCGGCTGCGTTACGGGTCGGACCTTGTCAACGTGGTGTGCGATGCGCGCCTGGAACATGGGCCGGGGCTCGGCACCTTCGCGTTCGATGACGAAGGAGTGCCGGCGCAAGCCTCCGACATCATCCGTCACGGCCAGTTTGTCGGGTTCATGACCTCACGCGAAACCGCCGCCCAGGTGGGCCAGTCGCGCTCGAACGGCTGCATGCGCGCCGACGGCTGGGGGCGCCTGCCCCTCATCCGCATGACCAACGTGAGCCTCGAACCAGGCAGCCAGTCGCTCGAGGAAGTGTTTGACGCCGGGCCCAGCGGGAGCCCCGCCATCTACATGGAGACCAACCGGAGCTGGTCGATCGACGACAAGCGCTTCCACTTTCAGTTCGGCTGCGAAATCGGCTGGGAGATGCGCCACGGCAAGCGCGTGCGCATGTTAAAAAACCCAAGCTACAGCGGTATCTCAACGGAATTCTGGAATTCATGCGCGGCCATCGCCGGACGTGACCATTGGACGCTGTGGGGCGTGCCGAACTGCGGCAAGGGGCAGCCGGAACAGGTGATGGGGACGGGGCACGGCGCCAGCCCGGCGCGGTTCCGGAAGATCCGCATCGGGAGCGCGTATGCCGCGTGAGGCGCTCACCCAGGCCCGCTGCGAGTCTCTCTTCAACCAGGTGGCCGATGCCGCGCGCGCCCTGGGAGTGCCCGAAGTCGAAGCCATCGTCGCCGGCGGCGATCATGCATTGACGCGGTTCGCCAATAACACGATCCACCAGAATGTGGCGGAGCGTGATGTGAATCTCTCGGTGCGGCCGGTGATGGATGGCCGCACGGCGCGGGCCTCCACCAACCGCCTGGACCGGCAGGGCATTCGGGATGTGGTGGAGGCGGCTGTTGCCCTTACGCGCCTGACGGAGCCCGATGCCGAGCTTCTGCCGCTGGCGTCGGCCGCAACCATTCCGGAGGTCCGGCGCTGGTACGAAGCCACGGCCCGCGCCACCCCGCAGGAAAGGGCACTGGCGGTGGGGGAAGCCATCGCCGCGGTGGAAGAAAAGGGTCAGACCGCGGCCGGCATCTACTCCACCGGCGGATCCATCTTTGCGCTGATGAACACCGCCGGCGTCACCTGTTGGTACGCGGAGAGCATGGCGCGTTTCTCGATTACCGCCATGGCCGCCGACAGTTCGGGCTGGGCCAAGCAGAGCGCCTGCTACCATGGCGACCTGCAGCCGCTGGAACTGGCGGTGCGCGCGGCGCGGAAGGCCGAGCGCTCGCGGGCGCCGCGCGTATTGCCAGCGGGCCGCTACACCGTCGTGCTGGAGCCCGCCGCCGTGCTGGACCTGGTGGGACAGATGTTCGGCGATTTCAGCGCCACCGCGCTCCGCGATGGCCGAAGTTTCCTGAATGACCGTATCGGCAAGAAGATCTTCGGCGAAAACATTACCATCCAGGACGATGGCTGCCACCCGTCGCAGGCCGGAGCGCCTTTCGATGGCGAAGGGGTTCCGCGGCGCCGGCTCACCCTGGTGGAGCGCGGCGTGGTCAAGGACATCGCTTATTGCCGGCAGGCCGCCGCCGTGGCCGGCCTCGAGCCCACCGGCCACGGGTTCCCGCTGCCCAATGAATACGGCGAAGCGCCCGCGAATATCGTGATCGCGGGCGGCGATTCCTCCTTGGAGGAAATGCTGAAGTCCACCGAGCGTGGCATCCTGGTGACGCGGCTCTGGTACATCCGCGAGGTGGACCCCTACGAAAAGATCTTCACCGGTATGACGCGCGACGGCACCTTTCTTATAGAGCACGGCGAAGTCGCCGGTGGAGTGCGCAATTTCCGCTTCAATCAGAGCCTGCTCGAGATGCTTTCCAATGTGGAGGCGCTCTCGCGTGCCGTGCGCGTCTCGGGCGAAGAGAGCATGGACATGGTGGTGCCGGCGATGATGGTGCGGAATTTCAATTTTACGGAAGTGACGCGGTTCTGAGAGACGCGGGCTCCCCCCAGGGTTTTACAATCTTTGAAAATCCGATCGGTCTTCGAGAGGTATACTTCCTATACGCATCCGCGGCAGAGCTGGCCTTAAAGAAGAGGGAAAGGCTGGCCGCAGCCAGCCGCGGAGCAGCCTCCGGTTGCCGGGAGCGCAGGGACGACCGCGCTCCCCCTTCTTGCCGTAGTCCCCTCGCCAGGCGTGCTTTACTTAACTGCCGGCGAGTCCACAATTCGACTCCGGCCTACACCACTCGATCCATTTCCAGAAACTCGCGAATGTGCGGGTGATCGGATTTTTCCAGGTCCGCTGCCGGGCCGAAAAAAATTATACTGCCTTCGTATAAGAAGACGACGCGGTCGGCGACCTTGTACATCAGATCGAGATCATGGGTCACCACGACGGAAGTCAGGTTCAATTGCTTTTTCAATCGCAGCATCAGATCGCCGAGATGGCCGGACATGATAGGATCCACCATGGTGGTGGGCTCGTCGTAGAGGACACATTGGGGCTGAGCCGCCAAGGCGCGCGCAATGGCCACGGCGCGCTTGTAGCCGGTGGAAAGGTCGGCGGGATAGGCGTCCCGGGCTTCGGCGATATCCACCATCTCCAGCAGTCCGTTCACCACGTCGTTCTTGTTCTCGGCATCGTAGTCTTCGCGCAGTTCCAGCGAAAACAGCACGTTTTCCGCCACGGTGAGGGAGTCAAACAGGGCTCCGGACTGGAACACCATGGTTACCTTTTTGCGGATGCGGCGCATCTCGGGTTCGGGAAAGTCGGTGATGTCTTCGTGCGCCACGATCACCCGCCCGCTGTCCGGCTTCAGGAAACCCATGATATGAGAGAGAGTTACGGACTTACCCACGCCGCTGCGGCCGATGATGGCCACGGTTTCTCCGGCGTTCACATGGAAATTCGAATCGACCAAAACCGGATGATCGAACGTCTTATAGACGTGCCGGAATTCGATGTAATGCGGAAAGGATTCATTCTGTGGCATAGCCGGCCCAGTCTTCGGGGGTGTTGACGTTTTGAAATGGCGCCAGTTCCGGTATAGCGAGCCTGACCGTGCGTACGGCCGCCAGGGCCGCAGTCACCTTGCGCTCGCCGGTTTGGAAGGCTTTCTCGATGGCCGCCAGGGAATTCCGGTGATAGACGGCGCACAGCGGTTCGGGGCGTCCGGACGGCCCGACCGGGAGGAGCGCCTCGGCATCCACAGCTTCGGCCGCCTGCAGAATTCGGGTCAGCAAATCCGCGGAAACCGCCGGCATGTCGCATGCAACCACCAGATTCCAGTCTGCCTGGCTGTGGTGGAGACTCGTGAGGATGCCGCCGAGCGGCCCTTCTCCGGGGTAGCGGTCGGGAATCACCGGATATCCAAGATCCCGGTAGGATCGTGCGTCGCCCACCAGCACCGCATTACCGGCAGCCGAAGCCACCTGGCCCGCCACAAACTGCGCCAGCGGTTCGCCGCGAAACGGCAGCATGGCCTTGTCCCGGCCCATCCGGGAACTACGGCCCCCTACCAGCACGTATCCCGTCCGGCGCACAGAGAAATGATACCATTGAGGTTTAGCAGGTCCTCCGCGTCCCCGGGGCAGAAAACAAGCCTTGCTTCTTACGAGGCGATTCCTATAATAGGGGATGTAACATTTTGATGCGGTTTTGTTTTAGACTGGTATGGCTAGCGGTGATGTTGGCTTGGGAATTGTGCGCGGGTAGTCCATCCGATCTAGCGCCCCGCCGCATCACCGCGGTCGTCCGCATGGACCGTCACTCGGGAAAGCTCGTTAGAACGATGGTGGCTTCGGTTCCTGCCTCCAGCCGTAGCGCGCTGGAGCTGAACGGGCCGGACGCCGCCATTGCGGCCGCCGTGGGCCGGATTGCGGCCGAGCAGACGCTTCCGGCGGAGCTGATCCACTCCGTGATCAAGGTGGAGAGCAACTACAACCCCTTCGCCATTTCTCCGAAAGGCGCCTTGGGATTGATGCAATTAATTCCCGCTACGGCGCGCCGCTTCGGCGTGGTGGAGGTTTTTGATCCGGTGGATAACATCCGGGGCGGGGCGCGGTATTTAAAATATTTGTTGGACCTGTATCACGGCGACTACCCGCTGACGCTTGCGGCATACAACGCTGGAGAGGAAGCCGTGGCGCGCTACGGCGGTGTGCCGCCCTTCCCGGAAACGCAGAATTACGTGGTGCAGGTACGCAGGCAGATCGAGATGACGGCCAAGGCGGCTGTGGCGGACGCGAAACCCACGATAACCGAAGGCGCTCCCGCGCCGGTTGAGCCTGCCGGTCCGCGACACCTTCAGGAAATCGTGGAACCGGACGGTAGTGTGCGATACGTCTCACGTTGAGGGACGGTTTATGAAGCGGATACCTGCGATTGCCGTTTTGCTGTTTTCGGAGATGATGGCGGCGGATACGGCGCATGGCCCGCTGCACTCGGTCACGGCGGTCCGGCACTGGTCCTCGGGAGAAGTGACTCGAGTGGCCATCGAGGTCACGGGCGAGTTCCAATATCGTACCGACCGGCTGCACAATCCCGAGCGGGTCTACTTTGATATCCTGAACGCCCAGCCGAAGTTCGAATCGCGGCGGCTGTTCGGAGAGGATGTGAATGACCAGCTCCTGCGGCGCGTCCGCGTAGCGGAGACCACGCCGGGTGTCACGCGCATCGTACTCGAGCTGGGCGAGGGAGTCGAAGCCACGCCATCTTTGCTTCTCAACCCGCATCGGCTGATGATCGAATTAAAGGGTGCCGGCGCCCCGGCGCCGCCGGTGATGACGGCAGTGCGACCTGCCGTGCCAAAAGTTCCCATCGTGAAAGCCGAAGCACCGCGCCTGGAGCCTCCCGCGGCGCCGCCGAAGCCCCTTCCCACCGCTGCGGCGGAACCGGCCGTCACCGCCGAGCCTTCCAAGACTCAAGTTTCTCAGGACATCGCGCCGGCGGCCCCTGGCGATGCTACCGTGGTTGCCAAAGTGGAAACGCCCCGGCCGGTGGAGCCGCTTCCTCCGCCAGCGCCTTCGGCCGCCGAGTCGGCGAAGTCCGCCCGGCATACCAGTACCGGCGAGAATTCGCTGATCCGCGCCCTGGGCCTGAAGATTAATCGCGTGGTGATCGATCCCGGCCATGGCGGCCACGATCAGGGCACTATCGGCCCCAAGGGCTTACTTGAAAAAGATCTCGTGCTGGATGTTTCCCAGCGTCTGGGGAAGTTGATTGAAGACGGTTTGGGCGCCGAGGTGGTTTATACCCGCAGCGACGACACTTTTATTCCGCTCGAAGGGCGAACGGAGCTCGCCAACGAGAGGAAGGCCGACCTCTTTTTGTCGATCCATGCCAACTCTTCCCCGGTGCCGCGTGTGGCCGGCATCGAGACTTACTATTTGAATTTCACCGATTCCCGAGATGCCCTCGACTTGGCTTCGCGTGAGAATGCCACTTCCCAGAAGTCGGTTTTCGAACTCAAGGACCTCATCCAAAAAATTACTCTGCACGATAAGGCCGAAGAGTCGCGCGAATTTGCCGGGCGGATCCAGACTGCGCTCTATGCTCTCTCCGCCCGCAACCTGCCTGGCGAAAAGAACCGTGGCGTGCGCAAGGCGCCCTTTGTAGTGCTGATCGGCGCGAACATGCCCTCCGTGCTGGCCGAAATTGGTTTCCTCAGCAATCCCCGGGAGGAGGCTCTGCTGAAGAAGCCGGAATACCGCCAGAAGCTGGCGGAGGCGCTCTACCGCGGCCTTTCCCGCTACGCCGATAGCCTCAGCCATTTTCAGATGGCCTTGAACTGACCGTCCCCGATGCGGGTAGTTGCTTTCCGCCATGTTCCCTTCGAAGATCTCGGCCTGATTTATTCGTCGCTGGAGGAGTGCGGCATTTCCGTGGAGTGCGCCGACTTGTATCGCCAAGCCTCCCCTCTCCCCGATATTTCCAGCGCCGCGGGCCTGATTTTCATGGGAGGGCCCATGTCGGCCAACGACGATCTGCCGTATCTGGAACGCGAATTGCGATGTATCCGTCAGGCCGTCGAGAGACGCCAACCGGTTCTCGGCGTGTGCCTGGGCGCCCAATTACTCGCCAGAGCGCTGGGCGCCACGGTCTATCGCAATCCCGTGAAGGAGATTGGCTGGTTTGACATTGAGCTGACCGATACCGGCCTTGCGGACCCGCTGTTTGCGGGCCTGGATCGCTCGCAGACTGTCTTCCAGTGGCATGGCGAGACCTTCGATTTGCCGGCTTCCGCCGCATGGCTCGCCTCTTCCGAGGCATGTCTTCATCAGGCCTTCCGCGTGGGGGCGAATGTCTATGGATTGCAGTTTCATCTCGAGGTAACCCCCCAAATGATTGCCGATTGGTGTAAGCAAGACGCCAATTGCGGTGATGTGCAGGGCCTCCCCGCGCCTCTCGATCCCTACCGCCATACGGAGCACCTGGCACACCTGTCGCGCCTGGTCTTTGGCCGCTGGTGCGCATTGCTAACGTAGTCCCTTACACCGAACCGCGACCGTAAGGCAGAGAGAAACGGGCAAACTGTCATCGAGTCTCTGGCGCAGGCGCCGCTCGCCAATCAATCCTGCGTCATTTGATCGCGAGGGTCTGGCGAACGGGCGCCGTGGGACCGCCCTCGCGGGGCCTTCGAATGCGAATGGAGGCGCTGCCGTCGGCGCCGGGCGTCACGGAAATCCGGAACTGCTGCGTGGCTGCATCGTAGGCCAGCGGACCCACCGCGCCGGTGACCGCTCTCGCCACGGGGCGGAACGGAGAATAGCCCGCGATCACCCGCGAATCCTCTCCGTTGGCGAAGACTACCGTCAGGGAGACCCTGCCGTTGTCCGTCAAGGAACTGATACGCTTCTTGCCAAGAGGAACGAACTGCCCCAAATCGCCAATGACCGCCATACCGGAAGGACCAATGGGCGCGGCGATCAGGTAGAGGAGACTCTGGGAAATGGGCGCCGTGAGGGCATCCGAAGGGTTCACGACCTGCCCGGTGCCCCCAAAATAGTCGTATAGGTAGGCCGGCCCATTCAGTCCGAGTTCCGCCGGGCTGAACTTCGCCTGCAAGTTCGATCCCTGGGCGTAAGCAAAAAGATAGTGCGCGCGGAGGTCGCCGAAATCCGTATACGCGGCGGCGATTTGAGGCGCATCGAGCGCATGGGCAGCGTTGTGATAGCTGCTATCGATCGGCGCCAGCGGCACATCCGGTTTCACGATGACTCCGTCGCGGCGCACGGCGCGTAACAGGTTGGCGCCGTTGGCGGCTCCGATCGGATCGCCCACCCCGACAGGTCCGGCCGAGAGCGTCGCCAGCAAGAGATTGTCGCTCTCGGTGCTCAGGAAAACATCGGTGAACGGCCAGATTCCCATGGCGCTCGCCAGCCGCGACGTGTATAGAAAATTGCTCCAGCGGGCGCGGACAAATCGATCTTCGCTGGTGCGGATGGTCGTCAGATTGTTGTAGCGGGAGCTCTGCAGGAAGTGACGTGGCGAAGGCATGCAGTATTGCATGGTGAGGCCGCGTTGCGCCATGGCTGTGGCCATATCCGTCAAGAACGCGTTGGCGTCGGTCAGGTTGAAATTCGGTTGGGCCTTATCGTCCAACCAGTCCTGTTCGTAGGTGGCCACACCCGCACTGGAGAGATAGGCGGCGACCGCGTTCCAGTAACGCGGGTCCACCACCACGTTTCCCGACATGGTGTACAACTGCCGGTAAGGGCTGTTGGGATCGATCCAGCGAGCGTGCGTAATCAGGGAGACGCCCAGGCTTTGCTGGAACCCGGAGAGACTGTCGGGGAACAGCGAGGAGGAAGCCGTGTATTGATAGATGCCACCCCCGCCATCATTCCAGATGCCGGTCGTGCCCTTGGGATAGAACCAACTGTCGAGTTGAATATAGCCCAGGCCGATCCCCAGCCGATCGAAATCGGACTTGATGCCCGTCAGTGTCTGTTCGTACGTAAGCGAGGGCGCGGTGCGGTAATAATAGCTGGCGCCGTTGTCGGTCCAGTATCCGACGCGGTTCAGGCTGGTATCGGCGTCATTGGCGGGCCGGACTTTTCCCCCCAGAGCCGTCAGAGTCTGACCCCAGCTATCGAAAGCACGGTTGATTCCCCGTTCGATCACCAGCAATGTTTGGTGTTGAAAGCCCACTGGCAGCACGGCAATCTGCGGCGCGATTCCGCCGGCCAGTTCCCCGTTCGCTCCCCAGGCGGTGTAGGCCACCATGAAATTGGCGGCCGGAGAGAGGATGAACGTGTTGGCCGAGGAATCAAAAAAGATCCAGGGGCTTTCGTTGGAGTAAGCGTTGAAGGCCGGGGGCGCAAAGATACCCGAATAGGTTAGGTGGTCCAGATTGCTCGGGTACTGGCTCCAGTTCGGAAAGGAAAAGGTATTGGGGCCGGAGGAGGAAGGATAGCTGACCGTGAACAGGACGGCTTGATGATTTCCGTAGCTGCGGATGGCCGCATGGCGCGTGGCGTCCGATACGAAATCGAAGGAGATCTCGGAAAAGCTGCCCACGGCGTCCGCACCCGAGGCTACGGCCAGATTCACTAGCGGGGCTCCGATGTTCCCCGAGAAAAGCCACTGCAGGTCAGGGACAAAAACTTCGTAGATCCCGGTGGAATCTACCGTGACGGTCAGTCCGCCGGCGCCTCCGATAGAAGTGGATGCCGCCGCACCACCGGCGAATAGAAGGCAGCTAAAGACTTCCAACAGGACAGACTTGGTCCGAGACACTCTGAAAACCCCCGGTTTCCCGTACGAAACTGAACAATACTATAACAGGTAGTTTCCTGAGGCAAGTCGTTTTGTCGTGGGGGAGTACAGAAAAAATCCACCGGGGATGGGCTGTCGACCGGCAACCGAAGCGGTTTTGGACGTACCGGCGCTCTTCAACCTGGCTGATCTGTTGGGACTTAGAGCAAGCCGTAAACGGCTACGACGCCGGCAAAGGTCGGGACGTAAACCTTTCCATTGGCCACGGTGGGGATGGCGAATTTGGAAAAGGTGCCCAGGCGGTCCGGGCCACCGGTCATTTCGCTGTTCCACAGTTCGTGAGTGAGGTCGGAAGCATCAAACGCGCGCAACGCCCCATCGACTGCCGAATCGAACTGATAACCGGTCGTTTCCCAGAGGATGCCAGTGCCGTCGGTCCCGCCATTCGCGGAAATCGCCAGTCCTGCGAAAGACGTATGCGACCACTCCGTGCTGACCGAGACCGGAGTCGGCTCCAGGGTTCCGTCACTGATCCGATAGGCCTTGAGGATACTCTCCTCCTCCTGCAGGTACACGTACGCACCATCCGTGCGGCTCCAGATCGCAAAGTCGTAAATGCCACTATCCTGGACCGCTTGAATCGTCTGGACGTTGCTGGAGGTCAGGGGCGCCAGATGCCCCATATAATTGCCATCCAGCAAATACAGTTGGCCGGATTTGTCACCCCCGACCATCAAACGGGTACCGGGAATGAAGGCCGGGCCGGCCGACAAGTCTTCGTCCCCATCCGACAGTGTCTCCCAGATCAAGGGGGTGTACCAGTCCACCAGCAGCGGCGTCGCCCCGGAAAACTTGAGAAAACTCTCGCCGAAATCCGATACACCGTCGTAATCGCCGTTACCGGTAATCATGTAGACATTACCACTGTCATCGACCGCAGGTGCGCGGCCCGATTGCCAGATGGAGCCCCCGAAGCCGTTAGGGGTAGTGGCAAAGACGCCTAGTTGCCTTCCCAGATCCGATGCGTCGAACGTCATCAGCCAGCCATGCCAGGACCCCTGGTCGCCATGCGATCCAAAGCAGACGTAGACCGCATCGTTCGCCAGCACCAGGCCGGGCCGCTGGATTTGCCAGGCCGGGTCGAAGGCAAGCACACCATCTTCCCAACTGCCGTCGCCCGTCCCGGCGGCTTCCGCGCTAATGAAGACCGGTCCATTGAGTCTCTCCGCGCCGTTCGTCAGATCGAGGGCATGCAGTTGAAACATCGGCGACCCATAAACCAGATTCATGGACACCACGAAAAGCACCCCGCGCTGCAGATCGATGACTCCGGTGCTAAGAATTCCAATTTCCGGCTGGATATCCGAGTAGTCGTCAAACAGCGAGGTGGGAACCGACGGCCCCAGGTTTGCGCTCCAGTAGAGAACGGGTGCCTGGACGCGATCGGCATCATAGGCATACACGCTGTTGTGCTGGGTGAAGACAAAGAGCACATTTTGCACGCCCTGTCCCGGCAGGTTCAACCCCGAGACGTAGAGCGGCTGCGCGTAGACTTGGCCATCAACCGGAAGAGTGCCAATTTTTCCGAATGAGCCGGTCGCAACGTTAGCCGGCGTGAGTTGGGTCTCCTGCAAGTTGGCGTTGGTCCGATCGTTTCCGTAGTTTGCGCTCAGCACATTGATTTGAGCGTGCCCCGTGCCCAGGGAAATGGCGGCCGGCAACAGTATGGCTGCCAGGCGGAGAAGTAATATGACACTAATTCGGCGGGAGTCGATTGTGCGGCTCAACATCTTCGAGACCTTTATCTCTATCTAAGATTTTGTTTTCTGCACAAGCCGCAAAAGGTTAGCACAGCAGAGATAACCTTTCGCGGAGAATTCCTCTACGTGGCCTCGCCTCTGACGGGAAGGCTTTGCGGCCCTTAAGCAACCCAACACTCTGTTTGGTGCGCGGGCCGCGAAAAGCGTTTCAGGGAATAGGTATTCTTGGACACCGTACCGCTGCGCCTCCCGTGGGGCAGCCAACAAGAAGCGCGCCTTACAATGAGAATATCACCTCATGCCCAAAGCTTTTGCGCGTTACGCCGCGATTGTATTGGCTTTCAATCTCGGGGTCGTGCTGTGGGGCGCCTACGTGCGGGCCACGGGCTCGGGCGCGGGCTGCGGCAATCACTGGCCTCTTTGCAACGGCGCCGTGGTGCCCCCAGCGCCGGCTCTCGTTACCGTGATCGAATTCACGCATCGCGCCACCAGCGGCATGGACCTGGTAATGGTTGCGGTGCTGGTCGTATGGGCGTTCCGGTGCTTTCCCCGCCTACACCCGGCACGTCTGGGGGCGGCGCTCTCGGGTGTGTTCCTGGTGACAGAGGCGTTGATCGGAGCGGCCCTGGTCAAACTGGAGCACGTGGCTCATAACGCATCCGCAGGGCGCGCGTATTCGCTTTCCGCCCACCTGATCAATACCCTCACCCTGCTGGCTTGTCTGACACTGACGGTGTGGTGGGGAAGGGGAGGCGCTCGCCTCCGTCTACGCGGCTGGGCGGTGGGGCCGGCAGTTGGGGGAGCCGGACTTCTCGTCGCGACCAGCCTCATGGGCGTCATCACCGCGCTGGGTGATACGCTGTTCCCGGCACCTTCGCTCGGGGCCGGTTTCGCCCAGGACTTCGACCCGGCAGCCAGCATCTTTATCCGCTTGCGCCTGTTCCATCCGTTGTTCGCCCTCGTAACCGGGGTGTGGCTGGTTCTCTATGCCGCCGCGACGGCCACACGTTTCCCACAGACTAAAGGGCCGGTCCGCAGCCTTGGAGCGCTCGTAGGCACGCAAATTACGGCAGGTGCACTAAACCTTCTGCTGTTGGCCCCGGTGTGGCTGCAGATGGTACATCTGCTGCTCGCCGATCTGCTATGGATCGCATTCGTGCTCCTGAGCGCCTATAACCTACAGGATTCCGTGGTTACGACGAGCCACGCTCGAGACGCAGCGTGCAGCGGCGGCCATCCTGCGGCATTGGAAATTACACAAACTGGCCCGCCGCGTGGCCCGACGCCCAAGCCCACTGAAAATTGAAGCCCCCCAAATGACCGGTGACATCCAGCACCTCGCCCACAAAATACAGACCTGGGACTCTTTTTGCTTCAAAAGTCTTCGACGACAACTCCGCGGTATCCACGCCACCGGCAGTCACTTCGGCCTTTTCGTAACCCTCGGTGCTTGCGGGGACGATTCGCCAGGCGTGGAGGCTGTCCGAGAGCAACTGGATCTCGCGGTCGCTCAACAGGAGCGCGGGCTTCGACTCGGAGGACCAAAGGCCCGCCAGCCGCTTGGGCAGACTGGCGCCCAGGACGTTGCGAACCTCCGACCGGTCGCTTCGGGCCCGCCGTTCGGCGAGAGACCGTATGAGGTCTGTTTCGGGCAGCAGGTCGATTTCGATTTCCTGACCGAGCTTCCAATAGCTGGAGACCTGCAGGATGGCCGGTCCGCTGAGCCCGCGATGGGTGAACAGCATCTTCTCGCGGAAGCACGCTGGGCCGGCGCGCGCCGTCACCTCCAGGGAGACGCCGGCGAGTTCGGTGAACTGGGCTTGGT
>Ga0209698_10001992_pt1 | contig 23342 bp, 19 predicted proteins | sample LitLauG_LLR_2012_FD_187203 | JGI IMG/M metagenome (GOLD analysis project Ga0209698, IMG submission 187203) | Freshwater sediment microbial communities from Pennsylvania, USA - Little Laurel Run_MetaG_LLR_2012 (SPAdes) (version 2) | ecosystem: Environmental > Aquatic > Freshwater > Creek >... | reverse complement strand
GGATGGAGATCTTCGGGATGACACCCGAGGAGCGGATGACCGTGAAGGTCAACGCCATGCATCTGACGGAAGTGCAGAATCTGGCGAAGCAGAAGCCGGTCGATATCGCGTTCATTTCTGTCAAGTCTTATGATACGGTTTGGGCGGCGACGATGATCCGCCAGTATCTGTCGGCCTCGGGCTGCGTGGTTTCGATGCAGAATTGCATCAATGAGGAGCGGGTGGCCGGCGTCGTGGGATGGGGCCGGACGCTGGGGTGTATCGTGACCGGCGGCGTCGGGGTTGATTTGTACGAGCCGGGGCACATTCGCCGTGGATATGCGAAAAGAGCCGATATAACCTCGTTTTATGTCGGTGAACCAAGCGGGCGGATAACGAAACGATCACAGGAAATCGCGGAGATCATGTCCAGCATCGACGCCGCGAAGGCGACCGATAATCTGTGGGGTGAGCGCTGGACCAAGCTGTGCGTGAACGGCATGCGGAACGGCGTTTCCGCGGCGACCGGCATGGGCGGCAACGCGCGGGATAACCATGCGGCGGTGCGGCGGGTTTGCATTCAACTCGCCGGAGAGTCGGTGCGGGTTGGGCAAAAACTGGGGTATAAACTGGGACAAATCGGCGCACTGCCGTTTGAGATGGTGGCCAAGGCGATGGAAGGCGATGCGGCGTCGTACGCCGAGGTCGAGCGTCTGATGACCGAAGGCGGCGCCGGACAGGCGGAGCGGAGCGACTATCAGCGGCCCTCCATGGCGCAGGACATGGAAAAGGGGCGGCGGACAGAAATCGAGTTCATGAACGGATTTATCGCCAGCGAGGGTGCTCGGGTTGGCGTTCTCGCACCAACGCATGAGATGCTGACCCGGCAGGTTCTGCGGGTGGAGCGCGGGGAAATTCCGGCGCGGCCGGAGAATGTGCTGGTGAATAGTTAGCGTAGTTTCCGATCAGGTTGGACCGTATCCGCAACGGGTGCGGTCCAGTGGGACGCTGGAACCGATTCCGCGCGGCGGCGCGACAAGTCAAAACCGCTTGGCATTGACAAGAATGGTCCGGCTTCCACAATGCGCCAACCGGCAAATAAGCCAATGACCGGCGCACGTTTCAGGAGGCAATTCCATGCGAATTGGCCTGTTTTACCAGATCCAAGTGCCGAAACCCTGGACCGTGACCAGCGAAGCTGAACGGATCTACGAGGCGCTGGAGCAAATCCCCTTTGCCGAACAGCAGGGTTTTGAGAGTGTCTGGTTCTCCGAACATCACTTCCGGCCGGTGTGGTCCCACAACAGCGCCCCCGATCTGACGCTCGCCGCGGTCAGCCAGCGCACCAACCGCATTCGCCTGGGCATCGGCGTGGTCCTGGCCCCCATTCATCACCCGCTGCATGTGGCCGCCCGCATGGCGACCCTGGATATTCTCAGCCACGGCCGCGTCGACGTCGGCCTCGGCCGAACCGGCTATCCCTACCAGTTGACGCCGTACGGCGCGGACCTGCGGGACACGCGCGGTATGTGGCAAGAATTCGCCGAAGTGCTGCCCCAAATTTGGACCCGGGAGGTATTCTCCCACGAGGGTCCGTACTTTCAGATGCCGCCGCGCGAGGTATTGCCCAAGCCCCTGCAACGCCCGCACCCACCGCTGTGGTCCGCCTGCGGCAGCGACGAAACGGCGCGCCTGACGGGCAGTTTGGGGATGGGTGGCCTGTTCGGCGGCGAAGGGGGGCCGGGCCGCGTGCGGCAGCTTCTGGCGCTGTATCGGGACGCGCTGCAAACCGCGCCGAACCCGGCAAGCCGGCCGACCCCGCGCACCGCCCTGATGACCGCCGGCTTTTGCCATGAAGATCCCACGGTCGTCGCCCAACGCGGCACCGAACTCGTCGAGTGGTACATCGAACAGCAGCGCGAACGTGCCCGGTTGGTATGGCGGGACTACGATCCGGCCACGGTGCCGCCCGATTACAAAGCCTATTATGACCGCGATCGACGCCTGGCCGCCGGGCCGCACCCGGGGGAGCCCACGCCCCGGGAAATCCGCGAGCAGGGCACGACATTCTGCGTCGGCACGCCAGCCGAGTGTATCCGCTTCCTGGAACTGTACGAGGCCATGGGGATCGAGGAAGTCTTCTTGCTGTGTGCCATCGGGCCGGCGCGGCACCAGGAAGTGCTGCACACAATTCAAATGTTCGGCGAGCAGATTATTCCGCACTTCCAAGCCAAAACCCACCCTGGATAACTTAAACCGTGGAGGAAACCGATGACATACGATTTGTTGATCCGCAACGGCCGCATCATAGACGGTTCCGGGATGCCGGCGTTTCGCGGCGATGTCGCCGTCAAGGACGGTAAGATCACCGATATCGGAAAATTGAGCGGCGCCGCGACCCGCGTGGTGGACGCCCAAGGATTGGTGGTCGCGCCTGGCTTTATCGACAATCATTGCCACTATGACGCCCAGGTCACCTGGGACCCAATGTGTTCCTATTCCTGCGATCACGGTGCCACCACGGTGATCTTTGGCAATTGTTCGCTGTCCCTCGCACCCGTGCGTCCGGGCAAGTCGGAACGACTCGCTGAATTCCTGTCCTATGTCGAAGCGATCCCGATGGACGTGTTACGCACGGTGGAATTCAACTGGGAGACGGTCCCGCAATACATCGAGCAACTCGATCGCAAACTTGGCGTCAACGTCGGCAACCTGATCGGCCATACCGCGGTTCGCTATTATGTGATGGGCGACGAATGTCAAAAACGCGCCGCCACCGACACCGAAATCAAAGCCATGCAAGACATCGTCCGAGACGGCATGAACGCCGGCGCGCTCGGTTTTTCCGTCTCGCGCAACCAAGGTCATTACGATCCACAAGGCGTTCATCTGCCCGCCCTGTGGGCCGAAGAAAAGGAAATCTTCGCCCTGTGTAGCGTTCTCGGTGAGATGGGCACTGGCATCATTCAAAGCGGCGGTGGCAACGGTGCCGAAATGAAAGATGGACTGATGAGCCGGTTGTCCGAGGCCACCGGCCGCCCGGTCGTCTACAACAACCTCAATCAGTCAATGCGGCGCCCGAACGAGTGGCGGGAGCAGATGGCGCACGTTGACGCAACGATCGCGCGGGGAATCCGAGCGTATCCGACGTGTACGCCTAATCGGATCACGGACTTCTTTACGATGCGGAATACCCAGACCTTTCGGGGACTGCCAACCTGGCATCCAATCCTGCTGGCGTCGGACGCCGATAAATTGCGCGCCTATAGCGATCCCGAAATCCGCCGGAAACTGCATGACGAAGCGGTCGATTTCAAGATCAACTTCGCCCCCGCCGGTATCTGCCGTACCTGGTGGGATTACATGACCGTGCAACAGGCCGTGTTGCCGAAGAACAAAGGGCTGGAGGGCAAGACCATTGGTCAGATCGCCAAGATGCAGGGCAAGGGCATCATCGACGCATTCCTCGATCTCGTCGTGGAAGAAAATCTCGACACCGCTTTTCTGCACGGCGAGAACAACGTGGATGATGAAGCGGTCGCCAAGATCCTCAACTATCCCAACGCGATCATCGGATTGTCGGATGGCGGCGCGCATGTGCAATTCCAGAGCGGCTTCGGCTTCAGCACCAGGCTGTTGAGCGAATGGGTGCGGGAGAAGAAGATCATGTCGTTGGAAACGGCGGTTCGCAGGCTGACCTTTGAGTCCGCCTCCATCTTCGGGTTGCACGACCGAGGCCTGCTACAGCCTGGCATGGTGGCGGACATCGTGATCTTCGATCCGGATACGGTCCGACCGCTGCCGCACGAGGTTGTCCACGACTTCCCAACCGGCGCGATGCGCATCCGCGAACCGGCGCAGGGCATTCACATGACGGTGGTCAACGGTCATATCCTGCTGGAGGATGGCAAGCATAGTGGGGCGCTGCCGGGCCGCGTCCTGCGCAATCCTCACTACCGGGCGGAACACGCGAACTAAGGGAACAGGGACGGCCCGATATAGCTTGTGCCCCATCCGGGTTGTCCCTAGTCTTTGCGATTGTAAGACTTCACGCTTGCGATCCGCGTCGCAACCGCCAAGAAGTCGGTTGGGAGGATGCACTGATGGCGACCGTGGGGTCTGTTTCATCCGTTGCCCTTAAGCAACAATACGTCCCCACGGCGAAACGGGGGCCGATCACCCGTCTGCTGGAAGACGAGAATCGCCTTGCCATCTGTCTGATGCTACCGACCGTTGTGCTACTCGCCCTGTTTATCGCCTATCCCTTCTTCAACGGCATTGTGCTGGCGGTGACCGACACCAGGGTTGGCGTGCCCGGGCATTTCGTCGGCATGGACAATTTCGTCAAGATTTGGAACGACAACATTTTCCGCGTCGCGGTCTGGAACACCTGCGTTTATACCTTTGTCACCACGGTCTTCAAATTAGCCCTTGGGCTTTGGTTGGCGCTGTTGCTCAACCGGCATTTTCGCGGCAAGGCGTTCATGCGCGCCTTCATCCTGCTGCCGTTCATCATCCCGACCGTGCTATCGACTTTTGCCTGGAAGTGGATGTTCGACCCGACGTTCAGCGTCCTCAACTGGATGCTGTTCCACGCCGGCATTATCCACACGCGCATCAACTGGCTGGGCGACCCCGTCATGGCCATGGTGTCGGTGATCATCGTCAACGTGTGGCGCGGTGTGCCGTTCTATGCCATCAGCCTGCTGGCGGGATTGCAAACCATCAGTCCCGAACTGCACGAAGCCGCGGCGATCGATGGCGCGCGCGCCTGGGCGCGCTTCCGCCATGTGACGTGGCCGTTGCTGCTGCCCGTGACATTGGTGATCGTGCTGTTCTCGGTGATCCAGACGTTCGCGGATTTCCAACTGGTCTACGTACTGACCGGCGGAGGCCCGGCGAACGCCACCCAACTGTTCGCCACCTACGCGTACCAACTCGGCATTGGTACCGGCTTGTTAAGCCAGGGTGCCGCCATTTCACTGGCGATTTTCCCTATCCTGCTGCTCGTGGTGATCGTGCAGCTCGTTTACATCCGCCGGACGGAGACACTTTAGGCCATGATCGAGGGACATCCCTGGCGCCGTTGGGTTTTCTTCTACGTGCCGGTGACGGCGTTCGTGGTCAGCCTGCTGTTTCCGTTTTACTGGATGGTTATCACAACTATAAGACCGGACAGCGAGCTGTACCGGCCCTGGAGCGCCCCGAATTACGCGCCGTTCTGGACCACGCACCCAACACTCGAACACGTCCATGAGCTGTTAAGCGAGACCCTGTTCACCACCTGGATGTGGAACACCATGCTGATTTCGCTGGCGGCGACAGCAATCTCGCTATTCTGCGGGCTACTGGCCGGCTACGCGCTGTCGCGGCTGAAATTCCCGTTTGCCGGCAGTATCGGGACAGTGATTTTCATCACCTATCTGGTGCCGCAGACGCTGCTGTTTATTCCCCTCGCCGACATCATCCGCAATTTCCGGCTGGGTGACTCGCCCTGGTCGTTGATCCTGACCTATCCGACCTTCCTGATCCCGTTCTGCACCTGGCTGTTGATGGGATACTTCAAGTCGATCCCGAAGGAGCTGGAGGAGTGCGCCCGCATCGACGGCGCCCCGCGCTGGAAGGCGATGGTGTACATCATCTTTCCGGTAGCGATCCCGGGCATCTTGTCGGCGGGGATCTTCGCCTTCACTTTGTCATGGAACGAGTTCATCTATGCGCTGGTTTTTCTGTCCTCACCCGAACAGAAGACCGTGCCGGTCGGGGTTACCTCGGAACTGATACGCGGTGACGTCTTCTTCTGGGGCGAGCTCATGGCCGGGGCGCTGTTAGGCTCGATCCCGGTCGCCTTCGTCTATTCTTTCTTCGTCGAATACTACGTCTCCGGCATCACCGGGTCAGTGAAGGGGTAAGTCCATGGCTCGCGTTGCGATGCGCGGCTTGAACAAGAAATATGACGAGGTTCACGCCGTCATCGATGTGAACCTCGACATTCGCGACCAGGAGTTCGTTGTGCTGGTCGGCCCGTCGGGGTGCGGCAAGACCACGACCCTGCGCATGGTGGCGGGGCTGGAAAGTATCACCGGCGGGCAAATTTCGATCGACGAGAAAGTCGTCAACGAATTGCCGCCGATGGATCGCGACATCGCGATGGTCTTCCAGAACTACGCGCTGTATCCACACATGACCGTCTACGACAACATGGCCTTCGGCCTGAAAATGCGAAAATTCGATAAGCCGGAGATCTCCAAACGCGTGATGGAGGCGGCCGATATCCTCGGCATCCAGGAACTGCTGAAACGCAAACCCCGCCAGCTATCCGGCGGCCAGCGGCAGCGCGTCGCGCTGGGCCGAGCGATCGTGCGGCACCCGCAGGTGTTCCTGTTCGATGAGCCGCTGTCCAACCTCGATGCCAAACTTCGCGTTCAGATGCGCGTCGAATTGAAAAAACTCCACGAACGGCTCGGCACCACCGCCATCTACGTCACGCACGACCAGGTGGAGGCGATGACCCTCGGCGACCGCGTGGTCGTCATGCGCGACGGCCGTGTGCAGCAGGTCGGCGATCCGATGGAGCTGTACAACCAGCCGGCCAACCGTTTCGTAGCCGGGTTCATCGGTTCGCCGGCGATGAATTTCGCGCAGGTTCGTATCGCAACGGAGAATGGCGCGTTGTGGGCGGAAAGCGATGATCTCCGCATCAAGGTGCCGGCGCCGCTCATGTCCCGGCTAGCGCGCTACACCGGGATGCCGGTGACCCTCGGCGTGCGGCCTGAAGACCTGCTCATCACCGGCGCCGGCGATGCCGGGGATCTCAGTTTCGATGTGGCGGTGGAGGTGGTGGAGCGGCTGGGTTCGGAAATCCTGCTCGACGTCGCCGCCGGCTCGACCGCGATGGTAGCCTCGGTCGAGCCCACCGTCACAGCCAAGGTGCATGAAAAGTTACGTTTAACAATCAATCCCCACCGGATACACTTTTTCGACAACACGACCGAAGCCGCGATCTAACGCGAGCAGGAGGAAAGCCATGGTAGAGATCCGTCGACGCAAGACATTGCAGCTTTCGGCCGCCAGCGCGCTCGCCGCCGGCACCGGCGGCCTGGCTGGCATCCTGGCGAGCGGGCGCGCCCCGGCCTATGCCCAGACGCAGACGATGCACTGGCTCCGCTGGGCCGATTTTGTTCCAGCATCGGATCAACTGTTGAAGGGCGATATCGTTAAAGAGTGCGAAAAGGCGCTGGGCATGAAGCTCACGGTCGAAACGATCAATGCCAACGATATCCAGGCGCGCATTACCGCGGCGATCCAGTCGGGCTCCGGCCCGGACATCTTTCTGGCCCTGAACAACTGGCCGCAACTGTATAGTAATAGCTGTGCCGACGTCGGCGACGTGGCGCACGAACTCAGCAAGGCGCAGGGCAGTTACTACGGCGTCTGTAAGGACGTCGCGACCGTCGGCGGCAAATGGATCGGGGTGCCGTGGTGCGTCGGCGGTGGCCTCGTCGCCTACCGCAAATCCTGGCTCGCGGAAGCCGGGGCGAGTGAATTCCCCAAGACCTGGGACGACTACCGCACCGTCGGCAAGAAACTGAAAGCCGCCGGCCATCCCTATGGCCAAACCGCCGGTCACACGTTCGGCGATGCACCGAGCTGGTGGTATCCGTATCTGTGGTCATGGGGCGGAAAGGAGGTCGAAGCCGACGGCAAGACCGTTGTGCTCAACACGAAAGAAACGGTGGAATCGGTGAAATTCGCTGTCGCCTTGTGGACGGAAACGATGGACGAGGGCGGCCTGGCATGGGACGACACCAGCAACAACCGCGCTTTTCTCTCCGGCAGTATCAGTGCGACCAATAATGGTGCGTCCATCTATCTGGAGGCCAAGAAGAAGCCCGGTTCCTACCTGACCGATCAGGGCACGCCAATGAAGGACGACATTCTGCACGCCAGCATTCCCGGCGGCGCCGGCGGTCATTTCAACCTGCCAGGTCCGTTTACCAATCTGGTGATGAAGTATTCCAAGAACCAGGACGCCGCCAAGACATTTATCCGCTGGATGTCGTCCAAGGATATTTTCGAGAAATGGTTCGTTTCACAACAGGGATACACCTGCGGCCCGACCAAGGTGTGGGAAGACCATCCCGTGTGGAACGTCGATCCCGTCCTCGCGCCGTTCAAACAAATCCCGGTCACCGGGCGCATGATGGGTTTTGCCGGGCCGCCGAACCAGCAGGCGGCCGAAGTACAGACCAAATACATTATCGTCGACATGTACGCGAAAGCGATTCAGGGCATGAACGCCGAGGAATCGGTCAAGGCAGCCCACGCCGAACTGCTGAAAATATACGGAGCCTAAGTCAGGAACACAGGGAGACCCACAATGCAGCGTATTCGTCGACGCAGGTTGTTGAAGCTTTCGGGCGGCGGCCTGGCCGGGATTCTCGCCTCCGGACGGGCTCCCGCCTTTGCCCAGGGAACCGGGCTGCACTGGTTGAAATTCGTGGATTTTGTGCCGGTTTCCGACCAACTGCTTAAAGGCAAACTAAAAGACGAGTGTCAAAAGGCGCTCGGTATCTCCCTCACGGTCGAAACCATCAATGGCGACGGGGTGCAGGCGCGTATCACGTCGGCGATCCAGTCCAAGACTGGTCCCGATATCATGATGGCGGTCAACAACTGGGCGCAGCTTTATGCCGATAGCCTTGTCGACGTCAGCGACCTCGCCGAGGCGGTCGGCAAGGCGCAAGGCGGCTATTTCCCCACCGCCCGTGCCGTCGCCAATGATGGCAAGAAATGGATCGCGATGCCGTTCACGATCCTTGGCGTTTTGTTCGCCAACCGGACCTCTTGGTTCGCCGAGGAAGGCATTACACCCGAAACATTCCCCAAGACCTGGGAGGCTTATCGCGCGGTCGGAAAAAAACTCAAAGCCAAGGGCCGCCCGCTCGGTCAAACCCTCGCCCACGCGTTCGGCGACGGACCCGCGTTTTGGTATCCCTATCTGTGGTCCTGGGGCGGCAAAGAGGTGGAGGCCGACGGCAAAACCGTCGCGCTCAACAGCAAGGCGACCATTGAATCGGTCAAGTTCGCGGTCGACTTCTGGAAGGACGCCTACGACGAAGGCGGCATGTCGTGGGACGATGCCGGCAACAATCGGGCTTTTCTCGCGAATACCATCAGTTCGACCAGTAACGGGGCCTCAATCTACTTGCTGGCGCGCAGCAAGCCCGAGACCTATCTGTCCGAAAAGGGCAAGCCGCTCAAGGATGACATGTTTCATTCACCGTTGCCCAGCGGGCCGGCCGGCCAGTTCAGCTATCATGTGCCGTTCTCAAACCTGATTCCCACGTATGGCAAGAACCAGGCCGCGGCCAAGGAATTCCTGCGCTGGTTTCACTCGACCGAGGTTTACGATACATGGTTCACCTCGCAGCAGGGCTTTTCCGTGGGCACCACCAAGGCGTGGGAAAATAATAAACTGTGGAACGATGATCCGGTGATGGCCCCATTCCGCACGGCGGCGGAAAGCGGTCGGTTTTGCGGTTATGCCGGACCCTCCGGACGCGCCGCCGCCGAAACGGTCAGCAAATTCATCATTGTGGATATGTACACCAAGGCGGTGCAGGGCATGCCCGCCGCGGACGCGGTCAGTGGCGCCCACGCGGAATTGGTGAAGATTTACGCCTGAAGCGGAGTGCGGTTAGTCTGATCCGAAGGAACGTCCCGGCCGGGACGCGACAGACGACAACACGCACGGAGGAAACAGCATGCCCCAGGTCGCAGATTCCACAGGTGAGTATCGCGGCAGCACCGTCCGCGACGACGCCGAGCTGGCCGCATGGCTGGCGAAGCGCCCCAGCGAGGCAGCGCTGGAACCGAATTTACCGATCATCGACCCGCATCACCATTTCTGGGATCAGCCCCACCGCGGCCATTATCTGCTGCCCGAGCTGCTGGCCGATATCGGGGGCGGGCACAATATCGTTTCGACGGTGTTCCTGGAATGTCGCGCCATGTATCGCAAGGCAGGCCCGCGCGAGATGGCGGCGCTGGGCGAGGTCGAATTCGTCACCGGCATCGCGGCGATGAGTGACTCCGGCAACTACGGCCCGTGCCGTGTCGCCGAGGGCATCATCGGCGGCGGCGACCTCAGCGTTGGCGCCAGCGTGCGCGCGTTGCTGGAAGCCCAGATCACCGCCGCCGGCGGGCGCCTGCGGGGCCTGCGTCACGGCGTGGCCTGGGATGCCAACCCGGCGGTCAGCAACTTCGCGTCCCGCACCGTGCCGTTGCATCAGGTGATGGACCCGAAATTCCGCCAGGGCCTCGCCCAGCTCGCGCCGCTCGGGCTGAGTTTCGAGTCCTGGCAGTATCATCCGCAACTACCGGATGCGATCGATTTGGCACGCTCTTTCCCAGATACCACCATCATTCTCAACCATGTTGGCGGCATTCTCGGGGTTGGCCCTTATGCCGGCCACCGGCAGGAAATCCTGGCCGGCTGGCGCAAGGATATCACCGAATTGGCCAAGTGCCCGAACGTATATTGCAAGCTGGGCGGCCTCGGCATGGTGTCGGTTGGTTTCGATTTCCATCAGCGCGAGCTGCCGCCGTCATCGGAGGATCTCGCGGCGGCATGGCGGCAATACATCGAACCCTGCATCGAATCCTTCGGAGTCGATCGATGCATGTTCGAAAGTAATTTTCCGCCGGACAAGCAGTCGTGCGGCTACACCGAGTTGTGGAACGCGTTCAAACGCATCACCGCCAATGCGTCGGCGAGCGAAAAAACCGCGCTGTACAGCGGCACCGCGGCGAAGGTGTACCGGTTGACCAAACCCTGATTACGACACGAACGCCCGCTGGCGCACGGTCTCGGCAATGCGCTCAGCGATCATGATCGTGGGGATGTTGGTGTTGGTGCGGGAAACCTCGGGCATCACCGAAGCGTCGGCGATGAACAAATTGTCCGCGCCAACAACAAGGCCGCTGGGGTCCACCACGATTTGGGCATTCGCCGGATCGCCCATCCGACAAGTGCAGGACGCATGCCAGGCCGACTGCACATTGTCGCGGACGTGGCGTTCCAACGCGGCGGGGTCGGCCAACAACGCCGGCAGCGGCGGGCAGTCGCTGATAACCTTGTCGAACAGTAGTTTCCGTAACGTCGCAGATGAATCCATCATCATCGCCGCCACGTTTGTCAGCACTGCATTCTTGAAATTCTTCTGACTGACATTCCGCACGCGCTGGGAAAATTTGGAGGCGAACAGGTTGGTCAAATAGTGCGGTACCGGATCACTGGTGAGAATGCCCGCCATGCGCCGGAACGCATCCACCATGCGGTCGAGGTCGCGCTGGTCACTCAGCCAGTTGAAGTTGACATCAGGCTCGTCGTCCGGATTCGGGGATGCCAACCGCACCTCGCCGGTGGAATATGACCGGCCAACATACGACGACAGCGTGCCGATCCGCACCCCGATCGCGTGCCAGGCGGAACGGCAGACCGCCATCATGACCATGTCGGCGTCCGGCACATTGGCGAGGCCCGAGGACCAGCGCAGATAGGTGTAGTTACGCCGCAGAACCATCTTGTGGCGGGAAACCGGCGGCAGGTAGCCCGAGATGTGGATGGCGGGGTGATCCATCAAATTGCCGCCGACCCCAGGGCGATCAAGCTGCACGTCGATACCACGTTGGCGCAAATGCTCCGCTGGCCCGATCCCCGACAGCATCAGCAGCCACGGCGTGTGCAGCGCGCCGGCGCAGACAATGACTGTTTCAGCCGTGATCGTTTCGATCGCGCCGTCACGCCGCACCTCCGCCCCACCCGCTCGGCCGTTCGCGAACAGGATGCGCCGCACCTGGGTCTCGCCAAGAATCTGTAGGTTGGGGCGGCGTCGCGTCGCCGCATCGAGATATCCGGCGGCCGAGGAACGCCGCGCGGTGCCGTCATTGGACAACGGCAGCGGCGAGTAACCCTCGCCGAACGCGCCGTTCATGTCCGGGCGCAGTGGATAGCCAAGATCGTTCCATGCCTTTGTTACGGATAAAGTGAAATCATCCCACTGCTCCATCGGCATGCGGCGGACCGTGATCGGACCCTGCGCACCATGTAACTGATCGGTGTAATCGAGGTCGGTTTCCAATCGCCGGAAATACGGCAGAACCGAGTTCCAGTCCCACCCTTTCGCACCGATCGCATCCCAGTGGTCGTAATCTTCGGGCGCCCCGCGCAGCGCCACCTGGCCGTTGACCGACGACCCGCCGCCCAGGACGCGGCCTTGCTCATAAAACACCGGGGCGGCATCCGCGCGGCGGCGCACCTTCAGGTTCTTCCAGAAATAACTCGGATTCATTAGCGCGCTGCCCGAGTAAGTGTCGCGCAGGTCTTCCGGGATCTTATCCGGGGCGTAATCCCGGCCGGCTTCCAGAAGAATGACAGTGTTCGACGCCACCTCCGACAGGCGGGCGGCCATGACGCAGCCGGCCGAACCGCCGCCGATCACCAGATGGGTTGCGTGCATGTCCTGGTTTCCCCGTTTTGTCGATGCAACGGTTCAAGCACCCTTGAACTGGGCTTTGCGTTTTTCGACGAAGGCCTTGCGCGCCTCCTTGGCATCATCCGAATGTTGCAAAATCGGACTGGCGTTGGAGGTCAGCACCATCGTTGCCTCCATGGTGGTGTCCAGCGACGTGCGCATGATGCGCTTGCCGATCCATTGCACCAGCGGCGGCCTGGAAATGATCTTGGCGCACAATTCCCTGGTGGTGGCCTCCAGTTTGGCCGATGGCACGAGGTGGTTGAGCATGCCCCATTCGTAAGCCCGTTCGGCGGGCAGCTCCCCCGTGTAGGCGAATTCCAGGGCGCGGCCCAGGCCGACCATCTTGGGCAAGTAGTAACAGCCGCCGTTTTCGATGATCTGCCCGGCGTTGTGGTATCCGATGAAACGGGTTTGCTCGCAGCCAATGCGGATGTCGCAGTGCAGCGCCATGTCCATGCCCGAACCGACCGCCGGACCGTTGATCATGGCGATCGTCGGCTTGCGGATCTTGGCGATGTCGAGGTGCAACTGAGTGAAGCCGTGGAAGAAATGTTCGCGCGTGGCTTCCAGGCCCTCATGCACGCCGCGGTTGCCGGGGAAGTTCTCGCCCAGTGTGTCTTTTGACGCGCTGGCGCCGAGGTTGGCACCGGAACAAAAACCGCGGCCGACGCCGGTCAGGACGATGACCCGGACGCTGGGGTCATCGTCGGCGGCCCGCATATACTCTCCGACTTTGGCGACGGTGCCGTTTTCCTCGGCCGTGCCGACCAGGGCATTCAGCCGTTCCGGGCGATTGAATTTGATCCACAGGATGCCGTTGTCCTCGGGTTCATACAGCAGGTGTTCAACCAGTTTCGGTCCCATTGTGGCCTCCGTTTATGCGAACGATTCCGTCATCGCCGAGTAAACCAGGGTACGCAGGTCGCGGCGCAGGGTCAGGCGCACGTCGCTGCCGATGACCTGGGTCATGAAGACGACCGCGAGATTTTCTGTCGGATCGATCCAAAACGCCGTCGATGCGGCGCCGCCCCAGAAAAATTCTCCCAATGTGCCGGGCAACCGGGTCTTGGCGACGTCAATGTTGACGCCGCAGCCAATGGAAAATCCGACGCCGGAGTAACCGGATTCGGAGAAATTGCCGGGCGGCGCCATGTCCGCCAGTTCCTGGTTGCCGGGCAGGTGATTCAAGCTGAACAGCGCGACGGTTTTCGGGCTGAGGATTTGCACGCCGTCTAGTGTGCCTCCGCCAAGCATCATACGGCAGAAACGCATGTAGTCGTGAGCCGTGGACACCAGGCCGCCGCCGCCGGATTCCAAATTGGGCGGTTTGGCATAGGTACTGTTGCCAGCATCATCTTGTAGCTTGATGCCGCCACCGTCCGCCGGTTGGTAGCACGAAGAAAAACGGTCTTGTTTTTCGGGCGGGCACCAGAACGCGGTGTCGGTCATACCGAGTGGCTCGAACAACCGCGTGCGGAGGAATTCCCCGAACGGCATGCCGCTCAGTTTCTGGACCAGATACCCCATGACGTCGATCGATACGGAATAATTCCATTGCGTGCCCGGCGAAAATTCCAGCGGCAACCCCGAAAGTTGATCGATCATCGCGTCCAGGCCACCTTCGGTGGTCAGGGCGGCGACGCCGGCGCGGCGGTAGGCGGCGTCGACACTGGTGCGGTTCATAAAACCATAGGTCAGGCCGGAGGTGTGGGTGACGAGGTCGACAACCTTCATCGGTCGGATCGGCGGGGTGGTAATGAACGATTGCGGGCCACCCACCAGGGAGGCGACGCCGGTGGCGTAAACGCCGAGGTTCTTCCAGGACGGAATGTGGGTGGCAACGTCGTCGTCGAGGCCGATCAGGCCTTGTTCCGCCAGCATCATGAGCGCGACGGCGGTGATCGGCTTGCTCATCGAATAAATACGGAAGATGGCATCCTCGCGCATGGCTTTGCGGCGTTCGAGGTCGATGTGGCCGGCCATGCCGGTGTGCACGATCTCGCCCCGGCGGTAGATCTGGGTGAGGATGCCGGGCAGACGGCCGGTTTCGACATACTTGGCCGCCATGATGCGGTCGAGGCGGGCCAGGCGTTCGGTGGATAGGCCGGATCGGGTCATGCGGTGGCTCCCTGGGTGGTTTGTTGGGGGTAGTAACCGGGGAGGGAAGGGGATTTGTCAAACTTCGTGGCTGCGACGCCGCGTTAATGGCTGGCGTTGTGATGAAGGCGGCTTCGTCGGAAACCATCGGGCCGTTTTTCGGCAGCCTGATGGCAAGACGTTCCTCTTGTGCCAGGAACGAAGCAAGCGCGATCCGCCTGTTGAACTCCACCAGGACGTCAAGGTCGCTATAAGGCTTTGCGTCATCGCAGACCCGGCAGCGCAGTGTGCGGACTCACGATGATGCCGTCGGTGGCTGCCTTGTGATCACCCCACTAAATTCTTCGGCACATCCCGGAACGGCCGGTCATTATCCGTCCGGGGCTCCTTCGGCATCCCCAGCACCCGTTCGGAGATAATGTTCCGCTGAATTTCATCTGTCCCGCCAGCAATCGATCCCGCCGGCACCGACACCAGAATCTCCGCGATCACCCCGCCCATGGCGCCGTCCTCCCCCGTCAGCATCGCATCCGCGCCACCAATCATCGTGTGCACCCGTGCCGCCGCCCTGGCCACATGACTGGACGCCAGCTTACCCAGCGATCCCTCCGGCCCTTGCGGCTTGCCTTGCATCTGCGCCGCCCGCGCCCGCCTGGCCGTCCATTCCGCCGACTTCGACAACGTCAGCAACTTCGCGATTTCCTGCCGCACTACAGGATCACCATTCACGCCGGCCGCCTTGGCCCGCTCGATCACCAGATCCACCCGCCCGGCGCGCTGCGGATACCATTTGTAAGGCTCCATCACGGTGGCGTTTTCAGCCCGTTCCTCGTCATAAATCCGCCCGACACCGGCAGACGTCCGGCCCCAGTTCCGCACCCCGTCAGCCTCGCGCCTTTCATGCATCAGGGTCGTCGTCGCCACCGCCCAGCCACGGCCGACATCCAGCACCAGGTGCTCCGGCAGCACTTCGGCGTCCGTCAGAAACACCTGATTGAACGACGCATGGCCGTTCATTTGCCGTAACGGATGCACGTCCACTCCCGTCTGGTGCATATTAATAATGAAATACGACAACCCCTGATGCTTCGCCACATCGAAGTCAGTCCGAGCCAGTAACAATCCCCAGTCGGCGTGGTGCGCGCTGGTGGTCCACACTTTCTGCCCATTGACGACCCACCGGTTACCCTTCCGTTCGGCGCGCGTCGTTGCCCCCGCCAAATCCGATCCACTCCCCGGCTCACTGAACAACTGGCACCACGAGTCCTCACCGGTCAAACTTCGCCGCAGGAACTGTTCTTTTTGCGCCGGCGTGCCATGCGCCAGCAGGGTCGCCGCCGCCAACCGCCGGATGCCAGCCTTCGCCACGCCGACCGCGCCAACCCGAGCAAACTCCTCGTCCACCACGGCCGCCAAGCCAGCCGGCAAGCCTTTTCCGTACCAATCTACCGGCCAGGTCGGCACGCCCCAGCCGGAATCGATCAAAATATTGCGCCACTCCACAAGCCCGTAATCAACCCGCCAGTTCGCTTCCAGCCAGGCGCGCACTTCGGCGCGGACGGTGTCTTCGTTCATGTCCCGGTTCCTTCGTTCAGACGTTCCACGCGCGCATCATTCGTTCCCGGTGCCAGGTGGCATCCCCCAGAAACACTTCCGACGACTTGGCGCGCTTGAACCACAGATGGGTATCGTTGTCCCAGGTGAAACCAATACCGCCATGGATCTGAATCGTGCTGATGGCGGTTTGCATATACGCGTCCGACGCGGCGGCCTTGGCCAGGGACGCGATGGCCGGCAGATCCGGATCGTCCTCCGCCGCCGCCGACGCGGCGGCATAGGCAGCCGACTTCGCCAGTTCCACTTCGACCAGCATGTCGGCCTGTTTGTGCTTCATCGACTGGAACGACGCGATCGAGCGCCCGAACTGCACCCGCAAATTCGCATAATCCAATGCCGACTCCCGCAGCCGTTCGGCCCCGCCGACCATTTCGTTCGCGAGGCAGGCCGCCGCCTGGATCATCGTCCGTTCGAACGGCGCCGCCGCGCCGCCTTCCTTGCCCAGAAGCTCCGCTTCCACAGAAACGAATTCCAGCCGAGCCTGTTTGCGGGTCGGGTCCATGACTTTCAGGGCGCGGCGGGTCAACCCGGGGGCGTCGCCGGGCACGGTGAAAAAGGACAGGCCTTTGTCGCCGCGCGCCAGCACCACGATCAGATCGGCCGTGTGGCCGTCCAGGACAAAGCTTTTGACGCCATTCAGACGGAATTTTCCTCCGTCCCGCGTCGCGGTCATTTCGACGCCGCCAGTGTCCCAGCGACCATTCGGTTCGGTGAAGGCCAGCGTGGCGACGCAACTGCCATCGGCGATCGCGGGCAGCAGTTCGCGCTTTTGCGCCTCGGTCCCCGCGTTGACGATCGTGGTCGCCGCCAGGACGGTTGAACTGAAATACGGCGCGCAAACCAACGCCCGCCCCATTTCCTCCAGCACGATCCCGAGTTCCACGAAGCTGAAGCCTTGTCCGCCGTAGGCCTCCGGGATATGGATAGCAGTCAACCCAAGCTGCTGGTTCAACTCCTGCCATGCCGCTCGGTCCCAGCCGTTGTCCGTTTCCATCAGGCGGCGCACGGTCGTGGTCGGCGACTTGTCGTCGAAAAAGCGCCGGAGGATGGAGCGAAATTCCTCCTGTTCGCTGGTAAAGCTGAATTGCATGCGGTTCCTCCTGGTGCGGTCGTGCCGTTGACCCCCACAGTGGCGGACGATGGCCATGTTGGGCAAGGTCTGCCCCGCACCGCTTGTGGGTTTACGGTCGGTGTCGGATAGTTGAACCGCAACGCCACCACCGCAAGGGACACCACCAAATGTCAGGTAACGACGATAATGCAACGATCTGAACCTGCCATGAACGGACCGCTCGCCGGCATTCGCGTGCTGGATCTTACCACCGTGCAAATGGGCCCCTGGTGCACCCGCATCCTCGCCGATTTCGGCGCTGACGTGATCAAGGTCGAATCGCCCGAGGGCGACTCGAACCGCTACACCGGCGTGCCAAAACATCGCGGCATGAGTGGGACGTTCCAGCACAATGCGCGGGGCAAGCGCAGTATCGCGCTCGATCTGAAACAGCCCGCGGCGCGGGATGCGTTGCTGCGGCTGGTGCCGACGGTCGATGCCTTCGCCTCCAACATCCGGCCGGCGGCGTTGGCTAGGCTTGGCCTGGACTATGAGTCCGTGAGGGCGGTCAACCCGTCGATCGTCTACCTCAGCATGGTGGGGTACGGCAGCGCCGGTCGTTACGCGGGACGGCCAGCCTACGATGACCTGATCCAGGCGGCATCGGCCATCCCGATGTTGCTGCAACGATCCACCGGGCAACCGCGCTTCATTCCGATGGCGGCGATCGATCGCATCGTCGGTTCCGCCGCCGCCAACGCGCTGCTGGCTGGCTTGCTTTCCAAGGCCCGCACCGGCATCGGCCAGTCGATAGAGGTGCCGATGTTCGAAACGATGGCGCAGTTCGTGCTGTCCGAACACATGCAGGGCCAGACGTTCGATCCGCCCACCAGTCCCGCCGGCTACCCGCGCACCCTGTCGCCGCATCGCCGACCGTACCCGACCAAGGACGGGTTTATCGCTGTGCTGCCCTACAACGATGGCCAGTGGCGCCGCTTCTTCGAAATCGCCGATAAGGCGGAAATGCTGAAAACCGACCCGCGATTTGTCGACATCGCCAGCCGCACCGCGAACATTGACTCGCTTTACGAAATGGTTGGCGAGGAACTGAAGCACCGCACCACCGACGAATGGCTCGATGTCCTGGGTCGCAACGATATTCCCTGCATGCGCCCTCACACTTTGGAAACGTTGCTGGATGACCCGCATCTCGCGGACGCTGGTTTCTTCCGGTGGGAGAATCATCCGTCCGAGGGCCGCATTCGCACCATGCGAGAACCCAGCACCTGGTCCGAAACCAAACCGCCCACAGGTCGTTTCGCCCCCAGGCTGGGTCAGCAAACGCGCGAAATCCTCGCGGAAGCCGGGTTCGACAAGGACGCAATTGACGCGTTCATCGCCCAGAACGTTGCCAAAACCGACTAGCCGCCCACCCCTGTGGCCCGCGCACAAGCCGTCCAGGCAAAGCCCCGGTCGCCTCGCCGTTCCGGTACACTACCGACCCGGACACGATGGTCGCGTCGAAGCCGTCGGTTCGTTGCACCAGCCGCTTCCCGCCGGCCGGCAGATCATAGACAATTTCCGGGCCGCGCAGCAGCAACCGGTCGTAGTCGATCACGTTCAGGTCCGCCTTCATCCCAACCCGCGATCATTCAGACCGATCGCCGCCGCGTTGTCGTGGCTGAGGCGCTTGATCGCCCACGCTACCGGAAGCATCTCGCCGCGTCCGCACCTGCCGGGTCATGCGCAGCCCGGCATCGTTCGCCGCCGCGATCTGCCCGAGCAGGTCGCGCCACGCATCCGGCTTGGTATGGGACTGCAACAAAGTCATCGGGCGACCAGCTTGCCCGTGGCATCGATCTCCTCACGGCCTTTGGCGAGCGCCTTGCCTATAACGGAGATTCGGCCGCCGGCGATCGCGACGTCAGCCACGAACGGGTCGCCCCCGGAACCATCCACGACCGTGCCGTTGCGGATCACCAGGTCGGGCGAGGCGGGCATTACGACATCCTCCCGCGTTTTCTATGCGGAGCGTATCGGTGGGTGGGTCGGCGGACAAGATATCTAGCTATCGACACCGCTGTCACATCACCCCAGCCTCCGCCCACTCCCGAAGTTCCTCCTCGCTATGACCCAACCAGTCCCCGAAGACCCGCCGATTGTCGGCCCCCAGCGCTGCGCTGGCCTGCAACGGCATCAACGGCGAGCCCTCAAACCGCAGCGGACTGTGCGGCAGCACCACCCGCCCCAACTCCGGATGATCGAACCATTGCAGACTGCCGCGTTCGTGCATGTTCTGGTCCACGATGACCTCGGACAATTCACGCACCGGCGCACACGGCACCGAAACGGCCAGAAGCGCGCCGGCAACCTCGTCCTTTGCATGTAACGACGTCCACGCCTCCAGCAGTTCATCCACCGCCAGCATATTCGTCACGCGCGCGGATCGAGTCGAAAAACGTGCATCGTCCCTCAAATCCCGCCGGCCCATCACATCGAGGATCGACCGGAAATGCACGTCCCCCGGCGCGTTGATCACGACATAACCGTCAGTCGTTCTGTAAACGTTATAAGGAGAAATCCCCAGCCCGCCATGCCGGTTCCCCGTCCGGCTCGGTGCCTCCGCCCCGCGCGCATGCAGCATACCCAGATTCGACGCCATGGAGGCATAGCTCGCGTCCTGCATCGCCACTTCCACGACGCGGCCTTTGCCGGTGCGTTCGCGCTGATAAAGCGCGGTCATGATCGCCGCATAAAGGTGAATGCCGGCGCTGAAATCGCACACCGCCGCACCCGCCTTGACCGGCGGCTGATCGGGATAGCCGGTGATGCTCATGATCCCGGACATTGCCTGCATGACCAGATCCATTGCCGGATAATCCTTGTAGGGACCGGTTTTACCATACCCGGAACTCGACCCGTAAATCAGCCGAGGATTGATCCCCATCAACGTCTCCGCCCCAATCCCCAACCGCTCGGTCACCCCGGGGGCAAAATTCTCCACCACGATATCGGCCCGCGCCACCATCTCCTTCAGCAGCTCGGTTCCTTGCCGGGTTTTCAGGTTCAGCGTCACCGCCCGTTTGTTGGAATTCAGCATCGCGAATGGCAACGCCGCCCCGCCCATGTCGCCGCGACTGCGCAAATGCTCGCCGCCATGAGGCTCGACTTTGATGACGGTGGCGCCGGCCATCGCCATCAGGAACGTCGCGTAGGGACCGTTATAGACATGCGACAGGTCGATAACGGTAATGCCGGACAAGGGGTACGCCTGGTCCGGCGCGTTGTTGGCTGCGTTTTCCATACTCGCTTCTTACCGGACATTGTCCAACGAGGACATCGTGCGGATCAACGACCGCACGAAACCAATCGACACCAGAGGTCGCCGCCGCAATGATGCAGCAGTCAAACAGGCAAGGGAGAGCGCGATGACCGAGGAACTGCTGATCCACCGCGAAAAAGGTGTCGCCGTGCTGACTCTCAATCGGCCCGAACGGTTGAACGCGATGACCAAATCCATGATGCGGTCGCTGTTGGCGGAACTCACCGCCTGCGCAACGGATGAAACCGTCCGCTGCGTCGTGCTCACTGGTGCCGGTCGCGCCTTCTGTGCCGGCGGCGACGTGCGGGTGCAGGCCGACGCTGCCGCGAGCGGCACCGATCAAACGCCGGAGCAGCGGGCCGATGAGCTCCGCGCCTCGATGGAGGCATCGCGTCTGTTGCATGAAATGCCGAAGCCCACCATCGCCATGCTCAACGGCGTTGCCGCTGGCGCCGGGTGTTCGCTCGCCCTGGCCTGTGATCTCCGGATCGCCGGGGACAGCGCGCGCCTCACCACCGCCTTCGGGAAGGTGGGTCTGTCCGGCGATTACGGCGGCACCTGGTTCCTCAGCCGGTTGGTCGGGCCGTCCCGGGCGCGGGAACTGTATTACACGTCCGAGGTGCTCGATGCGCGCCGGATGGACGCGCTGGGTCTGGTCAACCGCGTGGTGCCCGACGCCGCGCTCGCAGCCGAAACGATGCGATTGGCAACGAAAATGGCTAGCGGTCCGGCGGTCGCGTTCCGCTATATGAAACGAAATTTCAACGTCGCGGACACCGGAAGCCTGTCACAGGCGTTGGACAGCGAGGCATACGGCATGCTCCGTTGCCGGGACAGCGCGGACCACAAGGAAGCGTCGCGCGCCTTTGTCGAAAAGCGCGCGCCGGTATTTCAGGGACGCTGATCCTGTCTCAGTTAGCCGTCAGCCCCCCATCGATCACCAGTTCGCTGCCAGTCACCCACGACGATTCATCGGATGCCAGATACAGGCAACCCATTGCGATATCGATCGGTTTTCCGAAGCGCCCCAACGGCGTCGCATCCATCCGCGCCTTGCCGCTTTCGTTGCCCAGTAATCCGGGCCGAGCCATGGGGGTATCGACAAAACCGGGGTGGATGGAGTTCACCCGAATCTGATCGCTGGCATATTGAATCGCCGCCGATTTGGAGAAGATGCGAACCGCCCCCTTCGATGCATGATAAGCGGCGTTGGCGAAAGAACCGACGATGCCGCAGATCGACGAGATATTGATGATCGACCCGCCGCCGGCCCGCTGCATCGCCGGGATCACACTCTTGGTGCCGAGGAACACGCCGCCCGCGTTCACCTCCATGATGCGGTTCCAATCCGCCAGCGTTTGTTCGGCCAGCTTCGTGCCGGCGATATTGCCAGTCTGCACCGTCATCCCGGCCGGCCTGCCGGAGATCCCCGCGATGTTCCCCAGCACGTTGACCTTGCCGAATTTCTGTTCTGTTTTCGTAATCAGAACGATCCACTGCTCTTCATTGCAAACATCCAAAGTGTGATATTCGGCGACGCCGCCGGCATCCGAAATCTCCTTCGCCACCGCGCGCCCAAGTTCATCCTGCACATCGCACAAGACGACACTGGCGCCATGCGCCGCGAACACTCGCGCCGTTTCCGCGCCGATGCCGGATGCACCACCGGAAACAATGGCCACTTTGTCGAGCAGTCGCTTACCAGGTTGCATCATCGTCAACTCCCTCTTGCGATTGTTTCGGGCACTCTATCTGACCGCGGATCGATACAGCGCGTCGGTGAAATCGGGCGCGACATCCCCCGTCATGCGCTGGCGCAGCACCGGCAGGTCATCCAGGAACAAGTCGGCGCTGATCCGGCCGACAATAACCGGAATGTCGCGTTTCATGCTGGGCACATCGCCGATCGGCAACCCGAAGCTCAGGAACCCGGCCGGATTTTGCACATGAATGTGCCTGAGAAGAGGCGAGGCACCAAGCGTCTTTTCCAGGAATTCGTGCCCGGCCCCCAGATAAGGATAGCACCCGAGCATGTCGTCCTGGTCGCCTTCACCAGGAACGTAACGATCGCGCCAAAGCAGGATCTGGTCGGCAAAATCCGCCAACTCCGGCCGCGCCGCCAAATCCGGCGAATACCCGGTCCCGGCGATCACGAAATCCATCCGGTACGGCGTATCATTTATAACGGTCTCGATCTGACCGTCGCTGACCGTCGCGTTCGTCCAGGGCGCCTCAAGATGCAGATGAAAATTAGAGAATTTCACAGTCCGCTCGATCGCATCGGTGGTGGGCGTGGACCCGGAGCCGAAATACCGCACCGCCTGATGCCAGCGATCGGCATCCGGCAACAAATAATAATTATCATACGCCCCCGCAAACCCCCGCGCTCGGGTCACCGGTGTCGCGGCGATCGCATCGCGCCGGGCAAACAGATGAACCGCGGCGGCACCATGCTCCAGCGCCACTCCGGCCGCGTCGAACGCCGCGGCGGCACCGCCGATCACGCCGACCGTCTTGCCCCGCAATGCAGCGAAACCGATCATATCTTCGGTATGGGCGTACAAGCCGGACGGCAGATTTTGCGTCAACACAGCCGGAACGAACTTACCGCCGCCGCCGAAGAACCCGGTGGCGAGAATCTGGAGGCTTCTGTGAGGTCGCGCGACACCGACGACGCCATTGCGCTCCGAGCGCGACTTCATTGAAGCCGGATTGAACTGAACCGCGGGCCGCG
>Ga0209698_10001991_pt1 | contig 23345 bp, 21 predicted proteins | sample LitLauG_LLR_2012_FD_187203 | JGI IMG/M metagenome (GOLD analysis project Ga0209698, IMG submission 187203) | Freshwater sediment microbial communities from Pennsylvania, USA - Little Laurel Run_MetaG_LLR_2012 (SPAdes) (version 2) | ecosystem: Environmental > Aquatic > Freshwater > Creek >... | reverse complement strand
ATCGTCCGTTCCCGTCGCCAGGAGATCATTCATCACTGGCGTTCGGGGGAGGAGATCGTGTCTCGGGCGGTGAATGTGGGTGTGATCAGACTGGATCCGCCGGGGATCGTCCTTGATGTGGCTGAAGTATATGGTGGGCGCCTCGGCTGAGACCTAAACACTCCGTCGGCGGGCACGCATTCAAGCGTTGGTCTGGCGGCGGCGGCGGGATGCACTCACGGGCTTGTCGGGGCCGAGCGCGATCCGCAGCCGGTTCTTCAGGCGGGTTCCCGACCACCTTTGGGGGTGGCCGGGAGGTGGTAAGCGCCGGTTTTGGGCGTGCTTGGCGACGAGTGCCTTCGAACGATCTTGGCGGGTTAATCCGCTCGGTAGTTCGGCGCCTCGCGATCGATCGCCACGTCGTGGACATGGCTTTCCCGCAGTCCTGCCCCGGTTACTCGCCGGAACCGCGTGTTCGTTTGCAAGGACGCGATGTCGGCGCTGCCGGTGTAGCCCATGCCGGCCTTCAGGCCGCCCACGAGTTGATGCACGACATTGCCAACCGGTCCCTTGTAACCGACGCGGCCCTCGACGCCCTCGGGCACCAGCTTTAGCTGGTCCTTGATGTCCTGCTGGAAATAGCGATCCGCCGATCCGCGCGCCATGGCGCCGATGCTGCCCATGCCGCGATAGGATTTGTATGAGCGTCCCTGATACAGGAACACCTCCCCGGGTGCTTCGTCGGTCCCGGCGAGCAGGCTGCCGATCATGCAGCAATCCGCCCCGGCGGCGATGGCTTTCACCACGTCGCCGCTGGTCCGCATGCCGCCATCGGCGATCGCGGGGATCCCCAGCTCCCGGCACGCGGCGGCGGTTTCCATCACGGCGGTAAACTGCGGCACGCCGACGCCGGCGACGATGCGGGTGGTGCAGATGCTGCCGGGTCCGATGCCGATCTTTACCGCATCGACGCCGGCCGCGATCAGGGCGCGCGCGCCTTCCGGGGTGGCCACGTTGCCGCCGATCACCTGCGCGGTGTTGGACGCTTTCTTGATCGCCTCGACGGCCCGCAGCACACCCTCGGAGTGGCCGTGCGCGGTGTCCACGACGATGATATCGGTCTCGGCCGTGATCAGGGCGCGGGCGCGGGCCTCGCCGTCCGGTCCGACGCCGGTGGCGGCGGCGACCCTTAGGCGCCCGAGTTCGTCCTTGTTGGCGAGCGGGTGGGATTCGGCCTTGTCCATGTCCTTGACGGTGATCAGGCCGATGCAGCGGAACAGGTCGTCGACGACGATCAGCTTCTCGATCCGGTGCTTGTGCAGCAGATGCCTGGCCCGTTCGGCGCCGACATCGGCGGTGACGGTGACCAGGTTCTCCCGCGTCATCAGTTCGTAGACCTTGAGGCTGGGATCGGTCGCGAACCGCACGTCGCGGTTGGTGACGATGCCCACGAGGCGGTTGGTGTCGCGCTCCACCACCGGGATGCCGCTGATGCGGTGGGTGGTCATCAGGGCCTTGACGTCGGCCAGGGTCTGGTCGGGGTGGATGGTGAGGGGGTTCACCACCATGCCGGATTCGTATTTTTTGACGCGGCGGACCTGGGCGGCCTGTTCCTCGGGGGTCATGTTCTTGTGGATGACGCCCATGCCACCGAGCTGGGCCATGGTGATGGCCATCTCGGCTTCGGTGACGGTGTCCATCGCGGCCGAGATCAGCGGGATGTTGAGGGTGATGGTGCGCGTCAGCCGCGTGGCGGTGCTGGTGGCGGACGGAAGCACCTGGGAATAGGCGGGAACGACGAGCACGTCGTCGAACGCGAGCGCTTCTTCCACGCGGGACATCAGTCCTGTTTGGGGGGAGGTGGTGAGTGTCTGCTGGGGCGTGTCGAAAGCCATGGGCGGGCGAGCCTTTCCGCTACCTTGGCGGCCCCACATAGGCTGGTGTCGGGGAGTCTGCAAGCGTTGGGTTTATGACGGGGGTGTTTGGGGTGTCGGTTCGAGGTGGGGAGGCACAACCCTTAATCGGGAACGGCAGTGCGAATCTATTTTTGGGAAGGGCGACGACCGTGGGAGATCGGGCGCTTCGTCCGCGGCACGGCAGCGGAAGATTGCTTGGCACGTGAAGGTGTCTCGTTACCCGGAGCCGGCACAACGGCGGCCAAAGCGGCAAGCGACGGGGCGGGGCGTCCTGGCAGGCGGAGCCGTAATCGACCGGCCCTCAGCGTCTCCCGCTCGGTTTCGATCGTGACTTCGAGAACTCCGTCGCAGGCGACAGGCAACCCAAGGATTGGCATAGCGATGTGAAAAACAAGCTTCGTCACATCGTCAAATAGGGGCTCAGGCTGCGCAAACTGTTCCGCCGGGACATCGTGCTTGAAAATCTCCGTCCGACCCGGTGGCCCATATACGTGCACGGTGATACGATCAGGCTTGTCATTCACATCGCAGAAAAGCCATGCCAAAATTACGAATTTTGACAGCGCGATCTGAGCTTCCGGCGGCGGGTCGGGGGGGAACACCATCTCACCAGTATAGATGCCCATGTAGGACGGCTTATTACCAACCTCCATACGGACATCGTCGCAAAAGAGGCAGAATGCTGAACGTGGGACCGCCATCTTCCACCTACATCGCCGAAACGATTACACGGGGCGTCGTATCGTTTCCAGGACCGATCAGAGGCGCAGCCGACGATGCGTTCGTCTGCAACACGGAAGGCTGCATCCGCGGCTGGACCGGATGGTTCGACATCGGCGCAGTGTCCCGCGATGGCAGTGAAACCTTCACTGGCCGATTTAGAGCGTACGCCAAGTCGGCGAGAGTCTCCAAGGTCATGTTCCCGCTGCCGGCGAACTTCCGCGTAATGACCGATTTGTTTTTTCCCAAAATGTCAGCGATCATCGTGCGGGTCAGACCACGCTTGGCGTTCTCTTCCTCAAGGGCGCTGTTCAGAGCACGTTGAATTTCGCCGATTAGCCGAACGTAGCTGCGGCGCCGTGGCGTAGTATTGAGGCTAAAGGACATCTCGGATGCCTCCTGTCAGGGCTTTAGGATCATCAAGGTCTAGGTGATCACGAAATGTGACCACATGTGCGACGTACGGTTGATAGGCTTTGAAGTGGGGTAAACGAACCTTCATTTCCCCGCACACCATCAAAAACGTAGCCCGTTTGGGGAACCAGCCAAAGATCCGAACATCTGTTGTCTTAAGTTCCCATACGCCTCGCGCGATTGGCTCAAGCTTTCTGCATCTGTGCCCATAGGCTAGGGGTTCCCCTCTTACAAACTCGTACAAGCATTCGTCGACTTGCTCACTTGGCGTAAGGTTACGGCCACGGTCACACGGCGCTGATGCGAGGGTGTCGGTGAACCAAGACTCAACTGCGGGGGCAGCATAGAGATACCGCACCGGCTGATCCGGGTGTTCCAACTCGACACGATATCGCTTCAACCTTCCCTGCACGACAAGATGCTCTAAAGTTGCCATTTAAGTCAACCACCGGAAGGTTCAAAAATTGACGATGTGCCGAATGTGGTCCGTCCATGCACATAGGTCGCTCGGCACGTCGTCCGAACCGAGGCCACGCAGTCACGTTCGTCACCGAGTCGATCACGGAAGCAACATGACCTCGTATGGTTCCAAAACAAGCATAAAATTCACATCAAACACCGCATACCCATTATCCATTGGCCAAGTGGCTTAAAGCGACCCACTTTCCCGCGGCAAACGCTGCGTACGGATTGAAGCATATCTACGGGACAGTCCGTGCATTTGAAGAATGTCTATTTATAGGAAATTAGTCCAAATGTCAAAGCCTTTTTTGGAAATTGGCGTCTTGGCAAACCTACCCCTTCGGCCAAATCGTCGCCGCCACCGCCATCTCCGGCGGGTCGGTCGTGACGATCCGGCCATCTTGCCACTGCACGATCATCAGCTTCGCATCCACTCGCCGGCCGGCCGCGTCGTATTGCACATGCCTGCCCGGGAACAGCAGCGCCGGCCCGTCACGCAGGTCGAACGCTCGGATTTGTTCGGCCACCTTGCGCCGGTCGGCGCTGCCGGCGCGTTCCACCGCGGTCGCCAGCAGCATGATGTGTCCGTAGGCCATGATCGGTTCCTGCAGCATCCAGGGCTCCTTGGTGCGGGCCATGTAGCGGCGCTCGATGTCTTCCAGTCCCTTGCCGGCGCCGCCGGCGGTGATGATTATCATGCCCTGCACGGCCTCCTTTCCGGCATTGGCGACCAATTCCGGCGTGGCCCAGTGGCCGCCGTTGCCGACCACCGGCAGCTTGCCGCCACCCATGCCGAACTCCGCCAGCTTATCGAGGATGATCTTGTCGTCGGGCACGTTGGAGGGCAGCGCCAGCAGGAAGTCGGGCCTGGCGGAGCGGACGCGCTGGATCAGGGTCGTGGCATCGGTCAAAGGCGGGGTGAACACCTCATCGACGACCGCCGTGAGGCCGAGATCGGCCAGCACATGACCGCGGATCGGCTTGAGGAAGCTGACGGCCGACGCGGTGTTGTCGGAAATGATCGCCACGCGTTTCGGCCGCTTGCCGGTGGCGCGTTCCGCCAGATCCAGGATGGTCGGCAGCGCCTTTTCGGCCTGATCCACCGCCGTGGGTGAGGATTGGAAAATGTAATGGAAGCCGCGGCTGGTGATGAGGTCCGAATACGACTGCGTGAACCAGGGGATTTCGGCGCGTTCGGTTACCTCGGTGACCGCCAGGGTGAAAGTGGACAGCCACGCGCCGAAGCCGCCGGTGACGTCGGGTTCCTGCGCGATCATGCGCTGGGCGGCGTTCTTGGCTTTCTCGGCCGAGTCGCCGGCGTCGTACTGGATCAGCCGGACCTTGGCGCCACCGAGCGCCTTGATGCCGCCGGCTGCGTTCAGGTCGTCGATCTCCATTTCGGCGCCCATGCGCTGTAGCTCGCCCTCGCGCGCCCATGGGCCGGACAACGGGCTGATCATCGCGAACGTCACCACGGCGGGTTCGGCGCGGGCCGTGGTGATCGCCGGTAGCGCGGCCGCGCCCGCGAGCATGGCGCGGCGCTTCAGGCTGGCAAAGTTGGCCATGGATTCCCCCGGTTGGTTGTTGGCCGACAGCTCCGCACGGCCGCGCCGCAGTGTAAAGACGGACGGCGAACGGGCAATCGCATTTGCATTTTCATTGCGTCTAACGTTTGGTGGCTTAGCCGAAGTAAGTGTTTTTTTACCGCCGATAAGCGCAGATAAACGCCGATAGGCCGATTACATAATGGTTCGCCTGAATGCGCGCTTTTGGTCACCTCTGGAGCACCGATCGGCGTTTATCTGCGCTTATCGGCGGTAAAAAATTCTTGCTTTGGTTAATCAATCACCAACGGTCGGTGAGTCAGCACTTGAAATATAATAGCCCCGCGGACGGCGATATCCACTCTTGTCGGGCCATCCTGGATCGGCTCTGATCCGCCGGAATTCATAGGGGAGCCGAGATGGCCGAGATACGCACGCAACACCTGCTGACATTGAAACTCGCCGTGAACGGCATGCAGCCGATCGGTGAAACCCCCGGCGGCAATCGGCGTGTCGGCCTGGTGGCGGGCGGCACGTTCGAGGGCGCCAAACTGCGTGGGATCGTGCTGCCGGGCGGGGCGGACTGGATCATCGGCCGGCCGGACGGGGTGACGACGCTTGACGTGCGGATCGTGCTGCAGACGGATGACGGCGCGGCGATTGGCCTGACCTATCGCGGCCTGCGGCATGGTCCGGCGGCGGTGATGGAGAAAGTCAACAGCGGCCAGTTCGTCGATCCGTCGGAATACTACTTCCGGACCATGGTGAACTTTGAAACCGCGTCTGCGAAATACGCCTGGCTGAACAAGATATTCGGCATCGGCACCGGTAGCCGTCCGCCGGAAGGACCCGTTTACGACATCTTCGAGGTACTGTGATCATGACGACAATTGGATTTATCGGCCTGGGCAACATGGGCGGGCCGATGGCCGCCAATCTGGTGAAGGCGGGCCATAGCGTCACCGGCTTCGATCTGAATCCGGCGGCGCTCGATGCCCTGGCGAAGGTCGGCGGCAAGGTCGCGAGCAGTGCGGCGGACGCGGTCAAGGGGGCCTCGGTCGTTATCACCATGCTGCCGGCTGGTGAGCATGTGCGCGACGTCTATCTCAACCAGGGCGGGCTGATCGATGTGTTGAAGGATCATGGGCCGCTGTTGATCGATTGCTCGACCATCGACGTGGACAGCGCCCGTACGGTGACCGCGACCGCCGAGACGGCTGGGCTGGCGATGCTGGACGCGCCGGTTTCGGGCGGCACCGCGGGGGCGCAGAATGGCACGCTGACGTTCATGGTGGGCGGGACCGAAGACGCCTTCACGCGTGGCAAATCCGTGCTGGAGGCGATGGGGAAAAACATCTTCCATGCCGGCGGGCCAGGGGCCGGGCAGGCGGTGAAGATCTGCAACAACATGATGCTCGCGATCAACATGGTGGGCGTGTCCGAGGGCTTTCTGCTGGCCGAGAAACTTGGTCTGGACTGGGAGAAGCTGCACCAGATCTGTGCGACGGCGACCTCCAATTCCTGGGCGTTGTCGAATTATTGTCCGGCGCCGGGTCCGGTTCCCTCGGCACCGTCCAACCGCGATTATGCGCCGGGATTCGCGGCGGCGCTGATGGTGAAGGATGTGAAGTTGTCGCAGGCGGCGGCGGAGGCGACAGGCTCGCCCACGCCATTGGCGGCGAAGGCGTTGAGCTTCTACCAGCAAGTGGTCGATCATGGTGACGGGGGGAAGGATTTCTCCGTCGTGTTCCGTTGGTTGGCGAAACAAAAGCGGGATTGAGGGCGACGGCGGGGCGTCGGTTGCGATGTCCCGCCGTGCTGTGATTCTGGTCGAACAGCAGGAGCAATCCGTGTCGGACATGAACCGTTCCTTTTCGGGCTCGATGCCGGAATTTTATGACCGGTTGCTTGTCCCGGTGCAGTTCGCACCGTTTGCTCAGGACCTCGCGGATCGCCTGCGAACGCTGGCGTCAGGCCGATTGCTGGAGATCGCCGCTGGCACCGGTGTGGTGACCCGAGCGCTGGTGCGGACATTGCCGGGGTCGGTGGAAATCACCGCCACGGATCTGAATCCGGCGATGTTGAAACAGGCGCAGACGCATGCCGGGTTGGACAATGTGGTGTGGCAAGAGGCGGATGCCATGGCGCTGCCATTCCCGGATGGGTCCTTCGACATCGTGGTCTGCCAGTTCGGCGTGATGTTCTTTCCCGACAAACCGGCGGGCATGCGTGAAGCCCATAGGGTGCTGCGGCCGGGGGGACGGTTTCTGTTCAATGTTTGGGGCGATCCGGAAGGGTCTGTGCGACAGGTCGCTCGTGAGGTGGTCGGCGCCCGTTTGTCGCGGCATCCGGCGAGCCTGGGCGCTCCGGAATACAATGATATCGCGATGGTCAGCGCGGCGCTTACCGCGGCGGGGTTTGCTTTTGTCCAGGCGGACGTTGTGACGAAGCAAACCCGGTCCGCGTCGGCGCTGGAAGCGGCGATCGCAAACTGCCATGGCGGGCTGCTGCGGGCGCAGATCGACAAATATGCCCCGGACCGGCTGGACGAGTTCACCGATGCGGCGGCCGCCGCCATTGCCGGCCGCTTTGGCAACGGAGTGGTCGAGGCACCGGTCCGCGCCATTGTGTTCAGCGGGACAAAGGCGGACTGACGGGACGGCCTTGACGCGGCCCGCTCAGCCTGTACCACGCAGTGGTGGAGGCAACGACAATGACAGCCGCATCATTCAAGGCAGCCCGCGATTTTCTGCTGGCGCACCGCACGGACTACGCAACGGCGTATCGTGATTTTCGCTGGCCGGAGATCCAGCACTTCAACTGGGCGCTCGACTGGTTCGACGCGGAACTGGCGCGTGGCGACACGGCCCAGCAACCCGCGCTGATCATCGTCGGCGACGGCGCCGCGCGGCTGACCTTCGCGGAGTTATCCGAACGATCGAATCGCGTCGCCAACGGCCTGCGGGCGCTCGGTGTCGAACGCGGCGACCGGATCCTGCTGATGCTCGGCAACATCGTGCCGTTGTGGGAGGTGATGCTGGCGGCGATGAAGTTGGGTGCGGTTGTGATCCCGGCGACAACCTTACTTGCTGCGAATGATCTGGCTGACCGGTTTGATCGGGGGCAGGCACGTCACGTCGTGACCACCAGTGCGGAAACGTCGAAATTCGATGACATGGACAGCAGCCTGACCCGTATCGCGGTGGGCGATAAGGTGCCGGGCTGGATCCACTACGGCGACCTGCTGGCGGCATCGCCGGACTTCGTTCCAGACGCCGAGACGCATGCGGACGATCCGATGCTGCTGTATTTCACCTCCGGCACGACGGCGAAACCGAAGCTGGTGCTCCATTCGCACCGATCATACCCGGTGGGGCATCTCTCGACGATGTATGCGCTGGGACTGCTGCCGGGCGACATCCATCTGAATGTGTCCTCGCCCGGTTGGGCCAAACATGCCTGGAGCTGCTTCTTCGCCCCCTGGATCGCCGGTGCCGCCGTGTTCATCGCCAACCAGGGCCGCTTTAACGCCCGCACCATGCTCGATACGATCGCGGCCAATAAAGTAACGACCTTGTGTGCGCCGCCGACCGTCTGGCGCATGCTGATCCAGGAAGACCTGAAGTCGGTCCGGCACAGCCTGCGCGAACTGCTGGGGGCTGGGGAGCCGCTGAATCCCGAAGTCATCGATCAGGTCCACGCCGCCTGGGGTCTGACGATTCGCGATTTCTACGGACAGACTGAAACGACTGCCCAGGTCGGCAATCCTCCGGGGCAGCCGATCAAGGCTGGCTCGATGGGGCGGCCGTTGCCTGGATATCGGACCTTGCTGTTGGATACGGACGACCGGGAAGCCGATGAAGGGGAGTTGTCGCTGACGCTCGATCCCAGGCCGGCGGGGCTGATGCGGGGATACCAGCAGGACGATGGCTCGATTCTGGACCTTTCGGGTCGGGCGTATCGCACCGGCGACGTGGCTTCGCGGGATGCGGACGGCTATCTCACGTATGTCGGCCGAGCGGACGATGTGTTTAAGGCGTCGGATTACCGGATTAGTCCGTTCGAACTGGAAAGCGTGCTGATCGAACACCCGGCGGTGGCCGAGGCGGCTGTGGTGCCAGCGCCGGACCCGACGCGCCTGGCGATACCCAAGGCCTATGTGGCGCTGGTGGCCGGTGCGGTGGGCGATCGGGCCATGGCGCTGTCGATCTTTCAGCACCTGCGCGAACGATTGGCACCATTCAAGCGGGTGCGCCGGCTGGAGTTTTTCGAGCTTCCGAAGACGATCTCGGGCAAGATCAGGCGGGTGGAGTTGCGGCAGATCGAAAACCACCGAGCGGCCGCCGGCACGCGAGAGCCGGCGGAGTTTCGGGAGGAGGATTTTCCCGAATTGGCGGCGCGATAGGGCGCAGAATGGTTTTGCCCGGGCTTCAAAGCGCTTGGAACTTTGCCGGGCTTCAAAGCCCTTGGGCGGTGGCGGACGCGATCGCGGTCTGAATCAAGTTCAGGCACGTTGCCCGATCGTGGGCGGCCAAAGCCTGCCGGGCCTGCGTGATCTGGCCGATGGTGGGATTTTCGCTCGGGCTGTCGGTCTGACCCAGCGGCACGGAGCGGTCGAGCAGCCGCGTTTGTGCCATCTCCAGCGCCGCCTGGGCTTCCCCCGTGCGGCCGGCGGTGAGGGCGCCGAGAGCGGCATGCAGATAGTCTGACGGCTTGGCGCCCTCAGGCATCGCAGGTGCCGGAAGCGGGGCGAGAACCTGGCCGGTAGCTGGTTGGGCCATTGCGGCGGCTCCAAGGGTCAGCAGCAGTGGCGCCGAGAGAACAAGTGCACGCATCCGATCGATCTCCTGAGTGGGTGGTTCAGTCAGCGGGTCGTTAGGTCCCTATGGTAATAGAGGTATGAGATGTGACTACAGTATGGCGGCAGTGGTTAAAGTAATTTAATCACGATCAACGCCAGCGACGGTGGAACCACAAATATTGTCCCGGATTCTCCCGAATCCAGCCCTCGATGATCGTAATGATCATCTGGGTTGCCGCCGCGACATCGATCTCGTTGGTGGCACCGCGCGGCAGTTCGTAGGGGCCATAACCGTCGATACGGAAGCGATGATCCGGCAACCGGACCACGCGCACGCCGACCACGGGGCAATCGAACCGGCGGGCGAGACGCGCGATGGAGGGGTTGGCCTTGCAGCGGCGGCCGAAGAAGGTGACCTCGACACCACGCGAGAAATGCTGATCCACCAGCATACCAAGATGCTCACCGGCGCTGAGGGATGCCGCCATTTCGACGGCCGCCTGGGCGCGGGTGCGGATCATCCGGCCCATCAGGGGCGCTCGGATTCGGACGATCTCCTTGGCCACCGCCTTGTTGTTTGGCATGCGATAGACCACGGCGGTGGGCAAGCCATGCGCCGCGATCACAACGGCCGGCAGTTCCCAGTTGGCCAAATGGGCGGAGAAGCACAGCGCCGGTTTGCCGTCGTCTTTCAGGGCCATGAACATCGGCACATCGGCGGTCCGGATGCGCCCGGTGTCGGGATGATCGGGATCGAACGCCGAAATGCGCGCCATGTGGGCATATTCGCCGGCGACGCGGCCGAGATTGTCCCAGGATTCGCGCAAGGTCGCTTCGATCCAGGCCGCATCCTTTTCGGGGAAGGCGGCCCGTAGATTGGCCTGGCCGATCCGGTGCGCGGGCAGCATGGGGCCGATCCGCCGGGCGATGGCGCCACAGACATCCGACGCATGATCGGGATCAGTCTGGCGGAGCAGCCAGAACAGCCATTTCACCAGGCGCCCGAGAATGCGGTCGCCGTACAGCGTCAGTTGGCGGCGCACGCGGGTCAGAGTTCGACCAGGATTTTGCCGAACACGTCCCGTGTCTCCAACCGGTCGACGCCGGCTCGGAAGTCGGCGAGACCGTAGACGGTGTCGATCACCGGCCTGACCCCGGAGGCGATCCGGTCCAGCGCGCGGGCGAGCGCTGTCATGGGGGCGCCAAAGGAGCCGATGATGCGGTATTGCTGCTGGAACAACTGCATCAAATTCAAGCTGGCGGTGGGGCCGGAGGTGGCGCCGCAGGTGACCAGCCGGCCGCCGCGCTTCATCGACAGCAACGAGCCGTTCCAGGTGTCGGCGCCGGTGTGTTCGAACACAACGTCGACGCCCTTCTTTTTGGTCAGTTTCCGGACCACGCCCTCGAACCGGTCTTCCTTGTAGTTGATCACATGGTCGGCGCCGAGGGTCCGGGCTTTCTCGGCCTTTTCGGCGGAACCGACAGTGGTGATGACGGTGCAGCCGATGGATTTGGCGATGCGGATGGCGATGCTGCCGATACCGGAGCCGCCGGCGTGCACCAGGATCAGTTCCCCGGGTTCGAGGCGGGCGTTGTCGAACAGCATGTGCTCGACCGTGCCGTAGGCGACGGCGACGCAGGCGGCGTCCTGCATGGACACGCCGTCGGGGATTTTCACCAGCAGGCGGGCCGGGTGGTTGGTCAGGTCCTGGGCGAAGCCGTCGATGTGGAAGCCGCGGACCCCGCCGACGTTCTCGCACAAATTGTCGCGGCCGCGGAGGCAGTTGGAGCAGGTGCCGCATGTCAGCGCGGAGTACGGCACGACGCGGTCGCCCGGTTTCACGTTGGTGACGTTGGCGCCGACCGAGACGACCTCGCATGACGCTTCGGCGCCGACGGTTAGGGGGTACAGGCGCTTGGCGAAGGCCATGCCGCGGAATCCCCAGACGTCGATGTGGTTCAGGCCAACGGCGCGGACCCGCAGTTGGACGTCGTCCGGGCCGGGGGGAGGCGGCGCATCGCGATCCATCAACTCGACCTGGCGGTCGGCGAGAAGCTGTAGCGCACGGTTCATTGCCATCGGGTCGGGGTCCTGGAGGGTTGCGTCGGCTGCCCAGTAAGGGGGGTTTGCGACGAGGGCAATACCCTGATGTTCGGCGCGCTAAAGGCAGGTGCGTGCTGCTTGCGCCTGTTAATCAGTTGTTCAAGTCTCGCGCCTAAAAAGAAAAACCGGTCGGAATCACCCGACCGGCTTACTCGAGGAGAATGGGATGCTAGCACATCTCAAGCTCTTGCTGAGGATAGTGGTGAAGATTGACGTCAAAGTCAAGATTATCATCGTCCGAAAGTAGGGAGTGGGCTGGCCCGTTCGCGGGTCAGCCGCTTCCACGAGGCGGTTTAGCGTGACATCGCGGTACCGACCGAGCCCAGGCTGGAAAATACCGTTTCGATTTTGTCACCAGGGGTGATCGGAAACTGGCGTGTGAAGGACCCGGTCATGACGATCTCCCCCGCCTTCAGACCCCTTCCGTAGGCACCCAATTTACTTGCTAGCCATACAATAGAATGCAGTGGATTACCGAGAACCGCGTCGCCGGTGCCGGTCGCGACACGTTGGCCGTTGATGGACACATGCGCCTCGATCGCCGTCAGGTCGGCGGGCAGGGGCGAGGGTGATCCCAGGACCACCGTTTTCTGCTGAGCGTTGTCAGCCAGCGCCAATGCGATCTGTTCGGTGAACGGGCCGCGGGTCTCGATGATCTCCAGCGCCGGATAGACGAGGTCGATCGCGGCGCGGGCCTCGTCCAGGGTGACCGTGCCGGACAGATCGACCGCCAGACGCATGCAGAGTTCGTTCTCGAAACCGGGGGCGATCAGGTCGGCGGGGGCAAAGACGTGGCCGGAAGGCCGGCTGTTGAGCACGCAGCCGAACACCGGTTCGTGGAAGCCGAACTGTTGTTGGATCGCGGGTGCGGTCAGCCCGACTTTCCAGCCGATCTGGCGTTCTCCGGCGGCGCATCGGCGCGCGATCAGACCGAGCTGGATGGCGTAGGCCTGGTCGATGGTGAGTTTTCCGAAGTAGGCGGGCGGGAAGTAGATGCCTTGTTGGCGGGTCTGCCAGAAGGCCTCGATCAGGCTGTCGTTGGTGGTGCTCATGTGGTTTCCCCCTTGTCGGCGCCCCCCGGGACATGATCCTTGGGCGGCGCTTGTCAGCCTTGGGCCGGTCGCTTAGCGTCCCGGCTTTGCATTGTCAGGGGGAGCGTCGCTATGAAAATCCTTGTTGTCCAGGGGGCCGGCATGAATATGCGCGGCAAAACGCAAACCGAGATTTTCGGTACGATGACGCTGGAGCAATACAATCAGCATATTGTTCAATACGCAGCCGAACTGGAGGTCGAGGTGGAGATTTTCCACTCGAACATCGAGGGTGAGGTGATCAATCGGCTGTACGCGGCGAACGATCAGGGGTTTGATGGCGCGCTGATCAATCCGGCGGGGTTCTCGCGCGGGTATCCGGCGTTTACGGCGGCGATCAGTCAGGTGACGTTTCCGGTGATCGAGGTGCATATCTCGAACCCTGTGCGGCGCGGGCCGGTGTCTGATACGGCGCAGGTCAGCCTGGGGATGGTCACTGGGTTTGGGGTGCTGGGGTATTATTTGGCGCTGCGCGGACTGCGGGATACGCGGACGGGGCGGTAGGCGGCGTCCTTCGGCGGACGCTCGTTTCCCGCGGACGAAATGCAACGATTTGGTGCGTGGCCGGCGTGTGTGCTGGCCGTAGACGGGCTTGAGCGTTCAAGCGCTCACCCGTCCGTTCTTATCTTCATAAGGCTTAGATCCGACAACAACAGCCGTGCTGCCTGCCCGCCGATTTGACGAGAGAAGCCGCGCGGGGCGCGGGAAAGAGCACCAACCGGAGGACCCGCACCGAGTTTCACTCTCGGCCGCCAAGCGCGGGATTACCTGGTGTCGAATGGGGTTGTGTCGCCTCCCGTCAGTCCGGTATAAGCATTAAACAATGTTTTTATTCCGAGCGTGACGAAGAATCCAAAGATACCGGCCGTGGTACTAACTCGCGTCGAACGGGATGGAGACACCGTGCAACTCACGTTGCCGCTGCGGGCTGACCTTCACCACGCACTGCGACTGCGGGCGGCGGAGGAGGGGACGACTATGCGAGCCATTGTTTTGCGCGCTCTTCGCGTTGCTGGACTACCCATTGAGGAGGCCGATGTAGCCGACCGTCGTGCGGATCGCGGTAATCGGGGGGGCGGAGGACGCGCCGTGAAATCCGGACAGGCAGAGGGAACATAACGGAACGATGGCCGCAAGAGAACCTTTTATCTCGACGGTAACGATGCGGCTGACGGGGCTACATCCATGAACGACCTATCTCCCTTGCTTTTGGATGTCCGCTCCTGCCGTAAGGCGCTCAAAATACCTCAAGCGGCGTTGGCCAAGGCCGCGGGGCTTTCCCTCAATCATTTGATGCGTATTGAGCGAGGCTTGCTCATTCCCTCACCGGTTCAAACTCGCGCCCTAGAGCAAGTATTGGGCGCTCTGCCACAGGCTACAATGACGCCGGTTTCTGGCGAGGGCTACATTACTTCAATAGCGGCTACCGGCACGGTCATTCGACGGAACCGTAAGCATGACATTGGTTTACGTGCGGTCTGGGACTTGTTCTGCGGGGTCGGCGGATTCAGCGCCGGGTTTGAGGCCACGGGAGAATTTGAAGTTGTTGCTGGTCTGGATCTTCTAGGCGATCGCCTCAGTACTTTTACGGCTAATCATGGTGCTGCAAACGCTTACGGCGGTGATATTCGCAACATCGCCGTGGACGCCCTACTTGACGAGAATGAGCGACCGTTTGCTATAATTGGAGGCCCGCCTTGTCAGGGTTTTTCATCTATTCGTCCATTTCGTAATATCGAATGGGGCGATCTTAGGAACAACTTGGGAGAAGAGTTTTGCCGAGTTGTGGCGATAGCCCGTCCAAAGTGGTTAGTTTTTGAAAACGTCGTTGGATTACTTACGCATAACGAGGGTAAGACTCTACAGGCACTTCAGGGTGCTTTTGAGGGGCTCGGCTATAGAATAAGCACTCGGGTTATGAACGCGGCCTATCATGGACTTCCACAACGCCGGGAACGGCTCGTTATCGTCGGAAGCCTGGAAGGCAAAAAATTCGAATGGCCAGAGCCCACACACAACCATAGCAGACGGTCGATGGCAGGTTCGTCCCGGCTGTTGCTTGCCCCCCGAATGGGGATGCTAGAACGTACCGAGTTGGCTGTTACTTTAATGGACGCGATTGGAAATTTGCCATCAGTGACCGCTGGTCAGGCAGCCCATTATTACTTAGATGGTGAAGAAACACGCTATCAGGAACTCATACGGGCAGGAGCGCAGCATTTAACGATGCATGAGGCAACTGCACACACGGGGGAAATGCTGAATATAATTCGGCATGCCGGCGATAACATCAATGCTCTTCCGCCGGGTATGGTCACATCCGGCTTCAGTTCGTGCTATAGCCGTCTGGCCCCCCACGAGCCGGCGAACACGATAACGGTGAATTTTGTCCACCCGGCCAGCAACCGCTGCATTCATCCCTATCAAGATCGAGCACTAACTCCCCGCGAAGGGGCTAGGCTTCAAGGATTTCCTGACACTTACATTTTTCGCGGCACACGAAGCCAGGTTGTGAAGCAGATTGGCAATGCGGTTCCACCGCTTCTGGGCCGCTGCATTGCCGAGGCTATACTCGATGCTGATTAGATTAGATGCCGGCAGCCACCAGGGCCTTGTAGGCCTGCCATGTTTGCCCCCGCTGGGAACCGGGGACCATGGCCAAATCGACGTAGATTACTCGCAGGGAAACCATCCCCTCCGCGTTGACCACGGCGGTCTTTCCGCTGTCACCTTCGGTGTTGCTTATATTGAAGTGCTCTTGTTTTAGAAATCCCGTGCGCATCTCCCATATAACCGGTTTATGGGCTTTGGGACGGTCGGCTTTTTCCGTGATTATATTTCCCTTTTCGTCAATCAGCACATAGCGGCATGTGATATAATGCCCGGGCTTCACGAGGTGGCCCTTGGGTTTGTTCCTGTTCATCGCCATCTTGATTTCGAGGCCACCTGTCGCGGCGCCAGGCCCAGCGGGCAATAGGTCAGGAAATTTGTGCGGCCCATTCCGGCGGTACAGACCGTTGCTGCACTTCGCCATTTCGGCTCCCAAAATATTGCCAATCATCGAACTAAGGTTCGCAAGTTCTACAATTTGACACAAGGGTTCTATTCCATCCAACGCCAGAGTGGCGTCGATCATATCGAGCAGGCGGTAAGTCGCTAGAATGGTGCCGGCGAGTTGTTCCTGACAAAAGCGAATTGCCTTCAATGCGTCTAGGTTGACAAAACCGTTCGGGGCGGGCTGCCGCGCAAGCACATGGGGGGCTCCTGTCGACGGTGGGATCGATTGAGGCAACGAATCGGGTCTCCATTGGCAAAGCCGATAGTCACCCTTTGGGAGAAGGAGTCGAGCCCATGTTCAGATGTGGCCCTGAAAATCTGCATAGGACGCTCCGTGGAGTTTATGCCTGTATGCGGCGATGATCGCCGCATCGGCTATCCGGCCGAATTGCAACCGATCAATGCCGGGCTTGGGCATTATCCGTTTTGATTGACTGAAATCAACCGGCGCTTGCGCGGAGTCTGGCAGGCTTCGGCCATGCTCGAAAACAGTCTCCTGCTGACCGATCTCTACGAGCTTTCCATGCTCGACGCTTATTCCGCGCACACGATGGCCGAGACCGCGGTGTTCGAGTTTTTCGTTCGCAAGCTGCCCGAACAGCGCGGCTTTCTCATGGCCGCCGGTCTCGAGCAAACGGTGCAATTCCTGGAGGCGATGCGTTTCAGCTCCGACGAACTGACCTGGTTGCGGGCATCAGGCCTGTTTTCTTCGACGTTCCTTGATGGGTTGGCGGGTTTGCGCTTTACCGGTGACGTCGATGCGATGCCGGAGGGGACGGTATTTTTCCCGGACGAGCCGATCCTGCGGGTGACCGCGCCGTTGCCACAGGCGCAATTGGTTGAGACGCGGCTGATCAATCTGGTCCATTTTCAGACCGTCATCGCATCGAAGGCGGCCAGGATGGTGCTGGCCGCGCCGGGCAAGCAACTGGTGGATTTCGGCCTGCGCCGAGCGCATGGGGCCGAAGCGGGATTGCTTGCCGCGCGGGCGAGTTATTTGGCCGGTTTCGCTGGTACGGCGACGGTGCTCGCGCACCGCGATTTCGGGATTCCGGTGTTCGGCACGATGGCCCATTCCTTCGTGCAGGCGCATGACGATGAGGCGACCGCGTTTGAGCGTTTCGCCAGGGTGCGACCCACGGCGTTGACGCTGCTGATCGACACGTACGACACGGAGCGCGGCGCCCATATCGTGGCAGACCTGGCACCTCGGCTGGCCGCGCAAGGGGTCACCGTGAGCGCGGTGCGACTGGACAGTGGCGACCTCCGGCTGCATGCCCGCACAGTCCGCGCGATCCTGGACACTGCCGGGCTGCGGAATATCCACATTTTCGCCAGTGGCGGACTGGATGAACACAGCCTGCTGTCGCTGTGCCGTGGCGGGGCACCGATCGACGGTTTCGGTATCGGCACCAGCCTGACCACGTCGAGCGACGTGCCGGCGCTCGATTGCGCCTACAAACTGCAGGAATACGCCGGGCGTCCGCGGCGTAAGCTGAGTGAAGGCAAGGCCACATGGCCGGGCCGCAAGCAGGTGTATCGGCGTTACCACGACGACGGGACCATCGCGGCCGATATCGTTACGTTGGTCGACGAGCCGGCGATCGGCGAGGCGTTGTTGGAGCCGGTCATGCGCAACGGTAAGCGGGTGAACGGGCTGCCCAGCCTGACCGAGGCCCGGGATCGTGCCGCTGCCTCGCTGGTTCGACTACCAAAGGCTTTGCGGCGACTGGAGCCGGAGCACATTCCGGTGCAGATCAGCCATGGTATCCGGCAGATCGCGGCGCAATTGGATCGTGCGACGGCACCCGGTCATCCGCCTTGACCGATCTGGGTCCCATCGTTGATCCACTGACGGCGGTGGCGTCATCGGCGGTTGGGTTCGGTATCGTTAGAAAGACAGCCCCGGTGACTACCGCCGCCAGCCAATGGTTCGGCGGGCACCCCAATCTTTGCTCCAGGGTCTTGAGCAAACCGGCGGAGGAGCGGATTATCGCCGGCAGATGTCCCAGAAGGAACGCTTCCATGCCTGAAAGTCCCGCCGACAAGGCGATGTTCGCCGCCAGCCAGACCCGTATGCCGCTGAATGGCATCACCGTGCTGGACCTGACCCTCGCCCGTGCGGGACCCACGGCGGTCCGCCATCTGGCCGACTGGGGCGCCAACGTCATCCGGATCGAGCCGCCCGCGAGCGATGGCGAGGACGTTGCCGGCCGCCGCCACGGCTTTGACTTTCAGAACCTGCACCGCAACAAGCGGGCGGTCACGCTCAACCTGAAATCCAAGGAAGGGCACGAGGCGTTCATGCGGCTGGCGCTCAAGGCCGACGTCATTTTGGAAAACATGCGGGCGAATGTGAAGCACCGGTTGAAGGTCTCCTATGATGACGTGAAAGCGATCAACCCGCGAATCGTCTATGGCAGCATCTCGGGGTTTGGCCAGGATGGCCCGTACGGTCCGCGGGCCGGCGTCGATCAGATCGCGCAGGGCATGGGCGGGCTGATGTCCATCACCGGCGAACCCGGCCGCGGTCCCATGCGCGTCGGCATCCCGATCGATGACCTGACCGCCGGCAATCTGCTGGCACTCGGCTGCATGATGGCGCTGTTCGACCGCGAGCGGACCGGCGTGGGCCGTTGGGTCACCACGTCGCTGCTGGAGGCGCAGATCTTCATGCTCGACTTCCAGGCCAGCCGTTGGCTGATGGAGGGCGAAGTGGCCGGTCAGGCTGGCAACGATCACCCGACGGGCATTCCGACCGGCGTGTTCCCGACCAGCGACGGGCACATCAACATCGCGGCCAGTTCGTCGCGGGTGTTTTCTCGTTTCTGCGAGGCGATCGATCGCAAGGATTGGCTGGAGCGGGACGATTGGAAAACTCAGGTCGGACGTAGCAATGATCGTAAAGCGATCAACGCGGCGATCGGCGAGATCACGCGCACGAAACCGTCCAACCACTGGATCGATTTGTTCGAGGCCAACGGAATTCCCTGCGGTCCGATTTACAGCATCGACCAGGTGTTCGCCGATCCGCAAGTGAAACATCTGGGGATGGCGACCAAGATGAAAAGCCCGTATGTGGGCGAGGCCGAGGTCGTTGCCTCGGCAATGAATATCTCTGGGTTCTCCAAGGCGATCCGGCTGCACACGCCTGACCCTGGTGAACACAGCGACGAAATACTGAAGGGTGTCGGATACTCCGATGCCGAACTCGACGACATGCGCCAAAAGGGAGTTATCTGAATGCTGCCGGATCACGCTGAGACACGGGCCTTTGCAAGCGGGAAAATGTTGGCGGCGAAGGATGACGGGGTCGGCCTGATCACCTTCAACCAGCCGGAAAAACGCAACGCCATTTCGATGGAGATGTGGACCGGGCTTGGCGATATTCTCGATCAATTTGCCGAGGACAGCAGTGTCAGCGTCGTCATCCTGACGGGTGCCGGCAACAAGGCATTCGTTTCTGGCGCTGATATCAGCCAGTTCGAGAAGAACCGTAACAGTGCCGATGCTCAGGCCGCGTACGATGCGGCGAACGCGATCGGCCGCAACAAGCTGATCAACTTCAAGAAGCCCGTGATTGCTCGGATTCGCGGGTTCTGCATGGGTGGCGGGTTGGCGATCGCGATGGCGACCGATATCCGGATTGCTGCCGCGGACAGCCAGTTCGGCATTCCGGCGGCGCGTTTGTCGATCGCTTACGCACCGGATGCGGTGAAGCGGTTGATCGATCTGGTCGGGCCGGCGCATGCGCGGATGATCCTGTATACCGCCAAGCGGATCGATGCGGCGGAAGCGGAACGGATCGGGTTGATCAACCGGATGACGACGGAAGAAGGCCTGAATGATGTGGTGCTGGATATTGCGCGCAGCATCGCCGACAACGCTCCGTTGTCCGTCGCGGCATCGAAGTTGACGATCAACGAGATGCTAAAGGACGAGAGCGTCCGCGACATGGCGGCGATCCAGAAGGCGACGGAGATTTGTTTCGACAGCGCCGACTTTAGGGAAGGCCGGACAGCGTTCATGGAGAAGCGGGCGCCGAAGTTTATCGGACGGTAGCGGCAAGTGGTGCGGCCGCTTCGCCGCCGACAACGAACTCGATCTCAAGTCGGCCTCCATTGAGGTGTTTAAGTGTGGACTCGACAGCACCAAGCCCGCTGTCGAGCCCCTGATTTTGCAATGACGAAGGCCTGAACGCGGGTGCGCCGCTGATCAGCCAAATCAAATGCCGTGTCTGAATCATCGAATCAGCCGCGTTGCGGTTAGACTTTCGACAGTTGCCAGCGCATCCTTGGGAGCATCGTCCTCCCGAAACCTTCTATTATCTGCGCGGCATCCCAAGCGTCGCATGATGGGGATTATCACCCTATGGCGGCGGAGATCGTCCGCATCCTCGATAAAGCCCGATAGGCGAGGCCCTTTCCCGAACCCGTCCCGCGTGACGCCGCTCCCGGATCGTGCTTCCCTCGCGGCAGACGCCACTCACCACTCAGGATACCGCCGCTATGTTCGAACTGCCCGAAGAGCACCGGATGCTTCAGGATCTGGTCGCCAAATTCATCGACCGGGATGTGATCCCGTTGGAAAAGGGCGTCCTCGCCCGGGAAATGTCCGGTCAAACCTCCGGTCTGCCGCCTGACGAGGAAGCTGTCCTGCTCGCCAAGTGCAAGGAACTTGGGCTGTGGGGTCTGGACGTGCCGGAAGAATACGGCGGCGCCAACCTGCCTTATGCCGCGCTGGCGGGGGTTTACGAGGAACAGGGGCGCACCTGCGTGCCGTTCACGTTCCCGCCCGACAGCCCCAACCTGCACATGCTGATCGCTGTCGCCAGCGCGGAACAGCGGACGAAATACCTGGAACCGTATGCGCGCGGCGAAGCGCACTCGGCCATTGCCATTTCCGAACCCGGCGCGGGCGGCGATCCAGCCGGCATGACGACGCGCGCGGTTCGCGATGGCTCCGATTGGGTCATCAACGGGCGCAAGATCTGGGTCAGCCGCGTCCCGCAGGCCGATTTCGTCATCGTCATGGCGCGCACGGGCGAGGGCAAACGCGCCGAGGGGGTCACGGCCTTCATCGTCGAGCGCGGCACCAAGGGCTTCATCATCGAGCGCGAAATTCCGATGCTGGGCGGCCAGCGGACCTACGAACTGGTGTTCGATGATTGCCGCATCCCGGCGTCGCAGTTGTTGGGTGTCGAGGGCAAGGGCTACGCGCCGATGCAGCTTCGCCTGACCGTCCGGCGGTTGCAGATTGGGGCCTGGTGCATTGGCATGTCGCGCCGGGCGTTGGATATGATGGTGGAACATACGAAACAGCGGGTGACGTTCGGGCAACGGTTGGCCGACCGGCAGGCCATTCAATGGTGGATCGCCGACGCCGCCGTGAAAATCCACGCCTGCCGCCTGATGGTGTACGACGCCGCGACGAAGGCCGACGCCGGCCGCGATGTGCGGATGGAAGCTTCTATGGTTAAACTTTACGGCACAGAAATGGCGACCGAGATCGTCGATCATGCCATGCAGGCGTTTGGTGCCATGGGGGTGGCGAAGGAACTGCCGCTGCAGTTGATGGCGCAGAAAGTGCGGACCATGCGGGTCTATGAAGGCCCCTCCGAGGTCCATCGCATGGCCATCGCGCGGCGTATCATCGGCCGGTGACCGAACCACGCATCAAGGCGGGGATTTGGGTCAGCATGGCGTTGCGGATGGGCAACGCCGATGGACGGTTTGGTGCCGTGCTGCGCAAGGGTGATCCCGACGCCGGCGGCGTGCTGGTCGTGCTGCGGGGCAGGGACGGGGTGTCGGTGTTGTCGCAACTGCGAACCGCCGCGGGCGAGTTGGCCTGGATGCGGGCGACCGGACCGGGGCCGGTCGATGATGCGACGGCCGACGCCTATGTGGCGCGGCAGGTCAAGTTCGATCAAGATCTATGGGTGATCGAATTCGAGGCTCCGGATATGTTGCCACCATTTGAAGCGAAACTTGTGTGACGTTTACCAGGGGCTCTGGAGTTTGCCTGCTGGCCGTGACAAGCTAATTCTGTCCGGGTGGGCGTGCGGCCGTTCGCGGTTGGCGCAACCCGGGAAGAGCCCACTCCAACAAAGGGGACGTTGTCATGGCTGACCTAAAGGGAAGCTGCCGTTGCGGTAAAGTAAGTTTTTCGTCGTCCGCCGAACCGGTGTTTGTCGGTGTTTGTCATTGCCGGACCTGTCAGAAATCCACCGGCACCGCGTACGCGACCGTGGTTGCCGTGCCGGCTGCGTCGGTGACGGTGCACGGTGACACCAAGCGTTTCAATGATATGGGCGACAGCGGCCAGGCGACGCATCGCGATTTCTGCCCGGAATGTGGCTCGACCGTGACGCAATCGGCCGACGCGCTGGCCGGTATAACCATGATCCCGGCTGGCACGCTCGATGACCCCGGCTCGCTGACGCCCGCCATGCAAATCTACTGCGACAGCGCGCTGCCGTGGGCCAAGATCGGGGGCATGCAAAGTTTCCCGAAGATGCCGGGGTAAATCTGGCTACTGGCGGGTTTTTCAATTGAAATTGAGAAAAACCCGCCTCATGCTGCGTTGCAACAAAGCTTGGTGGGGGGCGTCCTTTTCGCTTTTGCTCGAAAGGAACCCTGCTATGCACGAGCCAGATTTCTGGACCAGTAGCGCCGACGCGATGGAACAGTCCATTGAAGGAAATCGGCTGATCGCGCGGGAACTCGCGGACCTTGTTCGCGCGCTTTGGCATCGCACGGCACGACAGATCGACAGCCTGCTGCATGGTTCGGGGCAACACCGGTCGCAACCGCCGGTCTGATCCGTCGGGGTTCATCAGGTTTTAAGCTTCGCCGCGAACCTGATCAGCTCCGCTCGCACGACTTTGCCGTTGGCGTTGCGTGGCAGTTGGTTGATTTGCACAAGAAATTTCGGCGATTTGTCTCCAAGCGCCCGTTGGCAGGCCGCCAGTACAGCCTTGGTGTCCAGCGGCTTGGGTGCCACGACGGCGGCCCAGATTTGCACCACACCGAGATGATCCGGCACCCCGAACGCCGCCGCATCGGTCACCGAAGGCTGTGCGAGCAGTAGGTCTTCCACGATCTTGGGACTCAGTTTGTTGCCGCCGGCGTTGATGAAGTCGCCGGCCCGGCCGCTGACGGTCAACAGTCCGTCACGCGAGACCGCGCCGATGTCGCCGCAATAGAACCATCCGTCCTTGAAGATTTCGGCCGAAGCGACTGTGTTTCCGACATAGCC
>Ga0209698_10001990_pt1 | contig 23351 bp, 6 predicted proteins | sample LitLauG_LLR_2012_FD_187203 | JGI IMG/M metagenome (GOLD analysis project Ga0209698, IMG submission 187203) | Freshwater sediment microbial communities from Pennsylvania, USA - Little Laurel Run_MetaG_LLR_2012 (SPAdes) (version 2) | ecosystem: Environmental > Aquatic > Freshwater > Creek >... | reverse complement strand
GTCGATTACCACCGCCGGCGGCCCCAGCGTGACCATAACCGTGACGCTACTGCATCCGACATCCGGCGTGGGGTCGGTATCGGTGGCACAGACCGAGAGGGTATGGGAGCCGGAGAGCGAGGCCGTGTTCCAGGCATAGCCGAAGCCCACATTGGGACAACCCGGCCGTCCCGGGAAACCACTACAAACGTCGGGCCGCGCGCCTCCATAGGTCGCGTTGCCGATCACCGTTCCGTCCACCTTCACCTGCACTCTGCTTATGGCCGTGCCTACCGCGGCCAGATTGTCGATGGCCCAGCCGGAAACCGTCACCGTGCCGGCAACCGCCGCTCCCTGGGCGGGAGTGTCGATTACCACCGCCGGCGGCCCCAGCGTGACCATAACCGTGACGCTACTGCACCCTACATCCGGCGTGGGGTCGGTATCGGTGGCACACACCGAGAGGGTGTGAGAACCGGGCGGAATCGACGCCGTGTTAAGGGCATAGGTGTAACCCACGTTGGGGCAACCCGGCCGGCCCGGGAACCCAGCGCACACATCCGGCCGCGGTATTCCATAAGTCGCGTTACCCACCGCCGCCCCGTCTACCTTCACCTGCACGCTGCTGATGGCCGTGCCGACCGCGGCCATGTTGTCGATGGCCCAGCCGGAAACCGTCACCGCGCCGGCAACCGTCGCTCCCTGCGTGGGGGTGTCGATCAAAACCGTCGGCGGCCCCTGCGCCACGGTAATCGACACAGTACTGCACGCTACATCCGGCGTGGCGTCGCTATCGGTGGCACACACCGAGAGGGTGTGAGGACCGGGCGGAATCGACGCCGTGTTTAAGGCATAGGTGTAACCCACGTTGGGGCAGCCTTGCCGGCCCGGGAAAGCAGCGCACACATCCGATCGCGGTTTTCCATAAGTCGCGTTACCCACCGCCGTTCCGTCCACCTTCACCTGCAGGCTGCTGATGGCCGTGCCGACCGCGGCCATGTTGTCGATGGCCCAGCCGGAAACCGTCACCGTGCCGGAAACCGTCGCACCCGTCCCGGGCGTGTCGATCAAAACCGTCGGCGGTCCGATCGACACAGTAACCGAGGCAGTGGCGAAACCCCGATCGGGCACTCCGTCGCTATCCTGGGCCGAGACCGTAATCGTATGCGTACCAAGCGGTAAACTTGCCGTATTGAGCGTATAGCTGAAGCCCACGTTAGGGCAGCCCGGCCGCGGGTAAGAATTGCAGACATCCTGCCGATTCAGTCCGTAGGTGGCATTACCTACGAAACTGCCGTCTACCGCCACCTGGACAGACTGGATTAGCGTCCCCACCGCGCTCAAATTGTCGATGGCCCAGCCGGAAATGGTCACCGTGCCGGACACCAGCGACCCGGACGCGGGACTGTCGATATTCACACTGGGCAGAACACCGGCCGACCCTACCTGATAATACGTGGTGAATGCCCCCGTATTAGAGTTCAATGAATCGCTGACGACGTTGGAATCGAACTCCACCGTAGAGGCGGTTCCGGTCGTTTGCGCAGACAGCGTAATCACCTGGGTCTGCCCTGGGTCCAGGGTCGGGAAGGTGGCGGATACCTGGTTGCTGCCATCTGGGGGCACTTCGCAAGTTCCCCCGCCGCTCACCGCGCAATCGACGATCACCCACGAAGTGGGCAGCGTACCCCCCACCACCACGTTGGTGGCGGTCATCGGGGGATTGGAGACGTTAGCGATAACTTCCGGAATCGTGACGGTGCCCGCGGCCGCCGAATCCGCAGGCACCCGGGTGGCCCTAAAGTGGGTCAGGGCGAGCCCCTGCACCGCACCCGCTTGCGCCCCGGTCGCGGGCGCGAGGTTGAGATTCACGGTAGGCGGCGTAGCGCTCACAAATCGTGGCACTGGGGCGCTGGCGCTCTCCCCAGCCACGGTGGTTTGCGGCGCCAGAGACCCGCCGTACTGGATTCCTGAAAGGTTGGCCCCATTGGCGGCGATCAGCAGGTTGAAGCTGAACGATTCGATCGCATTGGGATTGCTGGAGGTCACCTCCCAGGTGGCTGTCCCGGAACCGTGCGTCAGAACCACCGGTTGGTACGCCAGCCCGGCAATCACAATGTTCCCTGACACCGGGAATCCGCCCGCACCCGAACTGTCGGCCGACATCAATTGCGCGCCGCCTCCCGACGCGGGACCCACCGGTGCATACAACACCACGCCCGCCGGCACTGCGGCAAATGTAGCCCGCAGCCGCGTGCCGTTGGTGGCAACTCCGGTCTCCGGCCCTAATACCGACGTATTGACGTACCCGCTCTCGGAATTGTAGACCGCGCCCGCGGTACTTGGGTCTTGACCGGGCGCGATTTTTGGACGGTAGGACGTGGCCGTCCCTTCGGTAAAGGTCAGAGGCTGCTGGGTATACCCGGCGGGACCGACTCCGGAAGCCCCGTGTGAGAAACTGCTCCCCGACGCCACGTTGGCAACCGCAATCAGGCTGGTATTAGAAAGGACGAACTGCACCGGGGCGGTAATACTGACAGAGCCCTGAACCGGACCGGGAATGCCTACCTGATTGGCGAAGGCCCGCACATTGGTGATACGAAATGTATGCGAAAAACCGCCAGTCTCCGGGGCCAACGGCACGTTCGGAAAACGGATCGCGTTGGCCCCGTAGGCATGGCCTCGAAATACATTCGTCCCGACCGTGAGAGGCTGGCCGGACGAATCGTCGATCAGCAGCAGGGCATCCGTGGACTGCCCGGACGGATCCGTCGTCAGCAGGTGGTTCGTGACCGTCGTGTTCTGAGTGACAGCCGCGTTCAGAGTTACTACCACGTCGCCGGTGATATTGCCTGTGCTCGTACCGTTACAGGCAAGCACCAAGTCTCCCATCAGTTCGGCCGCCCCTTCCGCTCGCACCGTCGGCAAGTTCGGAGCACTCGCCGCGCAGTTGTAGGTCCCCCCCGCCGCTTGGTTAATCAAGTAATTCAACCCGGCGATGGTGACTGTCCCCGTCCGCGGCTGTCCAGTGCCGTTAGCGTCCACCGAATAGCTCGCGCTTCCCGACCCGGTGCCACCGGCGCTGGTGTGAATGAAGGTGGATCCATTCGACGTGGCCGTCCAGGGACAGCTCCCAGAGGTAGCCGTTGCGGTAACCATGATCGTATCGGATCCCTTCGACGCGGAGAAACTCTGACTTTGGCTCCGGGGATCCGAGGGGTTCGCGATGGAGTAGGCGCAAACCACGCCCAGCTGAGTAATCGAAAGCGTCAGAGTGGGACCACTAGTAACCGCTATGGTAATGGTTGCGCTGCGCGATGCAGCGCTTGTATTCTGACTTACCGTCATGGGCACTGGGCCGGTGCCGCCGTTCGGGACGCCCGTCCAGGAAAGATTGCCCGAAGCGGTCCAGGAGCACCCCGGGGGTGTGATTGTAGCCGAGCCGCTGCCGCCCGGGTCACCGAAGTTGAAGGCGGTAGGAGACAGGCTGGCCGTGGCGCATGAGGCAGCGTCCTGGCTGATCGTAAACGCGGGCAACACCACTTCCAATCCCTGAGAATTGAGCACGTGAATGGAACCCGTGCGTGCTGCGCCGCTGTTACCATCGACCGTGTAGCTGATCGTAACAGTGCCGCTCCCGCTGGCGGGGCTGGGGCTGGTAACGTGGATCCAAGGCGCTCCGGCATCCGCCATGACTGTCCAGCCGCAAGCCGTGGACAGTGTGGTGGAACTGCTGATCCCTATGGCCGGTGCGCTGGCCGACCCTACGCTCAACGAATACGAGCAGGGCGCGACGACGGTCACCGTATCCGTGGCGGTATTGTTATTCGAATTGGTGTCGCCCGCGCTGGACACAGTGGCGGTGTTGACGACGCTGGCGGGAGCAGTGGGCGCAACGTTGACGATCAGGGTGATTGGCGCATAGCTGGCGCCTGCAGGTAAAGAGTCGCTGCGCGAACAAGCCAACGGACTGACCGTGCAGGTCCACCCGGCTCCTCCCATCCCAGTTGCAATGAAACTCGACGGAAGCGTGTCGGCCACGGTCACCTGCCCTGAGCTCGGCCCGGCACTCACGTTAGATACCGTTATTTGGAAGGTACGGCCGATATCCCCCTGCTGCCAAACGCCTGTGTGCGATTTCGCAATCGTAAGATCGAACGGGATGGTGAGATTCGCGGTGTAGGTGGTCGCCACGGAAGGAACCGTGATGTTATGGCTCTGCGCCCCGGAGTCGCTCCAACTGGTCCAGACGTATTGTATCCCTCCACTGAGCTGGGGTGAGGTAACGCCGATCGAGTGAGTGGAGCCTGCCGGCCAGTTGAAACTCTGGGGCGCGGTTAAGGTAGTGCCATCCACTACGATCGCCAACCCCGTGGGACTAGTCGCGATGGTGATGTGTACGTTGAAATTGGCCGTCACACTCCGCGGCGCGCTCATGGTCACCGATCCCGGGTTGGTGGTGCCCGTCAGGCTGCCCGTCCAGTTGGCGAACTGGAAACCGGAGTTCGCGGTGGCGGTTAACTGCACCACTTGACTGCTGTTGTAATAGCCGTCCGGGGAAGTTGGATTCGCCGCGATGCTGCCGCCCCCGGAGGGCGTTACGGCCGTGGTGAGCAGATATTGCGTCGTGAAGCTGGCGGTATACGTGGTCGCCGAGGAGGGACACGTGATGGTATGAGTCTGGGCCCCGGCGTCGCTCCAACTGGTGTAGGCGTAGCGCGTGCCGGTGCCGCCCGCCTGGGGAGAGGTCACTCCGATGCTGTGGCTGCTGCCAGGCGTGCAACTGAGGGCGTGCGGCGCCGTAAAGGTACTGCCATCCACCACCACCGCCAGCCCTGTGGGACTGGTCGCGATCGTGACGCCCGCGTTGAAATTGGCCGTCACACTCCGCGGCGCGCTCATGGTCACCGATCCCGGGTTGGTGGTGCCGGTCAGGTCTCCCGTCCAGTTGGCGAACTGGAAACCGGAGTTCGCGGTGGCGGTCAACTGCACCGCTTGGCTGCTGTTGTAATAGCCGTCCGGGGAGGTTGGATTCGCCGCGATGCTGCCGCCCCCGGAGGGCGTTACGGCCGTGGTGAGCAGATATTGCGTCGTGAAGCTGGCGGTATACGTGGTCGGCGAGGAGGGTACGATGATGTCATGAGTCTGGGCCCCGCCATCGCTCCAACTGGAGTAGGCGTAGCGCGTGCCGGTGCCGCCCGCCTGGGGAGAGGTCACACTGATGGTGTGGCCGCTGCCCTGCACCCAACTGAAACTCTGCGGCGCGGTCAGCGTAGTCCCGTCTACCACCACCGCCAGCCCAGCCGGACTGGTCGTGATGGTGGTGGTAACGATCAGGCAGTTGTTCATGACGAACGACCCGATGTGCGTGCTCCAGTTGAAGGTGCCATTTGCCTTCAAATACTGATTGGTGTACCAAAACGTACAGTCGTCGGCGGGATCGATCTGGATGGCACTGTAGTCGCCCCAGCGGGAAAGGCTGGGGGTCTGCGAGCCGGCCCCGTTGAGCAGAATCGCTTCCGACTCCATGGTCCCTGCCGGATCGCTAGGCACGCGGCCGGTATAGCTAATTCCTGGGTGCAGACTGCTGCTGGATATGCTATAGCCCATGGCAATGTCGCCCGCCCTATCCATGCCAACGCTACCCATCCAGCGGAATGAGGCGTCGGGTGCAAAAGTGCCCTGTTGGAACACATTCACCGCGCCATTGGGGGCCCGAAGTTCATACCAACGAACGCCACCGCCGGATGCAGCGGTCACCGAGTGGTTGGTGACTAAGGCCTCGTGGTCCCCATAATTGCGGTACGCCAAGCGATACATCAAGCGGTCCCCCAACGAATCCAGCAACTGGGTGGTGCCGGACTGCGGAACGCAAGTCCCGCCGCCACACAACGGCGCGAAGGTCGCCACTGGCAGAATCGTGGCCGAACTCAGAGTGGAGCCGGTCGGGAATACGGGCGTTAGCTTGTAGAAACTCAAGTGGCTGGTATCCGTGAAGTTCAGGAAATAGCCGGGCGATCCGGCGGGAGGCGCCGTGGTGCCGTCCATGTCCGACGGCAGGAAACTGCCCGTCGAGCTAGCGATCAGGAAGCAGACCTGGGTCGGGTTCGGCGAAGCGGCCAGCATCGCCGCCCGATCATACGCACACAGATCCGCGCCGGTGAAAGTCGCCCCATTGGCGAACAGGTTGTAAGTAGCCAGGTACGCCGAGTTGGTGGCGGTCGGCCAGACTCCCAGTTTCTGGTAATCGTTTAGCGTGGTCCCAAAGCTGTACGCATAGAGAGCGTAGGTTCCGGTGGGGTCGCTGGTCGTGGAGACCGCGATGCACTCCTCGAACGGGCTGCCATTACCAACGGCCGAAATCGTCCAGCGGTTGGCGACGCGGTCATACAGAACGGTGGGATCAACGGGAGAGGTGTTGCAGGGCGCCCCGAGCGCACTAAAAATCGAGGTGAGCAGCTTCGGATATCCGGCAAAAATATTGCCGTTCTTGTCATAAACCGCATACTCTACGTTCACCGTCTGCACGATGTGGCTCGGCCCCACAGCCACGTTGGCATCCGACGGTGCCCAACCGTTGGCCCCGATGCCGTCAAACTGAACTCCGGGGGTAGCATTGACCAGCGATCGGTAGACGGTCTGCAGCACCGGGTCCGCCCCTGGCGGGCCAGGAGCGGGCAGGACGGGCCGCAACGGGATCGTACTTTGCCCACTGGCGGCCGGCGCCGAAGGACTCTGCGACAGCGGTGGCGAGATGGCGAACCGTGACGGCGAAGTCACCACAGGACTAGGGCCACTAGTCTGTCCCGAAGCGAGTGCGGCGATCGTGATCAGGCAAATCACAAAAGTATTCACTTGTTTTCGCATTTTTCTCCTGCCTACCGCTCTTCTCGTGCCATTCTGAATTCACCGGCCGGAATCCGAATGGATATGGCGCTCCGGGCCTCCCTCAGAAACTGGGCAGCCCTCCGTACAGCCCCAGGCCGCTCATAGTGGTTGATCCTCAATCCAGCCTTAGTGATTCGAGTATCATAGCAGACGTTTTCCATGCGTGGCGTCACACCCATCTTGGTGATGATGAGCGAGTTGACTAATCGAGTAACATCGTGTTTTCCACACCCGCATGGAGGTTCACGTTCACCTGATCAGTCCTTCAATTCATGTCCCTCAGCTCAGAGCAGGTCGTTCAGTACCGGTAATACCAAATTGTGCTAGCGAAGTACCCCCTTGTCTGCGGCATTAGCGGCCAGGACCTCGCCCGCAACAGATTGGACTAGGAAGTACTCAAGTACCGGGACGAAGGCAGGGTTTGCCATCGACAGTGCATCGCCGGCGAGAGCGGGAGTGGTCAGTCCAGAGAAGTGCATTAGTACGGTCAAGTCCCTTTTCGGCGGGCTTCCTGAGGCGTCGCCAGTTGGAGTATTTTCTGATTGAATATGTTCGTAACATCTCTTTTTCAGAGAGTCAAGACAATTGTTGATTCAATTGGCGCAATCAGGTACTACAACGCGGACCCAACTATTTAGTGGTGCTCTGGTTTCCCGAACCGGGCCGGGTAGGCGGAGGAATTCGCTGGCGTACCCAACCTGCCAAAAAGGACTATTAGGACTATGCACTGATGCGGCTGGTATTTAATCCGGAAGATTCATGATATTGTCTCAGGATATGCGCTACCTCCGCCTTCTCCCTTTCGTGCTTTTGTCCGTCGGTAGCGGGTCCGCCGTTTGGGCTCAGTCCGTAATCGTTACGGCGGCAGGCACTGATCTGGTCTTCCGCGGAGCGGGCGCGCCCGCTACAGCTGTTTCGTTAGGCCGGATTTCGAGAGTGGTAGTCGATCCCAGCGGCAGGCCTGTGTTCGCAGATCCAAACTATCACCTGGTGTTCCGTGTCGAGCCGGATGGCTCCATTCGGGTCATCGCAGGCAACAACGTACAAGGCTTGAACAGCACGTCGCAGCTTCTCTTCAATCAATCCGGCGGAGGATACTCCGGCGATCTCGGCCCGGCAACTGCGGCGGCGCTGAATCGTCCGATCGGTGTCGCATACGACGCCAATGGGAATCTCTACATCGGGGACACGCTCAACCATCGCATCCGCCAGGTAAATCCACAAGGGGTGATCTCTACTTTCGCCGGCAATGGCCAATCCGGTTACCAGGGGGAAGGCAATGCCCTTGCTGTTCCGTTGAATTTCCCGACCGATGTCGCGGTCGATAAGAATGGCAATGTATACGTAAACGACACCCAGAATTTCCGCATTAGGAAGATCACCCCGCAAGGTGTCATATCAACCGTAGCCGGGAATGGAACACAAGGCACTTCCGGTGACAATGTTCCAGCGGCGAGTTCTCCCATAGGCTCGATTGAAGGCATGGCGCTCGATTCTCAAGGAAGTCTCTATCTGGCGGAGTTCTCAACTAGCCGTGTGCGGCGGCTTGCAGGTGGGGTGCTGACGACTGTGGCAGGCAATGGGAACTCTTGTTTCAACGGCGACGGACCCGCCTTGAGCGTGTGCCTGAACCATCCTGGGGGCGTTGCCGTCGACTCGAGCGGCAATCTGCTGATTACCGACACGGACAACCAACTCATCCGAAAACTGGCCAGCGGCAACCTCGTTACCATCGCCGGAAACGGTCATCCTGGCATCTCGGGTGACGGCGGGCCGCCAAATGCTGCGAGCCTGCATAATCCGTTCGGGCTGGCCGTGTCGGCGACCGGCGAAATTTACCTCGCCGATCGCGATAACTTTCGGATCCGGCACATCAATGCACAGCAAAGCTCCATTTCAACGTTGGCCGGCGACGGACGTTTGATCGCGGCCCAAAATGGGGTGCCCGCGGGTCTGGCGACATTTCTCGATCCCTTTGGTGTGAGCTTCGACGCGCAAAACCGTCTGCTCATCGCCGATACCAGTAACAACATCATCCGCCGCGGAAATCCGGACGGGACGCTTGCCATCATTGCAGGTACCGGAGCGGCGGAATCCGGTGACAACGGAGTGGCGACACAGGTCGGGCTGCGCGGCCCCTTCAGCGTGACAGCCGATTCATCGGGAAATCTGCTCGAGTCGGAGGTCGATTTCGGCAGCGTACGGAAACTCGCGCCGAACGGGACGATTTCCACCGTCGCTACCGGTTTCAGTGCTCCCACCCAAGCGGTGTTCGACCCGATCACTGGCAACACGTATGTGGCCGATCTGTACGGTAACACGATATACCGGGTCACGCCGGATGGAAAGACGAGTGCGTACATAACGTCCGTCGCCAACCCCGGAGGTCTCGTCCTCGATACTGCGGGAAACCTGTACTTTACCGAGTGGGGCGGGGGACGGGTGTGGCGCGTTGCGCTATCGGGTACCGGTGCGCTCACTCTGATCGCCGGGGGAGGCAATCTGGCCGGTCCTGCGGCTGACGGTGGCCCGGCTACCAATGCCAAACTGGGTCGTCCGGCAGGCATCACGCTCGACACTGCCGGAAATGTGTATTTCACGGATGCGTCGAGTTCGACCATTCGCAAGGTGTCACCTTCCGGCATCATTTCCACCATTGCCGGTAACGGGCGTGCGCAATTCTCTGGCGACGGCGGACCAGCCACGGCCGCGGCTCTCAATGGCCCGTGGGGGCTCGCGGTCGACGCCGCCGGCGCCGTGTATGTAGCCGACACGCTGAATAATCGCATTCGTAAGATTCTGAGCCCGACAAATGCGCCCAGTTTCACCGTGGATGCTGCTTCTCTCTCACTTTCCGCCGCCAGCAATGCCACCCCAACCGATCCGTCCGTCGTCAATCTCAGCAGTTCGCTAACGGGACTGCTATACAGCGTTTCCGCCGATCAGTCCTGGCTACAAGTATCTGTGGCGTCTGGAGCGATGCCCTCGCGTGTGCAGGTTACCGCCGACCCCACTGGCCTCGCTCCCGGCGCCTATTCTGGAAAGCTGACTGTAAGTGCGCCCGGCGCCAATCCTAGTTCCAAAATCGTGACCGTGGCCTTTACGGTCGGTGCGGCACAACCGGCCAGCCTTGGTGTCGACACGAAAGCCCTCAGCTTTACCTTCACCACCGGAGCGGACTCAGTGACGCGCCAGGTGACCGTGCGCAATCTCGGAAGCGGTCCGCTGAGCTATTCGGCTTCAACCTGTGGCTCTAACTGGCTTGCCGTATCACCCGCCACCGGATCCACCACCCCGAACTCCCCGGCATCTGTGACCGTAACAGCGACCCCCGGCTCACTAGCTCCCGGCACATACACGTGCACGCTCACCGTTTCGGGTACTTCGGCCGCGAACGCCATCGTAATTCCAGTATCGGCATCCATTTCGGCTCCCGCGACGAAACTGCTGCTCACGCAGTCCGGACTAAATTTCCAGGTGGCACCCGGAGGCGGTACACCCTTGCCGCGCAACTTCGGCATCCTCAATATAGGGCAAGGCTCGATGACCTGGAGTGCGGCGGCAACTACCTACTCGGGCGGATCATGGCTTTCCATCAGTCCAGCCAGCGGTACGGTAACTGCGCCTTTTACGGATGTCTCCCAGGTTGGTGTGAGTGTAGATCCTTCTAAAATCATTGTAGATCCTGCTAAACCAGTCGGCACTTACTATGGAAGAGTAGACGTAAATGTTCCCGGCTTGCTGGTACAGTCTGTAACTATTGTATTGAACGTTTCCTCTGCCTGGACGTCCGATATTTACCCATCCGGCTTGGTTTTCACGGGTGTGCCAGGCGCGAACCCCGGCTCGCAGACGTTCTCGATTGCAAATCTCGCTTCCCAGCCGCTCAGCTTTACGTCCTCGCGCTTGACGCCAGGAGGCGCATCCTGGTTTGTGCACGTGCCCACCAGCGGCACCATCTCTCCCAATCAGCCATTGAACATTGTGGTACAGCCCGATTTCACGAGTCTCGCGGCTGGTACCTACGCAGGCACCATCGCCTTGCAGTTTTCTGACGGGTCGACCTCAAACGTGAATTTGTTGGCGGTAGTCACCTCCGTTAGCGCGGGGCCGGCAATCACATCGGGTCTAACAAGCAAGCTGGTTCCGCTCGACACAACCGCGGGGTGCTCCCCGACATCGCTGAATATCACGCTCTCCGGCTCCCAGCAGACGCTTTCCGTCAGCATCGGGGCTCCCGTCGCGATCGAAGTGCTGTTGACCGACAATTGCGGTGCAGTCACCGGCAACAATAAATCCGCGGCCGCCTCCCTGGCGTTCAGCAACCATGATCCTAATATCGACCTGCTTCCGATTCCGAATCAACCAGGCAAATGGCAGCAATCCTGGACACCCAAGAACCCCTCTTCAGGGCCGATCACGGTGCACATCAGAGCCAGCGAGACCACGCCCCGAACCGTGCTGCTACAGGGGAAAGATGTAACCGCCAACCTGAATACAGTTACTCCGGCAGCGGCGCAACCCCTGGTTACGTCTGCAGGAATTCAAAATGCCGCCAGTCTTGCCGCGGGCGTTCCAGTGTCTCCCGGCGGTTTGGTCACAATTAAGGGCAGCCGGCTTGCCGACAGCACTGATGTGCGCCTCGCCCCTCCGCTTCCGACCTCGCTTTGTAATACGCAACTTCTGCTGGGAGGCACGCCTCTGCCGATCGTGTACTGCAGCGATAGCCAGATCAATGCGCAGATTCCGCCCCGTCTTCCCCAGGATACGCAGAACCAGATACTGGTCGTGAGGGGCGATGCTCCCGCGGTGCCTTCCGTCCCGGACCTTGTCGCCATTGCGGCGGCTTCACCCGCAATTTTTACCGTCAGTCAGACCGGCCAAGGCCAAGGCACCATCGTCTTCAACGGTACAGCGACATTGGCGGACCCCTCCGCGCCTGCAAAGGCTGGTGATATCCTGTCGATCTATTGCACGGGCCTCGGTGACGTCGACCAGGCCGTTGGAGCGGGCCAGCCCGCTCCGTCCGATCCGTTGGCACACACCGTGAATAAGGTAAGCGTAACGATCGGTGGTGTATCGGTGGCCGACCAAGACGTCTTCTTCGCCGGGTTAAGTCCGGGCTTCGCGGGCTTGTACCAGGTGAATCTCCGGGTACCTTTGGGAGTCACACCGGGCCTTCAAGTGCCGGTCGTGTTGACGGAAGCCGGCCAGCAGAGCCCGCCCGTAACGATCGCGGTTCAGTAGACTCACGGGTTTGTGGGCGCGCAGCGTGGAATTTATCGGAACTGGTAGAAGATCCCGCCTTCCACTTTGCCAAAGGTGCTGGAGAACAGCCCGGTAGGCTTATAGACTTTGGCCTCGAGACGCATCCCAAAGCGTTGCCCTCGCAAGTAAAAACGCAATCCACCACCGGCGTTAAACGCAAAGTCCGACCCGCCGGTTTGCGTGAGTGTTTGCGTTTGGGTGGTTCCATCGGCGTTGTGGAAGGTGACCTTCACCGATTGATCGAAATGCGTTAGCGCACCGACGCCGATGGCGAGATAGGGCACTACCGGTTTCTCGTGAATAGGAAGACGAATATGCACTCCGCCATGAAAGTCGGAAAACGAGATGTTACGATCCACAGTGGCCGTGGTTCCAGCGCCAACCGTGCTAACAATGGTGGGACGGGCCACCTGCGGCAGGTAACTGTATTCTACGTACGGCAAGAAGATCTTGTTCGCGGCAACGGTGACGTTTCCGCCTACCATGTACTGCGCGGACACAATTCCATAGCTCGCCCCTAGAAAGGGCCCCACTTCGATGCTTCCAGGCCGCAGGTATGGAACATTCTGTCCGTACGCCGAAATTAAGGCAGCCGCTGAGAGGAGCACGATCCTGGCAATAGGAGATCTCATGAGTTGTTCCTGTCGGTGAATTGGTTTTTGCGCAAACGTTTCATTCTACACCAGAAGTAGTGTTTGTACGCACAATTCTGGAAGGTGCCGGGACGCCCCTAACGGTCCAGAACTTTGCTCGTATCGGCTGTCTCGTCAAGGACGCAGCGAAAACCGAGTGAGTTGCCGGATCCACCGAAAGATTTGCGGAAGGAGATCCGCAGATGTTTCTCCGCGACCGCGTCGAACGATCCACCGCGAATCACGTGGTCCTTCCCCGGCTTCGGTCCTTGTGGATCGACTGGAGGCGATTCTCTATAATAGCCTTCGCCGTAAAAATCGTTCACCCATTCCCAGACGTTGCCGGCCATGTCGTGAAGCTTCCACGCATTGGGATCGAAACTATGAACCGGCGCAACTCCAGGGAATATATCGGCGCCGCTCTTTCCCTCGAAGTTCGCCTTGTCGCGGCTGCTTTCACCATCAAAGGGGTAAATCGCTTCGGAGCCGGCACGCGCCGCATATTCCCATTCCGCTTCCGTTGGCAACCGTCCGCCCGCCCATGCGCAATACGCCTTGGCTTTGTCCCAGGTGATGTTCACCATTGGATTGGAATCCTTACTCCACTTTCTGTCCTCGAGCGGCCCGGAGGGCATTTCGGCTTTCGGATTCGATTTCTTTTGGGCTTCGATGTAGCGCTTATACGAGACGACCTGCACTTCGTTCCGGCCCATCCAAAACCCCTTGCTGATCCTCACCTCGTGTTGCGGCTTTTCATTCGGCTCGCAATGCTGATCAGCCGGGACGCAACCCATCTGGAAATGCCCCTCCGGTATCCAAACGTAATCCTCATGATCTCTATGATTGTTTGTCAGAAAACCGGGGGCCGGAGACCTCTCGGACGGCGGTGGTACAGGTTGTACCGGTGGCGGCTCTACAGGCTGATGGAAATAAAACCCCTCGGTCACTACGTTGTTCTCTACCAATGGAATCTGTTGCGCTTGTGTGGCGCGCGCTACTTCTTCTTTTGCGTTTTCGAAAACATCTTTCAACCGGGTCCCGGGTTTCTCGATGTTGGCGATCACCTTTTGCGTGAACAGCCCGATGCCGCCGCCCGGCACGGCGCTGGCCACTTGACCCGGCACCGCCGCGAAGGCGAAGAGAGCTTCCCGAATCTCGTTTAGGGTGGGCGCTTGCACGCCGGCCCCGACCGCGCCTCGGATCGAAAGATCCAGCTTGCGGGGCGATTCCAGCATGAATATCTTCAAGGCAGTGGTTTGCCGGTCGATTCGTTGCTGGATCACCCGCAGCCTGAGCGCGCGGTCCTGCATGGGGCTATCGTCGTTCGGGTCGAAATCAACCGGCAAGAGATAGTTGTCGTCGCCGTCGATGGATTGCACCGTGTAGCCCGAAAAATAGAAAAAGCAGACATCCCCACTCTTGAGCTGTTTCAAGAAATTCGCCAGCGTTCCTCCATAGAACTCCATCAGGCCGGCATTGTCTTGTCGAGTGATTTCGAAGCCCGCGCGGTCCAGAGCGAGTTGGAGCGCCTTGCTCTCCTCCACGGCAGCCGGTACTGCGGGAAGCTTCTTATAGGTGGCATTACCCACCAGGAGCGCGTACCGCTTTCCGGCATTGGGCGTCTGTGTCTGCTGCGCCCAAGCCCCAACCGCAAGCGCCAGCACCAACGCAACACTGTGGGTCATGGAACGTTCAGCATTCAATTCTACACCGGAACACGGCTGTATGGTTTGGTCCCTATCTCTTTACTTTCCAACTCAGCGTGATGGAGCGGAGGGTTGCCCCGGAGCTATTCTTCAGTTGCAATCGACTGAACCGATTGGAAGGATTCGGCAGTATCTCTAGCGTTACGTTCGGACTTGGCGTGACCTCCACGTCACATCCAGGCAATGGATCACCCTTCCACGCAGGGGCCCCCGGGGGCTTCACCGTAGCCCGGGTTCTCCCCAGCGTAAGCGTCTCATTCGGCGAAAGATCGCCACTCCAGAAGAGCTTTCCGGCATCGAGGCCGTTATAGGATGGGCTATTGCAATTCACTTCCTTGTCAGTGATGGGTGGTTCTTCCACCCGGGCCGGGGGCGGGGGCTGCGGAGGAGGTTTTTCCGGCGGCTTCGAATCCGGTGGTTCCACTGTCAGTGTGACGTCAATACTTCTCTTCACGGGACCGCCAGTGATCGCGATTTGATCCGAATACCGGCCTAACGGAAGATTCGTCGCGATCGAGATCGCCAGTTCCGAGAGCGGATTACCACGCGGCTTTAACACCAGCCACTGGGCGCTGGTGGACGCTCTCCATTGGCTGGCGGAGCCGGTCGCTATCACGAAGACTTTCTGTTCGGGCAGGGGAGTGCCCTGCTTCCACACAAACTGGATCGGGTCTTGGGGCCTCACGTCAAGAGTGGGAGGAGGGGGCGACTGCTGGGCTTCAATCTTTACGGCCACCACGTTCAGCCTCACGCGGACGGTTTTTGTCACCGGACCGGCTGAAATCTCAACCACCCCGGTGTGCGAGCCCGGGGAAAGGCTCGCCGGCACCACAGAAATCGTCAGTTCTGATCGCGGGTTCGTCGCGGCCGGCGTTACTGCCAGCCATTCATCGTTCGTTGAAAACGTCCATTGATTGGCTGTCTTGACGAAGACCTTCCTGGACTCTGGCGCAGCGGTGCCCGGTTTCCAGGCGAACCGAATCTCTTCCGGAGTTACACTAAAACGCAGATACCCGACTACCGTGATGACGGCCAATACTACAGTCCCCAATGCAACGGCGGACGCGAAGGCGGCAATCCATAGCCACGTCCGCTTGGACAGCCGTCCGGGAGCCCGTGCAGCGGGTGGCCCGACGGGGCGCACCTGGCTTTCGTGCAGGAGCGAAGCTCCCGCCCAGTTCAATAGCTCCCGTGCGCGCGGCTCTTCGATTTCGGCCAGCAGCCTGGTGGCTTTTTCTTGGACCGTCCGGGCATCGCCCTTGCGGTAGAGCTTTTCCAACTGCGCGATCTGGTCGTCGATCTTGAGCCGTTCTTCTTGTAACTTCTTTGCGGACAGCACGGACTCGATGTCCTTTTCGAGTGCCGGATCTTGTCCAAACTGCTCGCGCAGTTTTTTCAGCTTCCGCAGAGCCGCGTCGAAGTTGCGTTGCCGGCTGAGTTCTTCCGCTTCCGCCCGTTCCCGCACAAATGTTTGTCTGCGTTCTTCGGCGGCCTTGGCGGTCTTTACCGAATCTAACCCCGTTTGCAGCGTGCCGTCGTCGGGGAAGCGTTTGAGCAGCGCTTCGTACTTCCGCATGGCCTCCTCGAAAGCGCGCGCTGCTGTCAGCCGCTCCGCTTCCGCGCGGCCATTCAGATAGAATTCAAATGCCTGGGCCTCCGCTTTGGCCGCTTTTGCGGCCTGAAGGTTGTCCGATACCGTGATGTCTTCGGGGAACTTGGCGGAGAGAGCCTCCAGTTTGGCGATGGCCCGGTCGAACTGCTTGTCCCGCAAGAGCCGCTGCGCTTCGGCGCGGCCGGAGTCCGACTCTTCTTTCCGTTCGTGCCGCTCTTTGGCGCGCGTGGCCGATTGCAGGTCTTCCTGAATTACAGCGTCTTTTGGAAACTGTTTGAGAAGCGCCTCGTAGCGTTTGATCGCACCGCTGAAATTGCGCTCCGCCAGCATGCCTTCCGCCTCCGCCCGGCCGAGCGCATGGGCGTGCTTTCGTTCGTGCCCTTCCTTTAACCCGATAGCCGTTCTTAAATCCTCGGCAACAGCGGTGTCATCCGGAAATGTCTTTTGCAGATCCTGCAGCAGACGGATGGCTCCGGTGAAGTCTTTCGCGCGCAAGGCCTCTTCGGCCTGCAACCGGCCGCGGGCCACCGATTCGTGCAGCACGACCCGGTCCTTGGCGGCCCGGGTAATGTTCAGGTCGTCGATGAGCAAAGGGTCGTCGGGATATTCTGCCCGCAATTCCTCGAGCACCCGGATCGCGGCATCGAATTGACGGTCGCGCGTCAAGCGGCGGCCTTCCGCGCGGGCTGCCTCGACCTTTTGCTTTTGCTGCTCCAGAGAACGCTGTTGCACCAGAGTAGCGAGCATATCCCTCGCTGCGAAATCGTTTTCGTCGCGCGCGAGCGCCTCTTTGAGAATCCGCTCGGCCGGATCATAACGCCGGTTCCGCAGATGTTCGCGGGCCACTGCGAGCTGTTGCTGGCGAAACTGCGCATCCTTGAGTTTCGTGGCCAGAGCATCGAAGCGGGCATCGGCACGGCAGTCGCGCCGGGCGCGAGCGAGGCGTTCCTGGGCGGCATCGAGACGCTCGTCGGTGAGCAATCGTTCTACTTCGGCGCAGGCAAGCGCGGCTCTCCGCAGACTCTCGGCTTCCCCACGCCTTCGCCCCAACCTTTCGGCCGCCGCTTGCAGCTCCGGAGAATCCCGGTGCCGCAGCAGGCCTTCCCCGATGAGTTGGAGTGCCCCATCCCAATCGCCCAATTCCTCCCGTTTGGCAGTCTGTTCCAGGAGCCACTCGATGTCACGCCGGCTGGCGGATTCTCGCTCCGCTGCCCGGCCGCGTTCTTCTTTCGCACGCGCCTCGCGTTGCAGTTCGTCGCGCAGGGCGATCACTTCCGGAACAGCCGCGAACTCCCGCGCCAGAATCGTTGCCAGGGCCAGTGCATCCCCCGTTGCTCCGTTATCCCGCATGCGGCGGCAGTCCGCCACCCGTTCCTGCAAAACCCGGTGGCGCTCCTGGTCGGCCTTGACCGATAGGATGAGGCGCCGCAGCGATTCCTCGCCTCGATTGGTTTCCAGGGCCTGCTCCAGAATCTTCAGGGCGCCTTCGAAATCCAGTTTTTCCGCCAGCCTCGAAGCTTGCTGCGCGATCTGCTCGACCTTACGCGCGTGCTCTTCCGCGGCCATTTCGTCACTGGCGAACGTCAGAAGCCCGTGGATTTCCTGTTCACCGGGAAATTCGCGCTGGAGGTTCTCCAGGGCCCCAACCGCCTCATGCCAGTCTCTTTTGTGAATGGTTCGCCGGGCGGCAGCGATTCCAGTCTGCAGTCTTTCCAGGCGTTCTTTCTCGCCCTTCTGCCGCTTTGCCTGCTGAATGAGGGATTCGACTTCCGCCGATCCGGCATTCTCGGCAGCCAGCACAGCCAACAACTGCAGGGCCTCATCGAAGGCTTCTGCCACCAGCAGGCCCTTTACACGATGTATCGCCTGCCGGAAATTGCGTTCCCGATCCCGGTCAAGAGCGGCTCCCTTAGCCTCGGAAATGAGTGTTGACAGCTCCGGGCGGTCCCCGAATGTTTGCCGTGCTTCGCCCAGCAGGGTGACGGCATCGTCAATGTTGCCGCCCTTCAGCAGGAGACGGGCATCGGCCAGGAGCTTTTGCAGTCGTTTTTCCGACTCCTCCCGGACCACGTCCAACTCCAGTTGCCGCTCAAGACCCTGTACCTCTGGCACGCCGGCAAATTCCGCCAGAACGCTCTGCGCTTCCCGCAGTCTTCCGGAGCGGCGTAACTCCTCTGCGGTTTGGATCACTTGATTGACTTTGCGAGTCCGCTCCGCCGCCAGTTGGTTCTGGACCTCGGCGAGTAGCTTTGGGGGCCCGATCTGCTCCGGAAACTCGGCCGTCAGGCCGCGCAAAATGTTCAAAGCCTCCGTGAATTGCCCGCCGGTTTGTGCGTTCTGGGCCTGCTCCATCCCCTTTCGCAACTTTTCCGCCCGGGATTCGATCTGCGTGCGAAGTGCGGAGGCTTCCACTAGTCCGGGCCAGGATTTTTCGATGTTCGCTAGAAGGACAAGGGCGCCCCCGAAATCGCCCTGATCTCGCCTGCTTCCGACCTCGCGCAGCATTTCCATTTGCCGGCGGGCCTGTTGCCGCTCCAATTGTTCCTGGAAACTCTTGGCATCCTCCAATTCCGGATCGGCCCGGATCGACTCCGCTACATGTCTGGATGCCGCCGTCCAATCGCCTTGTTGCAGTTCCCAGCGGGCCTCAGCGAGGAGCCGCGTCGCGCGCCGGCCGGCATCGAGCCGCTCCTGCGCTTGGTTCAGACGCGATTGCACCAGCTCACTGGATGTATCTAGCTGCAACGCGCTTTGGTAGACCTGAATCGCTTCCTGAAAACGTCGCTGGGCGGAATGGGCGTCTCCTTCCTGGATGAGTTCCTCTATCTTGGAGCGGACTGCCTGCCGCTGCTGCTCCTGTTTGATGGTCTCGCGCAGGTAGCGGCCCTCCACGTTCATGGGATTGAGCTCCAGCGCTTCCCGTATCTTGGCTTGAGCCGTGGCCCAATCGCCGCCGGAAATCAGCGGAGGCACCTCCAACATCAGCTCCGTCGAGCGCGCCTGCCGCAGCGCCAACAGCAGAGGCTGCGTGTCCAAAAGAACGTCTTCCAGACTCTCAAAGCGCATGGCGCGAGTCTTGGCCATGCACCGGCTGACGATGGCGTCCAGCCCTGGCGGGCATGCCGGAACGATTCCACCCACGGGCGATGGCTCCACCGATGTGATACGGTAGATTGCCGAGCCGGCATCGTTGGCGTGAAACGGATGAATCCCGCTCAGCAACTCATAGTAGACCACTCCATACGCGAAGATATCCGATTGCTGATCGGCATCGTGGCCCAATACCTGTTCCGGAGCCATGTACAAGATCGTGCCCACCATATCGCCTTGACGCGTCCGCCGGGTCGCTTCCCGGTTGGTGAAGCGTGCGATCCCAAAATCCATGATCTTCACCGTGCCATTGGGCAAAAGCATGATATTGGCCGGCTTGATATCACGATGAATGACGCCGCTTTGGTGCGCGTAGTGCAGCCCCTCGGCCACCTGAAACATGATCCGGACTTTGTCGAGAATCGACAGAGTCGCCTTTCCCCCGCTGCCCTCCTGCTTGATGACCTGCTGAAGATTCCGGCCCTCCAGGAACTCCATCACCAGGTACGGTAGGCCTTCATGCTGGCCGTAATCGTAAACGGTGACGATGTTCTTGTGCTTTAAGCTTCCCGTCGTGCCCGCTTCGCTGCGAAACCGTCCGAGCAGGTCGGCGTCGTTTTCCGTGCCCAATACCTTGATCGCCACATGCCGTCCAGGTTGCATCGTAGGATCGAACGCATGAAAAACTCGTCCGAACGCACCACGCCCGAGTTCCTCCTGCACTTGGTACTTGCCAATCCAAGGCGGCATGGAAGAATGGGAAGCCATGGGAACCCTTCCATTATCATCGATAATGCCCGTTGGTGAGCAAATTGAGGTCTTCTCGAGGGCTTCCCGAAACGTAGGGGAGAACTTGGTTCTTCCTTGCCACTTCTGCTACTGTGATTCCAAATGAAGCACCTTGAACCGGTAGTCTGGAGCAAAGGTACACTCCTCAACCCACAACATCTTCAGCACCAGGAACGGTTCCTCGAAGACCTGCTGCAATTTCAATTCGAAAGTCTGGCTTTTCGGCCATGGGGGTTTCGTACGCTGGAAGTCAGCCAAACAGCACTGTCGGGTGGCACATTTGGAATTTCCCGTGCTTCTGGTATCTTTCCCGACGGTCTTCTATTTGACATACCCGCCTCAGACAATGCCCCGGCTCTAAAGCCGCTGGCTGATTACGTCACCGCGGAGCAGAAAACGGTGGAACTTTATCTGGGCGTACCGCAGTACCGTGAGCGCGGCCTCAATCTGGCGACGACTTCAGTCGACGGAGGAGCCCGCTACCGCGCGGAAATCGCATTGTTTCGCGATGAAAATACTGGGGGGTCCGAAAAACCTGTGCAGGTGGCACGCAAGAACCTGCGCCTGCTGGCCGAAGACGACCCGCGTGAAGGCTATACGGCGCTTCGCATTGCCCGCGTGCGTCGTACCGAGACCGGCACGTTTCAGTTGGATCCGCGGTTCGTGCCGCCTCTCGTTGATTTTCATGCCAATGAATATCTGGTCTCGATTACCCGCCGGTTAGTCGAGATCCTTTCCGCCCGGTCCAGTTCCCTCGCCGGAATGCGCCGGCAAAAGAATCAGAGCCTGGCCGATTTCACCGCGGCCGACATCCCTAACTTTTGGCTGCTCTATACGATCAATACGGCGTTCCCCGTTTTTCGCCACCTGTTTGAAACGCGCGGCGGACACCCCGAAAGCTTGTATGCCGCAATGTCCGCACTCGCTGGTGCACTCACCACGTTTTCGCTCAAGATCCACCCACGCGATCTGCCCGCATATGATCACCAAAACCTTGGCTCCTGCTTTACCGATCTCGACGAAAAGCTTCGAACACTTCTAGACACGGTAGTCCCCGCAAACTTCGTTGCCCTCCCGCTCAAACTGGGGCAACCCGCCATCTACGCAACTTCCATCGACAATGACAAGTACTTCGTTAATACGAAGATGTATCTTGCTCTGAGCGCCGAGGCTCCCCAAGCCAAGATCGTCACCAGCGCACCACAACTCGTGAAAGTCGGCTCGGGAAGCGAAATCGAGCGTCTGGTACGGCAAGCATTACCAGGTGTGCCATTGACGTATACTGCTTCGCCACCGGGCGCCATTCAGGTAAAACTCAATTATCAGTACTTCAGTCTGAGCCAGGGGGGAGACGCGTGGGAAAAAATCGTCCGGGGCCGAAATTTAGCCGCATATGTTCCCGGCGACCTTCCGAATCCCCAACTCGAATTGATCATTTTGCTGCCGCCGGATGGATAGTTTGCAGTGCCGGATACGTAAGCTCTCTTGGCCCTCGATAACCTCTAGCTCTAGCGCCGTTGCACCAGGAAGACCAGAAGTCCGCCCGCGAGAAAAGACAAAAGACACAGGATGGCGGTCATCACCAGGTTTATAGTAGGGGCCTCCATGGGTAATGGGGCCGCTTTGGGCGGTTCGGGTAGCGCTGGGGACTTTGGAACTGGCGGCAGTTGAGGACTTGCCGGCATCGGCATCTGCGGCAAGGGCTGTTTCAGGGGCGGCAATTTTAAGTCAGGTGATGGTGCCGATATCCCCGCTGCTCCGGTTTTGGGTGAAGCCGGCTGTGCTGGTGCCGCCGGTGGCCTCGAAATCAACTGCGTATACTCGCTGGGCCCTGGGGGACCCTGCGCCGGAATCGATCCAGGGGGAGGGCTGAACACGTGAGTGGCTTCCCCAGACTGAGGCGACCCTGTGGGAATCGATGCTGCTTCGGCCTGCTGCCCAGGAAAACCGGAACCGGGAGGGAAACCGACTGGCATTGCCGCAGGAGAATGTTGTCGCAAGAACTCTGTGAACTCGTCGCCCTTACCACTATTGCCCTGCTCTGCAAACGGCGATCTTTGTGGATCTGAGGGTTGCCGAAACGGTGCGCCCAAGAAAACAGTGAACTCCCCCGGACCTGCAGTGGTAGATGGCGACATCCCTGGTCGGGGCGTCTCTTGTGGCCCCGGGGCCTGGAAAACACCACTTACTTCGTTAGGCCGATGCATGGGATTGGTGCTCCCCCCCGGCTTCTGGAACAATTCCGTGAATTCGCCCGGTTGGGGAGAATACCGTGGCGGAGAAACCGCCGCTGGAGCAGACTCCGGCGCAAGCGGAGGCGGGGGCACCGTTTGAAAAAGACGGGTGAATTCTCCCGGACCAGGCGCCGGGGATGTGGCCGGTTTGATCGGTTGGGTCGATTCAGGATGCGGCAGAGGAGGCGCCTGGCCAACCTGGAACATCAAGGTGAACTCACCGGCCTGCGCTGGAACTTCCATCTTCTTTCCGGCCGGCACAGGGCTCGGTTCGGCAGCTTGCGTAGTAACAGCAGGCCAGGCCGGCTCCGTGGTATTCGTTCTTTCCGGGGCGAACTGATTGGTTGCGGAAGAGCCTGCGCCTTCCTCCTCTGACAGCCATTCCAACAGGTGCTGGTGAGGCGGTGCCTCGATCACTACATAGATCGTCGCGTCCTGCTCCCCTACTTCGATGAGCTTGGCCAGAGACGATAGCGGTAAGGTGCGCATGCGCGCCAGTAAGGCTTCGTTTTCCGCCGTGTGTCCGCCCGGTAGCAAGTGGATCGCGACCTCCCGTCCTGAATGGATCTGCCGCCCCCGGAAGCTCTTCACTCCCTCTCCAGGCATTCGTTCAAGGAGTTCGTATTTCTTGGTGAGATTCGTCATACGCGGGGGGCTGAAGCCACTTCACATCGTACCGCGCCATGGCGACGCCGGGGGTGGTCGAACATTTCCATTTCACGCACCGTTTGGCCCCCCAACGACTATGCTACAGTATGCGCACGGGCACTATGAAGCTGCTGTCGAAAGTGGTTTGGTCGGAAGGCATGTACCTCGGACCGCATCACTTCCAGGTGCAGAGCCGGTACTTCGAAGATTCCATCCAGTTCGCTACTTCCTCTCTGTGGTTCGCGCCATACGGCCTTGCCGGAATGCAACTCGACCACGATGCTTTACACAATGGCACGGTGGCGCTCCTGCATGCACGCGGTATTTTCTCCGATGGTCTGGCGTTTAATATGCCGGAAAGCGACGCGCTGCCCGCGGCGCAGCCGATCGCCGAGTTATTCCCTCCTATGCGCGACAGCATGACCGTGCTTCTGGGGATGCCGCCACGCCGGCCGGATGGGATGAACTGTGCGCTCGAAAACGGCGAGTCTGCCGATCGCTCCAC
>Ga0209698_10001989_pt1 | contig 23372 bp, 10 predicted proteins | sample LitLauG_LLR_2012_FD_187203 | JGI IMG/M metagenome (GOLD analysis project Ga0209698, IMG submission 187203) | Freshwater sediment microbial communities from Pennsylvania, USA - Little Laurel Run_MetaG_LLR_2012 (SPAdes) (version 2) | ecosystem: Environmental > Aquatic > Freshwater > Creek >... | reverse complement strand
TCCGACCCGGCTGCTGGCAACATCCTCAACTCCCATGCGTAGTGATACCGCCTCCGCGGGCACATCGAGTTCCTGATGCAGCCGGTAACCGCCGGTCATGACGTCCTTGTAATTTGCGGGTTTCAATTCATTCGTCGCAGTGCTCACCACGCTGGCCATCAGCCGTCCATCGTCATTGAAGGCAGTCACCATGAAATCGACGACCGAGTGATAACCTCCCTCCGCCGTCGCCCCAAAGCGCAAGTCTGTGGCATCGACGGCGTAATCGATTCCGTAGTGCTGTATCTCGACTGGACCGACCGGCGCGCTGCTTTTCTTCGTTCGTCCAACCATGCCGGCCTGTGCGGCGTCGACCTTTCGCGGTTTGCCAATGGGCACGACTCTCGCAGTAAACACGACCTGACGTGATTGCGGCGCTCCTTGTTGCATGGCCGCGACTCCAATCCGTTGCGCGGGCTTTCTCGTGTCACGCAGCCCGGCATCCGGATCCTGGGCGTAGTAACCTCCGCGGTAAGCGAGATGATAGCCCTTCGGTTCAAGCAATACCCTGATCTTGCGGAACGCCCCGTCATACTTGTTGTTGATCGGCGTATAGGAAAGCGTGTAGTAATGCGAACCGATATCGACAGCGGAATCGATCGCATCACCGATCGCGTTCGTGTTGTAGAAAGCCTTTCCTCCGGTGAGGTTCGCGACTTCATCCATGGTAGTGATCTGTCCGGCCTGAGTTTCGCGGAAATTACGATTATCGATACTGACACTGGAGCTCATCGGAAGACTGGAAGCAACATTCGCGAGTCCGCTCGTGGCACCAGGATGACTCGGCCCCTGGGCACCGGGCAGCCCTGCCGCAAAATAAGTTCCACTGCTCGCATCACTGTGTGCCACCAAGCCAGCAGCGCTCACCGGATAGACTGCCACGTGCGCTTCGGCCAGCAGGTTCGTGGCTTTCTTGACATCGCTTTCGTAATTCCGAGTCACCGGATCGTAGCCCATGACGTCCGGATTCGGTTGGATGCTCATTGGAAACGAGCCTGAAAGCCAGATCAGATTCTTCCTCCCCGGGATTCCCGAGAGATAACGTGCCAGTTGCATAAAAGCGTCCACCGTGTAACGCATTCGCACGTCGATATCGTGGGCGTTTTGCTCGTCTAGCGCATTCTGTGCTCGTTGCAACGCGAGAACGGACTCTTGTGTGCCCGCAACGGACGCGAGATCACGAGCCAACTGGACAGACTTCTGCAGGCCTGCGTCGGACTGCCACGGCGGAGCCTTTACACCGCCCTTCTTTCCCTTGGCTGCAGCCAGCAGGACGTTTTCATCGCGAGTGAAACCTTGAATCAGCCTCAGGTTCGAACTCAGCGAGCATAACGCCATCTGCGAAGCTGCGGGACGCTTCTTGATGAAATCAATCAGCTGTTCTTTCGCGTGAACTTGATCAGGGAGCGCGGTGTTCAGCAGGTCGAAAACAATGATCGTGGAAGAACCGGTTTCCGGCCCCGTCGAGCGATTGTTGGTGAAAATATTGGGCGCCAATTGCGCAACGGACTTTTCTGGCGTCTCGGCCTTCTTGCTTTCCATCGGTGAGACGGCAGCTGCCGAACCCTGGGTCGCTGCAGAGAACTCTTCGAACGCGCGGATATTTTGCGGCTTTCCGTCCTCGGTTAACTGGAAATCCTGTTGGCGAAGTCCCTTAACAGGATGACCCCTAGAGTCCGTCACAACCACGTCTTCGACGACGATCCTCGTGGTTGCCTTAAACGTTATCTCCGGAGCCGGACTTGCATTGCCAATGGGCGGCGCAGCCGGAGCCGGCAACGGCGATTCAGATTTTAGCGCGGTCGCTTGCTCCGGAGGCGCAGGGTTACTCACGGAATGATTGCTCGTCGTCCCTTCCCCTTGCGTTGCCGCCGCCGCGTCGGAGGCGTCCACAGAAGTGAAAGTGTCTTCGCTTTCCGATTCTCCTGTTTCAGGCGGCATAGCGTATAACCCAGGCACATCGTCCTTCACCGCAAGATACTTCGCCCTGTCCTCCTGTGACAGAGCGGCAAGTTCGTACAGGTCGAGAGTCGCGCCCTGCAATAAAATCAAGCGCCGACCACCCGGAGACAATGAGACGTTTTGTGCGGACATTACAGCAGGAATTACTTCGAGGGAGAGCACAGGATTTCCGCTGGCCGTATCAACCACCTCGATATTCTGCTTGAGGCCGCGATCGGTATCATTGCTGCCTGCTTCCGCCTCCGATTGCGGATCGATCATGACTCTCACGACGGAGCTCACGGCCACTCGAGCACCATCATCGCTTCTCTTCACTCTTGGTGTGTAGCGATGCTCCTTCCAGTGCTGCCGCCACAGAAAGTGACCCGTAAGCGTGAATGCGCTGACACTGTAGTCCGGGCTCTGCATGGAGCAACGGCCAACTATCAGCGTGTTGGCGCTGGAAAACAAGATGTCCGGTACGCATTGCGACCGTATTCGAGTGATGTTCTCGCGCCGTGCTGCCGTAGGACCGAATCGCACGAGCCATACTTTACCCATCCGGCCGTGAATAACGTCCGCGAAGCCGGTGCTCAATGCATCGATTTGAACCTTGCCTTCCGACTTGATAGTGCGTTGAACCGCCATCGTGTTGACGTCGAGAAAATCCAAACGTACCTTTTGTTTCGGTGATTTCGACTGCCCTTTGGTTTTCTCGGTCGAGTCCGCGATTTTTCGTTCGGTGATGATTTCTTTTCCGTCTGCGGTGACTCCGATCCAGAGCAGAGGCTCCGGAAACATCATCAGCACCTTCTCGTGCAGTTCAGAATCAACCAAGTAGAGAGTGTTTAATCGGCGCAGAAGGAAATGTCCAGACCCAAGCGCCCATAAATAGCGCTCGTGATCGTGGAGATACCAGTCAGCCTCTCGCACTACCTTGCCGCCAGGAACGCTGAGCACTACGGCGTGAATGAGTCGGTCGTCATGGGTTGGGGGACACTCCGGATGACGCGTAAACATCTTCTTTGGATTGAAAGTAAGCAGGACATGATCGTCATCGACGAAATCCAATGATACATTCGCCTGCGCCGCCAGACGCGCCGAGGCTGCCAATCCGTGGAAACCAATTGCAGAAAGATCGATTTCGGCGTCGGGATGGTTCTTTGCCTTTTGTACTTGCTGACTGAAGCCCGTCAGACAAGTTCCTGCAATCAGAGAAATACAAATGAAAGATACGCAGGCCAGTTCATGCGCCATTCCCCTATGGCGACACGACTGCTTGATCAATGAAGTTACACGGGGCCATATCATCGACTAACCTCGGGCTACATTTCGGTCATATACGTACAAGTGCGCGATCCGGGGAGGAATGCGCGGACACGAAGTCTACCATAACCTTAGAGTCGAATCCGTGTTCGGAGCGGGGTTCGGGCTGCCTTCATTAGGCAGATACCTATCACCGTTGATCGAGAACTGTTTGTACAAGATCGCCAAGTTGGTCCGCCGTGAATCGGTTTCCTTCGATGTTCGAATCCATTGTTCCTTTGCGGTCGATGACGATCGTGTGAAGAGAGTGCGTCATCAGGCCCTCATCCGGAAACACGTCCACCCCGAACATTGCACACAGTCGCTGGATCTCTGCGGGCGAGCCGGTGAGAAAATGCCAGGATTGCGCGGCCGCCTTCCACACCACGGCATACTTTCGCAGGACATCAGGGTCGTCGTGCGCAGGATCAAAGGTTACGGTAAGCAGGACCAATTGTCTGCCAAGCTGGTTTTTGAAGCGTTTCTGTAAAAGACCAAAATTGTTCGATGATCGAAAGCAGAAGTCCGGCAGGGCGCAGCGTGTATACACGAAGTTCAGAACCACGACTTTTCCACGAAAGCTTGCGAAGCGAACGCGATGTCGTTCCTGGTCTAGCAGGACGAAATCAGGCACGAACTCGCCAGCTCTAAGTATTTTCTGACCGGTCGGTGAGGGGCCTGTCGCCTCATTCAGCAATCGCAGGCGTCGTGCGGTGAGCGGATCGACTTCAAGCCCCTGGTAAGTTTGCGGCTGAATCCTTTCCGCAAACGAGGTATCGTCGTCGACCACAAGGGTAAAAGCGATGGTCGTGCCGGGCGCGAGGCCATCCAGTTCTTTGGCGTCGCGCACTGCAATCGGCATCACCATGGCGTCCATGAAGCCTGGAATCGCCTGACACGAAACTGTCACTGACTTGTCAGCCACATCGACTTTCAGCACCATGCCCTGGGCGGCATACTTCTTCGCGTCTGCCCACGCAAGAGTGAGGGCGAAAGTGCAAAAGCTCACAATCAGGAATCTTCGCAACTGGACTCCTTGGCCGTTGCGGTTACTGCCGCTTTCCACCACCTAATTTCACGGCCCGCCGCTCGAGCTTGCCATATTCCTTGGCAAACTCTTTGATCTCCAGAAACTGGTTCTTGCTAACGTTTGAGAATTCCTGGCGAGTGTTGCTGGTTGGCCACCAGACCTCAATATTCAGAATCTTCGCGGCTTTCCCCAGTCCAATGTGTTGTTCCATCGGTGATGCTCCAAAGGAGCCCCCGCTCCCAACCGTGCGATAGATCGAGCGTGTACCGTATCCATCGTTTTCTACGGTCACTTTGATCCGCGCTCCCACCGCAGCCCGGTTCGTCTTCACGCCGACAAGCTTCAAATTGATCCAGTCATTTCCATTCCCGGCATTCTCGAACAACCGGAACTCATGGCTGTCTCCGGGCACCGCTCCGCCAGTTAAAGTGAGGATGTCTTCGTCGCCATCTCGATCAATGTCCGCAAACGCCACTCCGTGGCCCTTATGCAGCTCTCCCGTACCAGAAGCCGCAGTAACATCCGAAAAATATTTCCCCTCGTGGTTGCGCAGCAGAACATGGGGCAGCAGGGACGCGTAATTCGGATTACCGTTGCCCAAGTAAATATCGAGAAACCCGTCGTTGTCGATGTCGCCGAAATTCGCCCCCATGGGCATAAACACCTTGTCCAACCCAACTTCCGCAGTCACGTCTTTGAAAGTTCCGTTGCCCATGTTCTTGTAAAGCTTTTGTCCAATCGCGTTGTGCGGCATTCCGAGATAGGTTCGCACGCTTTCGTCCACAGAGATGAAGTAGCTGGTCACAAACAGATCAGGCCATCCATCGTTGTCGTAATCGAAGAACCACGTCGGAAAACTGATCCAGGGGCCGAGTACCCCCGCCTGCTGGGCGACATCCGTAAATGTGCCGTCGTGATTGTTGTGGTACAGAAAGTTATCTCCCGCGTAATTCGAAACATAAAGGTCGGGATACCCGTCATTATCATAGTCTGCAGCGCTTACGGCCTTGGTGAATGCTACCCGATCTACTCCCGCCGCATGCGCAATTTCTTTGAACGTACCATCACCCTTGTTCAAGAAGAGTTGTGGCGAGCTATTTTCGCTGCCGACAAACAAATCCAGCAGCCCGTCATTGTTGATGTCGGTCCAGACCGCCGTCTGCGTTGCAGTCGCCGGTTCGGCCAGGCCTGCCTTCTGCGTGACGTCGGTAAACGTGCCGTCGCAATGCCCACGCAATAGCGATTTCCGCATCGGAATTTCCCACCCACCCCGCACTACCAGGATGTCCATGCAACCATCATTGTCGTAATCCGTTTGCAGGATATTCAGACCACCCAACTGGTCGCTGAACCCGGCCTGCTCGCTGCGGTCCGTAAAAGTCCCATCGCCGTTGTTGTGGAAGTAGTGCAGGTGCTCGCACATGTTCATGCTCGAAGTGACAACATCGAGCCGGCCATTATTTTCGAAGTCGTCCACAATGACCCCGCCAGCCATGGAGAAATTCTTCAGGCCAGCGGCCGCCGCAACATCGGTAAAATGCGGCGCCTCCTCCTTCGGCTCTAACGCAGACGGTGGAATCAGATATTTCGTCGGAACCTCGGCCGGATACTTCCCTACCGTCATGTACGCATAGTTCATCAGCCATCTCGCCGTCAGGTCGTCAGGAACTTTCTCCAGATACTTCGAGAAAAACTGGATCGCCTCTTCCGACGCCTCTTTCTTCGCGAACACACTGCCGGCGGGCTTCGGAAACACACACTGATCTCCCTGGCCGTGATAGATGTTGTTGTCCATCTCCGATTTGTGCAGGTACGCGATCCCCAATTCCAACTCGAACTGTCGTGCCACAGCTGGAGCTCGCGCTTGGGCTACCTCATATCCCTTGCGGTATTGTTCGATAGCGCGGTCCATCTCACCGGGATAGGCGTAGAGTTCACCCAGTGCGTAGTATTCCTGCGTCACATCCAGCGGAGCTCGGGCGTTCAAGGCCGCTGCGTTCGCGGGCGCGAGCACATCCTCCATCCGTTTCACGGCGTTCGTGTAGGTCTGCTTTCGTAATTCGCAAATTTGCCGCAGATCCTGATCCCACCCCTCGGGCTTTGGCGAGCGAAACAGCGCCGACTCGGCTTCGCCAATACCAGATACGTTCGGCGTGTATTTGACGCTTCCGAGCGCCGAGAGCGCCGCCACACGTCCGCGATTGGCCCTTTCCATCTCCGGGACCGCATAGCGTGACAAAACTTTCAAAATTGCGTAGCCCGAAGAGATATGGACGATCCCCGACACGTCTCCCGCTTTCAGCGGCCCCACAGCATCGCGCAATTCTGGCCGGAGCATTGCGGGATCCATGATCCCCATGTACCCACCAGAGTCAGCGGTGGGATCCGTCGATTTCTCCTTCGCCAGTACAGCGAAGTCTTCTCCCTTTTTCAATCGCTGCGCGACCTGCTCTGCCTCCGCGGCAGTATTGACCACAACAATGCGCAACGAAATACCGTCCGAGGCGCCCGCAGATGGCGCACTCTGGCCCCACAACGCAGAGACAAGAATGCCAGCCACAACCCAACCCAACGTGACCCTGTGACAAATTCCCATGATCCCCAGCATCCACCGCGTGCAATCCGTTACAGAATGCACACACTACAACAAAAATCGACCGTGCTACAATTTGCGGATTCGGATGCGTGTTCCCCTTCTCTTGTTTGCCTTGGCAGCGAATTCATTCGCGCAGGTTCCCGCCGCCCGCCCCGTTCCCATCTTTGAAGACGTCACTCGCGCCGCCGGGCTCATGGTTCCGCACATTACTTCGCCCGACGAGCTCTACCTCATCGAATCCACCAGCGGCGGCGTTGGATTCATCGATTGCGACAACGACGGCAAGCTCGACATCGTCACGGTAAACGGATCGTCGATTGAACGCTATCGCCGCGGCGGCGATCTGATGATAACTCTTTATCACCAGGATGCAGACCTCAAGTTCACCGATATCACGCAGGCTGCCGGACTCACCCGCAAGGGCTGGGGAATGGGCGTCGCAGTGGCCGACTTCGATAACGACGGATGGCACGACCTCTATGTGACCGGCTACGGCGGCAATGTGCTTTACCGCAATCTGGGAAATTGTAAATTTGAGGATGTCACTGAAAAGGCAGGAGTGCGCGTAGGAGGCTTCAGCACCGGCGCCGCCTGGGGAGACTACGATCGTGACGGAAAAGTGGATCTCTTCGTGCCGCGCTACGTTCACGAAGACATGAATGCTCTGCCTGAAACTCATCCCAACGGCACACCGTGTAACTATTTGGCAGTTCGGGTCCTCTGCGGACCTGACGGACTCACGGGTGAATCGGACTTCCTCTTCCATAATCGGGGCGACGGCACCTTCGAAGATGTCTCGCACAAGGCAGGCGTGGATGACCCCGAACACCGCTTCGGCATGCAGGCACTGTGGGCCGATTTTGAAAATGACGGATGGCCCGACCTGTATATCGCCAATGACACGGGCGCCAACTATTTGTATCGCAACAAGCACGACGGAACTTTCGAAGATATCGGCCTAGAATCGGGCGCTGCCCTTACCGGCGAAGGCCGTCTGCATGCATCGATGGGCATCGATGTTTCGGATTTCGATCATTCCGGCAGATACGGAATTATCGTCACCAACTTCAGCCAGGAAGGCGCATCGCTTTTCTACAACAGCGGGAAGACCGGATTTGACGACATCAGCTCCAGCGCCGGTCTGCTCCTTCCGACCTTCCCCTACGTAGGATGGGGCACATCGTTCTTCGACATGGATAACGACGGCTGGCCTGACATTCTGATCGCGAACGGCCACGCCTATCCGCAAATGGAATCTGTAAAAGGTGGTGTTCCCTACCGCGAGCCGCTGCTGCTGTTCCGCAACAACCGCGACCGAACCTTTGAGGATGTGACCACCCTTTCAGGCCTGAACAAGCTTCCCCGCAAAGCGCGTCGTGGCGCCGCCTTCGGCGATGTCAACAACGACGGCAAGATCGACGTTCTTCTGCTCAACGTGGGCGAACCTCCCACGCTTCTCATCAACCGCACTGTCACGACAAATCATGCCGTTCTCTTTCATCTCGTCGGGACCAAGAGCAATAAAGCCGCCATCGGCGCACGAGTCACGGTGACTACAAACGATGTAGTTCAGTTCAATGAGGTGCGGGGCGGCTCCAGCTACTGTTCGCAGAACGACCTACGCTTGCATTTTGGATTAGGGTCCAGCGGCCAGATGAATAAGATTGAGATTTCCTGGCCCAGTGGTATGAAAGATACCCTTCACGACCTACCCGCCGATTTCATCTATACGATTGTCGAGGGGCAGGGAGTGCAGCAAAAAACGCCTTTTACCCGCAGCCGGCAGTGATTTCGCCCCTGTGTGATCGTTAACTAGTTCGGCGGCATCGCGCGCTTCCCTGCAGATCGCTTCTTGAACATCTCATCAAGGGCGCTGCGAACGGCGGCATCCTCCGGGTGTGATTCCAAGTGCCGCTGCAGCAAGGGCAAGGCTTTGTCATATTCACCCGCGTAAAATGCGGCCATTCCGACGTTTCGATCCAATCCTTCGAGCTTCGGGTTCCATATTCCCGATTGCTCAAACATCTGCATTGCAGTTTTGTAGTCGTGATGCATTGCGGCCAAGGCGCCCAGATTGTTGTACCCATCGGCGATAGCCTGGGCCATCCGCTCTCTCAGAGCGTCCACTTTCTTCATCTCGTCAGAAGAATGGGACTGAGCCATGTCGGCCGAACGTTCTCGAGACTCCTGCTGCACGAGACTGCCAGAGCTGATCATTCTTGGCTCTCCCGCCAAACCGGAATCAGCCGCCAAAGAACCTCCGCTCGCAGACATGCGCATCTGTTGTTTTGCCTCTTCGACTCTTCCCTGCTTCATCAGCACTCTTCCGAGGAGATAATGCGCTCGGTTGACCTGACTTTGCTGACCTGGCGCAGCGTTGCTCACCGCGATTGCCTTTTGCAGTCTTGCCTCCGCCTCACCCGCACGTCCCGCAGCCATGTACGTTTCTGCAAGGCAAATTAGCGTATTGAGATCTTCCGGTTGCAGTGCCGATGCCTGGACCAGCTCCTTCTCCGCTTCGGCGAGATTCCGTTGCTTCAGTGCGATGTAGCCGAGCATGTACAGCGACCGCACGTCTTCGGGATTATTTTTCAGCTCGGCCTGAAACTCCGGAATGGCTTTGTCATACCCTGTGCTCTCCTCGTGGCGTAAATAAGCCAACGCCACATAGTAGTGAACATCGCGCGCATGGCTGTCCCTCGCCATTGCTTTGTGAAACTCATCGAGTGCTTGGTCCGGATAATCCATCAGGCTGTACGCTCGGCCGAAATAGGTGTGCAGCACCGCCGTGTCCCCTAGGCCGGCAACCATTTCGTCGAAGAGCGAGCCTGCACTCTTCTCGTCGCGCAATAGGAGATAGATCTTGCCGAGCAGGTATCCGGTCTGAAAATCTGAGTTCAGGGCGACGGCCGCTTCCAGTTGCGTCTTTGCGTGCTTGTACTCCTCAGAATCGTAAAGAATCCGACCGAGCAGGAATCGAGCGCTCGCATTTCGCGGATCGCGCTGCACGACCTGCCCTGCAAGGTCCTTCGCCTGCGTCAATCTCTCCGCATCAAGAGACGCAGCGGCAAAGTCAAGTCGCAATTGGTTGTCAGCCGTCTGGAAATTGAGCGCCTCTTTGAACAACGAGAAGGCATCATCAAACCTGCCCACCTGCGCCTCGGCGTTCGCCACCCGATGGAGAGCTTCGGCCAGAAAGACTCTGTATTCCGTCCCGGCCTTTTCTGGGTCCCCTGCGCTCAGGTATCGGTTCGCCGTCTCATAGTGCACACGCATCGGATCTTTCTCGGCCGCATCCTGAGCACAGATGGTGAGCGTGGAATACGAAACCAGGAGAAGCGCATGCAATGAGAGATGAGCGCCAATCGCTCTAATCCACAGTATCCCGAAGTACCATTTGAAACGGAGTGCCCGCACGCAAGAAATGATAGGAAACCCTTCAGGCAGACGCAACTTGGGGCACGACATCGATCCACCCGGACTATTCTCGTTTACCAAATCGATATTGTATAGTTCCCGAAGCACGACATGCTGGTCCACACATTCCGGAGCGAGGTTTCTATGTTGTCGGCTTTTGCGCGGCGCTTTCTACTTAACATCTTCTTTGTAGCAATCCTCGCCACCATCTGGAACCCGGCGCAAGACACAAAGCCCAGCAGCGCCGCGCCAAAAGCCGGGCAGCAAGTTGCCGCGTCAAATGCACAGCTTCCGGTTTTTCGCGCAACGACTCACATCGTGACGGTAGATGTCGTGGCAACCGACCACCACGGCAAGATCGTGTCCGGCCTTACTTCGAAAGACTTTCAGGTATTCGAGCAGATTAACGGCAAGAAGGGTCAGCGCGAGCAGCAGATCTCGCAATTCGAGTTTGTCACCCAATCCGCGCCCGCTGCTGCAGAAAAGCTGGCACCCAAGATTCCCCCCGGCGTCTACACCAACCTCATCACTATGCGCCGCTTGCCAGTCCCTCCCACCGTTCTGCTGGTCGACGGATTGAACACCGACATCGAAGGTGGGATGCAGGCGCGGCGCCAGATGGTCAAGATGCTGGCGTCTATTCCCGCGGACACTCCGATCGCTGTCTTTCTTCTCGGCCACCGCTTGCAGCTGATTCAGGGCTTCACCAAGGATCCCACTCTGTTGAAGGCCGCGGCACAGAAGGCCTTTTCGCTCGATAGCGCCGCAGTGGCCACCGTCGATGCGCGAGACGATCCGGGCAGTTTGTCATCCCTTACCGAGGAAATGTTCGGCTCTTCCGGAGACGAAGCGCCGCCGGGTCAAGCCGTCGCCCCAGGCGGTTCGAGAGGAGCCGCGCCTTCGGGTCCCTCCGGCCCTCCCGGTGGAGAACTTCAAATTGCAGAAATTCAACGTTTCGAAAAAGAAACCATCGCTGCAACGACGGACATGCGAGTACAGACCACACTGGACGCGCTTCGTGCGATTGCACGTCACCTCAGCGGATACAGTGGTCGAAAGAATCTCATCTGGATCTCCTCTTCCTTCCCCCTCACAATCAGCCCCGACGCCACCGCACAACACAACCTGGCTTTTGAAGGAAACCGCAACTATGGTCGTGATGTTGCGGCCGTCACGAACGCTCTCGCCGATGCCAAAGTCGCCGTGTATCCGGTCAACCCTCTCGGTGTGCAGACTCAAGCCTACTTCGACGTCTCCGTCCGTCGCACCAACACCTATGGAGTCCAGCCCAACACCGAGAAGAATACACTCAACCGCGAGAATGAGGCCCGGTTCGCCTCGCAGGAATCCATGCAGGAAGTGGCGCAACAAACCGGGGGCAAAATCTGCGTGAACAACAATGATCTCGCCGACTGCGTGAAGACCGCGGTCACCGAAGGCTCTTCCTATTACGAGTTGGCCTACTATCCCGATGCGGGAGATTGGCAGGGAGAATTCCATCGCATCTCGGTGAAGACCAACCACCCCGGAATTCAACTCTCGTTCCGCGAAGGGTATTACGCCCGCACAGGAGAGACCTCGGCTAAGGCTGACTCAAAAACCGAGAATGATCCCCACTTGCAGGAGGCCGCCTGCGAAGATCTCCTCACCTCGACTTCGATCCTGATCGTAGCCAAAGCCTACACCGGAGATCAGCCCGGACAGGCTAAGTTCTTCCTCGCGATCGATTCCAAAATGCTCACGCTTACCCCCGCAGGCGACAAGCAGGACGCGCGTCTTGACCTAGCGGTTTGTGCCCTCGACATTGCCGGCAAGCCGCTGCAGTACATGCAGGATCACGTGCAGCCGCAAGTGAGTGCTCCAACCAACGGCTCGGCTTCGGTGAGCATTCCGCACGTCGTCCAATTCGCTCCTAAACCGGAGACGGCACGTGTGCGGCTCGTGGTGCGAGACGTCCCGAGCGGAAGGCTGGGATCTGTCGATGTTCCCTACTCCACCCCTGCCACCAAGGCGAGTGCCTCGCACCAATAACCAAGGCGACGTACGCATTTATTCAACGCGACTGGGAAATCGCGCTACAGAATTGAATACACTTTGCTGTTCAAACATTTGCTGGACTAATGACCCATAATGGAAATGCCGATTTAAGATCCGCGCCTGATCGCTTTTGGATGGATACGACCAACTCGATCTCTCGTCCTTCCAGGTGGTGGACCGAACTCGACATTCTGGAGATTCCCAATGCGCCGTAACGCCATCTTTCTACTGATTTGGTGCTTGTGCTCAGCTTCCGCCGCGTTTTCTCAGAGGCCCAACGGAACCGGAAAGGCCGCCCCGATAGTTCCGGGAGCGCAGGTCACTGCAAGGCCGGAAATGGCCGAGGCCGTTCGTGCAGAATTTGTTCATTCCTGGGAGGCCTATAAACGCTACGCATGGGGACACGACGAACTAAAGCCGCTGAGCAATTCCTACCACGATTGGTACGGCGCCTCATTGCTGATGACGCCGGTCGATGCCCTCGACACCTTGCTTCTCATGGGCCTCAATACGCAGGCAGACGAAGCACGAGAACTCATCGCCACCAACCTCTCCCTCAACCAGGACATCTACGTCAAGAATTTCGAAATCACAATTCGCCTATTGGGTGGGTTACTCAGTACCTATTCCCTCACCGGCGACAAGCGTCTGCTCGCCCTGGCAGAGGATCTCGGAAAACGCCTGTTGCCGGCATTCGACTCTCCAACGGGCATGCCTTACGTAGAAGTGAACCTCAAGTCCGGCAAGGTTCGAAATCCCAATACTAATCCTGCAGAAATCGGCACCCTACTTCTCGAGTTCGGCACTCTCAGCAAGCTGACTGGCAACGATATTTATTACGACAAAGCCAAACGTGCTTTGGTCGAACTCTACAAGCGACGATCTTCCATTGGCCTGGTCGGATCCAGCATTAACGTCGAAACCGGCAAATGGACCGATCCGACCAGTCACATCGGCGGCGGAATCGATTCCTACTATGAATACCAGCTCAAATGCTGGCTACTATTCGGCGACAAAGATTGCCTGGACATGTGGGACTCAAGTATCGCCGCAGTGAATAAGTATCTCGCCGACGAAACCGCTACTGGCCTTTGGTACGGCCAAGCGGACATGAATACCGGCAAACGAATAGCACATGAATTTGGCGCGCTCGATGCGTTCTTTCCCGGAACTCTTGCCCTGTCTGGCGATATCGACCGCGCGCGAAAGCTCGAGGATTCAGCCTTTCTGATGTGGAACAGGTACGGCATTGAGCCTGAAGAATTCGATTATCAGAAGATGAGCATCACGGCCAACGGTTATGCGCTCAGGCCTGAAATCATAGAATCCGCGTTCTACCTTCACCGCGCGACCGGAGACCGGCGCTACCTCGAAATGGGTCAGACCTTTTTCGACGATCTCGTGAAGTATTGCCGTACCAAAACGGCCTACGCGGCCCTGAAAGACGTTGAAAAGAAAACGCAGCGCGACGAAATGGAGAGTTTTTTCCTGGCCGAGACGTTGAAGTACTTGTATCTGCTGTTCTCGCCGCCCGACAAATTAGACTTGTCGAAATTCGTATTCAACACTGAGGCGCATCCGCTCCCGCGCCATTCGCACAATGTCAGCACAAAGTCTCAACCAACGGGTATGGAAGGCAAGCGAGATCACTGAGGGCTGAAACCCAACAGGAGAACAGTATGACTCGGGGCCAGCAAGCGGCAACAAACCTGTTTGCCCTTGGAATGATGGGCTCGGCGTCCTTGCTCCATCTGAGGTGACATCCCGTTGCGTATGGCAGCTGGTTGCGCCCTGGGTTCCGGGAAGAACGGTCCTTGCTTACTCTGCGGAGGGCTATCCGTGGTTTTGCAACCGAATGCCAGTTTTTGTATCTAAGCAGTTTATTCAGTCAGGGTGGGTTCGCCTGCCCTCCTGACCTCAGACTGAGAAGGTCATGCCCAAACCAATTTTGCTTAGCGTGGATGACGACGGCGATGTGTTGCGGGCGATTGAACGCGATCTCCGGTCGCAATACGGGGCCGAATATCGAGTCATCGGAAGCGACTCCCCCGAACGTGCCCTCGACCTGTTAAAACAACTCAAGGTGCGCAACGATACTGTGGCCTTGCTGTTGGCCGATCAGCGCATGCCACGCATGAGTGGTGTCGAGTTCCTCCAGGAGGGGATGCAAATCTTTCCTGACGCCAAGCGGGCACTGTTAACTGCCTACGCCGATACGAACGCGGCCATCACTGCCATCAATGAGGCCAGCATTAACTATTTCTTCCTCAAACCGTGGGATCCTCCGGCCGATCATCTCTACCCACAGTTGGATGACTTGCTTGACGATTGGCGGGCTTCCTACCGGCCTGCATTCGAGGGCATACGGGTCCTGGGGACGCGCTGGTCCCCTCGTTGTTACGAGTTGCGCGATTTCTTGGCTCGCAATCATGTCCCTTATCAATGGATCGATGTTGAACTTTCCGCCAATGATCCCGAAACGAAGCGTCTTCTAGAGGTTTTAGGCCCGGAGGCAACCAACCTCCCTGTTACCTTGTTTCCCGACGGAACTAAGCTACTGGAAAGCGTGCCGGCTGACGTCGCACAGAAGGTGGGGCTGCGCACAAGAGCGCAGACAAGCTTCTACGATTTGGCAATCGTCGGAGGAGGCCCCGCTGGTCTCGCAGCGGCTGTCTATGGAGCCTCTGAAGGTCTGAAAACAGTCATGATCGAACGCGAGGCTCCGGGTGGTCAGGCAGGAATGAGTTCGCGGATCGAAAACTATCTTGGATTTCCAACCGGGCTAAGCGGGGGCGATCTCGCTCGGCGCGCCGTAGTGCAGGCTCAGCGCTTCGGAGTGGAGATCTTGTCTCCTCAGGAAGCTGTCAACGTCCGCACAGAAGGCTCGTATCGGATCATCAAGCTGGCCGATGGAAATGAGTTCTCCTGTCATGCGTTATTAGTGGCTACCGGAGTGCAGTGGCGCCGGTTGGACGCTCCTGGAATTGATCACTTGCAGGGGGCTGGCGTTTACTATGGTGGCGGTGCCACAGAAGCTCTTTCGTGCAAGGGCGAGATCATCTATGTGGTGGGTGGCGCAAATTCGGCCGGACAGGCCGCCATGAACTTCGCCAAGTATGCCGAAAGAGTCGTGCTTCTGGTGCGCGGAGACGGACTCGCCAGCACGATGTCCCAATACTTGATCGACCAGGTTCAACAGACACCAAACATCCAGATCTGGACTCACGCCACTGTCGCCGAGGCCCATGGGGCAACCCGGTTAGAAGAGATCTCGGTCCTGTGCACTGACACAAACAAAGTGGAGCGCGTCCCGGCGAGCGCCATGTTCATCTTCATCGGAGCGCTGCCCCGCACCGACTGGCTGGCGGGCCTTGTGGAAAGGGATGACCGCGGATTTCTTTTGACCGGCCCCGACTTATTGCAAGGCGGAGAGCGTCCGAAAGGATGGACGCTCGATCGCGATCCGTTCCTCCTCGAGACAAATGTTCCCGGCGTGTTCGCTGTCGGGGACGTACGGCATGGATCAGTAAAGCGAGTTGCATCTGGGGTCGGCGAGGGATCCGTCGCGGTGCAGTTCATCCATCAATACTTGAGCAAGGTCTAAATGGCGACTGTACAGGAATTGTCGCGCTTCTCCGCGTTTGCCGGTTTACCTGAGGACCAAATTGAGTGGTTCCTCAGCCAATCGCGAGAGTTGGATCTCAAGGCCGGTGACGTTTATGCGCGGCAAGGGGACCCTCCTGATGCCATGTTTGTCCTCATGGAAGGCGAATTTCAATGGCGCGGCGAGTTCGGCGGTGAAACTGTTGTGATTGCGGGGAAGGTGGGCGACGTCACCGGAGCGCTGCCCTTCTCGCGAATGAAGCATTTCACCGTGACAGGAAGGGCAGTGAGCGACGGTCGCATCCTGCGATTTCCGGCCTCGCTTTTTCCCGATCTCATTCAGAAAATGCCGGAACTGGCCAGGCGACTGGTCGGCGTCATGGCGGACCGCATCCGCGAAGCCACTCGCCTTGAACAGCAACGCGATCGGCTCGCCGGATTGGGAAAGCTCTCTGCCGGGCTCGCCCATGAGCTGAATAACCCTGCCTCCGCCGCCAAACGTGCCGCCGCGCAGTTGCGCGAAACCTTACATCGCATAAAAGAGGCGAGCCATGCACTTGGCCGCCGCGAACTGACTCCCACGCAGAAGTCGGAAATAGAGAAACTGGAATCGTCGTTCACGCAGCGAGACGAACCGCCCCCCGACGCCCTCACGGTCACCGACCTTGAGGATCAGATTGATTCCCTGCTCCGCAGTCGCGGACAGCATGATTTGTGGCAACTAGCCGCTGAGTTAGCGCAGAGAGGCATCCAGCCATCGGCGCTCGAGTCGTTGTTTGAGAATCTTGACACGGGTACGGCGCGAGCCGCGCTGGTTCGAATCGCAGCTTCTCTCGAGATTGCGAGCCTGCTAAAGGAAATCGAGAGCAGTACGTCCCGAATTTCTGACCTGGTCGGTGCTATCAAGGAATACACCTTCATGGACCAGTCGCCCGTACAAAATGTCGACGTCGTCAAGAGCCTGGAGACGACTTTGACGATCATGAACCACAAGCTCAAGCGTGGCGTTACAGTCCAACGCGACTACCAACCCGTCCCTCTGCTCGTGGATTCCTTCGGCAGTGAACTCAACCAGGTATGGACCAATATTATTGATAATGCGGTAGACGCGATGAACGGCAAGGGTGAGCTCCGAGTCCGAACCTATCGCGACGATAGTTGCGTTGTCGTCGAGATCGGCGACAACGGCCCTGGCATCTCCGACGAAGTAAAGTCTCATATCTTTGAACCCTTCTTCACCACCAAGGCAGTCGGCGAAGGTACGGGACTCGGCCTCGATACGGTCCAACGGATCGTGAGAAAACACAAGGGCAACATTCAGGTCACATCCAAACCGGGGGATACGCGCTTCCAAGTCTGGCTCCCGTTGGCGAGTCCTTCGGCTTGATCGTTCAAGAAGAGGGCGTGCTCAGTCCGATCCCGCCGCCGTCGGTGCACTCAGACGTTCGAGTATCGAATTCAAGAGCTTCGGGCGGTACATTATGTATCGCCCGATGCATTCCTCGATGACCTTGCCTTTTTGTTAGTTCTTCGCCACTAAAAAACGACTTTAAGCGCGAATTGGATCAACCGCTCAGGAGAGGCGGCGCCACCTTGCACGGTTGAGCTGATCACGCCAAATCCGCCAGCTCCGAAGCCTGTCGCTGGCATGGAGAAATAGGGATGGTTGAACAAATTGAAAAACTCCGTGCGGAACTCAATGCCCAATTTTTCTCCGACGTTCGTTTTCTTGAAAACAGCGAAGTCGAAATTGTTGATGCCGGGCCCCCGAAGAACCGGATCCACTCGCGATTCCGTGCCCGGTCCCCAGCTCGGAGGATTAGCGAAGCAGGAAGTATTAAACCATTGGCTGAGAGTTCGCGGACCTTGCCGACTGCACCCTGGAGTCACATCCGGTCGGATGTTCCCGACGCCCAGGTTTGCGGCTTCCAGCGAAGTTTGGCCAGCATACGTAATCTTCAGGGGGAAACCGCGTTGGAAGGTGGTGATTCCGTCAACGCCCCAACCGGACACCGCGCCATTGGCAATTCCGGTAAGTCCATTGGCGAACTTCTTGCCATGGCCGAAGGGGAGGTCGAGAACATAACTAATCACCAGACGCTGCGAAACGTCTTGCGAAGAAAGGGACCTCTCACCCTTCAGGTTACTCCAGTCCTGCACGCCGCCCACACCACCGGTGGGCCCTTCCAGCCAACTGGTGAGAGTGTCGGTATTGGTCAGAAGCTTCGCATTGGTATAAGCCACCAGCAGGGTGCCACCACCTTGGAATCGGCGCGTTACCGTGGCCTGCAGTGAGTTGTACGTGCTGCCGCAACAACCGTAGCCGGCCAGAGACAAACCGTTGTATTGCGGGTAGGGGCGTTCCAGCTGACCTGCAGCAACCGTCGCCTTGTTCAGTGAGGGGTTGGGATTGGTGCCCAGCATCGGGTTTGTTACTTGCGTCGTTAATGCGGCGGCCTGCGACCAGAGCGTGTCTGACAGTTGGTTTATGTTGGTCGAATATTGTTCCAGATGCACACCATGCGAGCCGGCATACGCGACATCGGCAAAGAATCCGGCGGGCAACTGGCGCTGAATGTCGAAATTCCATTGCTCGACGTATCCGTACTTCGGGTCGCTGTGCCCACTGAGCCCGTAATAGGGAGCAAGCGTTGGGTTGCCGTTGGCCGCCGCGAAACTCGACAGATTGGGAGTCGCTGCAGGGTAGTTGTTACGCCCTGGCGGCGCCAAGATGCCCGTGGATCCGAAGGGGCCTGGTTGAGCGCAGCCGAAAGCGTCTGCTCCCCTAACTGGGAATGCTGAGGTGCCGGTGAAGTTATAGGAGCAGGTGTCCCCATCCAGCATGGCGGTGGGAGTGATGAACGAATCGGTCGTGGCGTGGAGAGGCGTGCTCGCAAGATTTACTACATCGTTGTCGGGGTTTAGTCCAAAAGAGACGTAGTTCGGAATATAGAAGATTCCGTAGCCTCCGCGGATCACAGTCTTCTGATCCAAGCCGTAGGCAAATCCGAGGCGTGGAGAGAAGGCCTTCTTGTCCATCGGAATGTTGTTCCTGCTTGAGTTACGGCCCGTACCCACAAGAAACCCATCTCCCGCGCACGGACTCCCAGCCGCTCCACCGCAGCCAGTGACCGTGGCATTAGTGGCCAAAGGATCCCAATAGCTCAAACGTCCGTAGGCGTCCGACCAAGTGCCCTGCAGCTCATAGCGCAGTCCCACGTTCACAGTAAGCTTGTTGGTGAGGTGCCACGTGTCATCAACGTAAAAGGCGCGGTACACTTGCAAGCCTTTGGTCTGGGCGGGAACCTGCGCCACCCCTTCGGTCTGGTTAACGAAGCTTCCCTGATTTTGCGATAGGCCGAGCAAGAAGTCAGCAAAGGCGAAGTTGGCATTGCTGACCAAAAGAGGGTTGGTGTTGGATTGAGTTGAATTTGCCAATGCATACTCGGTAGTCCAGTTTCCGCCAAAGGCAAACGCGCCGCTGGCTATGTTGGTCTGGAAATAGTTGTCCAGCCCGTACTCAAACTGGCCGCCCACTTGCAGCGTATGTTTGCCACGAATCAAGGTCAAAGCCGGCGTGATGTTGTATTGGGTATTGTGATCTCCGATGGCGCTGTTGCCCTGCGACCTTCCAACGTCGCCGCCAAACGGAAAGGCCGGGGTCGGAGGGGTCCGCATTGAACTCGGCGGGCTATTGTAGGTTGAGGGCCAGCCCAGGTTCGTCAGATCGTAACCTGCGAGAAGAGGGTTGCGCCCGTAGACGAACCGGCTGCCTGAAAGGTTCACGTCGAGAATGGTCGTTGGAGTGAATGAGTGGTTCACGCCGATCACGATCATCTTGGTGTGATATTTCTCTGCGCAGCGGTCCTGACAGAGGCCAGTACCGAACGGATTCACCGGCAGGTCAGTCAATCCGAAGTAAGCAAATCTGCCAAATAAGCGTGTGTCGCTGGAGATATTTTGATCTCCCCGCACGACGAACTCATTGGTATTGCCTCCGCCCGGCGCCGCGCTCAGGTAATTATTTACATCCCCGGCAAGATTCGGCTGCGGGAAATATTTTTTCCACATCGCCTGAGTGGCTGTGCCGAACTCCGAACTAGGAATCTGGTTACTTGGGTACGCCACACGCTGTCCATAAGTACTCGTGTTTGTTGGATCGGTCGTATTCACAATGCTGTACGGATCGTAGAGCTGCCCGGCTTGGACACTGCATAAGCCTCCGACGAAAGTGCCTCCCGCCCCACCCTCACTTGTCGGGAGTGTGCAAAGCGAGGAGAAGTCCCCATTCAGCATCGCGGGCTGAGGGATGGTAGTGGTGAGAGGAGACCCGGTGCGCTGCCTGTATTGCTCCCAACTTGCGTAGAAAAATGTTTTGTTCTTGATCACGGGTCCGCCGACTTGAAACCCGTATTGGTTCTGTGTCCAAGGCGGGGCTTGATTCGACTTACCCTGCGCCAGCTGTTGTTGTTTGCGGAAATATTCATTGGCATTCAGAACTTTGTTGCGGAAATATTCATAGACCGAACCGTGCCAGTTGTTGGTGCCGGACTTTGTACTGAGGTTCACCACGCCGCCCGAGAACTTTCCCCATTCCGCCCCCAGGTTGTTGTACTGCACTTTGAATTCACCAACTGAATCTTGCGTAGGGATGATGATCGGCAGGTTGATGTATCCAATATTCAAGGGCTGGCCGTCGAGATACTGCGCGCCTTGATTGGCAAACGATCCCCCGACTTGATAATTGCCCCAGCTGAAGGGGTTCTGTCCGACTGGTGAACCGCCAGACCCTCCTTGCGCAACAGCCGCGGGAGAGACCGTGATCAGATTGAAAATGTTCCGGCCATTCAGAGGCAATTCGTCGGCCTTACGCTGTTCCACCACCTGGCCTAGCGAGGACGATTCGGTTTGCAGCAGCGGAACCTCCGAACTCACCTCCACCGTCTCACTCACTTGGCCAATGGTCAGAGTCGCATCGACACGAGTGTCCTGCTGCACCTCCACGACAACTGCGGGACGTATGAAGTGTTTGAAGCCCTCCTTTTCGACATCAATACGGTACTGGCCCTGGAACAAATTCACGAAGGTGAAGTGACCGTCATCCCCGCTGGTCTGGGTGCGCTTCTCGGCGGTGCTCAGATTCGTCAATGTCACCGTGGCGCCAGGAACGGCGGCGCCGGATGAATCCGTAATGGAGCCGGAAATCGAGCCGTAGGTGGACTGTGCATGCAGTGAGAGGATCGAAACGAAGAAAAGGACTGCCAGTGACAATGCGGCAACGCAGCAGCGTCGAGACGTCATGGTCTCCCCCAGAAGGTGGAATAAGTTCCCCAAAACAGTGCTCTCCAGATTCGCCGCCTACACCACTCCCGATGAATCTTGTTGAGCGTTCCTGCAACGATTACGTGGCGGGCTGGCGATTTGTACCAGCGGTGTGGATCAAGGAAGAAACAATCGCGGGACAAAATTCGGAGGGGGAAGTGGCACGAAGAGACTCTTCTGCTTCACTGGTAACGCTACGGATGATTCGCTTCCCTTCGCAGCAGTGCATAAAGGAAAGGCTTGCCGGTTGGCTTCTGACTGCCGCCGTGGGGCTCTACCGTTACGAACACCGCGTCGATTTCGGCCAATTGTTTCGGATCGTCGAGCCGCAAAACCCATCGTCGATTCGTCTCGCTATCCATGTAGAGAATCCCGAGGTTCGTCGCATGGTTCTTCTCTTCCGAACCCGAGTCTCGTTGTCCCCAAACCTGGAAAGCACTGGCGTTCTTGACCCCCGGTTGGCGATCGAGGTCAAATGCATAAAAGATTAGAGATTTGTTCTGTGTATAGAAGACACGGCCAAAAGGCTTGCGTGTACGGCTCCCGCTATCGACATCAAAAACGTCGGCAATATAGAGCTTGCGCGCTCCCATCAATTCGCGTATGTCGCGATCGGAGGAAAGATACTGTTCGTCGTCTTTCAATCGCCTTTCCTGATCGCGCGTGGAAGCTTCTAAGTCGTCTATCTTCGATTCCAGCGATGTGGTGCGCAACAGTACCTTTTCGTGTTCCGTCCGCAACGTCGCGAGCTCGGCCTGAACAAGCTGGTAAGAGAGTTGGGCATCGCGGAGCTGGTTGGCAAGCCCATCCCGCTCAACAGAGACCTCGCGCAATTTTTCCTCTGTTTTCGCACCGGCCGCAGAACTGGCAGCCGAGTGGCTCTCCGCAACCTGCAAGGCTTCCTGCAGTCGCGAAACTTCTCGCTGCTTTTTCGCAAGCTCATCTTGCAAGCGGGAAAGTTCGGCTTTCTGAAGAGCGATCAGGTCGTCGTTTATCTTTCTCTCGTCGGCAAGGCGGGACGTGGCCGGCGTAGCAGACAAAGATCGAGATTCTACTACCCGCGCATGAGCACCTATCCAATGCATGGCGACGGCAACGACGATCAGAGCGCAGGCTGCAATCGGCGCGACGGCCCATCGGAGGGGCGATTGCTTCAGCCTGGACGTTTTGCGTCGACCGACTGCTTCCGGCCCCTCACTACGAGGATTTCGTCCCTCTGTTTCTCGGACACGCGCCAACAATATCTCGCGGGCAGGTCCGTCATCCCAGTCTTCCGCCTCGCGGATGTAGCCGCAACCTGCGGCGAGAAAAGGCATTCCTACCGTATTGATGAGCGAATATTCATCACGGACTTGCCGGCAGGCGCGACACAAACGCAAGTGGTTGTTCAGCTCACGCTGCTCAATCTCACTAATTGCCCCCCGTTGTGCCAGCGCCGCCAATTCTCTGAACTTCTGGTGGTCATCCAGTCGTTCGTTATGCATGGTGCCTTTCCTTGAATCTCTTTACCGCCGGACTCTTGCGCAACCGCTCCAGACCACGATAGAGATGATGACGGACGTTCCCCAACGATTCGTTGAGGCGTTGGCTAATCTCCCGTAGTTCGAGACCCTGGAAGTAAAATAGCTCGAGCGTCACGCGCTGAATCTCAGTCAAATCCTCGAATGCAGATAAGAGATACGCAAAGTCGATCCGCATGCCGACTTCACGTTCGACATTATCCTCCCCTGGCAGAGTATCGTCCAGAGACTCGATATCTGTACCAGAGTAAAAACCTCTCCGCAACAAATGGGAGCGGCGATCCCGCGCTCGGCTGAAGGCGATCTGTACGAGCCAGGTTTTCCCACTTCCCTTTGCCCGGTCAAATTGAGGCGCCTTTTGATAGATGGTAAAAAAGACCTCTTGCACGACGTCTTCTGCCTCACTTTTGTCGCTCAGAACGCGAAGCGCAATTCCAAAGACCAGTCTGGAATAGCGAGAGTAAAGCAGATCGAGGCCTTTCGGATCTTTGGCTTGGACCCACGCCAACAATTCCTCGTCGCTAGTGGAGCCGGACTCTGCCGCTTGTGATGCAGTCGGGCG